>OAWS01000092.1_pt1 | contig 87919 bp, 94 predicted proteins | sample 1517141 | NCBI WGS metagenome assembly OAWS01 (sample SAMEA2580173, study PRJEB22360) | human gut metagenome | biome: human gut; feature: human-associated habitat; material: faeces | place: Denmark | collected 2008/2010
GTGTGAAACTTTTTCTGTAAAATAGAACTTAGAAGGTTCTTCTATGATAAAATAAAAATCATAGGAGGGCCTTTTATTATGGCAAGAGAAAAGAAACCCGTACACAGAGTACAAATGACGGAAGGGAAACGCAGCATAATCCATCAGCTCCTGGAGGAATACGATATCCAAACTGCTGAAGACATTCAAGATGCCCTAAAAGCTCTCCTTGGCGGAACCATCACTGTGTCCAGGCCAGATACAGCATTTTCAGAAGGCTGTCATCCGTCGGAAAGACCGTCTTGGATTTTGTCACTTTCCGAAGCTGCCGGTTGAAGCCTTCAATGGCATTGGTTGTTATATCAGCCGTCTGACTGCTTCCGGGTATTTGAAATAAGTCAAAAGCGCTGCCCAGTTATCGTGCCAGGATTTATAGATTTTAGGGTATTTAGCGTCCCATTTGTCCTTGAACAGCTCCAGTTCGTTTTAGGCAATTTCTTCGGTTGGTGCAGCATATACACCTTTCAGATCTGCTATCAGTTTCTTGATATCCTTGTATGATACAAATTTTGTGGAATTCCGAATCTCATGAATAATATACTGTTGTATCTCTGTCTTTGATTAAACAGCTTCTATCGCCTGCGGAAAGCCGGTAAGTCCATCAACGCCCCGGTTCTTAAGACTAATCCTAAAAGATAACCAAAGTTTTGCACTTTCATTTTCACCTACATGAATATCACCATAGCTGGTATGCTCGGTCTTTTGTGAATGTCCGTTATGGCTGTTGTCAGTATCCTTATTCCGGTGATCATATTTTGAATAACCGAATTCTTTGTTAAGTTCCTTATCCAGTGCACCTTCCAGAAGCACTGACATCATGTCACGCATGACGGAGTTAACATCCGTGCCGGTTTCGATGCTGATATCATTTAATTTCATATAATCATGCATCATTTCCCTCATTGCTGCTTTTTGTGGGCTGTCATTCTCCCCTGCCATAAACAAAACCTCCAAACTGACTAATCTTATCTTACATCAGTTTGGAGGTTTACAAAAACTATGTGATACTCCCGTTTGTTGATTATAAAAGCAATTATAGTGGCGTTAATGAGTGAAATCGTTCTTCATAAACTTTGATCAAATCATCTCTAAAGTCAGGATGTGCAATCTCAATCAATGCTTTTGCTCTTGCTCGAAGTGTTTTTCCCTTCAAGTGAGCGATACCATATTCTGTGACTACGTAGTCAACATCATTTCTTGAAGTTGTCACAGCAGCTCCTTCATCTAGTAGCGGAACAATCTTTGAGATTGTTCCTTTTCTTGCAGTAGAAGGCATAGCAAGGATCGATATGCCGTGTTTTGCCATAGAAGCACCTCGAACGAAGTCTACTTGTCCACCAACTCCACTGATCTGAGTCAATCCAACGGATTCTGAACAAGCCTGTCCCATTAAATCAACTTGAACGCTAGAATTGATACAGATAATATGGTCATTTTTTGCAACGATTACTGGGTCATTGGTAAAGTCCGCAGGGTACATAGCAACATTTTCATTGTGATCTACAAAATCATAAAGACGTTTTGTTCCCATAAGAAAGTTTGCTACCATTTTTCCAGGAAGTAGTTCTTTTTTTGCGTTTGTAATAACTCCGGCTTCTGCTAATTCAACCACACCATCTGAAAACATCTCAGAGTGAATTCCAAGATCCTTTTTGTCTTTTAGGCAAAGAAGTACCGCATCTGGGATTGCTCCGATTCCTAATTGAAGTGTGTCTCCATCCTGGATCAAAGATGCACAGTTAGCTCCGATGGCTTTTTCCACATCAGATAGCACTGCTGGCTTTAATTCTGGAAGAGGTGTTGAATGTTCTACAAAGTAGTCGATTTCAGAAACGTCCATTAAACTGTCACCATAAGTAAAAGGCATTTGGTCGTTTACTTGAGCTATAACGATTTTAGCATTTTGGGCAGCGCCTTTTGTATAGTCTATAGAAACGCCAAGACTGACTCTTCCGTTTTCATCTGGAGGTGTGACAGAAATCAGTGCCACATCTACTGGAAGTTCTTCTTCAAACAATCTTGGGATTTCATGGAAGAAACAAGGAGTATAATCTCCACGTCCCTCAGCAACTGTCTTTTTGGTATTTGCACCAATAAACAGAGCATTGTGACGGAAATGTTTTTCCATTCCTTCCTGTGCATATTCACTTTTTCCAAGTGAAACCATATGGCAGATCTCTACGTTGTGAAACCATTCTTTATTTTCCGCCATTACGGTAAGAAGATAAGAAGGTTCCCCTGCAGCGTGTCCCGTTACGACACGTCCGCCATCAGGAATATTTTTTAAAGCAACTTCAGCTGAAGTTGATCTTTCTTCATAAATCTTTTTCCAGTCCATCGTTTCCTCCTAAAGAATCTTATTCTTCGATTTTTGCAATTGTCTTAGCAAGTTTTTTCTTCATAGGAAGGTTACCTTGACGAGCAATCATGATTCTTTGTGCCTGAGGTGATCCGGCTCCGTGCATAGACTCTGTACGATATCCAACAGCAGCACTTCCAAGGGTTAAGTTTTCAATCAAACGTAAGATACGTAGACGATTTTCAGTAGAAACATCCTCCACGCCACGAAGGTATTTGTCTATGTATCCTCCTAATTTAGGATTTTTTAAGTCCTTTTCAGATGGTGCAGTTACCATTAATCCACCAGCAATATCTTCTGCAAGACGAGCGATTTCATAAGGGAAACGAGTGACATTTTGCTTGCATACATTTGCCAATAGTAAGTCGATCATGTAGTTTCCTGATTTTGTCTTTGTACCTTCTGCTGAACAGGCAATACCACAGCAGTATAAAGTTTCATTTAAGTGAGTCATTTCGATTAATTTGTCTTTGACATGAGAGGCTCTTTGAGCTCCGTTGTATTCTGCAGCAACAGCAGTAGCACCAATCAAGACGTCACCAACACCTACTTTACATCCACCGTAAGATTGTCTGTGGTATCCGGCAAAACGTTCTACTAATACTCCAGCAAATTCATATTCTCCATTTAAGAAGATTCTATCATTTGGTACGAATACGTTATCAAATACGACCAAAGCTTCCATTCCACCAAATTGAGAGTTACCAACGTCGATTTGGCTTCCTTCTAGTTTTCTTGTGTCACAAGATTGACGTCCAACGATCATGAAGATTCCTTCAGAGTCAGTTGGTACTGCAAATGAAACTGCATAATCTTTGTCATCTTCCCCCATGGCGATGGTAGGCATTACGATCACTTCGTGGGAGTTGATGATACCAGTTTGATGAGCTTTTGCTCCGCGAACAACGATTCCATCTGGACGTCTTTCGACTACATGAAGATACAGATCTGGATCAGCTTGTGCATGAGGTGCTAAAGAACGATCTCCCTTTGGATCTGTCATGGCTCCATCGACTGTTAAATCCTTTTCTTGTACATACTTTAAGAAGCTTAAGAAGTTTTCGTGGTAGTTCGTTCCGTGAGCTTCATCTGTTTCAAACGTCGTACTATAAACTGCGTTAAATGCATCCATTCCTACACATCTTTGGAAACAAGCAGCTGTCTTTTGTCCGCATAAACGTTGCATCTTAACTTTCTTTACTAAGTCGGCAGTGCTTTCATGAATGTGAGTAAAACGGTTTACGATTTCTCCTGTATATGGAGATTTTGTTGTCATTAACTCTTCGTATTCTGGATTTCCTGCTAAGTCATAAGTTGCTTTGACTGAATTTAATGATGGACGTAAGATTGGGTCATCGACTGGGTTTTCGATTTTCTCTCCAAACATATAAACTTGAAGATTTAACTTCCTCATACTTTCCACATATTCATTTCCTGTCATTAAAGCCATAATTGTATCCTTCCTTTCTTGAATCATGAATAGTTCAAATGTTCCAAGTACATATAGCGTACTGAAATTATGATTGACTAAAAAGCAAAAGCCGTGCCAACTTAAAAAATGTTAAGATTCTGAAAAATGAATGCAATAAATGCAGAAATGCAACAAATCTACGATTCAAAAATGCAACAAGAAAATATTTGTTGCAAAAATGCAACAAGAAAGAAGGATAGAATTTAAAAGGTATCTGAATCCACACGAAATGAGGATGGCATAAGTTTTGCTATAATAAATAAAATGAAAAGAATTATAGTAGGAGGAAACAGAAATGTTACATGAAATAGAAAAGGTATTAGAAGAGGACGTAAGACCACAATTATTATCTCATGAAGGAAATGTAGAAGTTGTAGATGTTACAGATGGAGTCTTAAAAGTCAGATTGCTAGGACAATGTTCTGGATGTCCATCTGCTACACTAACGACAGAAGAATTAATTGCAGAAGCAATGAAAAGTCGGATTCCAGAGATCAAGGATGTTGTCTTAGTCAATCAGGTGAGTCAAGATTTGATCGATATGGCAAAGAAGATCCTAAGTCACGGAAGATAAGGAGCTTATTATGGAAATTGGGGTCAAGTTTTGTGGTGGCTGTAATCCAAGATATGATCGTGGACGAGAATTAACTGCACTCAAAGGAAAGTTTCCAGATGTGACTTGGGTTTGTGGAAGTTCAGATCAAGTATGTGATTATTGGTTGGTCATTTGCGGGTGTTCAAGAAGATGTATAGCCACGCAAGAATTGTTAGTGCGAAAGAAAATCTTATTACTAGAAAGTCCTATAGATTTTCAAAAGGCAGTGAAACAGATTAAAAAGGATCAAAGATCCAGAGGAAAGCAGGAACGAAAGGCTCTTACCGTTGGAGATGAAGCAGCCATGGAAAAGAAAGTGACCAAAGAGGTGGTAGAAGCATTTGCAAGTTTAACAGGTGACTATAATAAGATGCATATGGATACAGAATTTGCGTCTAGACAGTGGTTTCAAAAACCAGTTGCTCATGGGATGTTTTCATCAAGTCTTCTTTCGTCTGTTATGGGAATGAAGCTTCCTGGAGATGGAACGATCTTGATGGAGGAATCTAGCCAATTTCAAAAACCAGTGTACCTTGGAGATAACATTACAGCAAAGATCACATTTCATTCCTATCAGGAGGAACGTGTATTTTATATTGGAACATTCCATGGAGTATGCACCAATCAAAATGGTGAGATTATCACCGAAATGAAAGCAAAACAAATGATGATGAAACATTTATTTCAGGTAAAAGAAAAAGGAGAATGAAAATGACAAACTTAGAAAAATACAACAAAGTATTTCAAGTAATTTTAAAAAAAGAAGGAGAAGAATTAAAGGAACTTCGTTATCGAGGAGTTCCGGAATGGGACTCCATGGGACATATGAATTTGGTAGGAGAACTGGAGGAGAAGTTTGATATTATGCTAGATACACCAGATATGTTAGCCTTTAGTTCTTACGAAAAAGGAAAAGAAATTTTAAAAAAGTATGGGGTTGAAATTGAGAAAGAGGATGCCTAGACTATTTGTCTTAGAAGATCGTTTGACACAGAGTAATTGTTATCTGATGGAAGATAATGGAAGTGTTCTGATCATTGATCCAAATGACCATGAACGAATCCTAAAAATCATAAGAGAACATCAATGGAACATAGATTATATTTTATTGACTCATGAACATTGTGACCATATACAAGGATTAAATGGGGTGCGTAGAGGATACCCGGAAGCATTGGTCATCGCAACCGCTGTATGTAGTGAGAATCTTGGAAACCGGATCAAAAATATGAGTGGTATGATGGGTACTTATTTACACTTCAAGTATGGAGGTGACAAAAAGTATGTTTATTCATCGATTTTATGTAATCCTGCAAATCTTACGTTTGATCAAGAATATGAGTTTCATTGGAAAGGGCATATGATTCAAATGGAACTTGTACCAGGACATACCATGGGAAGCTGTTGTATAAGAATGGATGAAACGATTTTATTTTCAGGAGATTATTTGATTATGGGGGAAGAAGACATAACCAGATTGGCAGGAGGAAATGAAGAGGCATATGAAACTTATGCAAAGCCTTGGATCGAGGCGTTAGAAGATGGAATTCATATTTATCCCGGACACGGAACAGATTATATCTTAAAAAAAGAAAAGAGGTGAAAATGTGGAATATGAAGAGCTATTAAAACAGGAACCATTTGGTGTTTCACAAAAAGAAAAAGAGGTGTGGTTTTATAACTATTTTACAGAATTGACTGCATACCATAAAGAACATTGTCCAGCCTATGCAAAGTTGTTAAGCGCCCTTCAGGTTCCAGAGGCATTTTCATCGATGAGTCAAATCCCTATGATGCCAGTATCTGCATTTAAGGATATGAAACTTCGAAGTGTGGAGGAAGAGGATGTTTTTAAGGTAATTACATCTTCAGGAACAACAGGTAAGAAGGTGTCGGAAATCTATTTAGATGAGGAAACAGCAGCGAACCAACAAAAAACGTTAGTCCGAATTATGGAAGAAGTGATTGGAAAGAGGCGAATTCCAATGCTGATCGCAGACTCTCCAGAGGTGCTGCAAGATCGGAATATGTTTTCTGCAAGAGGAGCTGGAATCTTAGGATTTTCCATTGTATCTTCCAGACACCAGTATGCCTTTAACAAGGATATGAATCTAGATGTCAAAGGAATCGAAGCATTTTTAGAAAAATATAAGAATGGTCCCATTTTAGTCTTTGGCTTTACCTATATGATCTGGAAGTATTTTTATGGTGCGTTAAAAGAAAGTGAAAAAAAACTTTCGATTCCCAATGGGATCATGATCCATGGAGGCGGTTGGAAGAAGTTGCAGGCACAAGCGGTATCAATGGAGGATTTTAAAAAAGGTATTCAGGAAGTCAGTGAGATCAAACAGGTATATGACTATTATGGAATGGCAGAGCAGACGGGATGTATTTACTTAGAATGTGAATATGGTCATCTCCATGCAAGCACATATTCAGATATTTTGATTCGAAACATGCAGGATTTTTCGGTTTGTGAAATTGGAACGGAAGGAACGATCCAGGTACTGTCACCGATGGCTAGATCATATCCAGGGCATTCGATCTTAACAGAAGATCAGGGAATCTTACTTGGAATCGATGATTGTCCCTGTGGGAAAAAGGGAAAATATTTTAAAGTGACTGGAAGAATGCAGCACGCAGAGGTCAGGGGGTGCAGCGATACATATGAAGGATGAAACAATCATTAGATTAGCAGGAGGCTGGAAAGGATCTGAAATCGTTGGGAGAACCCTTTTAGAAGAAAGTGTGTTATGCTTTTTGGAGGATTTATCCAGGGAAATTCGCAGCAATCCCATGACAAGAAATCGAGAAGACTGCGCGGCTTTTGCATTCTGGTGTCGAAGAAAACATTTAGAGTCATGGAAAGAAGCACTGAATGATAGAGAAAGCAGACTTGGATGGGGAATGATATTTCACATTGCACCGTCAAATATACCAACGCTGTTTGCGTATAGCATGGTGTTTGGTATGTTGGCTGGAAATGGAAATGTCATTCGGATTTCGAGTCGAGTCATGGAAGATAGTCTTCCATTGTGCCAGATGATCGAGCAGGTAATGCAGCAGAAAAGGTATCAGGATATTTATGAAAATACGTTACTGTTTACTTGTGAACGAGGAGATGGCTGTATTGAAACCTATACAAATCTTTGTGATGGAAGGATTATTTGGGGTGGAGATAAAGCCATTGAAGAACTTCGCAAGATTCCAGTGAGGCCTGGTGTGACAGAACTTGAATTTGCAGACCGATATTCCATTGCAGTTATTGACACAGAATGGATGAAACAACGATCAGAAGAAGAGCTTCAGCAGCTTTCTTATCAGTTTTATAATGATACCTTTGCTATGGATCAAAATGCATGCTCTAGTCCAAGGTTGATCGTTTGGAAAGGGGAAGACAGAAAGTGTTTTGAAACGTGGTGGGAGCAATGTATGGAAACCGCAAAACGATATGAATTAAGTCCATGGAAAGTTAGTCGTAAATATGAAGAAGTCTGTCTAAACATCATGGAAACCGATCAAATAGAGAAGGTTCGTTTTTATGATAATCGAATCTATGTGGCAGATTTGCAAGAATGTCCTAGAAATCCAGAACAGTATGATGGGAGATTTGGTTGCTTTTATCAATGTATCATTCAAAATCTAGAGGAATTGATGCCAAGCTTAAATCGAAAGATTCAAACTATAGAGTATGCTGGTGTTTCGCCAAAGGAATTGCAAGATAGGATTGTAGAATTTGGAGCTAAAGGTGGAGACCGTATCGTTCCATTGGGACAAGCACTTTCTTTAGACTATATGTGGGATGGAATAAATTTGATAGAGCATCTGTCACGCGTGATTTGTACAGTAGAAAGAAGGGGAGACTAAATGTATTTTTTTGAAGAACAAGTATTAGATAAGGATCGGATCTATTTAAGATCAGAGAAGGAAGGATCAGTGACATATGGAGAGTTGGATTGCTTTTGCAAGGAGATGGGAACACATATGGAGAAAAGAACGCTGGTGTTTCTTCTATGTCAAAATACCGCAGGTTCTGTTCTTGGATACATAGCATGTCTTCGAAATCGAGTGGTCCCTCTTTTGTTAGATTGCAAAATGGATTATAATATGTTAAAAGATTTAATCTGCCATTATGAACCAGACTATGTGTTTGCACCAAAAGGACATCAGGGGTATTCTCCAGATGAAAGGACACAATTGGTATATGAGGCATATGGATATAACCTGTACGATATTTCAAAGGAAACGGAGACGAAGTTAAATGAGGATTTAGCTCTTTTACTGACGACGTCAGGAAGTACTGGAAGTCCCAAATTAGTCCGTCAAAGCTATGAAAATATTCAGTCCAATGCAGAATCCATCGTGGAATACTTAGAGTTAAATGAAAAAGAGCGTCCAATCTCGACACTTCCTATGAATTACACTTATGGCTTGTCGATTATAAATAGTCATACTCTTTGTGGGGCAACGATCTTATTAACCGAACATACCATGTTTGAACATGAATTTTGGGAGTATTTTAAGGCAGAAGAGGCAACTTCCTTCGGAGGAGTTCCGTTTACTTATGAGATGTTAAAGCGAATTCAATTTTTTCATATGGATTTACCGTCTCTTAGAACAATGACACAGGCTGGAGGAAAACTTTCGAGGGCTTTGCAAAAGGAATTTGCGTTATATGCGATAAAAGCAGGCGTTAAATTCGTGATTATGTATGGTCAGACAGAAGCTACGGCTAGAATGTCCTGGCTTCCGCCAGAATGTGTTCTGGAAAAAGCAGGAAGCATTGGAATATCGATTCCAGGTGGAGCATTCTCTATTGTGGATGGTGAACTTGTTTATGAAGGGAAAAATGTAACTTTAGGTTATGCAAAGTGTAAGGAGGATCTGGCAAAAAAAGATGAGCGTCATGGCGTTCTATACACAGGGGATCTGGCAAGAAAAGATGAGGATGGATTTTACTATATAACCGGGCGGAAAAAACGATTTTTAAAGATCCTTGGCAGCAGGGTCAATCTTGATGAAATTGAGCAGATTTTAAAAGGAAGATATAAGGATGTTTGTTTTGCTTGTACTGGTGTGGATGATCGATTAGATATCTTCGTAGAAAAAGGAGCTGGTCTTTGTTCAGAAGAAATCGTTGACTTTATTAGTAAAAAAATAAAGATGAATGATGGAGTGCTTCAAGTGAGGCAGATCGACAGTATCCCGTTGAATCATTCTGGAAAGATACATTATAGAGAATTGGAGGAAATGTAGATGGCATATGGGTTGGAACTCCAACAGGGGTTATCACAACAACTGAATCAATTTCAATTACAATCATTGAATATATTGTCGTTGGATAATTATGAGTTGGATGAATTTTTGCAAAATGAATTTGCAGAAAACCCATTGCTAGAGTATAAACCACAAAGTGAAAGTCCACAGATGTTAAGTGGAAATGCAGGCGGCTACCGAGAGACTGAGAGACCAGAGATCAAAGACGAATCTCCCAGAGACAAAAAAACATTTTTTATGGAGCAATTGCATCTTGTACAATTTACAAGAAAGGAACTGGATATTATGACATATCTGATAGACTGTCTTGAAGATTCAGGGTTATTGCATGTTTCTTTAGAAGAAATCAGTGATAATCTTGGTGTCCCTTTAGAAGAGATCAAAGCGTGTCATGATGCATTGATCAATCTAGAGCCAGCTGGTGTTTTTGCAAGAAACCTAGAAGAATGTTTGATGCTGCAGTTGGAACGAAAAGGATTGTTAGATGATGATCTTGAGAAAATTATCCTAGAACATTTAAGCGATGTGGCGACGGGGCATATTGCTTCGATCACAAGAACTTTGGGTCTTTCAACGGTGCAGGCAAGAAAGTATATTCAACAGATCCAGCAACTCAATCCAAGACCTTTTAGTGGATATTCATATGAAAAGGCAGAGTACATTGTTCCTGATATCATCATCCAGAGAAATGGAGATGAGTGGAAGATTGAACTTAACGATAACTGGATAGGAAATTATTCTTTGAATGACTATTATCTAAAGATGATGAAGGAAATCGAAGATCCGGAATTGAAAGAATATTTTCAGAAAAAGTATGAGAGAAGCCGCTTTATCATCGCAAGTATCGAACAGAGAAGACAGACTATTACAAAGATTGTATGGGCTGTTTTTAAGAAGCAAAAAGAGTACTTTACTAAGGGCGGAAAGCTAAAACCCATGTGTATGCAGGATGTTGCAGATGAGACACAGATGCATGTCTCTACTGTCAGCCGTGCTTCCAAAGGGAAATATATTCAATCCCCATTTGGAACCGTCTCGATCAAGGACTTATTTGCATCTTCCTATTCGTTCGGGAATCAGTGGAATACAGCAGATGATATCAAGGAGGCAATTTGGAAGTTGATCCAGTCGGAAGATCCCAAAAAGCCATATAGTGATCTTAAGATATCTCAGTTGTTGTTGGAAAAAGAGATGAAGATCTCGAGAAGAACGGTGGCGAAGTATCGAAAAGAGATGGGGATCTTGGGGACGTATTCGAGGAAAGATAGTGAAAGTTTCGGATGGTAGAGCTTTTTAGCTCATCGATTAAGACTTGGGACCATAAAAGGAAAAATCGTCAAGGTCATGAATTGATTATAACCTTGGCGATTCTACCTTATCTTGAATTTGAAAATGAAGATTATCTAGTCTGTTTCTTCGATTGCGTCTGGTGAATTTTCTTCAAGAACAGGGTTCTTGAAGTTTCCATTGACTAAGATGTAAACAATGATACCAATGCAAAGTCCCCAGCTAGCACCCTTGATGGCAAGGATAGCAGCCATAACTCCTGCGATACCACGTTCCATATCAGTGCCGATCATACTAAGGCCAATCTTACAACATACATAACCTTGAACAATTAATGTAAGTGACAATGCAGCCGGGAGGATTGGCTGTACAAAAGATGCAACAGGAACCAATGCGACACAGATAAATGTCATCCAACGGAAGGTACCGACTCCACTGTAGATGGAATCCATAGATTCACGGCCTTCTTTGTAGCGTTCAGAAATGGCTGCGGTAACAGCTGCCCACAATGGGCCGCTTAATACAACATAAGGACAGAAGAATCCTTCCACTAAGTTACGTAATGCACTGATGACATTTGAACGGTTTGAATTGAAGTCAATCTTCTCATCGGTACGAATTTCATCTGCCTCACGAATCAACTGTTCACTCGAAACGAAATCACCGAATGCAATGATGTAAACAGCAATTGCTGTTGGAATCACAGAGATAAAGGTTTGGATGGAAGGGAATCCAATTCCAAATGGACTCAAAGTTTGGAAAATCGTTCCGATATCCGGAATTTTGATGATAGATCCAAGCACAAAGTTTGGTGCTGGTAATTCTCCAGATAAAGGTCCAATGATAACAGCGATGATGATCGCTGGTAACATCCCAAAGTTTCCAATTGTGTGCCAAAACTTACTTTTTTCCTTCGTTCGTCGGAATAGCAAGGAAAAGAGCAAGAAATAAGCAATCAAAGAGCCAATACCAACAGTGATAGGGTATAATCCAAATCTTCCTCCTGTTTGGAATTCACCCATTATCGCAGAAAATCCAGCACCCAATAAGATACCAGCTTTAATCGCATTTGGAATCAATCCAATGATCTTTCCTGCCATTCCACTCAGACCCATACTTAAGAATATAAGTCCAACTACAATTTGAAGTGCAATCAATGTTTTGATTCGCTCAGGCCCTTGTTGAGATTGGGTCAAAAATGCAGTAATCAAGGGAAGTGCCGGTGTAATCCAACCTGGAACCACCGGGTCACCAAGCAGAGTGTGTAGATTGTATAAAAAACCGTTAAGAATAACCATGCTCCATGCGATTTCATATGGAACGCCTAAGACTTGCTCCAGGATTGGGATCGCCCCAAGACAGGTTGCACACATTAAAATAGCTTGAAGACATTCAGAAAGTTCCCAACGATAGTGAATGAATGGAAGTCTGATCTTAAAAATACCAGCGGGTATGTATGGCTGTTCCATACCCTCTTTACGTTTTAATGCCATATTATATTCCTCCTCTTCGTATAATAAAATTTATTTGCTAATGATATAAGAAGCAAAAAAGGTGCCAACCTTAGAACCTTGGTTTTGTGTTAAAAATAAAACAAAATACGAATCATTTTTGAAACGTGTTGCAAAAATGGATCAATACGTAGATAATAGGGTTGAAAAAATTAGACAGAAGAGAAAAATAGGAAGGAGATGCTATAATGAAAAAAATTAATTTATTTCGGACAAAAGAAGAAACTTTGGAACGCTTAGAAGCGATCATTGAACATTCTTTTGATGGAATTTATATTACAGATGGACATGCGAATACCGTGATGATTAATCGTGCCTACGGACAGATTTCTGGATTAAAAAAGGAAGAGGTTATGGGTCGCAATATGAAGGATCTTGAGAAAGAAGGGCTCATATCGATCTCAGGTTCCTTAAGGGCTATTCGAGAGAATCGAGTGGTAACGTTGCCACAGGAATTTAAGACTGGGAAAAAAGCAATTATTACAAGCTCCCCAATCTATGATGAACATGGAAATATTGTTATGGTAGTGACCAATGTACGTGATTTGACGGAAATACACTATTTAAAAGAACAGGTAGAAGAACAGCAGCAGCAAGAGGAGCGTTTGCGTCGAAATCTGGAGCATATGCAGGATAGACTTTTGAAAAAGGATATCATCGCACAAGATGAGAATACATTGAATGCCATTTTTAAGGCGGATAAAGTAGCACCACTTGATGTGACCGTGATGCTGCAAGGAGAAACCGGAGTTGGAAAAGAAGTATTTGCGACCTATATCTTTCAAAATAGTTCCAGAAAAGATGAGAACTTTATCAAAGTTAATTGCGGAGCCATTCCAGAAAATTTATTAGAAAGTGAATTGTTTGGATATGAAAAAGGTGCATTTACAGGTGCCAACCGAATGGGAAAGATTGGATTATTTGAATTGGCAGATAAAGGAACTATTTTCTTAGATGAGATTGGAGAACTTCCTTTGGCGATGCAGGTGAAGCTGCTTCGTGCCATTCAAGAACAAGAGATTACAAGAATTGGTGGAAGTAAGCCGATAAAGATCAATGTAAGAATCATTGCTGCAACGAACAGAAATCTTGAAGAGATGATGCGGCAAGAAACATTCCGAGCGGATCTATATTATCGATTGATGGTATTTCCAATTTATATTCCTCCGCTTAGGGAACGAAAAAATGATATTATGGCACTGGCAGAATCTTTTTTGGATAAATTAAATAAAAAGTATAACTTTCAAAAAAAGTTTTCAGATAGCAGTAAATATATTTTAAATGAGTATGCTTGGCCTGGGAATATTCGAGAATTAAAGAATATCGTTGAGCGAGCCATTATAATTAGTAATGGAGATGAAATCGAGCCGGATGCCATTCCGATCGTAAGCCAAAGAGAAGCTGCACAGCCGGAAGGAAAGATGTTAAAGCCAGTGAATAATCTTGCTCAAACTTTGCTTGAAATTGAAGCCGAATATATGAATCAAGCTTATGAAAAGTGCGGAAATGTAAGAGACGCAGCTAAGAGTTTAGGGATGAATCCATCAACCTTTGTACGAAAACGAAAAAAATATGAAGCATATTTAAAAGAAGGAGAAGGCCAAGGATGGACACAACAAAATTAGTGATGTTAGGCACAGGAAATGCCATGTAACCACGCGAAGCTATATATTGCCTGTGGACTTTCCGGCGCTAGCAGAACCCAAAATGAACCCTTATGACCTTTATGTATAGACCAGCACATGCAATCTGGAATAGAGATGATGATGGAAATATTCACTGATGATTCAGCAAAAATATCCAGCAGGGGCCTCCTGCTGGATAAATTTTTTTATTGTTTAACTTTCTGCATAACAGGCCGCGGTGATCTTACAGCTCATTAATCGTCTCCGTAACAGATATATTCCGAATCCTTTTTGCCGGCCCATAAACTGCGGCAGCGGCTGAAAACGAAACGAGCAGAAGTATAAGGATCAGAGATTTGACAGGCAGGCTCCAGACAGCATAACCGAAATGTGAAGTGATGAGCATATCGTACATTGTTTTGCTGAGAAGCAGGCCGAACGCACATCCGGCAATACAGCCGGATAAAGCATAAGTAAACGATTCGGCAGCGATCATTTTCGTCAGCTGTCGTTCATCCATGCCAACTGCCCGCATTGCTCCGTATTGTTTGATTCTTGCAGAGACACTCATAGAAATGCTGTTTACAATATTCAATACTGTCACTAAAGTAATGATTGCCAAAAATGCGTAGATGCACAGCACGAACGCAGTATAAGTGCCGGAAGTGCTCTGGCTGCGCTGATCACTGAATTTATATTTGCTGCCTGCTATATTGCGGATGGCTTTGATATTGTCATCGGTTGCGTCTTTTGTGGTCTGTATCATTACAAGAGAATAATCTGAAACACCGGTTAGCCGCTGAAAGGTTTTTCCGGAAGTAATTAGCGTTATTTTTTTATTTGTACTGCCTCCACTGTTGAACGGATCATATTTTAACAAGCCTGCGATCTCTAATTTTGATGCCCCTACCTGTATTTTATCACCGATTTTTAAAGGACTTTTTTTATCCCAGGTTGCCAAAACATAATGGCTGTCTCCGTATACTTTTGAAATATCGCTGCCCTTTTTTAATACATCATCTTTTGTAAGGCAGTCTAAATCAAAGTTATCATAAGAAATTATATCAGTTTTGTCTGAAAGTTTTGTTTCCCTGTCTAATTCTGCGGGAATATCAAAAATGCTTCTGCGTCCATAAACGTGCTTTACTCCTTCCATACCGCTGATTCTGTCAAGCAATTTTTCGTCTATTGAATTAGAACTGCTGCTTGAAATCTGGAGATCAGGGGTGCTGGATAACTGAGGCATAAGACAGCCGACAAAATCAATAAGAACCGAAAAACTTAAAAAGAGAATGATGCTGAGGGCAAAGGACCCTGTCATGAGTATAAGATTTTTCTTGGCTGATACTGCGTGATGGATGCCCAAGGCAGTTTCGATTTTAAAAAAACGTGTATTTACTGCACGGTGTATGTTTTTTGTACTTTCAGAATTTCCGGAAACAGCAGTAACAGGGGATACCTTCGCTGCCCGTTTCGCAGGGGATCTTGCAGCAAGAAGTACTGTGACGATTCCTACAATAATCCCGCTGATAATTCCAATGATGCTGATACCAAACAGAGGGATATCAGAAAATTCCTCTCCGACAATAAAACGCAGAGCGGCACACAAACCCCAAGTAGACACGGTTCCAAGTATAAGTCCTGCCGGAACTGCAGTTTTACACCAGTTCAGTGCTTCCAGCCGGACAAAACGGATGATCTGACGTTTGCTCATTCCGATGCAGCGCATCATTCCGAAAAATTTTGTTCTTTGAGCTACGTTGCTGTTGATGCTGCTTGAGATCATCAGCACTCCGGCTATCAGAATCAGGACAAATAATACTGCAGCTGCCAGATAGATCGTTTGTCCCATGGCACTGCCGCTTAAATCTTGAAGTGACAGTCCGCCATGTTTCTTCATCAGTCTTGTCTGTTCCATCCTGACACCCATGTCTGCCATGCTGAAAACAGCTGTTACTAAAAATACGGCAAAGATGATGCAGAGCAGCGTCATGCGGTTTTGCCGTCTGTGTACTTTTGCGGAAATTGGGATCAGGCTAAGATAGCTTTTCATTCGCGGCACCTCCCAAAATCGGTCAGGACACCGTCAGATACCTGCAATATCCGGTCTGCAGACTGTGCGATGCTGCGGCTGTGGGTAATCATAACAATGGTCTGTTCATATACTTTTGCGGCTTCTTTTAGCAGAGCAATGACTTCACTGCTGTTTTGTGAGTCCAAATTACCTGTTGGTTCATCTGCAAGGATAAGAGAAGGACGAGTAATCAGAGCACGGCCTATCGCCACGCGCTGCTGCTGGCCGCCGGATAATTGGCTGGGCAAGTGGTGGCGGCGTTCTTTCAGATTGAGGACAGTAAGAATTTCTTCCAGATAATTTTGATCGGGTTTCTGGTAATCAAGCAATACAGGGAATATGATGTTTTGTTCAACACTCAATTCCGGAATTAAATTAAAACTTTGGAAAATAAATCCGATATTTCTGCGGCGAAAAATTGTCAGGCTGCGTTCTTTCATTGCAAAAATATCTTTACCGTCAATCAATACTTTCCCGGAGGTTGGTGTGTCAAGTGCTCCTATCATATTCAAAAGTGTACTTTTTCCGGAGCCGGACTCGCCGACGACTGCGACAAATTCGCCTTTCGGAACGGAAAAAGCAGCGTTTTTTAGTGCGTGTACGGCAGCTTCGCCACTGCCGTAAGTTTTAGAAATTGATTTAACTTCCAATAAGTCCATTGGATAAACACTCCTTTCTGTTAAGAAATGACGTTTGTCAAGTAGAATTTATCATATTCTTTGATTTTCGTCTTTATTAATAAAAATCAAGGATATTTCTTTTTTTAATCTTTTTTCCTATAGATAGAATATCACTCCAATACTACCGGAAGATGACACACAGCCTACAATTTTGTAGGAATTAAGAAATTGATCGTAAAGGTTGTTCCAACCCCTAATTCACTGCCAGCCTCGATGGTTCCACTGTGTGCCTCAACAATCGCTTTCGCAAGCGGAAGGCCCAGCCCGATGCCCTGTGTATCTTTAGAAAAGCGGCTGCGGTAAAATCTTTTAAAAATGTGGTGCAGATCTTCCGGGTGGATACCGCTGCCATTATCTTTTATGGAAATTTGAACAACCGACGGGAACTGTTTCCATTCTATACAGATCCTATCGCCTTTTTTTGTATGGTCAAAAGCATTCTTAACAAGATTGCCGATGCCCTCAATCAGCCAGTTACGGTCGCATAATAATGAAATGCTGTCATCCCCGGACAGATGTATTTCTTTTTCCTCCTGCCGGGCGCGGTACAGGTAGTGATCTTTTATATTGTTCATCATCTCAGACACATTTTCCATGTTTTTATCTACTACAATCGTTCCTGCGTCAAGTTTTGTGATTTTCAGAAGATTTTGTACAAGGATTTCGATTCTGTCCAGCTCCCGTTCCGAAAGATCTGCAAACTCTTTGATCGCAGGCATGTCTTTTGTTTCTTCCTGAAGGATGCCGTTATAGATATTGAGGGCAGCGAGAGGGGTTTTTAACTGATGAGAAATATCAGAAATAGTGTCTTTTAAGAACCTTTTTTCTTTTCCGGCATTTTCAGCATGGGCATTTAAAATAGACACTAAAGAATTTACTTCATGGAAGAGCCTGTATAATTCTCCCTCGTCGTTACATTCGATGCGTGCATTCTGGTTTCCGGAAATATATGCTCTGATCTGTGTGACGGCATCCTCCATTATTTTATTTTGTTCCCTGAAGTACAAATAGGCGGTTACTAATAATGAGATACTCATACACAAAGAAGCAGCCAATATATAAGATGCCGCATTTCCGGTTTTCAAACCTATAAAAGCAGTGGAGAGAAGAGTATATACTGTGATAAACAGCAATTCCCAACAAAAAAATAATTTAATCTTTCTATTTATTAATATTTTCATACTGCACCTCAATCCATTGTGTTCCATTTGTACCCCATACGCCGGACGGTCACTATTTTTTGGGGCTCTCTGGGGTTATCTTCGATTTTTGTGCGGAGTCTGCGAATATACACAGTTAGAGTGCTGCTTTCTATAAACTTGTCATCATAATCCCAGAGTTTGCTCAGAATCTGTTCCGGTGAGAGAACAATATTCGGATTTTCCATAAAGAGACAGAGCAATTTATATTCGCCTGCGGTTAAATCAATCTGTGTTCCGTTTTTATAGACTTCCATTTTCAGAAGCTGTACTCTTATTCCGTTTGAGATTAATTCAGTATTTGCCTGAGTAAAATTACTGCTTCTGCGGAGCAGGGCATTGATCCTTGACAAAAATACTGCAAGCTTGAATGGCTTTGTAATATAATCATCGCCTCCTAAATCAAGGCCCATGATAATATCCGTTTCCTCATCGGCCGCAGTCAAAAACATAATGGGCACTTTGGATGATTCACGTATTTTTTTACACAGTTCGTAGCCGGAACCATCGGGGAGTGAAACGTCCAGAATAACTAAATCAAATGTACCGTTTGCCCATAAAATTTGTGCTTCATTGCTTGTGCGGGCAACCTCTATTTCATATCCCTGTTTTTTCATGGCATAGGATAAACCGCTGATTAAACTTAAATCGTCTTCAACAAAGAATATACGTTTCATTTTTTACACTGTCCTTTCCGACACCTTCTCTCAGAATCTATACGATACATTATATAAGTTTGACCGAATAAAAACAATAAAGGATGAAAGCAGTAATATAAAATCAGTTTTTGAAACTTGCCCGCATTGTCCTCAACCGCCAGTACCGATTGTGGATCTGAGACAGCAGGTCGACGTGACGGAGGGCGGATATGACACCACACTTCAGCCATCAAAAACAGACGGAGGAAAAATGATCATACCGGTTCTGTTGGAGAATAGAGGATTAAAAGAAAGCTATGAGTTATGGCAGGTGGGATTTTATGCGGAAGATCCGGACGAGGGGGAGTTTTATTCTGTCTTGCACAGGCGGCACAGGCTAAAAATATTCCCGCGGAGACGAAAAGCCCGGGCTTTTCTGTTACATGGGATTTTTGTTTTGATATTTCTAATACTGCACCATTTGATGTAGTGATGAACTTTGTTGGATTAGTAAACATTGAGGCATAATTTGTTTTTATAATACTATTTGAACAACCCGACAAATTATGAATATAATACAGTAAAACAGTAGTTGGAAACTTTTATGGATAACAATACTCGTGGGAGATTGATTCAACAAGGAAATCTGATGCGGATCAACAACGCTTTCGTGGAAGAGACTTCTTGTGTTAATAATTCAGTTGGAAGTATTTTGATATCTTATTCTGTCCCGGAAAGAAATCGGTCTGATTCGATTCATTATATACGTTTAAATTTAAATAGGAATACGGTGATCTTAAATTCTTTTGGACAGAGCATGTGTATATGCTGTATTCAGAGGGGAATGTGGGTGAATGTCATATTTTCATCACGCATGACAAGAAGCATACCGCCTCAGTCCAATGCGGTCTCTGTGATTGTACAAAGGACCTCTTTGCCGCCGCGGCCGCCATTGCCGCCTCAGCGCCCTTCCTCGGTGACAACAGGAAGGATTGTTTTAATTGATTTTGACAATAATTATATCGTTACGGAAAATCCAAGGAATATCAACAGTCAAAACAGATTTTTGATCACAAATTCAACTACATTTACTAACCAATTCGGTTTGCCGATCAGACTGCGTGATCTGCAGCCCGGAAATATGGTGAAAGTGACTCATGCAAATTTTCAGACGCCTTCTGTGATACCTCAGACGACTGCATTCCATATACAACGGATATAATTTGAGAAATCGATGAATTTAAGGAGAAGGTTTTATGAAATAGGCGGCATTATTTGTTTTATTGGATCAATATGCTGACTGGGAGTCTGCCTATCTGTCCTCTGCTCTCTATATACTGGGAGACAGCAGGTATGAGGTTAAAACAGTATCCCTGATAAAAGACAAGGTTTCATCTATCGGAGGTTTTCATGTTCTGCCTGATTATGATATTTGTTCCGTCCGGGATGAATATGAGGCTTTGATCCTGATCGGCGGGATGGCGTGGAGAGATGAAAATGCAGGCCCTCTTTTTATTTTTTAAGAAAGATCTTGTCACGCTGATGTGTGAAAGCTTTTCCTGAAAAATAAAAAACTCTCCGCGGGCTGTGCACAGATGCGTAATGAAAAACAGCAGAAATTTTATTATAAAATTTCTGCTGTTTCCGAACTTAAAGGAATAAAGAAAATGAGTTGGTGGATGTTATCATCTTAGCATCCTGATTTGTTTGCGAAAGATTCACAGTCAGTGCATTCTTTTGTTGTTGGATTAGGCTCATGAGTTCCGATTTTGATTGTCTCTAAAGTACAGTAGTCAACGTCGCCTGCATGGTAGGCACAGTTATTTATTGTACACTCGATACAATCGTTTTTTTCATTTGATTTCATAACAAAGCTCCTTTCAATTTATGATACAACCTTAGTATCTCCTTAATCTAAAAAAGGATACATAACATGTTGACACTAAATAAAATGTTCGTTATCCTTATACGTGGCAAGCAAAAACAGGCCATAAAAGGTAAATGCAGCTTAAAGACAGGAGAAAAATATGGCAAAAATGAAACAAAAATATTTATATATAATGGGTGCAGCGGCGGTGGTCGTCATTGCAGCACTCACAGCAGTACATATTTATTATAAAGACCGGTGGTATCCAGGAAGCAGAATCGACGGCCTCAAAGTATCCGGAATGACCTATGAAGAGTCGCTGGATGAGCTCAAACAGACTGCAGACCGTTACAGACTTACTGTAAAAGGCAGGGAAAAAGGAACCTTAACGATCACAGGCAGGGATATTGACTTAAAGGTAAAGTCTCTGGAGTCGGTGGAAAAACTGTATCAAAAGCAGCATAAACAGAGTGTCATTTTTTCTTTTATGAAGAAGGAACAGAGAAATTTAAAGGACACGATTGATTTTTCAGAGAAGAAGCTCTCGGCTCTTGTAAAAAAATCGGTTTTGGTGACCGGGGATGACGGCTATAAGCTGATGAAGCCCGAAGATGCAGCGATCGAATACTCCAAAGAGAAAAAGTATGGTGTGCTGAAAAAAGAATTAGAAGGAAATATTTTGGATCAGAAGGCCTTTCTGGGACAGTTATCGGAGGCCATAAAGGGGCTGAAACCTTCTATGGACCTGATGGACCAAAAGACATATCCCGGTGTGTATCAAGAACCCGGACTCAGAATCGATGACGCCGAACTTACCAGGATGCAGGAGAAATATAATCAGTATTTGCTGCACTGGATCCAATGGGACATGGGAGACAATACAAAAGAGACGATGACACCTGAGGTTTTGAAAGACTGTATCAAGGTCAACACGAAAAAACATACGGTGAAGCTTAACAAAACTGCCGTGGAAGACTGGGTGGAAAAATTCTGTCTTAAGTATAAAACGGTAGGTATTGCCAGAAAATTTACGACTCATTCAGGCAAGAAAATAAAAGTAGAAGGCGGAGATTACGGATGGAGGATCGATTACGACAAGGAGATCGCCAGAGTCCTGAAATTGCTGAAGAAAGTGCCGTCAAAGGAATTGATTGAGGCTTACCAAAAAGATCCGTCGGATAAAAATCAGGAAGCTATGACTGCAAAATTAAAACCTGTTTATTTTAATAAGGCCTATCGGAAAGATTATCAAAATCCCCAGAATGACTGGGATCATAAAAATTACAGTGAGGTGGATCTGTCCGCCCAGGAAGTATTTGTATATAAAAACGGCAAGAGAGTATTTTCTGCAAACTGTATTACGGGGAAACCGACTCCTGACCGCATAACAAGGACCGGAACTTACTACGTGAAGGAAAAACGGCTGACCAAAACTCTGGTTGGTGCAGATTACAGTGTAGACACGAAGTATTGGGTCAGAATCATGTGGACCGGAACCGGATACCACTGGAGCAAGAGGAGCGACTGGGGTCTCTGGTCTCCGAGCAGATATAAAGTGACCGGTTCCCACGGGTGTGTAAACCTTCAGCTCTCAGACGCCGCGGCCATATATAAACTTGTGGAGAGCGGAGATCCGGTGTTTATCCACTATTAAGTGTTCTTAATACTCAACATTCATCAGGAACAGACCCTGGGGCGGGGCGGTGATACCTGCATCTTTCCGGTCTTTTGACTGAAAGACATGAAGGATAGATTCAGGATCTCTGGTTCCTGCACCGACCTCAGCCAGTGTTCCGGTCAGAATCCGGACCATATTATAAAGGAAGCCGTCGCCTGTGAAACTGATCCGGACTTCCCGGTGACCTTCTTCAATCACAATAGAAGAGATCGTTCTCACAGTTGATTTCTTTGTCTTTTTTACAGAAGAGAATCCTAAAAAGTCGTGGGTGCCTAGACAGAAGGAGGCTGCCTTGTTCATTTTTTCTATGTCGAGTGTTTTTGGATACTTCCACAGATATTTTCTTTCAAAAACATTCACGGTGCCGGGGACAGCGATGCGGTACTGATATGTCTTTTGTTTTGAATTCAGCCGGCTGTGGAAGCGCTCTGCGACTTCATCTGCCGTCAGAAGTCCGATATCGGAAGGCAGATATTTCGTGAGGTACTCTTTGATCTCCTGGCAGGAGAAGCCGCAGTCTGTATGGAAATTGGCGACTTGTCCGCAGGCGTGTACGCCGGCATCTGTGCGGCCGGAACCGATAACCTGGATGGATTCCCCGGTCATTTTCGAGAGGACCGACTCCAATTTTCCCTGGATCGTGTTGGCGTTTACATTTTTGCCAAGCTTCTGCCAGCCTTGATAGCGGGTGCCGTCATATTCTATTTTCAGGCGGATATTGCGTTTCATCATTTCCTGTACTCCTTTTTGTGCGGGATTTTTTAATCTGCTGGACTTCATTATAGGGGAAGATGCCAAAAAATACAAATCATAGTTTCTGCTGCAGGCTGTGTACAGATGCGCAGGGAATTTATGATATAATAGAGGACAGAAAATATCAGGAGGAGAGATGAAGTTTCGGATACCGGATTATTATGACAAATTTAAATGTATAGGTTCTGACTGCACAGACAGCTGCTGCGCGGGATGGGATATCACTGTGAACGATGAGACCTATGAAAAGTACACCCTCGTGAAAGGATCATTCGGAGACCGTCTCATGAGATCTGTCAGCTCTTCCTGTCCTCATCATTTTCTCATGGAGGAGAGAAGATGTCCTTTTTTAAATCAAAAGAATTTATGCGATATTTACATTCATCTGGGAGAAGATTTCCTCTGCCAGATCTGTACAGACCATCCACGGTTCTATGAAGTTTATGGCAGCCGGCAGGAAGCGGGACTGGGACTCGTGTGTGAAGAGGCGGCAAGACTGATTTTGACCAACAAGAAAAAGGTCCGGTTTCTTGATAAAAATTTGGATGAAAAAAAGGAAGAAGAGGAGCCCTGGCTGGAGCCGCTTACGCTGGCAAGAGACTTGATCATCCGTCTGCTTCAGGACAGGGAGCAGACGCTGGAGAGACGTTTGCGACAGACGCTGTCGGCGGCAGCTGTCTTTCAGGAAGATTACATTCGCGATGATATGGAGGCCATGTATCTGCATATACATAAATGGAAGACGAAAGAAAGAGTACAAAAGCCGCGGATCGGTCTGAGAGAATGGTTCACGGAATGTCTGGAATTTCTTCTGGATCTGGAGATTCTGACCCCCGAGTGGAAGCAGGCTTTAAGCCAGGCATCTTTCATGTTTCGGGAGGGAGACATTTGTTTTTCTGATTTTGACGGAATCTTTTATGAACATTTGATGGTGTATTTTATATACCGGTATTTTTTAAGATCCGTTTATGATTTTCAGCTGTTGGATAAGGTTAAATTTGCGGTTTTCAGTTGTTTGGCTGTCCGGGGGACAGAGGCTGCGGCTTCGGGAGAGGGGAGCCTGACGTCTTTGGAAATTGCCCGTCTGTACTCAAAAGAAATAGAATACTCGGAAGAAAATATGGAAGCAGTCAATGAACAAATTTTGTTTTCAGACATGTTTGACACACAGAGACTGTCAGAGATGGTATCTGCAGTGTTCAGAAGTTCATATTTATCTGAAGAGACAGGGAGAACTTATGAATAAGATAAAAAAATATCTGGTGTTTCCGGCAGATTCTGCTTACCGGATTCAAATTGAACAGAACCTGACCGCCAATATTTTTAAAACTCATACGATTTTTCAGCTGCTTATTTTGGGCTGTCAGATTTTGATGCTCTATTCGATATCGACACTTCCGGGAGGCGTTTTTTTGAAACCGAGAAGAACCGCATATTTCTGATCACTCTATATCGGAACCGGGTTTTGTCAGAATATGACCGTATTATTATCGGAGAACAGTATCAAAAAATCGCCGAGATCAATAAGGAATTGAATCAACAGGTGATCCGTGACCGTCTGACCGGGCTTTTTAACCGCAGTTATCTGGAAACTTCCCTAAAAGAACAGTTCCAGACCGTACAAGAGAAGCTCGGAAACATTGCATGTATGATGATTGATATTGATTATTTTAAGCAATATAATGATCGGTTTGGACATATATCCGGAGACCAGTGCCTGAGAACTTTCGCAGGCTTCCTGGAGAAGGAAGTGCAGAACAGGTCAGGAAGCCTGATCCGTTATGGCGGAGAAGAATTTCTCGTATTCTTATTTGGGCAGGGTGCTGAGGAGGCGGAAGAAACTGTGTAAAATTAAAAACAAGTAAACTGCCTCAGCAGACATAGACCAGTCTTGCTTCCGGAAGACGCAGACTCACATAGTCTGTCAGCACCGACTCTGCTTCCAGACGCAGTTCCTTCCGGTAGCGGTATTTTCCTCTTCCGCCTCCGGACATAGACTGATTGTCATAGAGGTCCGGGACCTCCGGAAATGCCTCTTTGTTAATAGCATTCTGTACAAAACTGTAAGTCATAAAAATCATCTCTATGGTCATCGCCTTTTTTGTTTTTTCTGTAAGCCCGTCGGCCAGTTGATCGATCAAATCCATGTATTTTTCTTTCCATCCATCATTAAGAATGATGGGAGCGATTAGTATTCCTACGGGATATCCGGCCTCACACATAGCGTTGACTGCCCGTATTCTCTGATCCAGAGGTGAGGTTCCAAGTTCGATGTGGTCGATGATCTCCTGAGGGTTGACGCTCATTCGAAAAATGGTTTTTCCCTGATGGTCAAGGCCGAGCAAAGGTTTTACAGATGCAAATTTGGTCGGAAACGTAATCTGTCCTCTCCCTTCACGGGCGAAAGCAGGTATGACCCATTCCAGATTGCCTGTGATCATATTTTCTAAGACAAGATCGCTGTTGGAGCCTATCTCAAATGTCTGGGGATCAGCTCCTTTTTTTGAGTTCTTTATCAACCGTTCCATCATCTCTTCCCGGTTTACGAAAAGCCTTAAATAGGCGCATTTATTATAATTGCATACCAAATAACAATAAAGGCACATGGCAGTGCATCCGGACGAGGTGAATGGGACCAGATAATCGGATATCTTATGGTTTTCCGTATATCGGTGGGTTTTTCTTGTGCCGATGATCAGGAAGCGTTTCATTTTTGGAAAATCGCTGTTGGGCCTTTGGGTCATCTCTTCGATTCGGTTATGGCTTTTGATCTCATGCCAGGGCAGATCCGCAAAATCTCTTTTTAATTTTCGGCCGAGGGGATAATCAAAGATTCCTGGTTCATGATATACGGCGGTAAATAATCTCATAAGCAGTTCTCCTTTTCGTATTTGTTTTAGTATTCCAGAAAAAAACGAGATATATTGATTGTTGTCTGATTTTTGGTAAGGATTTCATTGGAAATAATAGAAAATTTTCTAGTTAAAACAGATTTATTATGTTATAATAAATGAAAACAGATTTGTTTGCATGTAAAATGATGGGAGTTATAAATTGGATGAATATTCAGCGTTGATGATACATATAAAAAAGAGAATGAGGTATGAGCCCGCAGAGGAGCAGAATCTTCAGATTTATCTGACCAAAGTGGCGGAGCAGCTGAACAGCCTTTTTGTGGATAGCATGATATTTCCGGTGATCTTCGGAAGGCATGACGAACTTCAGGGCCTGTTTACATCTTCAATGTCCGCTGCCTCTTATTTCCGGCTTTTTGAGATCATGTGTTATCCGGTCGCCGTCACCGGAGGGATCGGAATCGGAGAGTGGACGGTACGGATAGAGGAAGGGACTTCTGCGCAGCAGCAGGGACCAGCCTATGACCGGGCAGAAGAGGCCATGAAGACTGCTGCAAAGAAGAAGACACAGAGGCTGCGGATCCATTCTTCCAGAGAAGACGGCATGGCAAACTATCTTCTGAATGTCTCCAAGGACATGCTGAGCGCACAGAATTCTATCCAGAATCGTCTCCAGCTGATCGCAGAGATCCTGTACCCGTTTGTTGAGAACAGGACGTGGATACGATTTGAAAATCATGGTCTCAGGCTGCTGACATTGAAGGAGAATTTTGGGCCTGCGAAACAGATGGTTGATAAGATCGCAAAAGTGCCGGAACAGACGATCTCCTGGAAGAAGAACGTTTATGTCCAGGAACCGATCTTCATCACTGGCGAAAAAAAGGAAGGAGAAGAAGCTGTCATTCTTAAAAATGTTTCCAGCAACATTGCGGTGACCGCAAAGAAAAGCCGGCAGAACGTGGAAACGATCATGAAACGGGGGAAACTGCTCACGATCCGGATCATGGATTATATGGCACTGCAGTATATAAAACGGTATTACTGAAAAGGGAGAAAGAAATATAAGTATGGAAAAGAAGGAAAAAAGATTTGCTCTTTTAATCGACGCTGACAACATATCAGCAAAATATATCAAGCCGATTTTGGACGAGCTGTCCCAGTACGGCAACATTACATACAAGAGAATCTACGGCGACTGGACAAGTACGCTTCATGCCAGCTGGAAAGAGGAACTGCTGGCCAACTCCATCACGCCGATCCAGCAGTTTTCTTATACACAGGGGAAAAATGCGACGGATTCAGCAATGATTATCGATGCCATGGATATCCTTTACACCAACCGGGTGGACGGCTTCTGTATCGTCTCCAGTGACAGCGACTTTACGAGGCTTGCCAGTAGGATCAGAGAGACAGGACTCACTGTGATCGGCATGGGTGAGGGGAAGACTCCCCCGGCTTTCCGTAAAGCGTGTGATGTTTTTACAAACCTGGAACTCCTGATCGAGGACAAAGAGGAAAAGGAAAGCAAACCTATTGGCCGCAAGGATATCGAGGCAGCGATCCATTCTATCATCACTGACAATCAGAACAGCGATAAAGAGACGACGCTGGGAGAGATCGGGACAAGGCTGTTAAAGAGATATCCGGACTTTGATGTGAGGAGCTATGGCTACAGTCTGCTCTCTAAATTTCTGGAAGAATTCGATCATTTCAGGCTGATAAAGGATGGCAATATTGTCACTGTTTCTCTGAGAGAAGATATTGACATGAAAGAACAGCTGGACCACTATGTGACGGCGCTGGTGAAAAATACAGGAAAGAAGGGGCTTGATCTGTCTGATCTTGCAAATAAAATTTATGCAGAATATGAGAACTTTAAGGTGCAGGACTTTGGATACAACCGGTTCAGCTCATATGTGCGGAGCATCCCGGGCATGCAGCTGGAGAACAAGAACAATATTACAAAAGTAACATTTTCAAAAAAATAATACCGCTAAGGCAAAAAAATTTTCTAATAGAAATACGAAAGCAGATAAATATACAAACCAAACGAGGTATTTTAAATATGAGAATTTTTTTATGGGAAATCAGGGAAGAACAGGGTTACAGTTTGAGAAATCTTGAAAAATATACGGGCATCAGCCATATGCATATCTATGATATTGAAAGAGGGCTGGTCAGTCCCACGTTGGAGGAAATCGAAAAGCTGGCGGGAGTCATGAGGATCAGTCCTTACCGTCTGTTTGATTTTCGTCCGGCCATACAAGTTAATTCCAATTAAAGAGACTGCTGCAAAACGCGCATGAGTGTTTCTGTTTGAAACAGAATATCGGGTTTTGCAGCAGTCCTTTGTCAAACGAATATGAGGATCATTGGTATTAGAGATCTCTTCCACAGCGGCCGTAAAAGGTTAAAAGATAAAGTCCGCAGATGCCGACCAGATCATAGACGAGCCTTGAAAGCATCGTCATGCTGCCGAAGAGAAAAGCTACTAAATCAAACCGGAAGAAGCCAATCAGGCCCCAGTTGACCGCACCTATAATTGTAATTGTCAGTGCTATATAATCTAATGTTTTACTTCCCATAGCAACCTCCTTTTCTATTTATAATCTTCCCAGTCTTAGAAATATTATGCATGATATTTTGGCACTATGGTCAAAATATTAATTTCCGCCGGGACCGTCTTTTCTGGGACGTTCAGACTCGGGAAGAGGCTCCACGATATGCGGACGTTCTTTTTTTGCGTCTTTTGGTTCCTGCTGTTTATGCCTGTGGCAGTTGGATTCGTGCATTGCGATCACTCCTTTCTTTTTAGTTCTCTTAGTATGTTTGCAAAAAGTCCGGACTATACAGTATAATAAAGACAGAAACTACGAATATAGATTGAGATTAGGATAGGAGGGATTTTATGGTGGGAAAACAGAAAAGCACCTGTGAGTCTTGTGTAAATTATGTGTATGACGAGATGTGCGGTTACTATGTATGTGACGTAAACCTGGACGAAGATGAGCTGATGCGGTTTATAACATATTCTAATTATAACTGTCCGTATTTTCAATTAAATGATGAATATAGTATTGTTAGAAGACAAATTTAAACAGGAAAAGATGTATGAAGTTAAAAAGAAATCGTATGGTATCCTGGACAATGGTCATTTTGATGATGGCGGTGATCTTTTTATTTTCTGCGAAGACGGCAGATGCGTCTGAGCAGATGAGTATGGGAGTAACCCAATGGATATCAAAGCTGATCGGGATATCCCCGGCAGAGGCGGGAACATTCGGAAACAGCCTATATGATATGCTGTCCGTCATGGACCACTATGTGAGGAAGACAGCCCACTTTTTGGAATATGCACTGCTCGGAGTGCTTGTGTGCCGGGCTTTGAGGATTGATGTAAAGAAAAAGGCCCATCTTCTGGGTGCGGCATTGGCGTTTTGTTCTATCTATGCCGTGACAGATGAACTGCACCAATATTTCGTACCAGGAAGAAGCTGTCAGGTCAAAGATGTCATGATCGACAGTTCGGGTGCTCTGACCGGCATCTGTCTTTGTATGTTGGCATGTTTTGTATTAAAAAAATTAAAGGATAAAGCGTAGAACTTTCCTATGAAATGAAAAAACACCCCGGATGTCAGATTTTTCTGATATCCGGGGTGAAATTTTTGGTGACAGCGGCAAACAAATTATATAAGATCCCTTATCTCCCTGTGACGAGATTAATCAGATCAGAGCCAAGCTGTTTGGAATCTTTCGGAAAGTACAGGGTAACTGTGTCTTCACCGCTTTTGATATTCTGTTTGGTCAGTGTGAAAGTCTTTGTCTTCATGTCGGAAGACGGTTTCATACTTTTGAAACCTTTTGCCACGTTTTTGATCAAAAGTTTCTGAGCATCTTCTTTCGTCTCGATATGCTGAGGCTTCAATGCATCTACTGTTTTTTTCTTGGCGTCCTTAAATACAGATAAGTAATCAATATACTGTGATTTTACAGTGACAACAGCCTCTTTCTTTTCCTGCTCTTTCACGGATACTTCATATTCAAGACTGGACAAAGCCTGGGAGAGTGCATCAAAGATATCTTCAGCGTCTTTTGTGGTCAGTGTGATGCCCGCAGATTTGAAGCTGTTTTTCAGTGATGAAATCGTAGACTCCTTGTATACACTCAGGGTATCACTGACTTCGGCAGAGTCAATGCCCAGATCTGTCATGGCATCTGCTTTATGGCATACGATCAGCTGATAAAAAGCATCCATGGATTTATCTGCATCCGGGGCTTTTTTTGTGCCGCATCCGGTCAGCAGAGTCACTGCCAATAAGGCTGTTATAACCAAGGACATCAATTTCGTATTTTTCTTCATAATTCATTTCCCCAATCCTGTTTGTTTATAATGAATACTCGTTTCATTATAAAGGTTAGAAGGAAATGTGTCAATAAATGACGAATAGAATCGAAGGACCGGATGTTTCCGATAACATTTTCATGACCGGAGTTCCTGGATCAGTCTGCGGAGCTTAGATATGATCTTTCGTCTGTGTATGCCGGTATAGCCCGTTTTTTCTGCAGAGAGGAACAAATACTCGCGGTAAAGAACGACGATATCCGGCTGCGAGATCTCAAGTACCGTAAAAGGATCAGACAGATGTACCAAAAGGGCGCGCTGATTTTCTTTCAACATGAGTGTACTGTCTGGTTTTTTGAGAGCAGGCTGTTTCCTTTGGTTCAGAGACTGCAGACCGGCTTCTGGCGGATTTATCAACTGCCCTGCTCAGTACGCTGTCCGGTGACCTGTCGGTGTTTACCAGAGCAAGAGCGGATACATTTTTTATACTTGTCCCATACAATGAGGACCGTGCGCTTATGGCTGCTGACAGAAAGTGCATACGTGAAGGATTCAGAAAAGTTTTTATCTGTTATAGAAAAGGTGAACCAGAAAGGATTTATTATTGAAATGGATGACATTGGGAGCGGTTACTCGTTTCTTAATACACCTTCAGAGCTCCACATTGATGTTATGAAACTGGATCTGAAATTTTTGCGGCAGACTGAGGATAACCGGCGGCGTCAAAAAGTAGTGGAGTTTGTCAGATGCCCCTGAACTTCAAGTCATCGCAGAAGGGGTAGAGACAAAGGAACAGGCACAGATGTATAAGAAGATGGGTGCTGTCATGCCCAGGGATATCTGTACGGATGTCCGATGCCGGAGCAGGAGTTTATAAACTATTTATCAGGAGAAGAATTGTAAGCAAAGCTATTATGCGGATTAAGTATAACAGCCTTTTGCATGAAAAACGATGGAATACTGCACACTATGACTACTGCAGGATATCTACTTGAAGTTCTTGTTCAAAATGTATATAATATTTTAGATTGTATAAAAGCAGATGTTTCTATGACAGGGCTGCAGGAAAGCCTTGATCATATTGGGAGGAGAATATAGAAAATGAGCAGTCAAAACTATGACGCAAACAGTATTTCTGTACTGGAAGGGCTGGAGGCAGTCAGGAAGCGGCCCGGAATGTATATAGGAAGTGTTTCGACAAAGGGGCTTAATCATCTGATCTATGAGATCGTAGATAACTCAGTGGATGAATTTCTTGCGGGACACTGCGATGAAATCACGGTAACACTCAAGGATGACGGGACAGCAGTGGTCGAAGACAACGGCAGGGGCATTCCTGTCGGGATCAATGAACAGACCGGTCTTTCAGCGGTGGAGATGGTGTTTACCATGCTTCATGCCGGAGGAAAATTCGGAGACGGGGGATATAAAATTTCAGGAGGACTGCACGGTGTGGGGGCATCTGTGGTCAACGCCCTTTCTACCTGGCTTAAAGTGACGGTCAAACAGGACGGAAAAATCTATGAGGAATGTTTTGAGAGAGGGAAGGTTACAGAACCGCTGAAAGTCATCGGAAGCTGTAAAAAGTCGGAGACCGGGACAAAGGTCCGGTTTCTGCCCGATCCCGAGATCTTTGACAAGACCTATTTCAAAGCCGCTATGATCCGCAACCGTCTCCATGAGACGACTTATCTGAACCCGGAATTAAAGATTAATTATATTAATGAACGTTCAGGGGAAGAGACGGAAGTTTTATATCATGAGCCTGAGGGGATCTGTGCCTATGTAAAGAAGCTGAATGATGGTAAGCATGTGCTGCATGATCCGGTCTATTATAAGAGGGAGATCAACGGAATCGAAGCGGAGATCGCCTTCCAGTATACGGAAGATTTTGGTGAAAATATTTTAGGCTTCTGCAATAACATTTATACCACGGAGGGCGGTACCCATATCACGGGATTTAAGTCCAAATTTACGGCAGTGATGAACCAGTATGCCAGGGAACTGGGTGTATTAAAGGAAAAAGACGCAAACTTTACCGGGGCAGATGTGAGAAACGGCATGACCGCAATCATTTCCGTAAAGCATCCGGAACCAAGGTTTGAAGGTCAGACAAAGACAAAATTGGACAATCCTGATGCCAGTAAAGTGGTCAGTGAAATTACCGGAGATGAGACGGTATTATTTTTTGATAAAAACCTGGATACCTTAAAAAAAGTCCTTGCCTGTGCGGAGAAATCTGCAAAGATCCGCAAGGCTGAAGAAAAAGCGAAGACAAATCTTCTTGTGAGACAGAAGCTCTCCATTGACAGCAACGGAAAGCTATCTAACTGTGAAAGCCGTAAGCCGGAAGAGTGTGAGATTTTTATCGTCGAGGGAGATTCTGCCGGAGGCTCTGCGAAAACTGCCAGAAACCGCCGAACTCAGGCCATTCTGCCGATCAGGGGAAAGATCCTGAATGTTGAGAAGGCTACCATGGACAAGGTCTTGGCTAATGCAGAGATTAAAACGATGATAAACACCTTTGGGTGCGGATTTTCAGAAGGGTACGGAAACGATTTTGACATCGAAAAACTGAGGTATCAAAAAATTGTGATTATGACCGATGCCGATGTGGACGGAGCCCATATTGCCACCTTGCTGCTGACATTTTTCTACCGGTTTATGCCGGAGCTGATTACCCACGGACACGTTTATCTGGCAACACCTCCTCTTTATAAGGCAATTCCTAAGAAAGGAAAGGAAACTTATCTGTTCGATGATACCGCGTTGGAGAAATACAAGGCTGCTCATAAGGGTCCGTTTACCCTTCAGCGGTATAAGGGCCTCGGAGAGATGGACGCCAGCCAGCTGTGGGAGACGACGCTGGACCCGGAGACGAGGACATTAAAGCAGATTGAGATCGAAGATGCCAGAATGGCATCCGATGTGACCTCTATGCTGATGGGCAGCGAGGTTCCGCCGAGAAGGCAGTTTATTTACGATAATGCAGGCGATGCGATGTTGGATATATAGAAAGGGAGAAAGATGGCAGAACATATCATTAGGGCAGAATTTTCCGAGGTCATGCAGAAGTCGTATATCGACTATGCTATGAGCGTTATTTGTGCGCGTGCCCTCCCCGACATTCGGGACGGTTTAAAGCCCGTACAGCGCCGCGTCCTGTATGCCATGGATGAGCTTAATCTGAGGTATGACAGGCCGCACAGAAAATCTGCGAGGATCGTCGGAGACACGATGGGTAAATATCATCCCCACGGAGACGGCTCTATCTATGAGTCTCTGGTAGTCATGGAACAGGAATTTAAAAAGGGTATGCCTTTGGTGGACGGACATGGAAACTTTGGTTCCATCGAGGGTGACGGGGCCGCGGCCATGCGTTACACGGAGGCAAGACTGAAAAAGTTTACCCAGGAGGTTTATCTTGCGGATCTGGATAAAAATATAGTAGATTTTATATCCAATTTTGACGAGACAGAGAAAGAACCGGAAGTGCTTCCGGTCAGAGTGCCGAATCTTCTGATCAACGGCGCCGAGGGGATCGCCGTCGGTATGACCACCAGCATTCCGACTCATAATCTGGGCGAAGTGGTCGATGCCATGATCGCGTATTTGGAAGATGAGTCAGTGACCAATGAAGATCTGCTCACCTATATCCAGGGACCGGATTTTCCGACCGGAGGCCTGGTGGTCAACAAAAAGGACATAAAAACAATTTACTCTGAGGGCCGCGGAAAACTGAAACTCCGGGGGAAAGTAGTCTTTGAGCCGGGGAAGAAGCGCGGGGAAAAGGACAAGCTGGTCATCACAGAGATACCATATACGATGATCGGCGCCAATATCGGGAAATTTCTTTCTGATGTCGTAAACCTCGTGGAATCTAAGAAAACGACGGATATCGTTGATATTTCCAACGAATCCTCCAAGGAGGGTATCCGCATTGTTCTGGAACTGAAAAAAGGGACAGACATAGAACGCCTGAAGAATCTCCTGTACAAAAAAACAAAGCTTGAGGATACCTTCGGCGTGAATATGCTGGCCATCGTCGACGGCCGTCCGGAGACTCTGAGTCTTCGGGATATCATAGCGCATCACACAGAGTTTCATTACGGGCTTGTAAGAAGAAAATATCAGACTCTTTTATCCAAACTTTATGACCAGAGGGAGATTAAAGAAGGCTTGATCAAGGCCTGCGATATGATCGATCTGATCATTGAGATACTGAGAGGGAGCAAAAACCTGAAAGAGGCAAAAGCATGTCTTACGAAGGGTGAGGTCGGAACTATCAGGTTCAAATCATCTGAATCCATGATCGAAGCCTGCAAGCTGTCTTTTACAGAGAAACAGGCAGAGGCGATCCTGGACCTGCGCCTCGGAAAGCTCATCGGATTAGAAATCCTGGCTCTCAAAGAAGAATATGAAGAGATCGTTGCCAAAATAGCCGAATATGAGGATATCCTTCATAATCCGGCATCTATGCAGCGCGTTATGAAACAGGATCTCACGAAGATTAAAAAAGAGTATCAGAGAGAGAGAAGAACGGTGGTAGAGGACGGAGCCGAGGCAGTTTATGAAGAAGAACCGCTGAAAGAGGAGCAGGTTTATTTTGTCATGGACCGGTTTGGCTATGCAAAGACCTTCGACAAGGCTACCTACCAGAGAAATCAGGAGAATGCAGCCAGGGATTATAAATATATTGTTCCGTGTATGAATACGGATAAGATCTGTATTTTTACAGACACCGGCGTAATGCATCAGATCAAAGTGCTGGACATACCGGCAGGAAAATATAAAGATAAGGGAACACCGATCGACAATCTGGGCAACTACGACAGCTCCGACGAAGCAATTATCGCAGTTCTGGCAGCGGAGGAAATGATACATGAAAGTCTTTTCTTTGCCACGGAACAGGGGATGTTAAAGATCGTTTCGGGAACGGAATTCCAGGTAACCAAAAGAACAGTATCCGCCACAAAACTGTCGGACGGAGACGCACTCCTCTCGGTAAAGCCGCTGAAAACCGACGGTGGCCTGATAAAACCGGATATGGTAATATTAGAGACAAAAGAGGGGGTTTTCCTGCGGTTTTCACTGGAAGAGGTGCCGGAAAAGAAAAAAGGTGCGGTAGGCGTAAGAGGCATCAAACTGAATAAGGATGATATACTGCTCCATACTTATCTTATGGAGGCCGACGGCATTACATCCATAGATTATAAAGGAAAACGTCTGGATTTCAATAAACTGAAGCTTGCAAAACGGGATACGAAGGGTTCTAAAATCCGGCGCTGAGAAAAAGGAGAGAAGCGATGACGATTGATCTTGTAATTCCAACTTATAAACCAGGGGAGAAGCTTTTTGAATCTCTCCGGCGCCTGTCGAGGCAGACGGTTACCTTCGGAACTATCTTTCTGATCAACACGGAGGAGGAATATTTTCCTGAACATCTTACAGAGCAGTATCCGAATGTGGCAGTAAAGCATATAAAAAAAGAAGAGTTTGACCACGGAGCCACAAGGGATTACGGAGCTTCACTTTCTGATGCGGAGATCATTGCGTTTATGACCGATGATGCGGTGCCCAGAGACAAATATATGGTGGAAAATCTGCTGAAGGCTTTTGAGGACCCCCGTGTGGGAGCCGCTTATGGGCGCCAGATGGCGGACCCGAAGGACAATTATCTGGAGTATTATACGAGGAGCTTTAACTATCCCCCGGATAGCTCCATAAAGACAAAAGCCGACCTGCCAAAGCTTGGGATCAAGACATTTTTCTGTTCCAATGTGTGCAGTGCATACAGGAAAAAAGATTATGAAGCTATGGGCGGATTCATTCACAAAACAATATTTAATGAGGACATGATTATGGCTTCCAGGCTGATCGAGTCAGACAAAGCCATTGCATACCAGGCAGATGCCGCCGTATGGCACTGGCACAACTACCGCTGTTTTGACCAGCTGCACAGGAATTTTGATCTGGCAGTTTCACAGGTATCCTACGGAGGACTGTTTCTTGAAGTCTCTTCTGAATCGGAGGGGATGAGGATGGTCCTTCACACACTGAAACATCTGCTGTTTACCGGAAGATTTTTTAAGATTCCTAAATTCATGGCGGATACGGCGTGTAAATTCATAGGCTATAAGCTGGGCAGCAACTATAAAAAACTCCCCAAAAGCCTTATCCTGAAACTTACGATGAACCATTCTTACTGGGATTCGTATGAAAAGCTTTAGATTTTCTTAACATTTCTGGTTTAGTTTTCTGTTACAATAGATAAAATTACAGACATACGTTTGGAGGATAAGGAAATGGGAAAGAAATTTAAAATTGTTATGGCTGTCTTCCTTGTATTTGCTCTTTCAATAGGAGGAGTTCTTGGATACTATGATGCAAAATTAGAGGCTTCGGTGACACCGAAGGGAAACTTAAGCAAAGTAGATGTGGGAGACGACGTTAAATTTGATAATGATGTAGTCAACATCCTGCTGGTCGGTTCTGACCGCAGATCCGACGAGACCGAGGCAGGAAGGTCGGATTCTTCTATGATCGCCACCATCAATATGAAGACAAAAGAATTAAAGCTTACCTCTTTGATGAGGGATATGTATGTGGATATTCCGGGGCACGGAAGGAACAAGCTGAATTCTGCATATTCTTTCGGCGGAGTGGACCTGCTCTACAAAACCATTGCCCAGAATTTTGATATAAAGATCGACAAATACTGTGTCGTAGACTTTTCAACATTTGAGAAGGTGATCAATGAGGTGGGCGGCATCGAGATCGACCTGGAAGAAAAAGAGGCAGACTATCTGAATACGACCAATTACATTTCAAAGAAAAAATACCGCAATGTAAAAGCCGGAAAACATGTCCTGAATGGGAACCAGGCTCTCGGTTATTCCAGAATCCGTTATGTGTCAAACAGCAGGTACGGAGACGGCGAATTCGGCCGCACCGGCCGTCAGAGAGCGGTCCTGGAAGCTACTTATAAAAAGATCATCAGGCAGAATCCGATGAAGATCCTGGATATCGGGTTCAATGCACTGGACGATGTGTCCACCGATATGAATGCAAGTTATATCAAAGGCCTGGTGACTTCTGTGGTTCAGTTCGGAATTCCGAAGGTCCAGCAGATGAGGATCCCAATCGAGGGCACTTACATGCAGGGCCGGGCACAGAGCGGCATGTTTGTCTTCTTCATCAATTTTGATGCGAACAAGGCGGCAATGGAGCATTTCATCTTCAGCAAAGGAAAAGAAGAGGATTTCGCATCCAAATTCGGCGGATATCAGAATATAGAAACTTACGGATACCCTGCAAAGCCGGATTCAGAGGATGCGTCAGAGAGTTCTCCCGGAAGCTATAAGAGATAATTTTTCACACTTACATAAAGTCGAAACAGTACAAACATTGTAAAATCTTCAGGTTTAATTAAGAAACTGTCTGTTGTTTTCTGATATAATGTGCTATAATTGTAGACTAATAAATAGCAATTCAGGAGGAGTAGCATGACGCTGAAGACATATAAAATCATTTTGAACATATTTTTAGTAATATCCGTTGCGGCCGGAGGAGTTCTTGGATATTATGATGCCAGGCTTGAAGCTGCCATCAATAAGACCGGTGATTTAGGAAGTGTAGATGTCGGTGATGTAAAGTTTGATGAGGATGTTGTAAATATTCTGCTGGTGGGTTCTGACCGGAGATCCGACGAAGAAGCGGCCGGACGGTCCGACTCTTCGATGATCGCGACGATCAATTTTAAGACAAAAGAACTGAAGCTTACCTCCATTATGAGGGATATCTATGTAGAGATCCCGGGACACGGAAGGGATAAGCTGAATTCTGCATACGCATATGGCGGCGTGGAACTGCTTTATCAGACTATTGCGAAAAACTTTGGAATTAAGATCGATAAATACTGTGTCGTAGATTTTGACACTTTTGAAAAAGTGATCAATGAAGTGGGCGGCATCGAGATCGATCTGGAAGAAAAAGAGGCACAGTACCTGAATACGACCAATTATATTTCCAAGAAAAAATACCGCAATGTAAAAGCCGGAAAACATATCCTGAACGGAAATCAGGCCCTTGGCTATTCCAGGATACGCTATGTGGTATCTAAGAAATACGGAGACGGAGATTTCGGCCGTACCGGCCGGCCGAGGGGAGTTATGCAGGCGACCTTTGATAAAGTCAAAGGCCAGAGCCTCACGAAGATCCTGGATATTGCTCTGAAGGTTTTAAGCGATGTTTCTACCGACATGGATGCCGACTACATCAAAGGTCTGGCGGCATCTGTGATCAAGATGGGAACGACGGATATTGACCAGATGAGAATACCGATTGAAGGTTCCTATAAGATGGGAAGGGCACAGCATAACATGTTCGTCTTTTTCATCAACTTCAATGCAAACAAAGCTGCCATGAACTATTTTATCTTCGGTGACGGCAAGGTTGGGGACGGATCTGACGAGGCCTTTGCCAAGGAGTACGGCGGACTAAGCGGCGTGGAGACCTTCGGATATTCGGGGGTATCCAATACTTCGTCCGGCAGTACCTCGTCAGGAAATGCGGGATATGGTAATTCAGGAGGATCTACGGGGAGCGGCTACCCTACTTCGTCTACGAGCGGCACAAGCAGGCCGGCTTCCACAGCGACCAGAAGGCCGGCTACGACAGCAGCCACCCAGGCCACAACAGAACAGCAGATCCAGGCTACCACCCACGCCACAACGGCTGCTAAACCAGAAAATACGAGTCAGGGAAACGCAGAAGAATAGTTTTTCAGTGATTTCTTGACACTGAATATTAGAATTGATAGAATTGTTAGGAGGATGAAGTCGTCTATGAAACAGATCGTACTATCTATCGTGGCGGAAAATAACCCGGGGGTACTCAGCCGTATATCCGGACTGTTCAGCCGCAGAGGCTATAATATCGACAGTATTACAGCCTGCAAGACACAGGATGAGAAGTATTCGCGAATGACGATCGCGGTCAGCGGGGATGATACCATTCTGGCACAGATCAAGAATCAGCTTATCAAGCTTGAGGATGTCATAACACTTGTGGAACTGGAGAACCCGACCTCTGTCTGCAGAGAGCTTATCTTAGTCAAAATCCGCACAGGAAAGTCGGAAAAACAGGAGATCATCACGATCGCCGATATTTTCAGAGCCAAAGTTGTGGACGTGTCAAAAGATTCACTGATGATCGAGCTTACCGGAAATGTAAATAAAATCGAAGCTTTCATAAATCTTTTGGAAGGCTTTGATATTCTGGAACTTGTGAGAACCGGACTCACCGGGCTTTCTCGCGGGGAATCCGTGCCGAGACTTGTCAAATAGGCACATATTTAATTTGAAAGGTATGGGAATACCCCTTACTTATAAAGCCTAGAAAATGGAGGAATGTAAAATGGCAAAGATTTATTATCAAGAAGACTGTAACTTATCACTTTTAGACGGAAAGACCATCGCAGTGATCGGTTACGGAAGTCAGGGACATGCACATGCCCTTAACGCAAAAGAGTCCGGATGCAATGTTATCATCGGATTATATGAAGGAAGCAAATCCTGGAAGAGAGCAGAGGAACAGGGATTTGAAGTATATACAGCTGCTGAGGCTGCAAAAAAAGCAGACATCATCATGATTCTGATCAACGATGAAAAGCAGGCTACAATGTACAAAAATGATATCGAACCGAACTTAGAAGCAGGAAATATGCTGATGTTCGCTCATGGTTTCAACATTCATTTTGGATGTATCGTGCCTCCTAAAGATGTAGACGTAACAATGATCGCTCCTAAAGGGCCTGGACACACGGTAAGAAGCGAATACGAAGAAGGCAAAGGCGTTCCTTGCCTGGTAGCTGTAGAGCAGGATGCTACCGGAAAAGCACTGGACATGGCTTTGGCATATGCACTGGCAATCGGAGGAGCAAGAGCAGGTGTTCTTGAGACTACCTTCAGAACAGAGACAGAGACAGACCTCTTCGGAGAGCAGGCAGTGCTCTGCGGCGGTGTTTGTGCACTGATGCAGGCAGGTTTTGAGACATTAGTAGAAGCAGGATATGATCCGAGAAACGCATACTTTGAATGTATCCATGAGATGAAACTGATCGTTGACCTGATCTATCAGTCAGGATTCTCAGGAATGAGATACTCTATCTCCAACACTGCAGAATACGGTGACTACATCACAGGACCGAAGATCATCACAGAAGATACAAAGAAAGCGATGAAAAAGATCCTTGCAGATATCCAGGACGGAACTTTCGCAAAAGACTTCTTAGTAGATATGTCTGATGCAGGAAGCCAGGTTCACTTCAAGGCTATGAGAAAGTTAGCTTCCGAACATCCGGCAGAAGTTGTCGGAGAAGAGATCAGAAGCTTATACAGCTGGTCTGACGAAGACAAACTGATCAATAACTAATTCGGGATCACTGATATTACATATAAAGCCAGAGTGCATGTGCACTCTGGCTTTTCTTCTGACTCCATGGGAAAGTTCATCCTAATATGTCTACCCCTTCTGCTGTCTTGCACGGTTGGTGGAATCCCTGACGATGAGATACGGTTTGTACTCTATTCGGATAAAGTATTGGCTTTTCTGTTCCGGAGTCTCATTCCACAGGATTTTTTGATAAATCGTGTCAAAAGCTTTCCGCCCTTTCTCCTCCATATAGTGTTCCACTGTGGTCAGTGAGACCGGAAGCAGTCCGGAAGGGAAATCATTGTCAAAGCTGCACACACTGAAATCTCTTGGAATCTTATATCCTTTCTTTAAAACCGCATCCATGATCCCATAGGCAACCATATCGTTATTTCCGACAAAAGCAGTGATACCGGACAGGCCCCGGTCTTCCAGACAGTCCATACACAGCTGATATCCCACATCATACTCCAGTGACAAATGATTTCTTTCATATTGGGAATCAACCTTTTGCTCTCTTACGATGACGTCATAGGGCTCATTTGCGCATAATTTTGCATAAGTATTCTGAATCGCCTTCAGCCTCTGATATCGCATGGCCAGGGATACGTCAGTCGTGATCGTCGTTGTCAAAAAAGCAATATGCCGGTGCCCTAAACTGTGCAGGTGTTCAGCCACCAGGACACCTGCGGTATAGTTATTTGTTTCAATGATATCAATGTTGATGGAAGAAGTCTTGTCACCGATCACGACAATGGGGAACTGTTTTGCAACTTTTTCCACAAATCCCGGATCGTTGGGAATCATGGTGAATATGATTCCTTCCACGTTCATATGGATGGCATCCATGACCAGTTCGTGTTCTTTCTTTACTTCCCGGAAAGTAGTAAAGATTAGTGTCTTATATCCTTTTTTATAAGCGGACTGTTCGATGGACTGGGCAATCGTTGCATAATAGGAGTTGAAAATATTGGGGCAAAAAACAGCGATTACTTTTTTGATCTGTGCAGAAGAAGGGGATCTGAGAGCAGTGTCTTTTTTCTCATGGCTTAACTCATATCCCAGCCGTTTTGCAGACTCCAGTACTTTTGCCACCGTTTCTCTTGAGAAGGAGACATCAGATCTTCGGTTTAAGATCATGGAAACAGCAGAAACAGAAATGTCCGTATCCTTTGCAATATCTTTCATCGTCACACTTTTTTTATTGGCCATGGCGGTTCTCCTTATTAAAATTTTAATTGGGTTTTATGTATTATATACAAAATATTTTTGTTGAAACTGTATATTATCCCGAAATTTATTGAAAATAATTTAAATAATTTGATAATTTAACGGGTCTGGATTAAAATTTAAGTAAAGAAAAGTTAAATTTAAATAAAATTCCGGAATGATTTATTAAAATTTTAATTAATTATAACACATCAATTAATGTGAATCAACGATTCCTAAGGAGGTTTAAGAATTATGAGAATTATACAAATTTCTGATTTTCATTTGAGAGGGGACGGGAAATTGTCTTTTCAGAAAGCAGACACAATAGCTGCATTAAACCAAACGATCGAGTACTTTTCAAAATTGAAACCTTATGAATTACCTGAATTTTTTATTGTGACCGGAGATCTGGCCGACGGGGGAACACAGGAAGGATATGAGATTATCAAGGACGGATTAGATAAGCTTCCACGGCCTTACTATGTAGTACCAGGCAATCATGACAAACGGGAGTTTTTCCTCCGTATGTTTCCTGAAAATGCACCGGTGGAAGATGATATTAAACCTTATATTTGCTACACCTTAGATGACGGGCTGATACGTGCGATTATAATTGACACCATGATTTCGGACTGCCATTACGGCGGTCTGACGGATGAAGTTGCAAAATGGCTGGAGAAGAAAATTATTGAATATCCTAACAAACCGACTTTGGTATTTACCCATCACCCGCCTTTTACTACCGGATTGGCAGCGATGGATGAGGGGTTTGCACAGGCAGACCGGCTGGCTGGAATTTTAAAGAAGCATAAAAATGTCCGCCTTTGCTGCGGACATATGCACACCGGTATTTTTACTTCATGGCAGGGAGTTTCCTGTGTGACCTGTCCGCCGATCGCCATGCAGATGGAAGTAGATTTCAGGACAAAAGACGGACCGGATGTCACGCCGGAAGAGCTGGCTGATCATTTCAAAGGGGGAGGAGATCGTTTCTTCCTTGGAAATCCCGGATATTTAATTCATGATCTGCAGAATGACATGGTAAATACCCATTATATGATAATCCCCACAGGCGCAGATTATTCCGGCCCCTGGCCATTTAAATATTATGAGGGAGAAGGCCATTAATAGTCTGATAAAGGAGAGAAAACTATGGGAGAGAAAAAATTAAGTCTTAGAAAAATTGCCGCAGTTACCCTGTTTGAAAGTGCTGTTCAATGGTATTGCTTTTTACTGTACGGCACCGCTGCAGGAACTGTGTTTGCAAAAGTATTTTTCTCACAGTCCGGGAACGGCACTACCGCATTGATTTTGTCTTATATGTCTTTTGCCATCGGATACATAGCCGGACCGTTTGGAGCGGTGTTTTTTGGACACATCGGTGACCGAAAGGGACGTAAGGTTACAATGTATGCCTCTTTATTGATGATGGGCATCTCAACATCTATTATCGGGATCTTGCCGTCGGCAGCGACGGCAGGCATTTGGGTCGTTATCGTACTTCAGTTAATGCGTCTGCTACAGTGCTTTGGACGCGGAGGAACATGGGGTGGCGGCATCCTGATGGCTTTTGAAAATGTGCCGGAGAATAAGCGAGCTTTCTACGCGGCTATTCCGCAGATCGGGCTTCCGATTGGGTTCGGATTATCCTCCATTTTAATTGCCGTACCGACTTTGGTACTGCCTGAGGAGATATTTTTTAAATGGGGTTGGAGAATTCCGTTTTTGTCGGCAATTATCCTGACACTTATTGTTGTCTATTTAAAAGGCATCACGATGGAGACGGAAGACTTCAAGAAAGCCCAGGCAAAATTAGAGGCTCAGGAAGCCGAGGGGAAGAAGCAGAAAGTAGGATTTATCCCTATGGTAAAAGGGTATTGGAAGACGCTGCTTCTCGGATGCGGAACCCGCTGGGTAGACGGAACATTTTATAACATCTTTATTGTATGGATTTTATCTTACTGCATCGGATGGCTCGGAATGCCATTGATTCAAACTTATATTATTACCATCGTTGCATGTGTCTTCAAGATTCCATTTACACTGTTCGGCGGATGGTGTGCACAAAAGTTCGGTATGACCAGGACTTTTGTCATCGGAGGCCTGGCATCGGCGGTTCTCAGTATTCCGACATTGAAAGTCATTGAGCTGAGCGGCGGAAATCTGTTTGTCACCATCATGGGAGTCGTACTCGGATGGAGCATTGCCTACAATTTAATTTGGGCAGTCATCAGCGGTCTCTGGTCTTCTTATTTTGAGACGGAAGTGCGCTACTCCGGCATTTCCTTTGTTTATCACGTTCCGAGTTTCCTGGTAGCCGGTCTTGTGCCGACCATCTGTACACTGCTGATCGACTACGGAAAAGGAGATACCATTTATGTAGGAATTTATTCTACTATTGTCGCTTTGATCAGTGTGGCCTGTGCCATTGCTTTAAAATACCGGCATGACCGGGGCATGAAATAAATCAAAATTCTAAGTGAAAATACGATTTACCCAAAGGGGCTGTCGCACTAGCTAGAAATATTTGGCTGGTCGGTAGCCCCCTTTCATCCCTAAAAGGCCAGTTCCTTTCTCTTTCATGCAACATTTCTTTTTTTAGTGCGACAGTCCCTTTTGGCTTTTTGTTTCCCAACATGATTAGGAGTTTATAGTGTTTTTTCCGCTAAGATGATAGATTGCCGCAAATAACCTAAATTTTCTCTTATGAAACGGACAAAACTATATCCTCCTGCCTGCCTTAATTTGCGGAAGACTTTATCGAGAAAAAACGATCCGGCAGGTTTGATATGGTGGTACTATGATGAGATCGGGCTGCTGAAGCCGACAAGCAAGAGTGATGCGGGATACCGGCTTTATGACGATAAAGCGTTGGAAACTTTACAGCAAATCCTGTTTTTCCGTGAATTTGATATTCCACTGAAAGAAATCAAAGCGGTCATGTTGCCAGGAAAGAACGGATGGAGCGTTTGATTGCCAGGATTGATGACATTTTGAAAGGAGATAAAAAGATGGATTTTGCAGTTTTCAGTAAATCAGAAATAGAAGAAATGTTTCAAACAATTATGGGTCATATGCCAGATGAAATGCGGCAAATGGCTATTGAGGAATCTGGCGGTGTAGAACAGTGGAGAAAACATTACATTGAAGCATTGTCCTCAGAAAAAATGCAAAAGGGCTATGCAAAGGTAGTTGAGTGGTATGGCGGCAAAGATGAATATTTGTCTGTTGTGAAGAATCCTGTCAGCAAAGAAGTTGCAGAAAGCTATAATAAAAGAATAGAGGCGATAGAGGCTTTTTATGAAAGAAGTGGTGAGCATTAAATCTAGGAAATCTTGATGATAAAGAAAAGTGATTGTTATATAGATAAAATAAGAACTGGATTTCACTATTAAGAGGTGGAGTCCAGTTTTCCTTTTTGCAATATTTCCGGAAACGGCAAAAATATTATGATTAATAATTAGAACATTGAATTTATTGCCGATAATATGATATACTATTTATAAAATTAGTATAATTTTGATTGTGAATTAACGGAGGAAATCAGATGCAATATCTTTCAGTGATAGAGATAGCGGAAAAATGGAATGTGTCGGAGCGCAGTGTAAGAAATTACTGCGCCCACGGCCGTGTGCCGGGAGCGTTTCTTTCCGGAAAGACCTGGAATATTCCAGAGAATGCAGAAAAGCCGGAGCGTATTAATAAGAAAGAAGAAAAGCCGATAACACTATTAGATATTTTGCAGAATGAGAAGAAAAATAAGTATTCTGGCGGAATTTATCATAAGACTCAGATTGATTTGACATATAACTCAAACCACATCGAGGGCAGCCGCCTGACTCATGATCAGACGAGATATATTTTTGAGACCAATACCATCGGTGTGGAAAATGAAGTCCTCAACGTGGATGATGTGATTGAAACGGCAAATCACTTCCGGTGCATCGACATGATCATCGACAATGCGAAAGCGGCATTGACTGAAAAACTTATCAAAGAGCTTCACCTGATTCTGAAGAACGGAACCAGCGATTCCAGAAAGGATTGGTTTTCTGTAGGCGATTATAAAAAGATGCCAAACGAAGTCGGTGGCATGGATACTGCACTTCCGGAAGAAGTTGCCGATAGAATGAAAGTGCTGCTTACAGAGTACAACGCCAAGGGAAAAAAGACTTTGGAGGATGTTCTGGAATTCCATGTTAAATTTGAAAGAATTCATCCATTTCAAGACGGCAACGGACGTGTCGGCAGATTGATTATGTTTAAGGAATGCCTGAAATATAATATCGTTCCGTTTATCATCGAAGATAATTTGAAGATGTTTTATTATCGTGGACTGAAAGAATGGAACGATGAAAAAGGTTATTTGACAGATACATGTCTGACAGCACAGGATAGATATAAATCTTATCTGGATTATTTTAGGATTGGATATTGAATGTCATTACTTTGAAGCTAATGAAAAGGATTTATAATGGGTGATTATATTAAAAGTAAGAAAGATAAGAAATTTCAAAGTCAGGATGCATTAAGAACAGTTCAGTCTGTAATTAATGATGCAGATGCTGCACTAAAGGATAAAGTTACAATTTACACTTAGATAATTGTTCTACGGGAAAGGGTACGAAGCATGGAAAATGAAGTATACCCGCAGGGCACACTGTATTTCATACCCTTCGGGTGGACGTGCTTCGCACGATAAGGTATACGAAAAAGATTGGGGCAAGAAGTGATAAGACGCAGTACCGGATTACAAATTTTTATTCCCATAAGGATTCACATAATCAGGCGGGCAGAGATGTTGCTCGCTCCATATCATCATTTGATTTAAGATAGGGATAAAACTCTGCCCTAATTCGGTTAAAGAATACTCTACCTTTGGTGGTATCTCTTTATAGATCTTCCGGTGCAGAAAACCATCGCTTTCTAATTCCCGAAGTTGCTTGGTTAAAGAGGACTGCGTAATTCCATCCAGCCGGCGCATTAACTCGCCAAATCTCTGAACCTTATAAAACGCTATATACCATAAGATTATGATTTTCCATTTTCCACCTAGAATAGCCTGTATGCAGCTCATGGGAACACATCTGGTCATCATTTCTTCTGTTTGAAATTTATTTCCTGTCATGTCTGATTCCTTCCTTTCACGTTTGCCTTTATAGAGAGTATATAACAACGGAAGGATATTTTAAAGCACAATCTTTTTTTAGTATTAGTACAAAAAATACTACTACTACTAAAAAAATTGCGTACTTGAATAAATCTGTCTGCTCCTGTACTCTTGTGGCAAAGGAGATGATAAACATGAGAAAAACACTTTTTACTTCTGAATCTGTAACGGAAGGACATCCCGACAAAGTATGCGATCAAATTTCCGATGCAGTCCTTGATGCCATTTTACAGAAAGAACCGAAGGCTCATGTGGCCTGTGAGATATCAGCCACTACTGGGTTAGTTGTTCTAATGGGTGAAGTATCAGCTCATGCGCTGCACAAGATTGATGTAGAACAAATTGTTCGGGATACTGTCCGGAGTATTGGATATACCGGAAATGATTTTGGGTTCAATGCGGACGGAATTGCTGTAGTCTCCGCTCTGCACAGTCAATCCCCGGACATTGCCCAGGGAGTAAACAATGCATTAGAGACTCGTTTTTCTGATACGGCTGATATTGGGGCCGGAGATCAGGGGATGGTTTTTGGATATGCCACGGATGAAACAGACACCTATATGCCAATGCCTGTCTATCTTGCACATCGGATTACCCACAGATTAGCAGAAGTCCGCAAAAATGGAAGTCTTTCTTATTTAGGGCCGGATGGAAAAGCGCAGGTTTCCGTGGAATACAAAGGCGACAGGCCGGTGCGGATTGATACCGTGATTCTTTCTACACAACATCTGCAGGAAATTTCGCATGAGGTAATTGAAGAGGATATGATTAAAAAGGTTATCATGCCGGTCATTCCGAAAGAGTTATTGGATGAGGATACCCGCTATTATATCAATCCAACTGGCCGGTTTGTGATAGGCGGTCCACAGGGTGATACCGGTTTAACTGGCCGTAAGATTATTGTAGACACCTATGGAGGATTTGCTCGTCATGGAGGAGGTGCTTTTTCAGGAAAAGATCCAACGAAGGTAGACCGCAGTGCTGCCTATGCTGCACGCTATGTTGCAAAGAATATAGTGGCGGCGGGGATTGCCCATCGATGTGAAATTCAAATTGCCTACGCAATCGGAGTGGCAACACCTGTTTCCATTTTTATTGATACCTTTGGAACCGGGGTGCTGCCGGATGAGCAGATTCTGGCTTTGGTTGAAAAATATTTTGATCTCCGGCCTTCTGCAATCATAGAAGCACTTGATCTTAGAAAACCAATCTATAAGGCTACTGCTGCTTACGGACATTTCGGAAGAAATGATCTTGACCTTCCGTGGGAACATACAGATAAAGCTAATGTGCTGCACAAAGAATTGATGAACAACACAAGCGCAGGAAAGGAGAAATGATTTATGCATTTTACAGGAACAATTTGGAGACCGCCTTATGAGGCTTACTCACTTTTGATTCAGGTAACGGCAGGATGTACCCATCACTCCTGCAAATTCTGTACTCTTTATGAGGATTTGCCCTTTAAGTTTAGAATGTCGCCGCGGGAAGAAGTAGAGGAGGATTTAAAAGAAACAAGCCGGTATTATAATAAGGTGCCGAGGGTATTCTTTACGGGAGCAAATCCCTTTGCATTGAGTGTAGATAAGCTGAAAACACTGGCAAAGAGCGTACATGAATATTTTCCGGCCTGCCAGAGTATGGGCTGCTTTTCAAGAATTACGGATGTTACCAGAAAATCGGTGGAGGATTTAAAGGAACTGCGTGCCCTTGGATATGATGGGATTACCTTCGGGATTGAGACCGGTGATGATGAAGCGCTGACCTTTATGAAAAAGGGTTATCTGGCAAAGGATATTCTCGAACAGTGCAGGAAGATGGACGAAGCAGGAATCAGCTATAACTTTTTCTATCTGACCGGCATTTCCGGTTCCGGCAGAGGGAATATCGGTGCAAAGGAGACTGCAAAAGTCATAAACCAGCTCCATCCGAAGATTATTGATGCGTCCATGCTTACGATTTATCCGACTTCTGAGCTGTACAAAGAAATTCAGGCGGGAAATTGGAAGGAAGAGACGGAGCTTGAGAAGCTGGAGGAATTAAAGACACTTATTGAAAATCTGACAGTGGATGCAAAGTTTGCTACAGATGGAGCCTCTAATCTGATTCAGGTGCGCGGTAATCTGAAAAAGGACAAGAAGAAGCTGGTTCGGTTTTTGGAGCAGCAGATCAGCAGTCAGGATGAAGCATACCTTCGGAAATATCGTGAGAATCTTCGTCACCTGTAATACAGGATGAAGTGTCAGCAAAGCGATTTGCTGTGCTGGAAAGACAATCATTTTCTGCAGCGCAAATCGCAGAGCTGTATAAAAAGGAGGGACATTTATGCATTTTACAGGGCGCACATGGAGACCGCCTTACGAGGCAAGCTCGTTTATCTTACAGGCAACATCAGGCTGTACCTATCGTAATTGCAGCTTCTGTAGTTTGTATAAAGATGAACCATTTCGGATGTCTCCAATGGAGGAATTTGAGGAGGATCTTGCCGAGCTGAAACATTATCAGCCAAACGCAAGGAGAGTTTTTCTGACTGGCGCGAATCCATTTGCTATGAGTTATGAGAATCTGAAACTCCGGGCGCTGACAGTCCGGGATTATCTGATCAAATGTCAGACGATTGCCATGTTTGCCAGTATTCGGGATATAAAAAATAAAGAGGTCTGGCAGCTTAAGAAACTGCGGGCTATGGGAATCAATGGGCTGACGATTGGGACAGAAAGCGGAGATGATGAAACGCTTACTCTGGCAAGAAAGGGCTACACTTCTCAGGATATACTGGAACAGTGCCGGAAGCTGGATGAAGCCGGGATTGAATATTATTTTGTGTATATGACAGGACTGTCGGGAAGAGGTGGGGAGTACCGCAATGCGGTAAACAGTGCGAAGCTGTTCAGCCAGTTAAATCCTTATTTTATTTCTGTGGATTCCCTGACGCTTTTCCCGGAAACAGAATTATATCAAAGGTATCAGGAAGGAACTTTCCTTCCGTCAACGGAGAAGGACAGACTGCGGGAACTACAGATTTTTATCAGCACTTTGCAGTTAAGAATACATTTGTTTGCGGATTCGAAATCGAATTTTTATCCGACTACGGCATACCTGCCAAAAAAGCGTGAAAAAATCCTTGGGGAACTACAGCATGTGATTGATACGGTGGATGAGAAAGACATGGAAGCGTACCGAGCAGGATTGCGGTCATTGGGTTGATGGGACATTACATATGGAAGGCCTGATTTTATATAGAAATAATAGATAGAAAAAAACTTTTGTATGTGGTGAATGTGGGGTATTGGATCGAACTATTGATGATGCACATCTGATTATCCCAACTAGTGCTGTACGAGATGAAGGTACAAGTTATCATTATTTGCCAGTTTCAGATGAAGTGGAACTTGATACTTATGGAATAAAAGTGATTGAAGAAGTATTTAAAAGCCAATGTTTATCAGCTATACCCGGCTCTTTCTTTTATCCTTTGCAGCACGGAGACTGCACATCCAGTCCATCCAGATAGCCTTTCCCCCACTGGCATAAAGCGTCCAATATCGGAATAACACTGCGACCAAATTCGGTAAGGGAGTAGATCGTTTTTGGTGGTTTCTCCGGGATGACCTCTCGATGAACCATTCCGCAATTCTCTAAATCATGGAGCTGACCGGAGAGCATTTTGGGGGTTGCCTTTGGGATGAGCCGCTGCAGTTCCATGTAGTGGAGAGACTGGTCTATCAGGTGCCAGAGGATTAAAGGTTTGTATTTGCCGCTGATTAAAGACAGTGCGGCTTCAACCGGGCAGTTAAATTGAGTTTGTTTACAGTTCATGTTGCGTCTCCTTTTCTGCAAGGGTGCTACCTTTTTTGAAAGTACCTATCAAAAAAGTGCATTCTTGTGGATATTACATTTCATGCTACAATAAATTCATGGTTGGTTTGACATACCGAATACATGATACACAGAAAGGGGTAATTATTATGGATTTTATCAATATTGCAAAACAGCGTCATTCTGTACGCAGCTACAAAAATCAGAAAGTGGAGCCGGAAAAGTTGGAGCAGATTCTGGAAGCAGCTCATGTGGCTCCGACAGCCGCTAACCTTCAGCCGGTTCATCTGATTGCTGTTCAGAGTGAGGAGGGTCTGGCGAAGGTCAGTAAGGCCGTTGGTATCTATAATGCACCGTTGGCGATCATTGTTTGTGCAGATCATAACAAGGCATGGGTACGTCCATTCGATCAGAAACAAAGTGGTGACATTGACGCATCCATCCTGACTGACCACATGATGCTGCAGGCCACAGAGTTAGGTCTTGGAACCGTATGGGTTTGTTACTTCAAGCCGGATGTACTGCGCGAGGAATTTAACCTTCCGGATAGTCTGGAACCGGTCAACATTCTGGTAATTGGTTATTCTGATGATGATCCGGCAGATACGAATCGTTTTGATACACAGCGTATTCCGATGAGCCAGTTGGTTTCCTATGAAAATCTGTAAATGAATACTTGGCACAGCCCCTGTAAAACAAGCACAGGGGCTGTGCTTTTATCGCTCTGAAATATGTGCGTAGGTTTCTTCCAGTATCCAGCCGATGTGTTCGTCCTGCAAGGAATAAAATACGTTTTTACCAACCTTGCGGGAGTAGACCAGGCGTACAATCCGCAGCGCACGAAGCTGATGGGAGATGGCTGATTTTGTGGCCTGCATTTCCTTTGCCAGATCACTGACACAGTATTCTTTCTCCATCAGACGCCACAGTATCCGCATACGGGTATAATCACCCATTGCTTTATAAAGTTCAGATAGCTGCTGCAATTCCTCTGGTTTTGGAACCATAAAAGTTGTATGTTCCGTTGTATTCATGTAATTTCTCCAATCTATGTGTAAGCTGTTTGACAGATAAAATTTAAATAGCTATGATAGTTCCAGGAAGGAGATCATTTTTGATGTCACATTATAATCTACCTCACAACCACGGACAGAATATTGAACGGGTATTAGACAAGATGCCTTCTGTGAAAGGCTTTACTAATATAGCATTTTTATTTCAGCAGCTTGATGATCCGACACGTCTGCGGATTTTGTGGCTGCTCTGTCACTGTGAAGAATGTGTCTGTAACATTGCGGCGGCTGTGGATATGAGTGCTCCCGCAGTATCGCACCATTTGCGGATACTGAAAAAAAGTGGGATCATATCCAGCCGCAGGGAAGGAAAAGAAGTGTATTACTCCTTGTCAGACACACAACAGGCTAAATTATTGCATCGTTCTATTGATGCGTTATTTGAAATATCCTGCCCGACAAATCAATAGAGGAAATACCCTCCGGGTATACCATGATGTCATGATTACAGGACGAATAAGGGAAATGCGCCGCTTTCATGTTAGGTGAAGTGCGGCGCATTTCGGTTCTCAAATCTTTTTAGATCTGGGAAGGCACATCCAGCCGCTTTACCCGCATGGCACGGATTGCGTTTAGGATGGCAATGACGGAGACACCGACATCGGCAAATACGGCCGCCCACATATTGGCGTATCCCAAAGCACCTAAGATGAGTACCAGGAATTTCACACCCAAGGCAAATACGATGTTCTGATTTGCGATACGGATCGTCTTTCTGGCAATCTTCATCACAGAAGCGATTTTGGATGGTTCATCCGTCATCAATACAACGTCAGCAGCTTCAATGGCTGCATCGGAACCCAGACCGCCCATAGCGATACCTACATCGGCCCGTGCCAGTACGGGAGCATCGTTGATGCCGTCCCCGACAAAGACAAGTTTTCCTTTTTCACTTTTTTGTTTCAGCAGTTCTTCTACACGGTCAACCTTATCGGCAGGGAGCAGTTCAGTGTATGCCTGATCTAATTCAAGACGGTTTGCTACCTTTTTTCCAACGGCATCTGCATCTCCGGTCAGCATGACTGTTTTGTGGATTCCGGCGGATTTCAGACGTTTGATTGCTGCTGGAGCATCTGCTTTGATCTCATCTTCTATGACAATACATCCGGCATATTTTCCGTCACAGGCCAGATAAACAACGGTGCCGACAGCAGTAGAAGGGGTGTATTGGATACGTTCCTTTACCATCAGCTTGGCGTTTCCGGCCAGAACTGCTTTACCGTCAATGACAGCCCGCACGCCATGGCCTGCGCTTTCCTGAACCTCTGTGATGCGGCCGCTGTCAATTTTTCTGCCATAGGCTTTCTTGATCGAGAGCGAGATTGGGTGATTAGAATAATCCTCCGCATATGCGGCCAGTTCCAGAAGCTGTGTGTCTTTCATACCTTTTGGATTGACCTCACTGACGGCAAAGGAACCTTTGGTCAGAGTACCTGTTTTATCAAAGACTACCATTTCCGTATGAGCAAGTGATTCCAAATAGTTGCTGCCCTTTACAAGAACACCGATCCTGGACGCACCGCCGATACCTCCAAAGAAACTAAGCGGGATGGAGATGACGAGCGCACAGGGACAGGAGATAACCAGGAAGGTCAAAGCACGGTAAATCCAGGTTCCAAATGACTGCCCGGTGATCAGTGGTGGCAGGATGGCAAGTGCGAGGGCTGCGAATACCACAGCAGGGGTGTAGTATCGGGCAAAGCGTGTGATAAAGTTTTCTGTCCGGCCTTTTTTGTCGCTTGCGTTTTCCACCAGATCAAGGATTTTTGCAACCGTAGACTCTCCAAATTCCTTTGTGGTCTGGATGGTCAAAATACCAGTCTGGTTGATACATCCGCTGATGACTTCCATTCCCGGCTCTACTTCACGGGGCATGGATTCCCCGGTAAGGGCAGAAGTATCCAGTGCAGAGGAACCTTTGAGGATTGTTCCGTCCAAAGGGATGCGTTCTCCCGGCTTTACTACGATGACATCTCCGATCTGCACTTCATCTGGATCAACCTGCACCAGTTTTCCGTCCCGTTCTACGTTGGCATAGTCCGGGCGGATATCCATCAGGCCTGCGATGGATTTGCGGGATTTGGAAACCGCATAAGACTGGAACCATTCGCCTACCTGATAAAACAGCATAACGGCAACACCTTCGGAATGTTCCCCTAAAATTAATGCGCCAACGGTGGCTATCGTCATCAGAAAGTTTTCATCAAATACCTGCCCGTGGAGGATGTTTGTGATCGCTTTCCATACAATATCCCATCCAACAACAGCGTAGCAGACAAGGAATACACCCATTTCTACGTATTCAGGAAGCTGTAAGAAGCTCCCTGCAAAGAACAGCACTGCCGCCACAATGATGCGTGTAAGCAGATGCTTTTGTTTTCGTGTCATAATTTCTATTCTCCTTTCATGGCAGGGAAAGCGGTAATTGTACTTTCCCTGTGTCTTAATGGAACAAAGTGGGCAAGCCCACTTCAACGCCCCAACCCCTCCCTCACTCTTTGAGGGGCTTGACAACTTTGCGTGCCTGATGCAATTTGCCGCAGGCAAATAATTTCCTTACGCATCTGTGCACAACCCGCGGAGCGTTTTTATTTCATAGGGAAGGTCGTAGAACTTTCCTATGAAATAAAAAACACCGGCTACCAGGAAACGGCAGCCGGTGTCCAGCTTTTCATCACACCTTGACAGTTACATCCGGCTCGATTTTCTTGATCAGTGCCTTTGCTTCGGTCAGGATGGAGGCGAACTTGTCATCCGGTGCCTCCAGTACCATCTTCTGGTTCAAAAAGTTCACGGATACATTCGTAACACCGTCAATCTTTTTCACGGCACTTTCGATCTTTGCTGCGCAGTGTCCGCAGTCAAGGTCGATTAATTTGATTGTTTTCTTCATAGGATGATATCCCCTTTCTATAGTTATTTGGTTGGTTTGACATGGCTGAACAATTAAAAGAATGTTTAATCGTTCATGCCGTCAGTATATTCACGAAAAGGCACAAAGTCAACGGTTTTGGGAGCAGTTCTGCCCTTTGGATTGGAAAACCTGCTGATTGGATTTTCTGCAAAAAAGGAATTGCTTTTTGGATCAAAAATGCTCCTTTATGGAGCGTACAAAACCAGGAAGGCGTGTTTATAATGATTGTGTTCCCTACGGGGGACGGGTAGTATATGTCAGTGGACACTGACATATGCCTCCGGCAGATTGCAGGCGTGCATAGGTGCACATTATCAGCAAAGCTGATATGCACGCTGCAGCAGGGACACAGGAGTGTCCCTGATAAAAATAAAAAGAAAGAAGGGATGAAATTGCAAAAGGAGCAATTTGACATTACGGGTATGACCTGCTCGGCCTGCTCGGCCAGGATTGAAAAGAGTGTGGGAAAACTGCCCGGCATCAAAGAAGTGTCCGTCAATCTGTTAAAGAACAGCATGGTTGCTTCTTATGATGAATCTGTTCTGGATACAGCAGGGATTGTCCAGGCTGTTGAAAAAGCCGGATATGGGGCATTCCCCAAAACGGCTGCAAAGGTCCAGAACAAAAGCAGTGCCGCAGGCCGGACTCAAAATCCGGAAACCAGTACGGCACAGGCAGAATATAAGCAGATGAAACAGCGGCTCCTGCTGTCTGCCATTTTTACTATACCGCTGTTTTACATATCAATGGGACACATGATGGGCTGGCCGCTTCCAGGCTTCCTTTTAGGAATGGAAAATGCCATGAGCTTTGCTTTTACACAGTTTCTGCTTCTGATCCCGGTGGTATTTGTCAATTCGAAATATTACCGGATGGGATTTAAGACGCTGTTTCACGGTTCTCCCAACATGGACTCCCTGATTGCCATAGGCTCCGGTGCGGCGATTGTTTACGGGATTTATGCCATTTATAAAATAGGCATCGGGTTCGGATATGGGGATATGGTTACCGTCCATAGTTTTATGATGGATCTGTACTTTGAATCCGCAGGCATGATCCTGACGCTGATTACTTTAGGGAAAACTCTGGAAGCCCGTGCAAAAGGGAAAACCTCAGATGCGATTACCAAGCTGATGAACCTGGCCCCCAAGACTGCAACCGTAGAACGTGATGGACAGGAGTTTACCGTTCCGGTGGAGAAAGTGCAGGCCGGGGAAACGCTGATCGTGAAAGCGGGAGAGTCTGTACCAGTAGATGGAATTGTCATTGAAGGATTTTCTTCTGTGGATGAGTCTGCCTTGACAGGTGAAAGTATTCCGGTAGAGAAGCATATCGGAGATAAGGTCATTGGGGCAACCATAAATAAGTCCGGCTATTTTAAGATGCAGGCGACCAAAGTGGGTGACGATACCACATTGTCACAGATTGTCCGTCTGGTGGATGAAGCGACCAGCTCTAAAGCGCCGATTGCAAAGATGGCCGATAAAGTCAGCGGTGTGTTTGTACCAGTGGTAATCAGCATTGCATTGATTGCCGTTGTCGTATGGCTGTTGTTGGGTTACGGGTTTGAATTTGCCCTTTCCATTGGTATTTCCATCTTAGTGATTTCCTGCCCCTGTGCGTTGGGGCTTGCCACACCTACCGCAATCATGGTCGGAACCGGAAAGGGTGCAACAAACGGCATCCTGATTAAGTCTGCGGAAGCTCTTGAAACAGCACATGGTATTGATACGGTAGTTCTTGACAAGACCGGAACGATCACACAGGGAACTCCGGTAGTCACAAACTTATTATGTGGAGACGGTGTAGGTCAGAAGGAACTGCTGCAGATAGCGGCTTCCCTGGAAAAACTGTCCGAACATCCATTGGCAGACGCAATTGTGGCAGAAGCAGAAAAAGAAAGGATTTCTTTCCTTCAGGTAAGTGATTTTAAACAGATTCCCGGCCAGGGTATTGTAGGAAAGATCGGAAACGATATCTGCTATGCCGGAAACCGGAGGTTACTCCAGGCAAATGGCATTTCGGGCGGAGCACTCCTGCAGCTTGGGGAATCTATGGCAGTTGACGGTAAAACACCGCTGTTCTTTGCCCACCGCTATCCACTCATTGGTGTGATTGCCGTAGCTGATGTGGTAAAGCCTACCAGCCGTCAGGCAGTACAGGAATTGTCTGCGATGGGCATTGAGGTGGTCATGCTGACCGGAGATAATGCGAAAACAGCAGAAGCGATCCGGCGTCAGGTTGGCGTGGACCGTGTAGTAGCCGAGGTATTTCCACAGGATAAGGAAAAGGAAATCCGGCGTTTGCAGGATAGCGGTAAAAAAGTGGCGATGGTAGGCGATGGAATTAACGATGCCCCGGCGCTTGCCAGGGCAGATGTAGGCATTGCCATCGGAGCCGGAACGGATGTGGCGATTGAGTCAGCGGACATTGTTCTGATGAAAAGTGACCTGCTGGATGTGTCAACGGCGATCCAGCTCAGTAAGGCAGTCATCCGTAATATTAAGCAAAACCTGTTCTGGGCGTTTATTTATAATATCATCGGTATTCCAGTGGCGGCAGGGCTGTTCTTTCTGCCGTTTGATTTGAAATTGAATCCAATGATCGGGGCATTTGCCATGAGTTTCAGTTCCGTGTTTGTAGTATCAAATGCGCTGAGGCTTAGATGGTTTAAAGCAAAACACACATCCCATGCGGAACCAAATGAGGACCGCGTGTATGAACGGACAACAATAAAAAGTGAAAGCAAAGGAGCGATCCAAATGGAAAAAGTATTGAATATTGAAGGTATGGTTTGTATGAACTGTGTAAAGCACGTAGATAAGGCATTGCGGGAAATCCATGGCATCAAAGATGTGGCAGTTCATCTGGAGAGCAAGTCCGCCCAGGTACAGATGAGCCAGGATGTACCGGATGATGTACTGAAAGCCGCTGTTGAAGATGCGGGTTATCAGGTTGTAAGCATTCAGTGAGCGGGCTGCCTATGAAAGCAAAAAAGAGCGACATTACCCATAAACTGAAGATTGCCAGAGGGCAGATTGACGGTATCCTGCAGATGATTGAATCTGATCGGTATTGTGTGGATATATCCAATCAGCTCCAGGCAACACAGGCTTTACTGCGAAGTGCCAATCAACAGATTTTACAGGCTCATATCAGAAACTGTGTCAGGGAGGCCCTGCAGACGGATGTTGAAAATCCAAAGCTGGAGGAAGCGCTTCAGCTTTTGGAGAAAATGAATCAATGATTTTCAGGGCGGTGCAATTCACAATTAGGCTGTACCGCCCTTTCTATGGAGGAAATATGCTGGAACTGAAAAATATCTCTTTTGAGGTTTCCGGGGATTCCGGTTCAAAAGAGATTTTACAACAAATCAATTTATTACTGCCAGACGACTGCTTTATAGCGGTAACCGGCCCTAATGGTGGCGGAAAGTCCACCCTGGCAAAGATGATTGCCGGAATCGAACAGCCTACATCCGGACAAATTTTGTTAAATGGTGAGGACATCACACATATGGAAATTACTGAGAGGGCGCAGAAAGGGATCAGCTTTGCTTTTCAGCAGCCGGTCCGCTTCAAAGGTATTACCGTGCTTGATCTGATACGAATATCGGTCGGCCACGATTTGACCGTTTCGCAAGCGTGTGAGTACCTCTCCGAAGTTGGCCTGTGTGCCAGGGATTATATCCACCGGGAGGTAAATGGCAGCTTGTCAGGAGGCGAGCTGAAGCGGATCGAAATTGCAACCAGTCTGGCAAGGTCAGCCCCGTTGTCTATTTTTGATGAACCAGAGGCAGGGATTGACCTGTGGAGTTTTCAAAATCTGGTACAAGTTTTTGAGAATATGAAATGTAAGCTGCACGGCTCTATTCTGATCATCTCCCATCAGGAGCGCATTTTGAACATTGCCGATGTGGTTCTGGTAGTAGTCGATGGCCGGATCGTGCGCCAGGGAGAACGTGACGAGGTGCTGCCGGAACTTTTGAACAGCTCCGATGTGGGTGGCTGCCGATTCTATCAGGAAAGGAAGTGATAAGAAATGGATCTGATACAAAAGAAGTTGTTGGAGGCTGTGGCTGGTCTGCATGAAATTCCGACGGGGGCTTTCAATATCCGTTCTAATGGAAAGAGTGTGGAGCGTAGAACTACGGAACACATTGATATCTTATCTAAAGAAGATGGTTCGGGTATTGATATTAGAGTAAAGCCGGAAGTCAGGGGCGAAAGCGTACATATACCAGTCATCATCAGCCAGTCGGGACTATCCGAAGCCGTATATAATAACTTTTACATTGGAGAGAATGCCGATGTGACGATTATAGCGGGCTGTGGAATCCATAACGGAGGCACAAAAGCCAGTCAGCATGATGGCATTCACAGATTCTTTCTTGCTCCAGGTGCAAGAGTGAGATATATTGAGAAACATTATGGCAGCGGAGACGGTATGGGGAAACGGATCATGAATCCTCAGACTATCGTGCATATTGCAGAAAACGGATACATGGAAATGGAAACGGTGCAGATTAAGGGAGTGGACTCAACGGAGAGGCTTACCACTGCCGATCTTGATGCCGGAGCAACACTTGTGGTCACGGAACGGTTACTGACACACGGCTGCCAGAGCGCAAAAAGTACCTTTGAAGTAGCCCTAAACGGGGAGGGGGCAGGAACCCATATCATTTCCCGTTCCGTAGCAAAGGAACATTCAAAACAGCTTTTCATATCCCGTGTCAATGGCAATGCCCCGTGCAGCGGTCATACGGAGTGCGATGCTATCATTATGGATGAGGCCAGTGTCCGGGCAGTGCCGGAGATTGCTGCAAACTGTACAGATGCGGCATTGATCCATGAAGCTGCGATTGGTAAGATTGCCGGGGAGCAGATTGTAAAACTGATGTCCCTCGGACTGACAGAACAGCAGGCAGAAGAACAGATTATTAGCGGTTTCCTGAAATAAGTAATAATCAGCGGAGGGATGAGCCACCGTTGTTTGTGGTTCCTTATACCGGGTAGGAAAAATTATTACCGTATGGAGCGCAACTTCTGCTTGATGGAGCGTACAAGGAAACCCTGATTTTATATACTTAATATGGTTGGTTAGATATTGCTAATAAACATGGACCAGGAGGAATAGAGTGATGAAACAAGCACTTGATACAAGAACAAAACTTTTATCGAAAAGTCCCTGGCCGCTTATGATAGAACTCAGTATTCCTGCGGTTCTCGGTATGGTGGTCGTTGGACTATATAACATGATGGATTCCATCTTTGTAGGTCAGATGGTAGGAGCAGCCCAGATGGGAGCAGTATCTGTCTCTTATCCATTCACACTGATTAATGCGGGTTCTGCCGCTATGTTAGGTGTAGGTTCCGCATCGGTATTTTCCCGTGCGATAGGAAAGAAGGATGAGGGAACCATGAAAAAGATTATGGGAAACCTGGTTGCAATGGTTCTCTTACTGTCCGTCATTTATACAGTAGTGGGTATGGTGTTTACCCGCCAGCTTTTGACTCTGGCCGGAGCCAGTGACAACATTTTAAATTACGCAGAGAAGTATCTGCGTATCGTATTTGCCGGATCACTGTTCGTAAACTTCTTCCAGAGTGCGAACATGGTCATCCGTGGAGAAGGACAGCTGAAAAAGGCGATGAGTATTATTGCCGGCGGAGCCATTTTGAACATGATCCTTGATCCGATCTTTATCACGATTTTGAAACCTTATGGCATGGGAATAGAAGCGGCAGCTTATGCGACCATTTTGTCACAGTTTATTCAGGCCGCCGTTACCCTCTGGTATTTCAAAAAGAAAAGTCCAAACGTAAAAATCGGGCGCATTCGTATTGATGGAGGGCTGCTTCCACAGGTTCTTTCTGTTGGCGTATCCGCACTTTTGATGCAGATTCTGACTCTGGTACAGCAGACGGTGATTTATCGTGTGGCATCCAATTACGGAGGGGAGACTTCCCAGATTCTTTTGGGTGCGGCACTGCGGTTCTGGAACTTTTCCTTTGTACCACTGTGGGGTATCAGCCAGGGCTTCCAGCCTGCCGCTGGCACGAACTATGGAGCAAAAGAATATGACCGGGTAAAAACATTGACGAAAGTATTCGTGATCGCAGCTACAGTATTGTCTCTGGTATTTTATATCCCGGTGGAGCTGTTCCCGGATAAGGTACTTTCGATGTTCATTACAACGCCGGGTATAACAGCTTCTGGTGCGACTAATTTCCGAATTATGTTCAGTACCTATATCCTGCAGGCAAGTTTCCTGATTGCTGTGACGCTGTTCCAGTCTTTGGGAAAAGCAAACAAAGCGACCTGGCTGGTACTGTTCCGTCAGATCATTCTGTTTATTCCGCTCTGCGTGATCCTGCCGATGGTTGGCGGCATGGGTATCTTAGGCGTATGGCTGGCGATTGCCCTGACGGATGCAATCCTTGTAGTGATTACGATCAGCATGATGCTTTCTGAGTTTCGTAGGATGCCGGCTACAGCGAAAGCAAAGCGGTAAGGGCTGAATTGTTACCGGAATCATTGTTTTAGGCGTGGCAGGTTATGCGATATGGGCTGTTCAGAAAATCTACATAGACCGCAAGAACGGTTCCTGCTGTAGCGGCAGCTGCTCCGGTTATGTAGGGAATGAATATTGCAGTAAATAATTGACCTCGGGCTGATACTCTTTTAGAGAGCTTCAGCCCGTTTTCTCTGTTTGCACTATTGGAAGGGTTATAATATAATGCTAAATGGATTGTAAATCATTCTGATTGGAGCGGTACGAAATAAGAATAATTTATATAATAAGAGATGCCAGAGAGATTCTGGCAGAGCAAACAAAGAATAGTGGAATTGTAGAAAGGGATGTTATGAGCGAAAACCCTATTACAAACGCAAAAGGGTTATCCGCGGTTATTCCAAAAGATAATGATGGATATTGTACGGTTTATAAGATGGACTGTACAGATGGCCTGGGGCTGATGACAGTTTATCAGGTTTATCCTGGCATACAGCTCATTTATAATGACTTTGAAGCTGCAAGCTGTGACTGGAAGGAAAATCTGGATAAGGATATATTAGAGATCAATCACTGTCGTGAGGGGCGGGAAGGAAGTACACTTTTAAGTGGTTCCTGCCTGTATCTTGGTGAAGGGGATCTTTCGATTCATGCAATGGATAACTGTTCCCCGGAGATGAGCTTTCCCTTAAAGCATTATCGTGGAATCTCTGTGGTAATTGACCTGAAATTTGTAGCAGAACATCCACCGGAAATCCTTTCTGAGAGCGGTATTGACATTTTAGATTTTAAGGAAAAATTCTGTGCGGATGGGAATTGTTTTGTTATGCGGGCAAAGGATGAAATTGAACATATCTTTTCGGAACTTTATTCTGTACCGGACTGCCTGCAGAAACCCTATTTTAAGATAAAGGTCCAGGAACTTCTCTTATTCCTGTGTATGGTAGACGTATCGAAAGAAAAGCAGCGGGAGCAGTATACTTCCCCGCAGGTAGAAGTTGTGAGAGTAATTCATAAGAAGTTAATCTCCAATCTGCAGGTGCGTCCTACGATTGAGGAGCTTTCTAAAGAGTATCTCATCAATACAGCAACATTAAAAGATACGTTTAGAGGAATTTACGGACAACCAATTGGTGCGTATATGAAAGAGTATCGGATGAAACAGGCTGCTGTTCTTCTACGACAAACACAGTACACCATAGCAGAGGTTGCAAATCGGGTGGGATACGAAAACCAGAGTAAGTTTGCGACTGCTTTTAGGGATATTTTGAAAATGGCACCAGCCGAATATCGAAAGCAGAACAGCAGTATCTGATTTGTTTGAAAAGTGAACCGTAAATTCAGATCGTGGATGCCTTGTATTGAGAGGCAGGACACAAAAATGGTATGAGGCTATGGAATATGGAGATGTCCTGGAGTAACGTGAGAAATTACTCCGGGGCATTATTTTTATCGAAGGTTGAGTGTAAAGGAAAAATCAGTGCGCTTTTTACATCGTATTCATTAAGCCGAGCAAGGAGTTGCTTCTGTTCATCTGACAGCGTACTCCATTTTGAAAAGTGCTTTTCGTTTACCACGGCGACAGTAGCGCTTCGGAATTTAATATGTTATACTAAAAATCGAAAATTTATGAATAAACTGAGGAAAACGATTATGAAGTTACAGCAAGTATTAAGCTACGTCCGCAGAGCCGTGGACGATTATCAAATGATACAGGAAGGGGACAAAATTGCGGTCGGCATTTCCGGCGGCAAGGACAGTCTGACCATGCTCTATGCCCTTGCACATTTACGCATTTTTTACCCAAACAAGTTTGAAATCCACGGAATCACTGTGGATCTTGGATTCGGAAACTTTGACATATCTCAAGTAGAAAAACTGTGTGAAGAACTGAAAGTTCCATATACGGTTGTAAAAACCGAAATCGCAGATGTAGTTTTTGAGCGTAGGAAGGAAACCAATCCGTGTTCTCTTTGTGCCAAGATGAGAAAGGGTGCACTGAACGAAAAGATAAAAGAACTGGGATGCAATAAAGTAGCTTATGCCCACCACAAGGATGATCTGGTGGAGACCTTTTTGATGTCTATGCTCTTTGAAGGACGGCTTCACTGTTTTTCACCGATGACGTATCTGGACCGTATGGATCTTAAAGTAATTCGGCCTTTGATGTACATGGATGAAGCAGATGTAATCGGATTTAAGAATAAGATGAATCTTCCGGTGGAAAAGAGTCCCTGTCCGATGGACGGCTACACAAAGAGGCAGTATGCAAAAGAGACTTTAAAAAAGCTAGATGAAGACCATCCGGGATCTAAAGATCATATGTTTCGGGCTATGATTCATGGAAATCTTGAAGGATGGCCTGAAAGACAGGAACGAAAAAGATAACATGAGTTTTTACCACTATTGTATATTGTAGGAGCGCATTCTAAAGTGCGACGGAAATAGTGGTAAAAAACTATCGTTAGATGGCTCCTTTGGTTCAATATTTATGAAAGCAGAAGGTGCAAAAACCATCAGAAGAGAAAAATTGCGATCTCTATATCTATACGCAAAATACTAATTTAAATTATAGATGGAGAGGAATCCTGCAGATCATTGTACTGTCAGGATCATTTTCTGGCACGGATAATCAAACACGGTGAGTAATTCATCATCTTTGAATCCGCATTTATGATAACATTTTCTTGCAGGGATTCCCTTGGGATCACCGGATGCAAATGTCACCACCTGGATCTGATCGCCTGTTCTGAAGTTAGATTTCATTTTCTCGATCATGGATCTTGCCGTTCCTTTTTGTCTGGCTTCAGGATGTACCGCAAGGAACTCAAGCTCACAGTCTGCCTTTGAATAAAGCAATAAACCAATGATATTCCCGGCTTCGTTCATGGCCGATATGGCCTCTCTGTGTTTGATACAGGTCTCCAGAGCTTTTTTAAATCCTTCTTTTTCATATCCTGCAAAGTCTTCTTTGACGATTTCTACAAATTCAATGCATGTGTTTATATCGTTGTATTCTACAAGTTTAATTTCCATTGGGTCCTCTCTTTCCTGGTCTTTCCAATTCCACCATTTTAGTTTTTCCGGTTCATGTACATCTGTGGAGGCATAATATACCGCACAGCGATATACATAAAGCTGACATCGGTCGATATGGCAGCCTTTCATCAGGCATTCCCTTTCATACAATTCTTCCGGGTCTGCCCCTTTTAATGACTGTATGGTAGTATATCCGAGCATTTGAAGATCCTCTTCTGTTTTCTTTCCCACGCCGGGGATATTTCTCAATTCACCCATATTTCCTCCTGTAATGATTCTGTCCTATGTTCTTTTTTCATTTTAACACACAGCTGGATCTTCTGCATTCTTCTGATTCTATTTTGACATAATATAGAGTTTGTCAGTGATAAAATTGATGATTATAACAGCAGCTTCTATTATGATGCTCCACAAAATATTTTAAATGCTTTTTTAGATGGAAAAATTGAATAAGTTCTTAATATGATAAAATCCCAGAGAAATTCAATCTCCGGGATTCTATCAATTATATGATCATGTAATGTCCTTCTTCTCTGCCATCCGAACACATATCCCGGCAAACAGCAATGAAATAACAGTGAGAATAGACGGTATAAATATATTCTCCCTCAGAGAGGCTCCGCCGATGTTTCCCTGCATAAGAACAATCAGTAAAAAAGAGGAGACAATGGCTGCCTTTGAGGATTTAGCTGTCATCCCGATAAAAAGTGCGATAAAACTAATACAGATTGTGGAAGCAGATTTTAAAAGCGTTGTCAGATAAAACATTGGATCGGTAAGCGATACATCCATCGGGAAGGAGGAATTTTGATAAAAATTCATACCAAGCTGGACAACAGCGTAACATATCAATTTGGCAGCGGCCAAAGATACAAAACTAAAGATCCAGACAGCTGCGATTTTTGAGAGCATGATTTTTTTCCGGCTTACCGGATAAGTAAACATCAGTTCCATAGTTTTATTTTTATATTCAGATATAATAAATGTAGCATGCATGACAGCGGCAAAGATTAAAAATGAGATATCTGTCAATAGTTCTACATTTGTGGAGATCCCCATGTGCTTCAAAGCCATATCCGGGACTCCTGTTGCGGAATCATCGGCGATCCCCAGAAATGCCATAGCAAAATTAAATATTGCTAATACTGCGATTAAGATTGCAGCACCAGCAATATATTTGCTGATTTTATGCTTCTGCCATTCTAACTTTATTAATTTAAACATAGGACTTTCCCTCCCCTTCTGATTGTGCTGTAAGTTTCAAAAAATAATCTTCCAGTGAATCATTTTTTCTTTTCAAGGCATCTATTTTCACGTTGTTTTGTGAGAGCACTCTGGACAAAGTGCCAGTGGAAATAGAACTGTCATAGATCCGAATTTCACCTTCATCCATTACTTTAAAATCAGAAACCGAGAGTTTCTCCTCCAGGATATATGAGGTGTGCTTCACATCAGAGGTCACAAGTTCGATATATGCAAGGCTTCCCTCGGAAATCTCCTGCATAGACAGTTCATTGAGCATATGGCCGTGATGTATAATTCCGATAGTATCCGCCAGATTTTCCACTTCTGATAAAAGGTGACTGGATATAAGGATTGTAATGCCATATTCGTCGCACAAGGTTTTTAAAAGATCCCTGATCTTCTTCATCCCTGCAGGATCCAGCCCGTTATATGGCTCATCGAGAATCAGTAGTTCCGGTTTGGCAAGAACTGCCCTGGCAATCCCAAGACGCTGTTTCATGCCCAGAGAATAGCTTTTCACATGTTGTCTGGCTGCACCTGTGAGATCCAGCATGTCAAGTGCACTGCCCACACAGTCAGGACTGTAGTATCCCATATATTCGCAGTGCAGCTTCAAATTTTCTTCTCCGCTTAGTTCCTCATAAAACACAGGAAACTCGATCATACTCCCCATCCGTTTTAAAAGATCATGGGATGAGGGGCCAAGTTTATCCCCAAACAGTTCGATCTCTCCTGAGGTTGGCTTCCAAAGATTTGTGACAAGCTTCATGGTTGTTGTCTTTCCTGCACCGTTTGGTCCCAGGAATCCGTAAATCTCACCTTTGTGCACCGACATATTCAGATCTGAAAGAATTTCTTTTCCGTCAACGGTCTTGGTAAGATGAGATGTTTTCAATACATCTTTCATAATATGGTTCTCCCTTCCTTTTTCATTTATCATACAGCTTTGGATTTTCAGAACTGTTGAATAAATCTTACGAATTTCTTTCGGAGGAAGTTTTAATAATTAAATTTGTTTAATTGCAGCGTAAATGTAGTTTTTTCGTATGGAATGCTCTGTAAAGAAAGGTCCCCGCCCATCCTCACTGCAAGTGTTTTTGCGATTGTAAGGCCAAGTCCGTTGCCGCCCATGTTTTTGTTTCTGGAATCGTCCAGCGTGTACAATCTGTCAAACACATGGGACAAATTTTCTTTGGTTATTCCTTTCCCTTTGTCCATCACTTCAATAAAAACTGTAGATTCTTCTTCTCTCAGTCTGACCCCAAGATAGCTTCCATCTGATCCATAGCGGATGACATTTGTGATCAAATTAAATAAGATGCGGCTTATGGCATCTTCATTTCCATATACAAACACATCTTTTTCGGGAATATCAATTTCCACATCAAAATCTTTTGCTGTGAGGATATTATAGAAATCCACAACGTTCTGTCTTAAGATCTCATTGATCGAAAGTTTTGACATGGTAAGATCCGTATCACCGGCCTCTATTTTTGACAATATGAAAAATTCATTGATCAATTCCATCAACTGGGTGGCTTTTCTCTGAATCTTCTTTAATTCTGTTTTATTTTCCCCCGGCTGATCTGACATAATTTCAAGATATCCAAGGATAACGGTCAGCGGAGTTTTAATATCATGAGATACATTCGAGAGCATTTTTTTGGAGGCAATCTCAGCTTTTTTATAATCAGCTTTTACCTTTTGACGGTCCTCCAGCAGGCGGTTCATCTGGCAGATTAAATCTGCAATCTCTGCCGAACCGGTAAAGGACATTACTTTTTCGTCTGTATCCTCCGTTAAAATCCTGTCGAGCTGTCTAGTAAGCTCTGCAATATTTTTCGTCTGGTTTTTATATCGAAAGTACTCTGCTGTAAAGAAAACAGCGAAAAGCAGAGTTAATACTACCAATATGTAAAGGATGGGCATTGTCATAGATTTTCCCCCAGCTTATAACCAATTCCCCAAACCGTTATGATATACTTGGGTTTCCGGGCATTATTTTCTATTTTATTCCTCAGTCTGCTGATGTGGACGTTCACTGCATTTTCATCTCCCATGTAGTAATCTTTCCATACAGCAGAATAAATCTGTTCCTTGGTATATACTTTTTTGGGATTCCCCATAAGAAGCTTAAGAATTTCAAATTCTTTTGCAGTTAAATCCAGTTTCTTTCCATTTTTAGAAACCGTGTAATCATCCAGATTCATGGTGAGTTCTCCGGCTTTCAGAAGCTGCAAAGATTCAGGCTGCTCTGCAAAGGTTAAATACTGGGTTGTCCTGCGTATGTTTGCCTTAATTCTTGCTAATACCTCTGTCACAGAAAAGGGTTTGGTAATATAATCATCTGCACCTAAAAGAAGTCCCAGTGACTTATCAAGTTCCGTATCCTTTGCTGATAGAATGATGATCGGAACAACACTATCCTCCCTGATTTTTTTCATGACTTCCATCCCGCTTAGTTTCGGGATCATCAGATCCAGCAGCACCAGATCATAAGAACCTTCAAAAAACTTCTGACAGGCCATCTCACCGTCAAAAGCTGTTTCCACTTCAAATGCTTCTCTGCTCAAAAAATCTTCCAGCATCTCGCTGATTTCCATATCATCTTCGATCAATAATAGTTTCACAATATCCTGGTTCCTTTCTGCTTTGTATCTATTGTATTTATTTTATCATAAGAAAGAATTTGAGTATATTTAAATAATGCTTGCACTCTTCGATATTATTCGATAAAATATCTCTAGCGGGGTATGGCTCAGTTTGGTTAGAGCGCACGGCTGGGGGCCGTGAGGTCGCAGGTTCGAATCCTGTTACCCCGATTTATCATTTACTCAGTAATTAAAGAACATCCCGAATACGGCAATGAACGTATTCGGGATGTTTTCATTTATTTCTCTTCGTCTTCTTTTTCTACCTGGCGGATTTCTTTTGTCTCAATTTCCTTTTTGACCGCAGAAAGGAATTCATCTAAGGACATCTGCCCCTCATCTCCCTTAAATCGGCTTCTCACGGAAACGGCCTGGTTTTCTTCTTCTTTTCCTCCCACAACTAGCATATATGGGATCTTATGAAGCTGTGCCTCCCGGATCTTATAACCCATCTTTTCAGCCCTGGTGTCAATCTCAGCGCGGATGCCGGCTTCTTTTAACGCATCCAGCACTTTGTTTCCATAGTCTAAATGCTTGTCAGAGATCGGAATGACCTTCACCTGCACTGGTGCCAGCCAGGTCGGAAATGCTCCTGCGAAGTGTTCGATCAGGATACCGATAAACCGTTCGATGGAACCAAAAGCAACCCTGTGGATCATGATCGGACGGTGCTTCTCTCCGTCTGCTCCAGTGTAATGGAGGTCAAACCGCAGAGGAAGCTGGAAGTCTAACTGAATGGTTCCGCACTGCCATGTTCTTCCGATGGAATCTTCCAGATGGAAATCAATCTTCGGTCCGTAGAATGCTCCATCCCCTTCATTGACTACATAGTCAAGTCCAAGATCGTCCAGTGCGCTCCTCAAAGAATCTGTAGCCATCTCCCAGTCTTCATCACTTCCCATGCTGTCTTCCGGCCGGGTGGACAATTCCACATGGTATTTGAATCCAAACAGGCTGTAAACCTGGTCGATCAGCGCTGCGACACCTTTGATCTCATCTTTGATCTGCTCAGGCATCATAAAAATATGGGCATCATCCTGTGTAAAACAGCGGACACGCATTAGTCCGTGAAGCTGTCCGGATTTTTCGTGGCGGTGTACCAATCCCAGTTCTCCCATGCGAAGCGGCAGGTCACGGTAAGAGCGTGGCTCTGACTGGTATACTAAAACGCCGCCTGGGCAGTTCATAGGTTTGATGGCAAAGTCTTCTTCATCGATGACCGTTGTATACATATTTTCCTGGTAGTGATCCCAGTGTCCGGATGTCTCCCACAGGTGCCTGCTCAGCATGATCGGGCTGGAGATCTCTACATATCCTGCTTTGTTATGGATTTCTCTCCAGTAGTCCAGCAAAGTATTCTTAAGCACCATACCATTTGGTAAAAAGAATGGGAATCCCGGCCCTTCATCTCTCATCATAAAGAGTCCGAGTTCTTTTCCAAGCTTTCTGTGGTCACGTTTTTTCGCTTCCTCCATCATGGTCAGGTAATCTTTCAGATCTGCTTTTTTTGCAAATGCAGTTCCATAGATACGGGTGAGCATCTGATTCTTTTCATTACCGCGCCAGTAGGCTCCGGCGATGCTTGTGAGCTTAAACGCTTTCACAGGCTTTGTTGTCATCAGATGAGGTCCTGCACACAGGTCAATGAATTCACCCTGCTGATAGAAACTGATAACGGAATCCTCAGGAAGATCCTCGATGAGTTCTACCTTATACGGCTCGTTGCGTTCCTTCATAAATGCGATTGCTTCTTCTCTTGGTTTCGTAAAACAAGTGATCTCCAAATTTTCTTTTACAATCTTTTTCATTTCTGCTTCAATCTTCTCCAGATCATCCTGTGTAAATGGAGTATCCTTCTCCATGTCATAGTAAAATCCATTGTCGATAGACGGCCCGATGGCAAGCTTTGTCTCCGGGTACAGGCGTTTTACAGCCTGGGCTAAAATATGGGATGCAGTATGGCGGAAAGCGTGTCTTCCCCCTTCCGAGTCAAAGGTAAGGATACTCAGCTCGCAGTCATCCTCTACAATAGTCCTTAAATCCACGACTTCCCCGTTGATCTCCCCTGCACAAGCAACTCTTGCAAGTCCTTCACTGATATCCTTTGCGATATCAATGACAGACATGCTCTGGCCGTACTCTTTAACAGATCCATCTTTTAATGTAATCTTCATAGTATTTTTCCTTTCTTGTATTGTAATTAAGAACAAAGCAGCCTTCCTTGGCACATCGTGTGCATCATGCCCGGAGGGCTTTTTTATTCCATAGGGAGAACATTCCTATGGAATAAAAAAAGCCCCATGGAAAAATCCATGGGACGTTATTCACGCGGTTCCACCCTTGGTTGCCTGCTTCATATCGTAAAGCAGACCACTTCGTTGACGATAACGGTGTCGGCCGGGCTGGTTTGCAGCCGCTCGGAGGTGGTCTTCATCTGTTTTAGTACTTAAGATGCTCTCACCAAATGCATCTCTCTCTGGAAGACTTTCACAGATTACTCTTCTCTTCAACGCTTTTTTATTTCCCACATATTATAACACTGTTAATTTGTGAAATCAATCCTTTTTCATAGCAAAAAATTTAGATGCCAGAAACAAACTTATCTCTAATTCGGCTGAAGTCTCTGTATCATATTGTCAAGAAACGGCGCCAGGACGTATACAATGGCCAGCCCGCCAATACCGAAAACAAGCAGGCCTTCCGCGCAGACCCTGCCGTGGATATTCAGAAAGTATCCGCTGTAATCCCACCATCTTTGCCCGTGATGCATCGTTTCCAGAAAGACAGAAGTAAAATATTCCACACATCCGCAGACAGCCACGATACTGATAAATTCCAGGATCGGTTTTTGTCTCAGTTTATTTAACAGTGTCAGGATCAAGATTCCGCCGGCTCCGTAGATGGGAATCCAGGGACCGTGAAGGATTCCCCTGTTGGTAAAAACACCGCTGGCGATTAAATGCAGGCTCACTTCCCAAATCCAGCCCAGAAAGGACAAGATAAAGAAAAGCAGCGTCAATGACCATAAGGTATAACGGCGCATATAATGCAGAGTCTCAATTCTGCGGCGTTTTTTGCTTTCCGGCATCATACTCAGCCTAGTGGGATAAGAATCTTTGTCCGCCGCATTTTTCATGGCCTGGATGTGAAGCTGCTCTGTCTGGTATCGTTCATATTCTTTTTCGGCCTCTGTGTTGATCAATACGATGCCAAGATAGTCTTAAAAAAACCTGCTGAGCTTTGTGCGGCGGTCCTTAAATTGACTAGCTGCTTCTATAATCTGGAGTACATCTCCATATGCAGATTGAATTGCTTGTTCGTCTGCTTTCTCAAACAAATATTTGTCATTGAGTAGCTCTAAATTAGGGATTCCTTTTTCCTTTGCTTTATTTCTTAAGTATGTATAGTATTCACAAAAAGCCGCCGTCCGGTAGGCATTGGAGTAAAAAACTGCACTCAATCCAAGCGTCACAAGTTCCAGCAGCCACCAGCCCAGGAAGGACATTTCAAAAAAAACACTGCCACTTATGTCCGTTCATCATCTCTCTGGACAGCCGGATTGCATCCCGGGATTTGATCGACGGATTTTCTGCCACGATGTAAGGCACAAGATAATAGGAATACTTTTTTATGATGCCTCCAATGACCGTAAAAGTCCACAGAAACTGAAAAATGGAAACAGTAAGCATCGTCTTGGACGCACGGAGCCATTTTTTTACCCGAAGCAGGAATAACACATGCTGAGCCGGAACTTTGTGGTAAACACGCCCTTCCAGAAACATTCTGCGGGAGATGACGGCGAAGGTATTGACAATGAGAATCCAAAAGGATAAAACAGCAGCCAGGCAGAAAACCAGTAAAATGGCCAGGGTAACATTTTGAGAGCCAAACAGGGAATTCATACCCGATGCCAGTGTGACCAGGAGAGATCCTGAGGTGACGCCATTGAGTATCTGTGCAAAGACTCCTCTGCTCCGTCCGAATGCGGGGTTCTGCTTTTTGGATGCGTCGATATGTTCTTTCTCAATCTTTTTGGAAAGCTTTCTGCCGGATTCGGTGTCCCCTGCCGCGATATCCTCTGCCACATCCACAACACCTTTTGAAGTGGCCACTGTGCCGGATACTGCTGCATGAGTGAACTCCGTAGAATATGTTTTGATGGATTTTATCGAGTCAGAAAACTCGGAACCAAGGAATGCGGAAACAAGACAGATGGCAAGAAATAGAGCGTAATGCCTTTTCACCGTCTGTCTGGCCTGTTTTTTCATTTCTTTTCTTGTCAAGATCTTATCTCCATATCCGGACCACATAAGCCTGGCGGTTTAAAGGGTCTCTTTTTTGATAGTCAAAGAGCAGGAGGGTTTCCTTCCGGCTCCCGTCCCCCGCAACATCAAACTGGAACTTTTCGATGTGGGACATCTTCCGCAGATTTTTATTGGCATAGGCAGAGAGTTCCCGATTCTTTGGAAGTATATTGTCATAGAGATCATACAGCTCGTCTTTGTTTACCGTGTATTCCCCGGAAAAAGACGGCCTGTTTTTGATATTTTCTCTTAAATATAAGTCGTAGGTTAACAGTTCCCGGTAAAGCGGAAGACTCTCATTCCCTGCATACCGGCAGATAAATTCCTCCAGTATCTCATAGGAGGCGATCCGGGAATGATTCATCTTGTGATATCCCTTGTCCTCATAAAAATTCCCCAGACACTGATACATGTGAAAGGGCGAGGAGAACTCATGCTCCAAATATTCCATTGTGTTGGCAAACTGCCGGCTGTTATAATAGATCTCCACCATATTCTCTATGGATTTCAGAGTCATCATATCCTCATAGGGAAGCCATTTGGTATACAGAACCTCATAGGGAGGCGTATCCTTGAATACAAGGCCATATTCATGCTTTTTCTTTTCCATATGGGAGCCTTTGAGCACCTTTAAAAATCCCAGCTGAAGCTGTTCCGGCCTTACCTTGTAAACGTCATTAAATGACGAAGCAAAGCTTTGCAGGTCCTCATATGGAAGCCCTGCGATCAGATCCAGATGCTGGTGGATGTTGTGCCCCTCATTGATCTTTTTGACGATTCCTGCCACCTTCTTAAAATCCATTGTCCGGTGGATCTCACGGATGGTCTCAGGATTTGTGGATTGAACACCGATCTCTAACTGGATCAGGCCGGGACGCATGCCTGAGATCAGCTGCAGTTCTTCTTCATTGAGCAGATCGGCTGCTACTTCAAAATGAAAGTTCGTGACTCCGTTGTCATGTTCCTTGAGATATCTCCATATAGCCATAGCATGTGTACGATTACAGTTAAAAGTCCGGTCAACAAACTTTACCTGGGGAACCTTGTGGTCAATAAAAAATTGGAGCTCTTTTTTTACGAGGGAAAGATCCCTGAACCGAAGGCATTTATCAATGGAAGAAAGACAGTAGCTGCAGGAAAACGGGCAGCCGCGGCTGGATTCATAATATATGATCCTATGCTGAAAGTCCTCCATATGGTTATATACAAAAGGGACCTTGCTAAGGTCCATCACCGGCCTCCATGGATTGTCTGTGATTGTTTCTCCGCTCCTCCAGGTGATGCCGTCAATCTGTGAAAGATCATCTTTTTTGCCGTGATAATAGTCCATCAGTTCCAAAAAGGTCTCTTCCCCTTCTCCTTTGATTACTCCGGTGACCTGGGGAAAACGTTTCAGCACATCTTGGGCATCATAAGATACCTCCGGGCCGCCCAGCCAGACTGGCAGGGCGGGAAAAAGCTTTTTGATCTCCCGGAGGATGCTTTCAACATATTCTATATTCCATATATAGCAGGAAAAGCAGAGTAGATCCGGCTTTTGTTTATATAGATCCATCAAGATATCGTCTGTCTGCTGATTGATCGTATATTCCGCGATGGTAATCTCCTCCCGGTAGGGCTTTGCATAGGCCCGCAGGCAGTAGACAGCCAGATTGGAATGAATATATTTTGCGTTGATTGCAGTAAGTATAACCTTCATCTTGTCTCCTGTATTTATATGATCTCTGCCCCAAACGGCATCAATGCTAATTTTGCTATCTTAAAGTGCTGAAGCCCAAACGGGATGCCGATGACAGTGATGCACAGAAAAGCCCCCATGATGGCAGAACCGGCAGCCATAGGAAGTCCTGTGACGATCAGCCAGATGATATTTAACAGCATGGAGCCGGCACCTCCGCCATAGCGGACCTCTTTGCCGAACGGCCAGAAGCTTAAGGATGCAAACTTAAAGCACTGGATACCCACCGGGATTCCCACAATGGTAATGCACCAGAGACATCCTGCAAGGCACCATCCCAGTCCGCTTACAAAACCTCCGCAGATAAACCATAATATATTTCCGAAACAGCCCATAATATCTCCTCCTAATCTCTTGTTCTTTTGCTCTTAAAGTAAATGAAATCATCAATGGCAGCAAGGATATCCTGAAAATCTTCTCTTGGTGCCAATTCAATATATTGTCTCAAAAGTTCCCGTTCCTCTTTCTTATAGGGACCGTAAAAAATATCAAACAGGTTATGTCCCCGCAGATAAATCTTGATCTCCTCCATATGAGCTTTGACATCATCAGGGGATGTCAGCGTTCTTCCGAGCACCTCCATCAAATGCCTGCCGCTCTTAAGACGGTGTAGGTATTCCTGCCACTTCTGAAACAACGTTTCATAAAATTCTTCCTCTGTATTGATAAGGTTTAATTTTACCATAACTGCAGGATTCAGAAAATAGTTTTCAAAGGAATAGTATTTCAAGATCAGCACATTTCTCCTGGTAACTTTAGGAAGAGGGTCCACATCGGATATGCTCCGCTCGTCGTAATACCTGCAGAGCTGTTTTCCCAGGACATCCGGATCTTTTCCGTCGCTGTCCCGGATCATTAAAAACTGGTCCTTTAGATAAATCTGGTTCATATATTTTAAGTTTGCATAGGTCTTGATGTTGGTGCAGCTGTTTGTGGTTATGATAGCGATTCGCTTTAGCCGTACGTCTTCATCACAGACCTCTGAGTAATAACGCTCCAGCAAAAGAGGAAGGCGGCTTTTGTCCTGTTTTCCTTCCACGATAAAGACAAAATTCACATCCATCAGGTCCGCGGCGGTGTAGCCCAGATCATTGAGGATGACTCCCAGATCTGTTTTTTCCCGTACAACGGAATAGGCATCCTTATCAAGAAGAATCTGTCTGATCTGGCGGCTGTTGAAGTTAAAGATCAAGTTCGGCGCATGGGTGGTGAACATGACCTGATTCTTTTCGGAAAGCTTGTAAAGAAGGTCTCCCGCCGCCTTCTGGAGCTCCGGATGCAGGTAGATCTCAGGGACCTCCATCATGATGATACACGGGATTTTAGCGGATTCCTCCACATAGGCTTCCAGCAGCGACAAAATATAGATGCTCCTTATGCCCTTTCCCTGCTGTTCCACAGTCCTGGCCCCTTGGTGTTCTCTGCTGTAGATCATGGAACGGACCTTAAGCAGAGAATTCATGTCGTAGTTCATATAATAAAATACATCGCCTACTCCTCCATTTTTGTGGAAACTTTTATTGACCTTTTCCACAAAATGGTCCAGATTCAGGTGATACAACTTGTATTCAAATAACTTGGACGTCTCGAATGCGTTTAATTCCTCCGGCATTTTCTGATGGATCAGACCGATACACTGAAAGCAGTGAGTGCACTGCTTCTTCCTGTCAAACATGCAGCAATCGGAGCGCATCTGGGTCAGCAGTTTATCCTCCTGGCTGATGAACAGATCTTCCTGGATCTGGGAGATGTCCCGCTCCGTGTCCATGTAATAGATCTTTGGAAAAACTTTCGGGATATAGGGATTGTTTTTCTGGAATCCATCCTGATACAGGATCCTGCCATTTCTGTTGGCTATGAAAGAGAAGGTCAGGCTGCCATCCTGAAATGATGGGAGGCGTTCCCGGAAATTCTTCTCCCATATCTCATACCTCTTATAGTGGCTTACGATCCCTTCTGAGTGGAGAAGCTTTAAATCCTCCTGGGTGATGGAAATGCTGATGCCGATCTCGATATTCTGTCCTGATGAGTGGAAATCATCTTCCGTGATCTCATACTGCCCTCCGGCTGCCCGCACGGCATCTAAGACAGAGCTTTTTCCCGCGTTATTTTTGCCCACCAGAATCAGAGCATTTTCGATATTGGTCAAATGCATGGTTTTAATGGATTTAAAGTTGTGAATAGAAAGGCTGGTGATCTGCATAAAGAATTCTCCAATCACATAAATATATTCTTATTCTATCATATATCCTGTTCTGGAAGTACTTCATCTTCCCCATGCGCAGAAAGTTCTTTAATATCACAGATGAGAGATATACGAAACAGCTTCTGTACTGTCTTCTTTCTCTTTATCGCTCTGACATATATTTCTGTATTTCGTTAGAAGTCAATTTTCGTATTTGTGTATTTGCATATTCTTTATATTCTTCAACAGCAAAAATAGGCTTTGTATCTTTACAGGTTTTACCTTTATTCTTTTTTAGGTATAACTGTAAGTCCTCATTATTTGCAAAAATTTTGTAGGAACGTCTCCCATTTTCACTTACTATTTCATAAATACCACATGATTTTTTCATACTGTAATCAGCAGTACGCAAATACATTTTTGCAATTTCTAGTGACTTGAAAGGAAAATTCCATCTTTGCAGACCACGCTTAGGGTCATGTTCAATACAGATGCACCGTCCACAAGTCCCACAGATATACTGTGTATGATTTTGTAAACATTCTATCGGATTTAACAACGGTGTAATTCTACTTTCATCAATATAGCATTCAATGCACATTATAGTCTCATCTCCTTACAAATTATATTTTTTATCTTCTATAGTCATATAAACTGGGATTTACATTTAAGTGTTCACATCAATATTTGAATAATTTATCTTTACTTCACTTATGATATTTTCATATGATAGTAATTCACACCTATCCATCTCATCGTAATGCTCACTCAAATAGCTATAGTCATATTCTTTTTCATCAGGAAATTTGCAACTTCCTTCTACCACAGAGAACATATTGAAAATATACTCGTTATTTGAATTATATAAATTCATTGATATATCAAATGAATATTCTATAAATATTTTCCCATCAACTTTTGTAATATTTGTAAGAATACATTCATCACTTGCTATAATTTTTCCTTCTGTAATACCAAATAACAAATTAGAATCGATATAACCAATGTGTAACAGTTCCTCTTCTGCATTAAAAGTTTGCTCTACTTTTCTTGATATTATTTCCCATACAAGTAATATAAACATTTCTTCATTCATAAATCATTTCTCACTTCGCATTCATATCAAAATTCCAATTTGTATTCTAAATTCTAGCATAAGATTATCACTTCCTGTTGGGCTTTCTTTTTATTCCCAACAGCCTAACAAAATCATCAAACAAAGCTGTATCTGTTGGCTCAAACATCAGCCATTTTCCGTCATGATAAGTTTTCGTCTCATCATAAATTTTTTGCACTTCTTTTGAATAACTATTTCTATCTTTATCGAATTTTAATCGTTCATCTTTCCCTAAGATAATCATAAATCCTACACAATTTTCTCTTGCGTACAACGCACAAAGCGTTTTTCCACCTCGACGATATTTATACTCATAAGTCCACGCTTTACCACCTTTGTTCCACAAGCATTCCATTTCATACTTTTCATCAATTAAGATACACAGTTTATTCCATATATCATATAATGATTTACCGACTAAAGCAGTCATTTCTTCTGCATTTGGTATTTTATCCAGCATATTCGTTTCTCCTTTATAATTTTCTCAATTCTATAAACTGAAGATTTTGCTATTTCATTTTTTCTTGACACTCGCTACATTCTCTATCGTGAATAGAAATAATTCCACCGCATTCAGAACAAGTATATTTTATTTTCTGCTGTTCCATGAAATGCTCCAAATCCTGTCCTTGAACAAAACGACTATTTTCTATAAGACTTGCTTGATACCGTTTGTTATAGCTTTTTTCAAGGTTTTTAATCAACTTACATGGATATTTGGCACATTCAAAACAATAGGATAACGCTTTGGCTTTGACACAGTCCTTTATTTTGCATTTACGACAATGTTCAGGTTTCCCTTTATCACTATTCAAACACCCAGCACAAGGTTTTTTGTGGTAACAGTGCTTATAACAAACTTTACAATTCATTCCGCATGGAGCAAACATACTTATATCAATTTTTTCTGGCATTTTCATAGTTTTCTACTCCTTTCGGCAAATTATGCTCAAGCTAAGATTTACCTTTTTTATTAATAATATATGATTGCAAACTTTTTCGACAGCCATTCTTTTCATAAAATTGCTCTACTGTTGGTTGTGAACCAAAATATAACATAGTAGGTGTAGTATCTTTTGCAGAATGATTCTGAGCTTATCTGCCACATAAACTGGAAGTTATACTTTACGTTTCTTGTATTTCTCTTTTGCATAATCATATGCTTCTTGGATAAGTGGTTTCAATTCCACAAAAGTTTTTTCCGATGGATTCAGTGAACATATCCACCCCATCCACGCATATACAGGGTGGGGAAGAATTTTGTTTGTTGCAGAAAAATCATAATTCATATCAACTATACAACCCTTTGCAGGGCGTTTTGGTATAAAATCAAACATTTCTATAAAAGTAGTTTTTCGTACTCCTAAATTCACGCGGTATATATTCTCCCTGTTCAAGCTGGAGCTTTTGTCATTATCCCCGTCTTTCTCTTTTACCGTCAAAATATAGACACCGCGCTTTAGAATATTATCAGGATTATAATATATCCCTCTTTCCCCCCAACTATTAACTAAAACCGTTCCCTCTAAATTTTCAAGACAGTATTTTAATATTTCATCTGGTGTCATATATTATCCTCCACATCACAATGTTTATAGTTTTATAATCTGGGATTTGTTTATTTCTTCTTTTTCAGTTTTGGTACTGGTAATTCCTCATACATTGCATTAAACAAACCTATCAGAAATTCCTTATTATCAACTTCGTCTACCAACAACATTTCTTTTGCTCCCTCATAGGGTAACTCATGCGGAGCTGTTGACATATAACTAATTGCTGATTTTACTGGTTTGACAAGCAATCTATCATCATAGATACCGCCGACAATCTTACCACGATAATAGATAATAAATTCTCCCATCATAGCACGATATGTAATTTCTTCTAATTCGGATAACTGCCCTAAAATAAACTCCAAATATTCTTTGCTTGATGCCATACTTCCACCTCAAATTCTAATTTATCTTTGTATTTATTGACTTCTACAAACTGAATTTTTGTTTTGAAGGTCTTGCTTTTTTCTGAACCAAATCACTATCAAACGATACTTTTACAACTGCATAATTTATTTTAGCTCCAGTAAACCGCACAACGTACTCTTTCTCTTTTTGCAGATTCTCAAGCGTAATTATAATAGTGTCGTCACTGACGTTTTCATCCCATATCTTGCTCCATAAAATCTCATCAGCATTTCTGTCCTTGATTTCTACAATGCCACTTTCACCATCCATTTGAAAAGAAACTTCCGCATCTAAAGTTTCCATATCTTCGGACACACAAAACAGGAGTTCATTCTCAAATGGGTCCGCGTTACTGTAATTTGCATGCATTTCCATTTCAAGAACTGTTATTTCAGTGTTTTCGATTCCTACTCTGCTCAATTGATTATTATCAGCTTTTGAACATGCGGTCAGGCTGACAACACTAATCATACCAACTAAAAAAATAATATTTTTTATTACAAACATGCTCTTACCTACATCATAAATTTTATATTCCAAAATTCTCTATTCTGAATAATCATTATATAGTGCTGGAACAGCTAATCTTGCTCCTGTGCTTGTATCTGCACCAAAATTAAAACTTGGAGCTATATCATATGCAAATTTGTATCCATATAACGTAGGATTATATTTTCCAATAGCTGTATATGTGCTTTCTATTGCTTTACAAAAATCTTCTTCATTTTCATATGGTTCACCTTGAAAATATAGCATAATACATTCTGGAAGCTCTACTATTTTATATGATTCCGGAAGTTCCTTATCATATTCTAACGGAACTTCAATACCTACTGCTATCCTTGAAAAACCTTTTTCTACAAATTTTTCTGGAAGTTCAATTAAAGCGGCAGGTTCAATTTTTTCTGGAATACTATTCAAAAGCCCTTCCCACTCACAGCCAACTTCTTCACAATAAGAAAAATAATCTTGTGCATTTTTCGATGGCAGATAAATAAGTTTTCTTTTGTTACGTTCTTTGGCAGTAATCATACAAAAATTCAAAGCATTATTCATAAATAACTCCTCCTTATGTTTGAGTAACGCATTATAGTGACTGACTGGATATTGTATGAATAATGGAATTGCAATTTTTTTGTCACGGTATACAGAGGGCATAATGTGAAATCTCTTATAAAACGAACGTGCAAATCCCTCATGTGTTTCATAATGACTATTCAAAGCAACTTCTAAAATTGTTTTTCTTGTATTTAACAACTCGTTCGCGCTTTCTGTCAAACAAACTGCATTGATATATTCTCGTAATGTTTTTTTCAGAAACCTCTTGAAAAATCTATCAACTTGTCGTCTCGAATATCCAATCTTAGAACAGACATCATGTATACAAAAATTATCATCTTTATAATGCGTGCGTATATAGTCTTGTATTATCTGTACTGCTTCCATATCATTCATTATATCCACCTTCAATGTACACCAGCATAGTGGCTTTATCTTGATTTATTTAGACAACTTCAAATTTGTCTTTGTGTACATTATATCACGCCACATCAATATCGTCATTTCTTTCCTGCTTTTGAAAATTTACTTATCACCCTATGTTTTGTAAAGAGTGCTATTCAGCATTGCTTATGCAACAAGTCCTTGACAAACCATAACCTAATAAGTTTTAGGATAATCAAGCAGAAATGAAGTAGTCTGCTATTTCACAGCGACAAAGAAGAAATACTAACACGCCTATGTAGTATCGCTTAACTTAGCAACAAAATTCTTGTCTTTGCAAGCAGGTAAACACAGGTTATTCTTTAATATCCTTTTGTTTGGGAAACTCCGCACTCCCAGTTAGAGATGGTCTGCCTGGTAACGGATAAAAAATCGGCTACTTCCTGCTGGCTGTATCCCTGTTTCTTTCTAAGTTTTAATAATTTTTCTTCTATCATACAAACGGTGCTCCTTTCTGTGCCATCATTATATTGAATCCCACAACAAAGTGCCAGCAAATCTGTTTGGAACTTTGTCAAATTTTTTTGGCAAGCCTGAAAAACACAGGAAGATAGTACAGTCCTGTAGCAGTTATCATGCCTCCGCACAGGATCATCAGAAAGATCTGGACGGCCCTTGGCATTCCGGGAAACAGGAGAAAAAATCCCATGCTCCAGTAGGTGATCATGGTAGCTGCCTTGCCGATGAAGGCTGCCCCGTCCAGCTTTTTTCCATTGAGCTTCATGGCGGTCAGGTTGCCCAGGAGCATATACAGTTCTTTGACAATAAAAACGAGAAACAGGTACTGGAAACCATTGATTCTGCGGATCAGGCAGAAGATCACCGCGCCCAGGGTCAGTTTGTCAGCCACAGGGTCCAGAGCCTTGCCAAGCTCCGTGACCTGGTGAAGCTTTCTTGCGGCAATTCCATCAAAGAAGTCTGTGACACCTGAGAGAATGAGAACAGCCAGGGCCTTGTATGTGTCTGTCACAGAATGCGCGTTGATATAGAGATAGATAAACACAGGGACCAGCAGAATGCGAAAGTATCCCATAAGGTTCGGTATTGTAAAAAGATCTTTTTTCTGAAACATTTGGATGGCTCTCTCTTTCTAGTTTTTCTCTCTTAAAGTCACTTTTTTTGCCGCCTGTCTCCGCTTCGTGTCAGACATGGCAGAATAGTGTTTTCTTGTAGTATTCACATCGTTATGCCCCAGGACTTCGGCCACCAGGTAAATATCATCGGTTTCCTCATAGAGAGCTGTACCATATGTACTCCTAAGTTTATGAGGAGTGATCTTTTTCAGCGGCGTCACCTGTTTTGCATATTTTTTTACAAGGTTCTGCACAGCCTGAACCCCGATCCGTTTCCTCTGCATGGAGTAAAACAAAGCATTCTCATGCCCTTCCCGGGGGATTATTTTGCTCCGGGAGCCTTCGATGTACTGAATTAGTGCGTCTGCCACTTCCTCCCCGAAATAAACGGTCATTTCTTTCCGGCCTTTTCTAATCAGGTGAAGTCCGTTGTTCTTAAAATCCACATCGTTCATATCCAGTCCTACCAGCTCTGAAACACGGATTCCGGTTCCGAGAAGCAGGGTTATAATAGCCAGATCCCGTTCTTTTGTTTTTTCATAGTACATCCGTTTCTGTCCGGTTAAATTATCGCCGCCTCTCTCGATAAAGTCCAGCAGGGAGGCAACCTCATCCGCCTCCAGACGGATGATCTCCTTTTCATGGATCCTTGGCATATCCACCAGCAGAGTTGGGTTTGTCTTGATCAGCTGACGTTTATAATAATAGGCATAAAACGTTCTCAAAGAGGACATTTTGCGGAAAATTCCCCGTTCTGTGTTCTGCATCCGTTTGTCATCGGACACATAGGTTTTTAAATACTCCATATATTCTTCCAGGTCCACTGATTCAATCCTATCCAAATCTTCAGGTTTGAAATCCAGTACCGTATAATTTTTGTATACTGGGTTTTCATCCATCAGAAAGTGGAAAAACACCCGCAGGTCGTACGCATATGCGATCCGGGTCCGTACCTGGGTCGTGGTATCGATCGCCCGGAAAAATTCCTTTGAAAAAGGAGGCAGTGTCCGGATCAGTTCTCTTAGCTTTAAGGTCTGCTGCACGCTCAGTTCATCGTAATAAGATTGAGGTTTCATAATGTCTTTAAACTCCTTTCCGTGTCAAGCGTTCTGAAAATTATTATAGCACAAACAGGACAAGCCCGCTTCAACAACATAAAAAGACCCAAGTACAGTCGATCATGCTATACTTGGGTCGGAAAAGACGATATATAACTGGTGACGGCTATACATGAGTCTCGTTATTTAAGACAAGCCAAATGATCAGAGACAGCGGATCATATCTCTTGTGATCTCCTCCAGAGAATTTGCACCGCACATGGCCATGGTATCCTGAAACTCTGCTCCTATTTTCTCAATATATGTATGGACACCCTCTGCTCCGCCTCCATACACGGCGGTCACAAACGGACGGCATATGATGACCCCGTCTGCCCCTAATGCCAGTGCCTTGAAGATATCGGCTCCGGAACGCAGTCCGCTGTCAACCAGGATCTTTATAGAGCCGTCTAACGCTTCTGCGATTTCCTCCAGCACTTCTGCCGTGGCCGGGCACTGATCCAGAACACGCCCTCCGTGATTGGACACAACGATGGCTGAGGCACCCGCCTCCTTCGCTTTTAGCGCACCCTTGACCGTCATGACACCCTTTACGATGAAAGGAAGTCCGGCTTCTTTAATGATCTCTGTCAATTCTTCCGTCGATTTTCTTCCGGCGGGAGGCGTCATATTTTTTAAGAAAGGAAGCCCGGCTGCGTCCACGTCCATAGCCACCGCAAAGGCACCGCAGCTGTGAACCTGAGAAAGCTTCTCCCGTACCGTCTCCAGATTCCATGGTTTTACTGTGGGCACACCCATGCCGCCGGCTGCCTTGATGGCCTGAGTGGCTGCTGTCATCACTTCCGGATTGACTCCGTCACCGGTAAAAGCGGCAATCCCCGCCTGTGCACAGGCCGAGACCAGGACCTCATTGTAGGACACATCTGTGTATTTATCACCATAGTGAAGATTTACAGCGCCTACGGGACCGGCAAAAAACGGATAACGGAATGTCTGTCCAAATAACTCAAGTGCGGTGCTCACCGGCTGGTTTTCAGGTATCCATATTTACCCGTATCTCCTGCCATTTCTGGTAATTGCGGATAGCTGTGTCCCCTGATCCTTTTGCTCCCGGTCCAGGGATCTGGCTGCCGCAGGCTTTTCCGTTGCACACAGGACAGGCCTTGCAGTAGGCCCCCATACAGGTTCTGGCTGAAGCCAGCAATTCTTCATAAGTCATATGCTCCTCCAATCTGTATTTAAAATGTGATACCATTTTATCATCAGGCACAGGAAAAGGCAATCAACTCTCTGCGAAGGCTGAAAGCCATAAAAACAGTGACCGCAGCTGCCAGGATGATAGGAAGAAAACAGATCCCCTGTCTGCAGGTGCCCAGGATAAAACCCTCTTTTGCCTTTCCAAGGGCGAGGTAAAGGGAGGAATACACTGTATAACACCCAAACACAAAAAATGACAGTCCGTTTGTCCTCAGTGCTTTCCGTCCCACATCGATCATGACAAGGTCATCCTTTGTAAACTGGGATATGGTGGATGCGGAAAACAGGGCAACGGATAAACCAAAGATGACACAGAAAACGGTTGACCATAGGACCATGGTCCGGATAGCCTCATGCAGGAGGTCATACTTTTGTCCTCCCTCTGATTTAAATCGTTATCTTTTCGCTTTTCTGTATCCTGCCTGCTGTGCTTCCTTTTCACTCTGGAACTTCACAAGATACTTAGAGGATTTCATTTTTTCATAATCTCTCTGCCCAGGACAGTGATAAACTTTGGACCTGGAATTACCGCAGATATAACTTGAGGTACTTTCATGACTGCTTTTTTCGGAAGATGTTCTCTTTTGGCCGGATACCGCTTTTGATGCCGTGCTCTCACCTGTTTTGTAGTCAATGGATATACCTGGCTGCACATTATATACAAAGACATTAAACTCTATTGCTTTTCCTTTATCCTCCACAGATTTCGCTTCCATCTGAACACCTTTTGCTACCAGATCCTTCTTTTCATAGACCGGAGTGACCCGGTACAGAACATGGTTTCCGGTTTCCTTTACGTAGTCGGCCACCATGTCTTCAAACGGCAGCATTCCGTCCACGTTCATGGCTCTGGTTCCTGTGATGAGATTCTTTTCATTTGCATTTTCTCCGGTGAGCTGATAACCGATCAGATGGCAGCGGTTATAGAGATACTTGCCGTCTACACTGCTGTATTTAACGGTATGCCACCCCGTGGGTTTCACCATTCCGATGGCTCCGCGCTTTTTTGTGGGCATGATGTCTTTTCCGATGTTTGCTTCGGCTGTGCCGCATCTGCCCAGAGAATCCAGTTTACTGTAGGACTCGTAGGATTTGGATTTTAAATCCTTTGAAGAAAAATCAGGGCTGTTGTTATTTAGCTCCACATACATTTTGCCTGAATAGTCGGGGATATTGTCTATGGACACATTCTGTGTTTCGGTCTTTACCGTCATTTTGACAGCTGAACCGGATTTGTCAGCTGCCTGGCACGCTCCGAGGCTGAGTGCCAGGATCAGGGTCAACAGTGCGGCTGAGATTCTATTTCGCAGTTTCATAGTGATGTTTCTCCTTTGTATATCTTTTTTTGGTGATATGATGGGTGGATCCTTCAAACTCCTCTGTTTCTTCCAGATGCCATGCCGACAGATCCAGGTCAAAATACAAGTCTGCCGGATAGATCTTATTCCAGCGGAATAGGATCAATTCTTCAATACGGTCTTCATATTCCTTTACCGGACAGTCTTCCACCAGACAGTAATCCCCGGTGTCTGCCTTTTCTAAGAAATCATCGCAGACCACAGCATTTGGGATATCTTTATAGAGCTCATAGGTGTAAGAGTTCATATATACTCTGGAGCCTTTTACCATGTCTTTCATAAAAGCCCTGAGCCCACGGTCCTGGCTCTGCCTTCTGCAATGGAATAATAGGCCGTTTTTGTCATCCAGACAGGTGATCAGTTTCATGACAGGTTCTCTCCTTTCTCTCTAGGCAGCTTCTTCCCTTGTGACCTTGGTGATCCACTTCCAGCGGTGCAGCCTTATGAATACAGGGATTGCCTTATAAAGCTGATCCCATTTCAGGAGGAAGAAGACAATGATCGGGGACAGATGCAGGACAAAGGCGGCAAAGATAGAAATCGGCAGCAAGATCAGCCACATGCTGATCAGGTTCATTTTCATGCTGAAGCTGGTGTTGCCTCCTCCGCGGATAATACCGTTGTCGCAGGACATCTGATATGCGGTCCCAACAGTTGTCACCGACAGTATTGCCATAAACTGCATGGAAAGTGCCTTTGCCTGCGGGGAGATCTGATACAGGGACAGGACCGGTTCACGGATCAGGAAAATGGCCAGTCCCGATAAAATGCCGATGGACAGGAATAAAATCTCCAGGGTTTTTACCATAGGTTTTATATTCTTTTCTTTTCCCTCCCCGATGGTCCATCCGATCATGATCCCTGAGGCGCTGGCAGAGCCGTAGACCACCACCGTGATGATCTGAAATACAATGGTGGCAATAGAGTTGGCCGCAATGGCCGGGGCTCCTAAATGGCCGAGCACCCCGGTCTGCGCCATCTGGGCAAGGCCCCATTGTGCCTGGCTTGTGAGTACCGGAAGTGCGGTCCTTTTATAGTCTCTGATGTACGACCGGTCGATGAATACCAGCTTTTTTAAGGTCAGGTTCAGGGAATGTTCCTTGTATTTTAAATACCAGATCACGATCAAAAGTTCCACCGTGCGTGAACAGAGCGTCGCAACGGCTGCGCCCCGGATACCCAGCTCCGGAAATCCAAAATTGCCGTAGATCAGGCATGAGTTCAGGATAATATTCAGGATCAGCGTAGATGCTGAGATGATATATCCTATTTTAACGATCCCGACGGATCTCAGGGATGCCGTCAAAATATTAGTCACTGTAAACATCAGGTAGGTAAAACAAATAATCTGCAGATACTTCACTCCTTCTGCAATGACAGCGGCGTCATTGGTGAGAAGGCCCAGGATCTGTCCTGGGAAGAACAGAATCAGCAGAAACATGACCGCAGCAATACCGCCGCCGAAGCGCACTGCGGTCCCGATGGTATGTACGATGGGCTCAAACCTGCCTTTTCCGAAATACTGAGTTCCCATGACCACTGCCCCTTCCGAGGCACCCACCACCAGCATCTGTAAAAAAAACTGAATCTGGTTGCACAGGGCCGAGCCGGACAGAGCCGTCTCACTGTAGGAACCAAGCATCAGGTTATCCGCCAGATTGACGCCGTAGGTGAGCAGATTTTGCAATGCCAGCGATAACGTCAGCAGAGCAAAGGTTTTATAAAAAGATTTTTCAGATATCATAATAATACTCTCATCTTTCCTTGATAATTATCTTTATTATACCAAAAAGCAATCAAGATATCTTCATTATTTTGTATAAATTTAAATTATTTGATAGTCTCATTATAATGAATGGATAGAAAAATGATCCATGATAACGTCTCATGGATCATTTATTCTGCTTGTCTTACTTTTGAAAAGAGTATTAACATTTTCAAAGAAAGCTTATTTTTAAATTATCCCAGCTTACCAGTCTTTCCAGTTCCGCTTTTGCAGATTGAAATGTACCGTGTGCATAATAGCCAAGTGTCATGGTTATGT
>OAWS01000093.1_pt1 | contig 87112 bp, 85 predicted proteins | sample 1517141 | NCBI WGS metagenome assembly OAWS01 (sample SAMEA2580173, study PRJEB22360) | human gut metagenome | biome: human gut; feature: human-associated habitat; material: faeces | place: Denmark | collected 2008/2010
GGATGATCATCCTGCCCCGCTTCTTTTTATAAGGTTACTTCTTTTGTGGAAGTATCTCTATCCAGTAGTCATCCGGGTCGTTGATAAAATAAAGCCCCATGGCTGTATTCTCAAAACAGACACAGTTCATTTCTTTGTGGTATTGCCGTACAGCATCATAATCGCCGGCTACACGAAAGCATAAATGACTTTCGTTTTCTCCCAGTTCATAGGGGGAGGTATGATCTTTCAGCCAGGTCAGTTCCAGCAGGAAGCCGGTTTCGTTGTCCGTCAGGTAAACCAGGATGAAAGAACCGTCGGAAGCTTCCTTCCGACTATGTTCTTTTAAGCCAAGCGCTTTTTCATAAAAAGCAATGCTTCGCTCCAGATTTGTTACATTGATATTAAAGTGATCAAATCTACTTTTAATTTCCATGATTGCTATCTTGTTATTTTTTCATCAATAGCTTCACGATTTCTCCGACATACGTACGGGGTTGTCCGGCTTGCGGAGTCGTTTGTGAAGGCAGTTTCTTACATTCGATAACAGCCGAAGGGGTCGTTTGGTTCGGAGCGTATAGTTTCAGTGTATAAGTTTCTGCTTTTTCTATCGCTTCGTAGGGCTGATCGGCAGAAAGTGTGCAATAAGCTACGGCTTTACCGTTTTGATAACCCAGTGCGCCGCCTGCGTTGGCTGTCATATTGGTCATGTTGAATTCATCTTTGCCGATAGAGATCACCAGTTTTCCATTGCCCATCAATGCATATACATCACCCGGAATCTGCTTCAGATCGATTTCTGTATATCCCGGCATATCTGCTGAAGCCTTGCCGACAGGAGTTGCAGGCGTTAAAGTAGCAGCAGGAGTAGTTGTCTGATCAGCTTCTGCAGTGGTAACTTTACCGCCTTGACCGATCACCAGCGGACCTGCAGCAGCAACGATAGACGGCTTCTGTGCTTCTTCTTCTTTTTTCTTTTTCTCAGACTTCGGACGAGTATCGGGAGCACCGAAGGCAACAGCTACATCCATAAAGATGTCGTCGGCAAAGTCTACCGTTTTTCTGCGCCATTTAGCCAAGCCGCGTACCAGTTTGGTTTTAGCTTTGTTCAGTGCATATTCATCTGTAATCCATTCTTCTGCTTTGTATTTTTCTGTTTCGCGGTAGGTGAAACGGATTTTTTCCAGTTCTACCAAGCAACTGCCCGGTTTGCAGGTAACGGTGATCTGATAATTGACCCAAGTGCGGTCCAATGACAGGGCGCTGGAGTAAAATGTGATCCATTCTTCACCTACACCGGCGATGGTTCCTTGTGCTTCGTCGCTGAAAACGACGCGGCTGTCCGGATTATTGTTTTCTTTCAGACGTTCGTTCATCCACTTCATGACAGTGTCGTAGATTTGCTTCTGACTCATTCCGGGAATTTGGAATTCCTTGGAAAATACTACTTTACCATCTACTACAGGAACAGCTCCCGCAAGGTATCTGGTATCATCTCTTTTTTCTTTGTGTGAATCGGCTCTCATTGCCATTGGCAGGCATGTGAGAAGCATGGTAAGAAACAGGATTGTTAACTTATTCATAATTATTATTGTGTTTATTTGGTTATTTCAAAACTTTCGCCCCGATGGGTGATGCTGACAAACCGGCATCCTGCATTTTCGGCAAAATCACGGAGGGCGTTTCCGCCTTCGTAGTCTTCACTGAAGTGCATGGGTACAAATATAGTAGTTTTTATTTGTTCGATGAACTGTTTTGCACCTTTCATATAATCTTTTCCCATCCTGCGGTCCACTGGGAATAGCACTAAATCAATCTCCGGTGCTTTTTCTTTTAAATATTTAACTTCTGCAAGGAAGTCTCCGTTGGCTTTTCGTATCTCCGCTTCGGTAGATTCTTCACTCCAGTGCCAGTTGTTCAGATCGCCTGCATGGAGGATGCTCCAGTCTTGCAGATGGATCAGGAACGAACTGCCGACATCGGTCGAGCCGAATGCTTCAATGCGGATCGTGTCGTCTTCGTAGGTTTCTCCTTTTTTAATATAAGTAGCGTCTTCGGGCTTTGCACGATGGCTTTTCAGAATATCTTTGGAGAAAATGTACCGGATGTCGGGACGCACTTCTTTCCACGTCAGTATTTCACGGTTGAAATGGTCGGGATGGAAGTGAGTGGCCAATACATAGAGTTTACCCGGTCTTTGCAGGAGGTAGTCATGTACGATTCCCCGGTTATGTTCAGTTTCCGAAGAATCTTTGTAATAATCGATGATGACGGTCACACCTTCTGCTTCGATGGCAAAACCGCTATGATAAATATAATCCAGTGTCATGAGCTGATTATTTTTACAGTTGCAATATTACGTATTCTAGTTGGAGTTGGCAAGAAAAATCAGTGAAATCAGGGAGAAAGTCGATTGATTTCCCATTTTCCATCCGTCTTTAGGGTATACAGGAAGCGATCATGTAACCGGTTGGGGCGTCCTTGCCAAAACTCCATCCGGGTAGGAGTGACGGCATATCCGCCCCAGTTGTCAGGGCGTTCCACTTCTTTTCCCAGCCATCGGGCAGCTTCTTTGACGAAAGCGCGTATCAGTTGCATCCGGCTTGCGATAGGCTGGCTTTGTGGAGAGATACGTGCACCGATGCGGCTTTTATAAGGGCGCTTCCGGAAATATTCGTCTGATTCTTCCGGAGAAACTTTCGCGGCAGTACCTTCGATGTGTACTTGCCTTTCAAGTTCATGCCAGACAAAGGAAAGTGAAATGTATGGATTTTGTGCCAGTTGCCTTCCTTTACGGCTTTCGTAGTTGGTATAGAAGATAAACTTTCCGTCATGCAGTCCTTTCAGCAGTACGGTACGGGTCGAGGGTCTGCCTTCGGGAGATACGGTACCTACAATGACGGCGGTCGGTTCTTCTACGTTTGCGTCGATGGCTTCCTGTAGCCAGCGGCTGAAAAGTGAAAGCGGGTCGCAGGGAAGTTCGCTTTCCCTTAACCCGCTTTTGGTATATTCTTGCCGGATATCAGCTATATTCTTCATTCATTCAAGATTCATGATTTCTAATTCCAAATTTCTACATCGGTACTTCTATCAATAAGATATGTGAGTCCTTCAATGTTTCGAGTTCGAAACTTTTCGTATCGTAGATACCCATTCCGTCGCGACGTTTCAGCACTTCGCCGTCTACTACGATTTCTCCTTCAATCAGGAAAATGTATACGCCGCCATGACTTTGGTGCAAGTGATAGCCGAGTTTCTTTCCGGCTTCCACCTTTCCGATAGAAAACCAGGTGTCTTGTAGAAGTGAAGCGGGAGTACTGCCGTCGGGCGATACAATCACTGCCAGTTCGTTCGGTCGTTCCAGCTCTTTGATGCTAAAATCCTTGTAGACAGGATGTGTATTCCGCTCTCTCGGCATAATCCATATTTGCAGGAATTCTACCGGTTCTACAGGGCTGGCATTCACTTCACTGTGGAAAATACCCGTTCCGGCACTCATCGTCTGAATCTCTCCGACAGTGATGATACGGCTGTTTTTCTTGCTGTCACCATGTTGCAGATGTCCTTTCAATGGAATGGAGATAATCTCCATATTTTTATGCGGATGGGTTTGGAACCCTTCTCCGGGGGCGACTTTGTCGTCATTCAATACGCGGAGGGCACCGAAGTTTATACGGTCAGAATCGAAGTATTCGTCGAAACTGAAGGTATGGTAACTATCCAGCCAGTCATATTGGGAATGTCCTCTTGTATCTGCTTTATGTATTACTTTCCTCATAATTTTCTCCTTTTCTAATTGTTTATATACTTCTGTAACAAGGGAAGTCAGGTAAAGGTTCTATCTCTTCACTTCATTTAGCAAAGGCTTGTGGTTGATGAAATCCTTGATATTCTGAAGTGTGGTCATGGCGATATTTCCCATTGCTTCACGTGTGAAAAAGGCTTGATGCGAAGTGACAATCACATTGTTAAATGAGAGCAGACGGGCAAGCACGTCGTCGTCGATGATGCGGTCGGACTGGTCTTCGTAGAAATATTCGCTTTCTTCCTCGTACACATCCAATCCGGCAGAACCGATTTTCTTGTTTTTTAAGCCTTCGATCAGGGCATTGGTGTGAATCAATTGTCCACGACCGGTATTGATGATCATGACTCCGTCTTTCATTTTGCTGATGGAGTAGTCATTGATCAGATATTTGGTGGCTTCGGTAAGCGGGCAATGTAGGGAAATAATGTCGGAACTATGGTACAATTCGTCCAGAGAAGTATAAACGATTTGTTCTTCCCTGGCAAAGTTGTAGTCGGGATAAAGGTCATAAGCCAGTATATTCATTCCGAATCCCTTTAAGATATGAATCAGAATTTTGGCGATTTTTCCTGTACCGATGATACCTGCCGTCTTACCGTGCATGTCGAATCCCATCAGACCGTGAAGGGAAAAGTTTCCGTCTTTTGTACGCCACGAAGCGCGTGGAATCTTTCGGTTGAGAGAGAGCATGAGTGCTACGGTATATTCGGCAACGGCATAAGGCGAATATGCAGGAACCCGTACAACGGTGATTCCGGCAGTGGCGGCAGCGTTCAGGTCTACATTATTGAATCCTGCACATCGGAGTGCCAGCAGTTTTACTCCGTTGGCTGCCATAGCATGAATGACTTCTGCATCGGCCGTATCGTTGACAAAGATACAGACCGCATCTACTCCTTGCGTCAATAGCACGTTATTCTTATTCAGATGTCCTTTATAATAACGGAATTCAAATCCGAACTCTTTGTTTTTATCGTTGAAAGAAGCTTCGTCATAAGGCTTTGTTCCGAAAAATGCAATTGTATAGGCCATAATATTTTCTGTTTTTATTCTTATTAATAAACGTAAAAACAGGGTGGTTTGTTTATCTTTACCTCCGCTCTGAATGTGAATTGTTTCATTAGAAACAGTTTTTATTTTCAATCAAAATGAGCTGGTAAACGAAAATAAGTGCACAAACATACGTCTCGTGTGCAGGAATATTGTATCTTTGCGCCCGAATTAATTTAAAAAAGATTTAGATGAGAAAAAATTTCTTGATTGGATTTGTAATGTTAATCGTTTCAATTCCAACTTTTGCCGGAGATTATCTAACTAATACGAATCAGAATGCTGCTTTCTTGCGCATGATAGCCCGCGGCGCTTCCATTGATATTGATGGAGTTTATAGTAATCCTGCCGGACTGGCATTCCTTCCCCAAAACGGTTTACAGGTAGCACTGACTATTCAGAGTGCATATCAGACTCGTGATATTGCTGCTACAAGTCCTTTGTGGACTATGGATGGACAGACTTCCGTGCGCAATTATGAAGGAAAAGCTTCGGCTCCCGTTATCCCTTCTGTACATGCTGTATATAAGAATGGTGACTGGGCATTTTCCGGTAGTTTCGCTATCGTTGGTGGTGGTGGAAAAGCTTCTTTCAATACAGGTTTGCCTATGTTTGATGCAGCTGCTATCGGCTTGGTAAATTCTACAAGTGATATGTTGAAACCTAATATGTACAATATCAATTCAGCCATGGAAGGTCGTCAATATATTTATGGTTTGCAGTTAGGGGCAAGCTATAAGATTAATGAACACTTTTCAGTTTTTGCCGGAGCCCGTATGAATTACTTTACAGGTGGATATAAAGGTTTTCTGAATATTGCCTTGAAAGAAGGAGTAGCAGGACAGATCGGTGCTGCTATAGTACAACAAATTATGGGGGCTAATCCTAATTTGAGTTTAGAACAGGCACAGCAGATTGCACAAGAACAATCTGCACCTATGCTTCAGAAACTGAATGATACGAAGCTTGAACTGGATTGTGACCAGACAGGTTGGGGATTGACGCCGATTATCGGTGTAGACGCTAAGTTCGGTAAGTTGAATTTGGCTGCGAAGTATGAGTTCAAAGCTAATATGAATATTGAGAACAATACACATAAATTGGAATTTCCGGATGCTGCTGCTGCCTATATGGCACCTTATCAGCATGGTGTGAATACTCCAAGTGACCTCCCTTCTATGTTATCTGTAGCAGCAAGTTATGAATTCTTGCCTTCTCTTCGTGCTTCAGTAGAGTATCATTTCTTTGATGACAAGAATGCAGGTATGGCTGATAACAAGCAGAAGACATTGAAACATGGAACACACGAATACCTGGCTGGTGTAGAATGGGATATAAACAAAATATTCACAGTCAGTGGTGGTTATCAGAAAACTGATTATGGATTGAGCGATGCTTTCCAGACAGACACAAGTTTCTCTTGTGATTCTTATTCAGTCGGTTTGGGCGGTCGTATTAATCTTAGTAAGGCGTTAAGTTTAGATGTTGCTTATTTCTGGACTACCTACAGCGATTATACCAAAGAAAATCCACGTGGCTTGGATGGGGCTATGGCTTCAATGGATAAAGATGTTTATAGTCGTACAAACAAAGTGTTTGGTGTAAGTGTAAACTATAAGTTCTAATATTAATCCGCTACGATTTTATATTAAAGAAGCCGTCTCGAACATTGTTCAGAGGCGGCTTCTCATATTATATATACCTAATATTATATATGTAATAGATTAGAAAGAATATTGTACCAGCATATTCAGCCGATTGGCATGGCGAGTAGAAGAGTTGAAATCAGTGCGCCATCCTCTCAGATATTCAACACCTACTTGCATATTGCTAGTCACATTCCAGAAAGCATTTGCTACGAAATACTGTCCTTTTCGGTATGCTTCCGGATTATCACTCGGATAGTTGTTTTCAGAGTAAAGTCTGGATAAGCTGTATGTACCGGATACAAAGATATTCGGGCAAATATTATATTGCAACCCCGCATACCAGCCCAGCATCGGAAGAACCTGCATCTTGCCTTCATTATCCGGATCGGGAACGATGTCCACATTCAGATTACTTAAGTCGTTCAGATAAGAACCAATTCCTTTTCCATAATTAAACTGTCCGAACACTTGCCACTTCTTGGTTACATTAAAGGTGGTAGATGCTTGCAGGCCAAATCCGGTAGTCGAAAAAGCCTTGTCGTGCACATTACTTGAATAAGTCATGCTGCGTACGATTGCACCCAACTTAATATGACTGTTACTATTCCAGTTATACTGTGCAGAAGCTGCAAAATCCGGCATTCGTTGCGTGTTGATAGATACATCGCTATTCGTTGTACCGTCTACCGAAGGCATTTCCATGGCAACGCCGAATCTCCAGTTTTTCAGTTTATCGCACATATAACTCAGTTGAGTGGTACGATAGAAAGCGGAACCGTTCGGACCGGCAAAGTCAATTGTTGCGGGCAGAGCCGAAAGGTCCATGAATGAACCGTAGCTGTATCCGATGGTAAATCCTAAGAACTGCGCATACGCATTTTGAAGTTCAAACGTCTTCCCATCTCCACGGAAGTTTCCGGCGGTATACACCACGAAGTCGCCCAGATGCTTGGTTCGTCCTACCAATTTCAGGAATAGGGTAGAAGTGGTGATGTCCATCTGAAATTGATTCTTGGCAAAATTTCCCTTTCCGGGCTGTCCGATCAATGCCGGATAGAAATCCACATCGTCAACGATGCCGTTGAAATCATACTCTGCCGTCGCACGTACGTAGCCGCCGATACCAAGGGCGAATTTCCCTTTCTGATCCGTCAGAAGGAAGCGGGGAGCATTCGGGTCGTGAAAACGCATCTGAGAGCGGTCGTTCATGATTCGGATGATTTCATCTCCGGCCTTGTCCCTGGAGACGAACATGATGGAATTCGGTTCCTCATCCTCGATGACTACTTTCTTTTGCGCATGAGCACAGACGGGGAAAATTCCGATCCCCAGTAGCATAGCTACCATTTTAAAGCTTGTTTTCATTATCAGTTAAGTTTTAGGTGAATGCCCAATGAACAACTAAAAAAAGAAATGGTTGAGAGGGGCTAAGGAAAAATAGCCAAACTTATCGGAAGAATTGCTATTTATAATCGTTCTAAAAAAGCGGATCTTTGTATCGTACTAATTAGATAAATAAAATACGAGAATGGAAAAAGTAGATTTTACTCAAGGAATATTGGCGATGGAGTCAGACCTGCATCGTTTCGCATATAAGTTGACTTCAGACCGTGATTCTGCCAACGACTTAGTTCAGGATTGTGTATTGCAGGCATTGGATAATCATGAGAAATTTACGCATGCCAAGAATCTGAAAGGATGGATGTTTACCATCATGCGTAATATCTTTGTCAACAACTACCGGCGCACGGTCCGCGAAATGAATTTGATCGATGATACCTATTCCATCAATCAGCAAAGTTTGATAGAAGATGAAGAAGGCGACCGTTTCGAGTTTGCTTATGACATGAAGCAGCTGTATAGAGTGATCCATTCCATCCCCGAAGATATGAAAGTTCCTTTCCAGATGTTTGTAGCTGGATTTAAATACAGGGAAATTGCCGAAAAATTAGGATTGCCGATGGGGACGGTAAAGAGCCGACTTTTCTTTATCCGCAAGCGTCTGAAAGAAGAATTGAAAGACTTCTCCTGATGCAACTTTCTAATTGAGTGATGTGTTTTAAGGTCAAAGTGAAGCCTTCCTGTCAAAATACGACGAATGACAGGAAGGCTTATTTAATTTGAAATATTCTTCCGAAATACTTGGTTTATAAAATAAACCTATTTATATTTGCATCGAGTAAGAGAGATGCGCAGCTCCTTACTTTTTTTAATCTATATATGGTTTATAAAATAAACTAATTAAATCATATCAACTAATTGATTGGAGGAAAGGAAAAGATGAAACGCTTGTTATTCATTGCTTTAGGGATTATTTGTTACCACGTTGTTACTTTTGCACAAGAAGTAAAAGTAGAAGTGCGGGGTATTCGTAGTGCAAAAGGCGCTATTATGGTCATGGCACAACAGGATTCGGAATCGAAGCCGGTATATGCGATGGCTACTGCTGTTAAAGATACAGTGACTGTTGTTCTAAAAGATGTTCCATGGGAAAAGTTTTTAATCTCTCTTTTCCATGATGAGAACGGAAACTGGGAATTGGACATGAATGAACAGGGAATACCGGTAGAAGGGTATGCCCGGGAAAAATGCAAGAAAGAGGCGGATGCTTCGGCTACCGTTAAAATGAAGATGTATTATCCGGTAAATGACTAACAGTATGCGATACCTGATATTTCTGATATTGGCCGGCTTTACCGGAGTTACTGCTTGGGGGCAGACTTCGACGACTGCTCGGCCGATGGCTGTGAATGATACTCTGACAGAAGATTCCACTTATGCGTTGCAGGAAGTGGTGGTACGGACAAGTCCTGTGAAACGGAAGGCAGACCGTTTTATCCTGTCCGTCCCTCCTGCACAGAACAAAGACGGAGTCGAACTCCTTCAACAAGCGCCCGGAGTATGGTTGTCCGACGAGCGGATTTCCATCAATGGTTCTTCCGGCACGAAGGTGTTTGTAGATAATAGGGAGATAAAACTTACCGGAGAGATGCTGATAGGCTATCTCCGTTCTTTGAAATCGGACGATATTGCTCGCGTTGAAGTGCTTCCAATGGCGGGAGCCGATAAGGATGCCGATGCTCAGGGAGGTGCTATACATATTATAATGAGACGTCATACGGACAAAGGATTTCAGGGAAATCTTTCTATGAATGCTTCCTTTGCCTCTTCCTTGCAATCTTATCAGCCTAGTGGTAGCTTGAATTATCATAGTGGGAAGTGGGATACCTATGGATTTGCTTCCGGTACTTTGGTTCCTCAGAATAAAGGAGATTTGTACGTTACCCGTGATTATGTAGCGGGAGATAAAGGTTTTTCCAGTCTGACCCGTATGAAGCAGCCTTCGCGTTACGGGACGATTCGGATGGGAACAGTTTATACGATGGACTCTTCCAATAGTCTGGGAGTAGAGCTGGAGTATGTTCGTCGCGGATACATCTGGCCGTCTCAGAGTTACTCTACTCTGTCGGTAGGACCGCTGGATATGGAAAGTCAGGGTGTGTATCGTCAGAAAGAGACTTACAATATGTATACAGCTACTGCCAACTATATACATAAACTGGATAAGGACGGTTCGGTGCTGAAGCTTGTTACCGACTATATCTCTAAAGATCTGCATGGCAGAAATCAGTATCAAATTTTTCAGGAGATAGGTGCTCTAAATAAAGATACCGTTTACCGTTCCCGCTCTAATGCCACTTATCAGATCGCAACTGCCGATCTGTCGTGGAAACAACAGTTACATAAGAAATCGTTTTTCCAGATAGGAATGAAATATACCTATACGGGAATGAAAGATGATGCCTGTTACGAAGGGCTGGAACCTGACGAAAGTTGGAAGCCCAATGTTGCTTATGGATATGAACTCGATTATCACGAGAATATCGGTGCTTTATACGGAACTTATTCTCTGGATATGAAAAGAGGATCTGTTCATATTGGACTTCGGGGAGAATATACGCAAACCTCCAATGAAACAGAACGTCGGACGAGAAAATACTGGGATTGGTTTCCACATATCGATGGAAATTTCTATTTTGATGAAATTCACAAGTGGATGCTTATCGGTCAGTATGGACGCTATATAGAACGTCCGACTTTTTCGGCTCTCAACCCGAACCGGATTCAGACTTCCGAATACAGTTATCTGATAGGCAACCCGATGTTGCGTCCTACTTATATTAATAAATTCAGTATTACGCTGGTCTATAACTTCCGGTATACATTGACTGTTGGCGGCAATTTGCACCATGATCTGATCCGTCAGTTTGGTAAAGAAGATGCGGAGAATTCGGATATATCATATGTCATCAATGAGAATCACAATCGTGAGAACCATTGGTTCGTAGCCATCACTGCTCCCTGGCAGCCGCTCAATTGGCTGAATCTGAATGCCAGCTTTATCGGAGTGAGGCAAGATATCCGCATGTATCGGGAGGACGATTACTTTGGGCACTTCCTTTATTTCGCCAATGCTAATGCTACGGTCCTTTTACCGTCAGACTATTCGTTGGAAGCACAATATAATGGAGTTAGCCGGTTGTATTCCGGTAATAGCGGGATCGATCCTCGTCATACATTCAACCTGCACCTCCGCAAAAAATGGAAAGACGGGCGTTGTGTAGCTACTTTGGGGGTAGACAATATCTTCAACCGATATAATTCTTATTTCAGCAATGTACCGAGTTATTCATCTCAAAATCGTTTTGAACTGGCTTCGAGCGGAAGACTGATGAAACTCACATTTACCTGGAATTTCAATCATGGAAAGAAATCGGGTGCGGTGACTGTAGAAAAGAAATCGGCAAGTGAAAGAAGCCGTATCGAAGGAAAATAGACAAGGATTTTTGGTTTATTACGTAAACAATATTATTTTTGAAACAAAATTGATAGAATATGGAAGACAAGAGAATTTCAGAGAAAGAGAGTTTGGAACTGATTGCCCGCATGATTCGGGAGACGCAGGACAATACAGCCCGTTATGCAGCCTACCCATTATTGATATGGGGATATACTACTGTGGCTATATCACTTGTGGTATGGTACTTTTATTTGCAGACGGGAGTGTGGCAGATCAATTTTCTCTGGTTTGCTTTGCCTGTCATTGCCGGACCGCTGACTATCTTTTTTAATAGGAAAGACAAGAATAAGGGAGCAAAAAATTACATAGACCGGGTGACTGGTCAGATATGGGCTGTGTTTGGAGTAGTAGGTTTTTGTCTGTCTTGCATGGCATTTGTTGTCCGTATTGATATTCTGTTTGTAATTTCCTTATTGATGGGGATGGGGGCTACTCTTACGGGGTTGGTATGTAAGTACAAGCCGCTTAGTATAGCAGGGATGACTGGTATCGCCCTTTCTTTTTCCATGCTTTTTATTCATGGAAGCGGGGTATATCTGGTGTTTGCTGCCATCTTTATAGTGATGATGATTGTCCCCGGACATATTATGAATAAACAGATGAAGAAGCAATGTTTAAAGAACTGAATCCTATCTTGCATTCACAGCTTCGCTTGGCTATAATGTCGATTCTGCTGACGGTGGAGGAGGCTGAGTTCGTCTACTTGAAAGAGAAGACCCAGTCGACAGCGGGAAACCTCAGTGTGCAGTTGGATAAGCTGAGTGAAGCCGGATATATCGAGGTGGAAAAAAGCTTTGTAGGCAAAAGGCCGCGTACTGCCTGCCGGATCACTGCCGGAGGCAGGAAAGCGATGGAGGAATATGTGGAGACGCTGAAGGAGTATCTTTCGGGGTTGTAGTTCATGCCCCGAATAAAGTTATCGGATAACTTTGCCTTCTCGCTTTTTTCTTCTACCTTTGCACCCCGAAACAAGTAAAAAGATGTATGATGCCGTGAATAGCGGTCGTGTATTCTAGAACACCACGTAAAAAACAGGAGTTATGAAAGAAAAAGTATCAGTACCTTTTATGTTGCTGGGCATTCTCTTCAATGTATGCCTCATTGCAGCCAATCTTCTTGAAACGAAAGTAATTCAGGTCGGCAGCCTGACTGTCACAGCCGGATTATTGGTTTTTCCTATTTCTTATATCATTAATGATTGTATCGCCGAAGTTTGGGGATTCAAGAAAGCACGTCTTATTATCTGGAGTGGTTTTGCCATGAACTTCTTTGTGGTAGGGCTTGGCTTGATAGCTGTTGCGATACCTGCTGCTCCGTTCTGGGAAGGCGAAGAGCATTTCGATTTTGTATTCGGTATGGCTCCCCGCATCGTAGCAGCCAGTTTGATGGCTTTCCTTGTCGGTTCATTCCTGAATGCGTATGTGATGAGTAAGATGAAGATTGCCAGTCAGGGGCGGAACTTCTCTGCCCGGGCTATTCTCTCAACGATTGTCGGCGAGACTGCCGATTCGTTGATTTTCTTCCCGATAGCTTTCGGAGGCATCATTGCCTGGAAAGAACTGCTTATCATGATGGGACTTCAGATTGTCCTGAAATCGATGTACGAAGTAATCATCCTGCCGGTGACTATCCGTGTGGTGAAAGTGATTAAGAAGGTAGACGGCAGTGACGTGTACGATACTAATATTTCTTATAACGTACTGAAAGTCAAAGATATTTAATGAAACGACTTCTTCCGGCCTGCTTCGAGGGCTGAGAATATAAAGAGAATTTTATGATGAACAGAGAGACTGCATTGGTTGTGTTCAGTGGCGGACAGGATTCTACCACTTGCCTCTTTTGGGCGAAACGCAACTTTAAAAAAGTGTACGCTTTGAGTTTCCTTTATGGTCAGAAGCACCAGAAAGAAGTGGAACTCGCCAGAGAAATAGCCCGAAAGGCAGAAGTGGAATTTGATGTGATGGATGTGTCTTTCATAGGAACATTGGGACATAATTCGTTGACTGACACCACGATGGTAATGGATCAGGAAAAGCCCGCAGGCAGCGTCCCCAATACTTTTGTTCCGGGACGTAATCTGTTTTTCCTGAGTATTGCTGCGGTATATGCCCGCGAACGTGGCATCAACCATTTGGTGACGGGAGTTTCTCAGACTGACTTTAGCGGATATCCCGATTGCCGGGACGCGTTTATTAAGTCTTTGAATGTGACATTAAACCTGGCAATGGATGAACAATTCGTGATTCATACCCCTCTGATGTGGATTGATAAAGCAGAAACTTGGGCTTTGGCAGATGAATTGGGAGTACTGGATTTGATCCGTAACGAGACTTTGACATGCTATAATGGCATTCAGGGGGATGGTTGCGGGCATTGTCCCGCCTGTACGCTGCGTCGTGAGGGTCTGGAGAAGTATTTAAAAAAGAAGAATCAATAATATCTCTACATAGAGACTAAAAACGTGTTTTTTATTGTCACTTGTCACTTTTGAAGATTAACTCCTTGATTACGAATGAATAAAGGGTGATAATAGATGGTGATAATAGGGTGATAATAACCGATGAATGCTTTTTTATTGTCACCTTTATTGTTGCTGACAGCTGCTTGCCATTCTATTATTGGTGTTCGTTTCATTTCGGGATGTGCAAGGGTAAAGAAGGCATTGCCGGTTGTTTCAAGAAGTTTCAAGCGGTTGAAACTTTGGTTCCATAGGTTTGAAACCTTAGTTCCATAGGCTTGAAACTTTAGTTTCTATTACTTGAAACCATAGTTTCATACGCTCGAAACTTTTAGTTTCAAGGCTTTGAAACTAGAGTTCCATCATAGTGAAACACTTCATTCCTTTATAGGAAACGACTAAAAGCAACGGTCGTTTTGATAATAGGAGTACCGGATGATAATAGGAATACCGGATGGTGAAAGATGAAAGATCGGTGAAAGATTGCAATAATCAATCTTTCACCGCTGAACCATCGATGGATAAGCCGTTTCAGAGAATATGGTGACAGGTGAAAGATGTTTTGCGTTTTTTTCTATATGAAGAGAGTTTAAAACTATATTAAACAATGGCTGAATTAAAAGACCAACTTTCCTTATTAGGAAGAAAAACGGAGTATAAACAAGACTATGCTCCTGAAGTATTGGAGGCTTTCGATAATAAGCATCCGGAAAATGACTACTGGGTACGTTTCAACTGTCCCGAATTTACAAGCCTGTGCCCCATAACCGGACAACCTGACTTTGCAGAAATACGTATCAGCTACATCCCCGACATTAAGATGGTGGAAAGCAAGAGTTTGAAACTTTATCTGTTCAGCTTCCGTAATCATGGTGCATTTCATGAAGACTGTGTGAACATCATCATGAAAGATTTGATAAAACTGATGAATCCCAAATATATCGAGGTTACGGGTATCTTTACTCCACGTGGCGGTATTTCGATTTATCCGTATGCCAATTATGGCCGTCCGGGAACGAAGTTCGAACAGATGGCAGAGCACCGGTTGATGAATCGGGAATAACCAGATATAAAAATAATAATACGAGCAGAATATGACTCATAATATACCTACTGAATTGCAGAGATACGTGCAGGAAAGGATTATCCCGCAATATGCCGGCTTTGATAAGGCGCACCAGATAGACCATGCAGAAAAAGTGATCGAAGAAAGTCTGAAGCTGGCTCTTCATTATGAAGTCGATTCTGCAATGGTTTATACGGTTGCCGCTTATCACGACTTGGGTTTATGCGAGGGACGTGAATTTCATCATATCGTTTCGGGCAAAATATTGTTGGCGGATGAAACTTTGCGTCAGTGGTTTACCGATGAACAAATGCTGCAGATGAAGGAAGCGATAGAGGATCATCGTGCCTCCAACCGAGATGCTCCGCGAAGTATCTACGGGAAAATAGTGGCTGAGGCAGACCGGATTATTGATCCGGAAGTAACACTGCGGCGTACCGTACAGTATGGTTTGTCTCATTATCCGGAGATGGATAAAGAGCAGCAGTATGAACGCTTCCGGAAACATCTTGCCGATAAATATGCAGAAGGAGGGTATCTGAAGTTATGGATACCCCAGTCTGATAATGCCGGACGGTTGGCGGAGTTGCGTCAGTTGATGAAGAATGAGGAGGAACTGCGGACCGTATTTGATAAATTATATTTAGCGGAAAACTCAGCAGGATAAGGAGAGTTTGCTGTTGAATGGAGGCATGTTATTCATGATGATACGGCCCTCCATTCAATATCGTCATCGCCCGATAAATCTGTTCCACGAAGATCAGCCGTATCATCTGATGTGAAAACGTCATCTTCGACATTGAAATCTTTTCATTAGCTACCTGATACACCTTCTCCGAAAATCCGTAAGGACCACCGATGACAAATACCAACCGCTTATTCACCGTATTCATCTTCCGCTTCATGTAATCGGCAAATTCGAGTGAACGCATTTCCTTCCCGTGCTCATCAAGCAGTACGATCACATCCCCCGGTTGCAACGCTTTCAATATCAGTTCCCCTTCTTTCTCCTTCTGCTGTTCCATCGAAAGGCTCTTGGTGTTCTTCAGTTCGGGGATCACTTCCATATCAAAAGTGATGAAGCGTTTGGTACGCTGAATATAGTCATTAATAGCTGTAATATAGTGTTGTTCTACGGTTCGTCCAACGACGAGCAAAGTTGTTTTCATGCGTCTGATATTCTGATTCGAGCACAAAAATAGGCATTTTTTATGTTATTCTGCAATTAATGCTTACCTTTGCCTATCATTAGTTGAAAGTTTAAGCCTTTAAACTTCAACCCAAAAGCTTGGATTTATGAAGAAACGAGTGCTTTTAGGAATGGCCTCTTTGCTTCTTTCTGTCTCATTGCTGATGGCGCAGGAGATACCGGCAGGAGTGATTACGGCATTTAAGCGGGGAAGCTCGCAGGAACTGAGTAAGTATATGGGAGACAAGGTAAACCTCGTTCTCCAAGGCAGCTCGGCAAACGTTGACAAGAAGAAAGCGACAGCAATGATGCAAGAGTTTTTCACGGAAAACAAGGTCAACGCATTTGACGTGAATCATCAGGGAAAACGGGATGAATCCAGTTTTGTCATAGGTACGCTGACGACTACAAAAGGGAAATTCCGTGTGAACTGCTTCCTGAAAAAAGTGCAGACTCAATATTTAATACACCAAATAAGAATTGACAAGATCAATGAATAAGGAAAAAGAACTGATCGACAAACTGATCGATCTTGCTTTTGCAGAAGATATAGGTGATGGTGACCATACCACCCTTTCGTGTATTCCCGCTACTGCAATGGGAAAATCAAAACTACTGATCAAAGAAGCCGGTGTACTGGCCGGAATCGAAGTTGCCAAAGAAATCTTCAACCGTTTCGACCCGTCCATGAAAGTGGAAGTGTTTATTAATGACGGCACTGAAGTGAAACCGGGCGACGTAGCTATGATCGTAGAAGGAAAAGTACAATCCTTGCTCCAGACCGAACGCCTGATGCTGAACGTCATGCAGCGTATGAGCGGTATCGCAACCATGACCCGCAAGTATGCAAAGGTACTGGAAGGCACTCACACCCGCGTACTGGATACCCGCAAGACAACTCCGGGAATGCGTATCCTCGAAAAGATGGCAGTCAAAATCGGTGGCGGTGTAAACCATCGTATCGGTCTGTTCGACATGATTCTGCTGAAAGACAATCACGTGGATTTTGCCGGAGGCATCGACAAAGCGATCAACCGTGCCAAGGATTACTGCAAGGAAAAGGGCAAGGACCTGAAGATTGAAATCGAAGTACGCAACTTCGACGAATTGCAGCAAGTGCTTGACTTGGGTGGCGTAGACCGCATCATGTTCGACAACTTTACACCCGAAATGACTAAGAAGGCAGTCGATATGGTAGCCGGCAAATACGAAACAGAATCTTCCGGCGGTATCACTTTCGATACCCTTCGCGACTATGCCGAATGTGGCGTAGACTTTATCTCTGTAGGAGCTCTGACTCATTCGGTGAAAGGACTTGACATGAGTTTCAAAGCATGCTGAATCTATAAGTGATGAACTGATAATAAATAAACGGTGAACAGTGCTGTTGCTATCGTGCTGCAGCTGTTCACCGTTTATTATTTACGAATCATCATTTCTTTAACTTCTTTTAGCAAAACTCTTTGCAGCATTCCTCAAATACTTGCGTCTAAAGGATAAAAACGGCGCAGACATACGTTCGATTTAAAAAAGACAATTGGCATTGGAAAACGAGATAGAACTGATAAAGGGCTGTCGGGCAGGACAGGATTCAGCCCGAAAGGAACTTTACACCCTCTATGCCAAACAAATGTTGGCGGTATGCTACCGCTATACGGGCGATATGGATGCGGCGCACGATGTACTGCATGACGGTTTCATCAAGATTTTTACCAACTTCTCGTTCCGGGGTGAATCCTCGCTTTGTACGTGGATCACACGGGTGATGGTGACACAGTCACTGGACTATCTGAGACGGGAGAAACGAGTCAATCAGTTGGTAGTGCATGAAGAGCAGCTTCCCGACATACCGGATATTTCGTCGTCGGGAGGAGGAGCAGGGATCTCCGAAGAACAATTAATGGCGTTTGTCGCCGAATTGCCGGATGGTTGCCGAACCGTTTTCAACCTTTATGTGTTTGAAGAGAAATCGCACAAGGAGATAGCCGGGATGCTTCACATTAAAGAACATTCGTCTACTTCGCAGTTACACAGAGCCAAGTATTTGTTAGCAAAAAGAATAAAAGAATATAGAAATCATGAAGAAAGAAAATGATGAAATAACCGATCTGTTTCGCACTCGTCTCGCTGATGCCGGGATGACTGTTCGGGATGGCTTTTGGGAAGAGCTTTCGCAGGATATCCCTGTGGCTTGCCAGCATCGCCGTCGGTTGATATTCTTCCGTGTGGCAGCGGCAGCATCTGTGTTGCTGGTATTGGCTGCATCCTCAGCTACTTTCTGGTATCTCTCTCCGAAAGAAGAGATGGAGGAGGCGTTTACCAAAATCGTGGTGGCGAACAGCGGAAGAATGGATGGAGATGGTGTACGCGCTAATCAGTTGCCGACGGCAATGGAACCTGTATTGCCGAAACCGGCACCTAAATCATTTGGATTATTATCGCAGTATCCGGAAGAGGGAGACTCGGTTTCCATTTCCTTCTCCATGTCTTTCTCTTTCTCGGCAACTACCACCACGGGAAATGGCAACCGATATGGCAACCAAGGTCGCAACGGTTATTGGCAGGCGAATAATGGTAACACAGAACCATCCGCCGCACAAGAAGAAAAATATACTACCGGTACACCTGCTCCGGTGGAAAACGTAAAAAAACATCGCTGGGCTCTGAAAGCGCAGATGGGGACGGCACTTCCGGCAGAGGACGGTGCCTACAAGATGCCGATCTCCGCAGGAGTCACTGTAGAGAGGAAACTGAATGACTATCTCGGAATAGAGACCGGACTGCTTTATTCGAATCTGCGCTCGGAAGGACAGCACCTGCATTATCTGGGCATCCCGTTGAAAGCGAATATTACCTTGATGGATACAAAGAAAATCGACCTCTACGCTACGGTAGGCGGAGTGGCGGACAAATGTATAGCCGGTGCGCCGGACAACAGTTTTAAAGAAGAACCTATCCAACTGGCAGTTACTGCCGGTATCGGAATCACTTACAAAATTAATGACCGATTGGCGGTTTTTGCCGAGCCGGGTGTTTCCCATCATTTCAAGACGGATTCGAAACTGGCTACGGTACGCACGAAACGGCCGACTAATTTTAATTTACTTTGCGGACTTCGCATGACGTATTAATCCTTATGAAAATGAAAAAAACACTTATGATGCTGTGGATGGCTGTTAGCCTGATGGTATCCCTGGTGGGATGCAGCAGCGAAGAAATGGACTATGAGAATCCCGATGTAACCGTTTTTGTGAAACAGCTGAAAGCGGGTACCTATAATATGAAGAATGAAAAAGGGGTCGTGGAAGTTCCTCATTTCACTGAAGAGGACATTCCCGAACTATTGAAATATGCGGAAGATCTGACTATTATTCCTTCTTTCCCGTCAGTCTACAATACGAATAACGGTAAAATCCGTTTAGGTGAATGTATGCTTTGGGTGATAGAATCGATCCGTCAGGGAACAGCCCCGTCGTTAGGTTGCAGGATGGTACTGGCGAATGCCGAAAATTACGAAGCCATCTATTTCCTGACCGACGACGAAGTGCTCGACGCGGCAGCCTGCTATCGTCGATGGTGGGAAGGGCGGAAATATCCGAAGACGACCTGGACGATTGATCCGTGCTATGACGAGCCGCTTTGTGGCTCAGGATACCGATGGTGGTAAAAAAAGAAAAATCCTTCGGGGCATAAAAACTAAAAAACATGAGGCAACGTTTATTTGTATCAGCAGTCTTTGTACTGCCGACAGGGGCGTGCTATGCCCAAAAGGAAACGAATGCGCTCATGCGTGATGGGGGTACTTGAGGAATATAGAAAACAGAGGTAGAAAGATGAGTGAATTGATAAAACGTTTGATAACAGCTATGACACTGTGCCTGACAGCTTTGCTTGTACATGCGCAGGAATGGACGAAGGAGGATTCCTTGCGTCTGAGAAAGTTGCTGGACAGTGATCAGGAGCTGAATTTGAATCAGGATGCAGTCAGGCAGATTGATTTCGGCAGCGCTGTCGGTACTCCCCGCATGTCGGTGGAAAAGAAGTGGATGCTGCCCGATGAGTCGCTTCCCGAAGCATTGCCTAAACCGAAAGTGGTATTGAGTCTGATGCCCTATAAGGCAAATACTCCTTGTAATTGGGACCCCGTTTTTCAGAAGAAAATAAGAATGGATAAGAATACCTGGCGTGGAGATCCGCATTACGAAATGCGTCATCAAAGGTCGTACAGCAACTGGGCGCATAATCCGATGGCGGGAGGAGTCCGCAAATCATTGGAGGAGATACGGGCGAGCGGGGTACGTTTCCGTCAGTTGAGCGAACGGGCGAATGGAATGATGGTTAATTCGGTAGTGATGGATAGCCCGATTCCTTTGTTTGGAGGCAGCGGCGTGTACATCAATGGAGGAACTATCGGAGGACTTGATCTGATGGCGGTTTTTACCAAAAACTTCTGGGATAAAAAAGGAAAAGAACGTCGGGAGCGTACGTTGGAAGTGTTGAGAACCTATGGGGATTCGACGACTGTACTGATCAATCGCCCCATTGAACAGATTGCCCGCTGAAACTGTTTTATTAAATATGGACATGTCTCATGTTTCATGTTATCAGATTAGCACATTGAAAAACGATTAATTTATGAACAGAATTACTTCTCTTTTCGGTATTCAGTATCCTATTATTCAAGGTGGCATGGTGTGGTGTAGCGGATGGCGTCTGGCTTCCGCAGTAAGTAATGCGGGAGGATTGGGACTGCTTGGCGCAGGCTCTATGCATCCGGAGACTCTTCGTGAACATATCCGGAAATGCCGTGCGGCTACAGACCGTCCCTTTGGAGTCAATATTCCCTTGATGTATCCTCAGATTGAAGAAATCATGGCGATTGTTGCCGAAGAGGGCGTCAAGATCGTTTTCACTTCTGCCGGAAATCCTAAAGCATGGACCGGATGGCTACACGAACGTGGTATTATCGTAGCTCATGTCGTTTCCTCTTCCCGTTTCGCGATGAAGTGTGAAGAGGCGGGAGTAGATGCGGTAGTCGCTGAAGGTTTCGAAGCCGGCGGACATAACGGGCGTGAGGAAACTGCCACTTTCTGCTTGATTCCTGCGGTACGCAATGCGACCACTTTGCCTTTGATCGCTGCAGGAGGTATCGGTACGGGAGAAGGTATCTTTGCTGCCATGGTGCTGGGAGCAGAAGGGGTACAAATCGGTACTCGTTTTGCGTTGACGGATGAAAGTTCAGCCAGCCCGGTCTTCAAAGAATATTGTCTGGGTTTGGGAGAAGGAGATACTAAATTATTATTGAAGAAACTGGCTCCGACACGTTTGGTACGGAATAATTTCCGGGATGCTGTGGAGAGGGCTGAGGATGGCGGTGCTTCTGCCGAAGAATTGCGGACTCTTCTTGGGAGAGGTCGTGCGAAGAAAGGTATCTTTGAAGGGGATCTGGAAGAAGGCGAACTGGAGATAGGGCAGGTGTCGGCTATTGTTTCCCGTCAGCAGTCAGTAGCGGAAGTCATGAATGAATTGGTGGAGGCTATGCAGCGGGCAGCGGAGAAGAAATATTGGTAAAAAAACAAGTTCCGAAGTAGTGGGTTTGGAAAAACCTGACTACTTCAGAACTTTACTACTTCAGAAAGTTGGCTGATTAATCAGTTTATAGGTTCATATTTCAGGTCGAATACATCCGCTACAGCTTTATATACCACTTTTCCTTCCACTACATTCAAACCGAGTGCTAGTGCCGGGTCGTCTTTACAAGCTTTTTTCCATCCTTTATTTGCTAAAGCAATGACATAAGGGAGAGTAGCATTGGTCAAAGCCAGCGTAGAAGTATAAGGTACAGCTCCCGGGATATTGGCTACGGCATAATGAACGATACCGTCTATCACATAGGTAGGCGCACTGTGGGTCGTGGGATGTGACGTTTCGAAACATCCTCCCTGATCTATTGCTACATCCACAAGTACCGTACCGGGCTGCATCATTGCAAGCATATTTCGGGTAATCAGATGAGGCGCTTTATCCCCCGGAATCAGCACGGAACCGATGACCAGATCAACATCCGGCAATTCCTTTTTTATCCTTAATTCGGATGCGTACAGCGTCTTGACATTTTTCGGTAATGTCTCGCTAAGATAGCGCAGGCGTGACAGATTAATATCTGCAACTGTAACATCCGCACCCATTCCCGCAGCCATCTGCGCTGCATTACTTCCGACAATACCGCCTCCGAGAATCAATACTTTGGCAGGCTTCACACCGGGGACTCCTCCCAGAAGGATACCTTTTCCTCCTTGCGGCTTTTCCAAAAAGCGTGCTCCTTCCTGAATGGACATGCGTCCGGCTACCTCACTCATAGGGATAAGCAGGGGTAAAGAATGGTCTTCCTTTTCTACCGTTTCGTATGCCAGACAGATCGACTTATTGTCAATCATGGCAAGAGTCAGTTCCTTATCGGAAGCAAAATGGAAGTAAGTGAACAATAACTGTCCTTTTCTGATCAGATGGTATTCGGGCGCGATAGGCTCTTTAACCTTTACAATCATATCTGCTGTGGCATAGACATCCTCTATTGTCGGAAGCACCTGTGCACCGACAGACAGATATGCTTCATCCGGAAAACCACTATTGATACCTGCCGTATGCTGGATATATACTTGGTGACCTTGCTTCACAACTTCGGCAACTCCGGAAGGTGTCATGCCTACCCGGTTCTCGTTGTTCTTGATTTCTTTGGGTACTCCGATGATCATATTGTTATATATTAAAGGTTTAACATGGACCAATGTACGAAAAATCCCCTTACGTTGTTATTCGCAAGGGGATGTTTAAGAGCAGAATGCTTATATATAATTCGGTCAATTTAATAAACCCGGATTTGCAGCAATAGCACTTTGTGGAATGCGTAGTGTATAACGTGAATCATCTTGTTCTAATAGATAAGCTTGTCCGTTCAACACTTTTTCAATTCGTGGACGGGTGGTACGACGTAGATCGAACCAACGATGACCTTCGAAAGCAAGTTCAAGAGCCCGTTCTTCCAGAATTTCTTTAATTAAATCTGCTTGATTCATAGCGTCCACAGCTTTTTTCTTTTCTGCATAACCTTCCGGAGTGTATCGCTTTTCCATCAATTGTAGCAGGCGGGTACGAGCTTCGGGCAATTTATTCATTTGTGCAGCTGCTTCGGCAGCGTTCAAATAAATTTCTCCTGTACGGAAAGTACAGTTATGCTCTGCTTTTCCGCTTTTTTTCGAGATGTACTTATCTCCACTTAAACTATAGTATTTGTTCCGGCGGAGATCCTTATTAGCATCATATTTTTCCATGAACGCAGGTATCAATATGGATGCTGAAGTAACGTCATCATTGAAAAACTCATAAGCAGTAATCATTTCTGCTGATGTATAATTATTGGGAAGTTTGGCTTCCGGATCATTGAGGTCTTCTAATGTGGATTTTTGAACTAATATGCGTTCTGCCGCATCATAGGCTTCTTTCCAGTTTCCCATGTACAGGCGTACACGTGATTCCATTGCATCCACAGATAGGGTGGAGAAGCGGTAAGCATATACGGCTTCCCATTCTTTTTGATGCATTAAGCCGCGGGCCGATTCTATGTCGGATAGAATAGCAGTATAGACCTCTTTTACGGTGTTTCGTGGCAGTACCACTTCTAGATCAAGGTCCCATTTTATGGGAATGGATTTGGTCTCTGGTGCTCCCTCTTTAGTATAAGGTTGTCCATATAGGTTAGCAAGAATAAAGTGCATGTAACCTCTTAATAAATAAGCTTCTCCAACGAGTTGATCAATGTCTTCCTGACTGCCTTCTTTTATATTATCTTTATTTGCTATTATAGCATTTGCATAATAAATCACACTATAATATACTGCCCAGCCAAATTCCCGGGTTCCATCTTTGGGACTCATATCATTCCACTTTTCAATCTCTGAGTAGAAATTTTGAGAATTACTGTTATCTGTTACCATAGCTATGTCTGTGCGAAATTCAGTGACGGATTTGTCGATGAGTTTTAGTCCGTAAGCGGTAGTCAGTAAAGCACGATATTCTGTTAGTGTAGTAGGGATTACTTGTCCTACAGGTTGAATATCCAGGTAGCTGTCACATGAAGATAGCAGGATGCTTCCTATGACAACCATTATGAAATATATTTTTTTGATCATATATATTTTTCTTGTTTAAAAGTTAAGACTTAGATTGAAAGTAACTGATTTAGGAACCGGCGTTGAATAAAGATTGCTCATTGACTCCGGATCCATGTAGTTTTTGTAACTGGAACCAAAAACAAAGAGATTTCGTGCTTCCAAACCTACAGTTGCTCCACCGATGTTTAGTTTATGCAGCCACTCGGAAGGAAAATGATAGGCCAGGCGTATGTTCTGTAAACGTATGTAACTTAACTTTTTGACCCATATATCCAGCGATTTGTAGAGATCTCTCCGAGTGCTGAATAAATAATAGTCAGCCGGATTAGTATTTAGGCTAGTTAATGCAGGAAACTTTCCGTTTTTATTTTCTGGCGTCCATCTATCCAATATATCTCTATTCATATTGCGTCCCGGATCGGGATCTGCTATGTAATAAGTAGGATCTGTTTTTACATGTGCACCTAAGTTATAGGAGAAATTTAAGTTCAGTTCCCAGTTACGGTAATTAAATGTATTCATGAATCCTCCGGTGTAGGGAGCATCGGACGTTCCGGCATAACTATAAAAACCTCTCTCTGTTTCTTTATCTACGCCAATGCTGTATTCTCCGTCTAAATTTCCTTTGTCTGCCATTTGGAATAGCTCCTCAATAGTGACAGCTTCTCCATCTTTATTTTCAATGTATATCTGTCCTGTCTCTGATTTTATCCCTTTGGTTTTTAGGGTGAAAATAGCGCCAACCGGATACCCTTCCAGACTTGGAGTTACTTGATCCTTTTCAGTCATCACTTTCAAAACCTTATTTTTGTTGTATGCAAAGTTAAATGAAGTATACCATGAGAAATCTTTAGTTGCAATGTTACGTGTTTGCAAGTTTATTTCGATACCTTGATTCTTCATACTTGCCCAGTTGACAGCCATACTGGTAAATCCATTTTCCAATGGTAGCATTTTGTTACCAATGAGATCGGTGCCTTTTCTGTAATAATAGTCTACACTTAGGTTGATAGCCTGATTAAATACAGAGAAATCTATTCCGGTATTATAAGAGGCTGTTTTTTCCCAGCGTAATTTACTGTTCGGAGCACTATTGATAGTGATGCTCTCTTCATTTGAACCGGGCAAGATACTTATATTTCCATAAGTACCAACGATAAAGGGTGAAGTGTTTTTGTCAATGTTCCCTTGTAAACCATAAGACAAACGGAGAGCAAGGTTATCAATCCATTTGAACTGATTAATTAACGGTTCGTTTGAGATACGCCACAGTCCACTGACTGAGTAAATAGGTAAATAACGATATTTTTTATCTACACCGAAGAGATCGGAGCCATCCATGCGGACGCTACCTCCCAGAGTGTAGCAATCCATCAGTGTGTAAGAACCATTGGCGTAGAAAGACGCAAAAGCATTTTCCTTAAAACTTTTGGTCTTTAATTTCCATTCATTGGCTTGTTTGGAATCTCTGAATTCTAGGTTTTTGAACGTTAATGTTTTTGGGTCATATCCATATCCGGTAGATGCTTGATTTTCGTACCAATTTTTACGGATTTCTGATCCCGCCATTATTTGTATATTGTGGATGTCATTGAATGTGTTCTTGTATTCACCCTGAACTTTCCATGTAATTTGGGAAGTCGTAGAATTGGTCGATTTGAGCATCCCGCCTTCCGGTATGAGATATATACGGTCGTTTCCTTTGTAATATGCAGAGTTTTCACGTTGGTTACGCAGATTGAAACTGTTAGTACCGGCATATTCTTCCCGGGATAGTTGATCCCATTGTACACCGACTTGTGAAGTAACTTTCCACTGGTCGTTAAAGCGAAGTTCTATATCGAAAATACTATTAATAGCGGTAGTAACTGATTTATTACTGGTATTTTCACGTTCTTCCAGAATATTATATCCTTGTAAAAGATCGGGTATGCTACCTGTTACGACATCGTAATCATACAGGTAATTGTTATTATTGTCGAATGGTTCGAAATAAGGATTGGCAATACGGGAATAATAGACAGGGTTAGTAAGCCCATAGGTATCTGTCAGAAAAGTGGTGTTTTTACGTCTATTTGCAAAAATAGAAACACCTACTTTCAGTAATTTATTGATTTGATAAGAAGTTTTGCTCGTCAGATTAAAACGACTTAAGCTTACTCCCGGAATATTCCCGTTTTCGAGAGTGTAGCCAAGGGAGTTATAATAAGTCACCTTTTCGCTACCTCCGGAAATGCTGATATTATATTCTTGAGTAATGGCATCTCTGAATAGTATATCATTCCAATCAGTATTAATACTTTTTAAACGGTTGATTGCGTTTTGAGCTTCAGGAGTAAGCCCTTCCCAGCCTTTCTCCCGATAAATATCCATTAGATTGTATTGTTTTAATATAGCCGCTACTCCTCCTTTTTCTGAATATACAGGTATCGGATAAAATCCCCATTTATTGAAAGGTGCTTCTTTCATCATTTGAAGTTCCAAGTTTACTTTTTCCTCAGAATTTAGGAGATTAAGGCGGGAGGTCTCCAAATTAGGAGTATAGGTTAATTTTGTATTAAAATTGACAACAGGCTTTCCTGTTTTACCTCTTTTTGTAGTAACTACAATTACACCATTAGCAGCGCGAGCACCATAAATGGCGGTTGCTGCTGCATCTTTCAGTATGGTAATGCTTTCGATATCGTTTGGACTTAATCCGGCGATTGATGATTGACCGATGTTGACAATATCATTATCAGAAGATTTATTGTCCATTTTGGGAATATCTGTTCCTTCCAGAGGAATTCCATCCAGTACCCACAATGGGTCTTGTGTTCCGTTCATTGATGCAGTACCACGAATACGAATTTTGGCAGGTGATCCTGGTGCACCGGAAGTGTTTGTTACGGATACACCGGCTATTTGACCTGTCAGCGCCTGGTCAATACTTTTTGCAGCACCTACCATAGCATCCGAAACTTCAACTTTAGAGATCGCAGCTGTTAATTTTCTACGTTCTAGGGTTTGATATCCTGTTACAACTACATCTCCCAATGTATGTGCTGAAGTTTGAAGTACGATTCGGTAGCTTTTTTTGTCGCCCTGAAGAACTATAACTTGTTCTTCAAATCCGATGTAGCTACAATGAATACGGGTTACTTTATCCGGAACGGAAAGAGAGAATTTACCATCGATATCTGTAATAGTACCTAGCGATGTCTGGGATGCTCCTGCCTTTTTCAGTTCATCCGTATGAACGTAGACCGAAGCACCAATCAACGGTTCGTTATCTTCACCGGAGATTACTACCCCGGTGATAGTGCGATTAGCCGCACTGGCCATTGCCAGTGCGTTAACAAGGAAGCATATAATAATGCAAAGATGTTTTTTATTCATTAATTGTAAATAAACGTAAGTGATTGAATCGAATTATTTAATACCTAAAGCTGTATTGATACGTAAAATCATATCTTCGTAATGATAACGTGTTGCTGTATCAGACGTTCCGAGGCGGCTCTGCAATAATTTCTTAATCCGCAGTAACTCTCCGCGTTTCACGGATATTGCATCCGAGATACGATTCAGTTGGCTGCCGTAGAAGTTGAGAACTCGGTGAGCTCCCATTTTATCTTCCTGTCGGAGCGAACGTTGTTCGGCCGCATAGCAGCTGCAGAAAGGAGTGGCATGATCGAGCAAGAAATGATCGTCTGCAATCTTTTTATTGATTTTCACAGCTTCGGGCTCTGCGGCAGCTGTGAGTAATGCATCCAGAAAGTTTTTTTGCAAAGAGCGTTCCAGCACATTGGGAATACCTCCTCGTTCGGTAATGCCGAAAATATTCTTGTGGAGTCCGTCCATTAGTTCCACTACGGTAAACGCTTTTTTTCCATTGACTGATTCATTTTCAATCATACGCATCAGACGGGTGTTGCCAAGCAAGTCCCAAAGGATGTAGGCTTGTGCATTCTTCAGTATCTGCGTCGGGGCGTTTTCTTGTTGTCCAACCGGGGTGTTATGGAGCAAATAGGTATATTTTCCTACTTCTGTATCGAACAACCATTTAGGATAAGTCAGTACTTCATCTGTCAGAAACTTCAAGGAAGCCTGTTGCTTCTCTTTCTCAACGAATGTGTAGGTCTGGACACCATCTCCTATGACTGTATTTTCGATATAGATACCACCGATGTTGGCCAGTACGTGATACAGATAGTTGTTCCATTGATTGATAATTGCGTAATAGAGGCGTGAGGCTTCTTCGTAAGTCTGTCCTTTTTCTCCGGTAGTAGTCCATTGAAGGATTTGCGGAACGATGCGTTTCAGGTTGTCAATGCCAAGTAAGGAAGAACGTACGGGATCATCGCCTAAATCTTCATTCTGTGCACGTGGATCAACGGCATCACGTACATCCTGTGCTTCACTATATTTATAAAGACGGTCGGTATGCTTGCTCAGGAAATCAAATAAGATATCTTTTTCTTCTTCCGGACTATTTTTTCCGTACCAGCGATATCCATATTCGATGGCAAAGATATCGTAAGGACCGATATGCGGGGAAAGAACCTTCACGCCATCTCCCGGTTGGGCTATGTAGTTGAAGCGGGCATAGTCCATAATAGAAGAAGCGGTGGAATTTAATCGGGAAGTGAACGTTGCGGAACGTAAGGAATCAGTTGGGAACGCTGCCGATCCCATCATGTTGTGACGCAATCCCAAAGAGTGCCCTACCTCGTGGCAGGCAACAAAGCGGATAGCATCACCCAATAGTGAATCCGGCAACTGCACGCTGCGTGCTTCCGGGCAAACAGTTCCGGTCTGTACTGTAATCCATTCGCTTACCATAGAGAGCACATTGTGCCACCACATGATGTCTGCTTCCAGAATCTCTCCGGAACGGGGGTCTAACAAAGAAGGTCCCATCGCATTCTTCTTTTCTGAAGCTGCGTAGGTCAGTACGGAATAGTTCACGTCATCCATATCTATTTCCATACTATCGGTAACTTCAATGGCGATGATTGCATTCTTGAATCCGGCTTTTTCAAAAGCGATCTGCCAGTCTTCAATACCTCTTTTTATATATTTGCGCCATTGATAAGGTGTGGAATTGTCAATATAGAATACGATTGGTTTGGCGGGTTCTACCACCTTTCCTTTCAGGTAAGCCTCCCGGTCTTCCGGTTTGGGTTCCATACGCCAACGGGTGATAAACTGCTTTTTATCCGTTCTTTGCTGTGCATCGCTGAAACTCAATAGCGGATTGGTGAAATAACCTATTTTCTGATTATCAAAACGTCCCATCATTGGAGTTTCAGGTAGCAGAAGGATAGAAGAACTGACTTCTACCGTTACATATACGCTTGTTGTTCCTTCCGTCACTTTAGTAGTTAGCTCGGAAGTGGCAACTACATTGTTCGGAAAGGATTTCACGGATAAGATACGTGATAGATTTTTAATAGCCGATGTTCCCAGATTGATATTGGTAAATACATTATTAATGCTGGTTTCCGTACCGTCATAGATGTCGTTGATCTTGATCACCAATGCTGTAGAGTCCTGATTGACAGCCTCTATCTTGAATGCGGCAATAAGCGGTGATATAAAATTGTCCTTAACCGAACGGAAAATAGCATCCGTCTGAGGAGCCAGAGGTAACGGGCGTTGTTGGCGGAACATCAGTTTCCCGGTTGCTTTGTCCCATTCCATGCAAATCATTTGATTTTCATAATTTACACCCCGGTTTACTCCAGCATCGTTCAATTCAGCCGGTACTCGTTGTAACTTGTTGACAACAAGTAAATCGCGCCCTAGCAATGATGTGGGAACCTCAAAATAATAATCGTTCTTTTTTTGATAAACGGCAAACATCCCTTTTTTAACACTGCTGCCTTCCACTAATTTCTCGTAGTCGCTTTTTACTCTCTCTTCTTCTGAATTTTTTTTCTTTTTCTTTTTGAACCAACTCAGATTTTCTGTAGCAGGGGTAGTTGCAAGTGCTGAGTACGCTTCTCCACTCAGCAATATACATGCAATGACCGCTGCCATTACCTTTACATACATTCTCATTAAGTCCTTTTACTTTTAATTATTATTAAAAACAGCCGCAAAAGTAATAATATTAATAATATAATGATTACAGTTTAGTTGCGAATATAATAATAAAAGGAATTATTAACTAGGTTCATCTGCTATCATTCTTCCCGGATATTTCGTAATCTAGTTGGAATAATGTACATTTGCAGGAGTAAAAAAGTGAAGAAGATAATGAAAAGATATATTGCTGCTTTATTATTGGCCTGTTGCGTGGAGGGGTATGCACAGGAAAAAAAGCAGGCTGCCTTTGTGCCACCTTTCGACTTTCCCCTTACATTGAGTGGAAACTTCGGAGAAATTCGTTCCAATCACTTTCATGGCGGATTAGATTTTAAGACGGGAGGAACAATCGGCAAACCGGTTCGGGCACTTGCTGACGGGTATATCTCACGTATACGTGTTACCAATGGTTCGGGGTATGTGCTTGACGTCTGCTATCACAACGGCTATTCCACTATCAACCGCCATTTGAGCGCTTTTCTGTCTCCTATTGCCGAAAGGGTAAAGAAACTTCAATATGAAAATGAGAACTGGGAAGTAGAAATCATCCCCGAACCCGATGAATATCCGGTGAAAGCCGGACAGCGGATTGCGTTGAGTGGGAATACCGGATACTCATTCGGACCGCATCTTCATCTGGATGTGTTCGAGACGGAGACGGGAGACTATATCGATCCTATGCCTTTCTTTAAAAAGAATCTGAAAGATACACGTGCCCCGAAAGCGGATGGAATCATGCTTTTTCCGCAGCTTGGCAAAGGAGTGGTCAGTGGAAGTCAGGAAAATAAAACGATTCTGCCGAACAGTGAACATCCGGTGGAAGCATGGGGGGTAATCGGCACAGGTATCAAAGCGTATGACTACATGGACGGGGTAAATAATCATTATGGAGTGTATTCCGTAGTACTTACAGTAGATGGTACAGAAGTGTTCCGTAGCACCGTAGACCGCTTTTCGCAGGAAGAAAACCGAATGATAAACTCCTGGACGTATGGGCAGTACATGAAATCCTTTATTGATCCCGGAAATACATTACGGTTGTTGAAAGCCTCGAACGATAACCGTGGTTTGGTAACGATTGACGAAGAACGGGATTATCAGTTTCAATATACATTGAAAGATGCTTTTGGCAATACTTCCCGCTATCACTTTACGGTACGTGGCAAGAAACAGCCGGTTGAACCGTTGAATCATCGGGAGAAATATTTCTTTGCCTGGGATAAGACGAATTATCTGCAGGAACCGGGCTTGAGTCTGATTGTTCCGAAAGGGATGCTATATGATAATGTACCTCTTCAATATCAGGTAAAAGCGGATAGCGGAGCGGTTGCATTTACCTATCAGTTGAATGATAAGCCGGTCCCGCTACATGCAAGCTGTGAACTGCGAATCGGATTGCGGCGCAAACCGGTGGCGGACACTACGAAATATTACGTGGCGCGAGTGACCCCTAAAGGGACTAAATACAGCGTAGGAGGGAAGTACGAAGATGGATTTATGAAAGCATCTATTCGTGAACTGGGCACATATACGGTTGCTTTGGACACTGTTCCTCCGGAAATTATACCTGTTAACAAGAACTTGTGGGGACGAAACGGAAAGATTGTCTATCGGCTGAAAGATGAAGGAGCAGGTATCGCTTCCTATCGGGGAACGATTGACGGTGAATATGCACTTTTCGGTCGTCCCAATATTGTAAAGTCTTACTGGGAATGTGTGCTCGATCCGAAACATGTGAAGAAAGGCGGTAAGCATACCGTAGAAATGACTGTCACGGATGCTTGTGGAAATCAGACCGTTTCGAAGGAAACCTTTGTTTGGTAAACTATTAAAATGTATTATATATGAAGAAAAGAATCATTCTATCTGCTGTCCTGTCTTTGGCGGCTCTGGCGAATTCTTTCGCTTGTACGAATCTGATTGTTGGCAAAAATGCCTCGACTGACGGTTCGACTATTGTTTCCTATTCGGCCGATTCGTATGGTCTGTTCGGTGAGCTTTATCATTATCCGGCTGCTACATATCCCAAAGGGACGATGTTAAAAGTCTATGAATGGGATACGGGTAAGTATTTGGGCGAAATCGAACAGGCACGCCAGACTTATAATGTGACTGGCAATATGAATGAATTTCAAGTGACTATCGGTGAAACCACCTTCGGCGGACGTCCGGAACTGGCAGATTCTACCGGAATCATCGACTACGGAAGTCTGATTTATATCGGATTGCAACGTTCACGTTCTGCCCGCGAGGCGATCCGTATCATGACTGATTTGGTACAGCAATATGGCTATTATAGTGGAGGGGAATCGTTTACGATTGCCGATCCGAATGAAATCTGGATTATGGAAATGATCGGTAAGGGACCGGGGGTACGTGGTGCTGTCTGGGTGGCTGTACGTGTACCGGATGACTGTATTTCGGCTCATGCCAACCAATCCCGTATCCATCAGTTTGACATGAACGACAAAGAAAACTGTATCACTTCTCCGGATGTGATTTCCTTCGCTCGCGAGAAAGGTTACTTCAATGGAGTGAACAAGGATTTCAGCTTTGCTGAGGCTTATGCGCCCCTTGATTTCGGTGCCCGTCGCTTCTGCGAAGCCCGTGTGTGGAGCTATTTCAATAAATTTACTGACCATGGAAATGACTATCTTCCTTATATCGAAGGAAAGACAGATACTCCGATGCCTCTTTTCGTAAAGCCGAACCGTAAACTTTCCGTACAGGACGTGAAAGATATGATGCGTGACCACTACGAAGGAACACCGCTTGATATTTCCAATGATTTCGGTGCCGGTCCTTATAAAACCCCGTACCGCCTTTCTCCACTGAATTTCAAGGTAGGTGATAAGGAGTATTTTAACGAACGTCCGATTTCGACTCAACAAAGTGGCTTCGTATTTGTTGCACAAATGCGTGCCAACAAGCCGGACCCCATAGGCGGAGTTCTTTGGTTTGGAGTGGACGATGCGAATATGGCCGTATTTACTCCTGTTTATTGCTGTACGACGAAAGCTCCGTTATGCTATACACGTGTAGATGGCGCAGATTACATCACTTTCTCCTGGAATTCCGCTTTCTGGATTTTCAACTGGGTGTCTAATATGGTCTATCCACGTTATGATCTGATGATCGGTGACGTGCGTGCAACTCAGAAAGAGATGGAAACGACCTTTAATAATGCGCAGGAAGGTATTGAAGAAATGGCAGCCAAATTGCTGGCAAAAGATAAGAATGCCGCAATCGCTTTCCTGACTAACTATACTAATATGACCGCCCAGAGTACTTTTGATACTTGGAAGCAACTGGGCACTTTCCTGATTGTGAAGTACAACGACGGAGTAGTGAAGCGCGTGAAGGACGGACAGTTTGAACGGAATTCTATCGGACAGCCTGCCGGTGTCATTCGTCCGGGATATCCGAAGGAGTTTCTGGAGGAATATGTGAAGCAGACAGGAGAGAGATATTTGGTGAAATAGTTGTCAATTATTCATTAAATAACTAGGATTTATAAACTTATTCTTTTACATTTGTGTGCTCAAGACTTGGCATATATTCAAGGATTGACAGAGAATAGAGAAATAATCATTAACCAATAAACAATAATCGAAATGGAAAATCAGGAACTTATCAAGCAGGTCACTGAGAAAGCCGAAAAATGGCTGACCCCGGCTTATGATGCCGAAACTCAGGCTGAAGTGAAACGCATGTTGGAGAACGAAGATAAAACAGAATTGATCGAAGCATTCTACAAAGATCTTGAATTTGGAACGGGTGGTTTGCGTGGTATCATGGGAGTAGGTAGCAACCGTATGAATATCTATACGGTAGGTGCTGCTACACAGGGCCTTTCCAACTATCTGAAGAAGAACTTCAAAGATCTGTCTCAGATTTCTGTAGTGGTTGGTCACGACTGTCGTAACAACAGCCGTCTGTTCGCTGAAACTTCTGCCAACATTTTCTCTGCTAATGGCATCAAAGTATATCTGTTCGATGATATGCGTCCGACTCCGGAAATGTCTTTCGCTATCCGTCACCTCGGTTGCCAGAGCGGTATTATCCTGACTGCTTCTCACAATCCGAAAGAATACAACGGTTACAAAGCATACTGGGATGATGGTGCGCAAGTACTGGCTCCGCACGATGCTGGTATCATTGATGAAGTGAATAATATCGCTTCCGCTGCTGATATCAAGTTCCAGGGTAATCCGGATCTGATTCAGATCATCGGTGAAGATATTGACAAGATTTACCTCGATATGGTGAAGACAGTTTCTATTGATCCGGAAGCTATCGCCCGTCATAAGGATATGAAGATCGTTTATACTCCGATTCACGGTACAGGTATGATGCTGATTCCGCGCGCTTTGAAGATGTGGGGATTCGAAAATGTATTTACTGTTCCCGAACAGATGATCAAAGACGGTAACTTCCCGACAGTAATATCTCCGAATCCGGAAAATGCCGAAGCGCTTTCTATGGCTGTCAATCTGGCTAAAGAAATTGATGCCGACCTTGTGATGGCTTCCGATCCGGATGCTGACCGTGTAGGTATCGCCTGTAAGGACGACAAGGGTGAATGGGTACTGATCAACGGTAACCAGACTTGTATGATGTATCTTTACTATATTCTGACTCAGTACAAACAGTTAGGTAAGATTAAGGGTAATGAGTTCTGTGTGAAGACTATCGTTACTACCGAACTTATCAAGAAGATTGCTGATAAGAATAACATCGAAATGCTCGACTGCTACACCGGATTCAAATGGATCGCGCGTGAAATCCGTCTGCGTGAAGGCAAAAAGAAATATATCGGTGGTGGTGAAGAGAGCTACGGCTTCCTTGCCGAAGACTTCGTACGTGATAAAGATGCCGTATCAGCTTGCTGTCTGATTGCAGAAGTAGCTGCTTGGGCAAAAGATAACGGCAAGTCATTGTACCAGTTGTTGCTGGATATCTACGTAGAATATGGATTCTCCAAAGAATTCACAGTGAACGTAGTGAAACCGGGCAAGAGCGGTGCTGAAGAAATCAAAGCTATGATGGAAAACTTCCGTGCTAATCCTCCGAAAGAACTGGGTGGCTCCAAGGTGATTTTGAGCAAAGACTATAAGACGCTGAAACAGACAGATGCAGAAGGCAAGGTGACTGACCTTGATATGCCGGAAACATCTAATGTGCTCCAATACTTCACTGAAGATGGAAGCAAAGTTTCAGTTCGCCCGTCAGGAACAGAGCCGAAGATCAAATTCTATATGGAAGTACAAGGAGAAATGGGTTGTCGCAACTGTTTCGCTTCTGCTGATGCTGCTGCAATGGAAAAGATTGAAGCAGTGAAGAAGTCATTAGGTATTTGATTCCGTTCTTCTTCTGATATTTCAGAATAGAGAAACAATAAATAACGCCTCCATAGTCTCGAAGATTATGGAGGCGTTTCTTTTATGTAACCGCCTTTTCATCGGTCTTTCATTTCCTTTGCATTCTTTAAGTTCCCTTTCTAATCCTTCTTATGGAAATCTTGTTCTATCTAAATCATCTCAATTTAAACATGCAGGCTACGGGGATACACGGTTTTGTTGATGCTTTAGAGTGATACGTAACGTTTCATTTTCATAAGTTGTTCGTTTGTAGTTTGTGTGTACTTCGTGGCCTGCTTTCTTCATTATTTCTTAGCTCCCAACCAAGTCCATTTGTGCCAGATGGTTTCCAATGGTCCTTGTTTGTGCTTCGACAGCCACCATTTACAGAACTGTACCTGTAATAGGAACAGAATGATTCCGATAATCAGACTGAGCGTATATCCGCAATAGGGAGCCAGATAAAATCCGAATGGGAAGTAGATGATAGCTCCCATAATAGATTGTGTGATGTAGTTAGTCAGACTCATTTTTCCGTAAAAGCGCAGGTTGGAAACGGTTTTCTGGAACTTAGCCTTCTGATAAAGTAAGATGAAGGAAGCAATCAGTACGATGGTAAATGCGAATTTCTGCCACATATCGAAAGCTGTCCCTACGGTCTGTTGAATCAGGCTGCTGTCACTTTGCATGATCTGCTCTTTCAAAGAGTAAAGCGGAGCGAAACTGATAGCTGCAATGATTAGTGCTTTGGTCCAGAATTTCAGATGAGACTCGGAAGTGATGAACAGTTCTTTGCGTCCGATGTACAGACCGAACAGGAAAAGTCCGGCAGTCTGCAAGAAACGTCCGGCACCAATGGCCCAGAACAAGCTTGCTTTCTGTCCTAATGTGACGTTGCCAATGAGGAATTCCCAAAAAGTTCCGTTTTTGGTGTAATCTGCCACTTCGCTATACATGGCTCCGACATTCAGATCGGGCAGGGTATAGGCAGGATTGAACAGACTCATTATATAATGGAACCATTCAATAGGCTGTAATGAAAATAAGATAGCAGTGATTAAAATAGCCTTATCGCTCCATTTGCGTACAATAAATAATATGATACCGACAACAACAAACAGAAGCAAAACATCTCCAGCCGGAAAGAAAGCCGCGTTAAGAGTGGCAAAACCGGCAAGTAAAACCAGTCTCCATAAAAAACGGTAGCCGAAATCTTTTCCTTTCAACTGCTGATTATGTGATTGGATATAGAAAGTAAATCCGAAAAGCAGTGCGAATATGGCATAAGATTTTCCGGCGAACAGTGAAAATACTGCATTAAACACTCCGGCATCTAAAATGCTAAGCCATTCGGGAGAACTCTCCGGATAAACAGGGAAAATGAAATGTTCCAGATTATGTACCAGGAGGATGGCCATAACTGCAAATCCTCTGAGGGCATCTACTACTTCAATTCGTGGTGTCTTTTTTAATAATTCCATGGGTTTGATTTATGATTGTTTTTTAGTTAGTATTCGTTTTACCCATTTATTGGCGGGCTTTTCGAAATAATAGTAAGAAAGTAAACTAAGTATAATGGTGATACCGAAAATGAGGGGAACACTGATCATCCATGACACCTGCCATTGATAGAGCGCTGCCATTTTCGTATATGTGAGTATAATAAACAAATGTATCAGGTAGAAACTATAGCTGATTTCTCCACCTATTATCAGAAACCGATTGGATAATAGCCGGGATATACCTCCCTTCTGGAAGGCAAAGATGAGTATCATCAGAGAAACAGGTAACCAGTAATAGCAAGAATAACGGTATACTTTAGGTATATCTGCGGCACAAAGATAAAAAAGAAGAAATAAAGCGACGGATGCTACTTCCAAGAATGTTCCCGTGGAAGAAGAAATCTTTTTATTATGTAATGACTGATAGATCTGATAAAGCAATGCTCCCACAAAAAAGTCCGGCAGGCGGGTGATGGGATTGACATACCAATATGCTTTGATTTGTGTGTCGGCAGTCAGATACATACCTGCCAGCATGACCGGAAGACAGATTGAGAGTACAACCAATAGTTTTCGCCTGCTGTTTAAGAAAGGAATCACGAAAGGAAAGCAGAAATAAAATAACTGTTCGCACCCCAAGCTCCATGAAGGACTGTTGAAAGAGAAAAAATAGTCGGCAGAGGGGAAGAAGGGCTGTAACAGAAAGGTAGAGGCGACAAAGTGTTTGATCCAGTCCGTCGTATCGCTATATTGAACATATCCTCCTATACATGCGGCAATTAATAGTGTAAGTAGATGCAGGGGATAAATGCGGGCAATACGTGCTACCCAGAACGTGCGTTTAGTAGTCGTTTTTGTCAGTAGTTTTTCCTGATAATTGTAGGCAATAATAAACCCGCTGAGGACAAAAAAGAAACTGACTCCGACAAATCCTTCTTTAAAGAAGTGGGCATCGAAACTTGTATCCAGTACATAACAATGTGCTCCGAATACCATCAAAGCAAAGAATATTCGTAAAGATGTTAATGTGTTGATCACGACGTTTATCTGTTTCTTTTTTGTATTCGGCTGTAAAAGTACAGTTTTTCTGTGATATAAAAATTCACATAGATTAAAAAGAACTCAGGATTCGGAGCGCAGGCGGCTTAAATGTTGTGGAGTCATCCCAAGAAAGGAAGCTATATATCCCAGTTGGGCACGGTGAATTACATCCGGCTGTTCGCGTAGAAGTTGTTCGTAGCGTTCTTTGGCCGGTAGGTATAGTCGGTTTATGTGGTGTATGTCCATGTAGAGCAGACATTCCTGATGGATAATGCGTCCCCAGTTGGCAATTTCGATATTTGTTTCATAAATCTGATTTAATTCATCAATGCGTATGGCATATAGTTCGCAATCTTCCAGTAACTCTACATATTCGTATCCCGGTTGGTTGTGGTATAAGTCTTTCATCGCAAAAGTGATATCGCCTTCGCGTGAGAACCAGATCGTGATTTCTTCACCGTCACGCAGGCAATAGGAGCGGCAAAATCCTTTCTCAATAAAGTAGACGTGACGATCTGATACTCCGCCGTGTATCAGTAAGTGTTTCTTTGGCAATTCCAGCTTTTTCATGTGGCTGAAAAGCATTTCCAGTGAGCTGTCAGATACCGGATAATATCGGCGGATTCCTTTGATGATGTTCTCCATGTCTGTTTATTTGTGGGAGCATTCCAGCCACCAGTCGATCATTTTCCGTGCCAGGCTCAGTTTTCGTGGAAGTTCCGGCAAATTATCTCTTGTATAGAAATCACCGGAGCTTAATTCCTCTTCTTGCAATTTGATTTCTCCTCCGGCATAATCGGCAATGAATCCTACCATTAATCCGCTGGGGTAGGGCCAAGGCTGGTTGCCGAAATAAGTGATGTTCTTCACGTCCAGTCCGGTTTCCTCTTTCACTTCGCGGGCTACACATTCTTCCAGTGTTTCGCCTGTTTCGAGGAATCCGGCTACAAGGCTGTTGAATCTGCCTTTAAAGTTGCGGGCATGAACGAGAAGTATGGAGTCGCCTTTGCGCACTAAAACAAGGACGGCTGTCGAGATAGCCGGATACACTTCACGGCCACAACTCGGACAGCGTTTCATGATGGATTCTTTTTGTTCCATCGGAGTGCCGCAAGCCGAGCAGAACAGACTGTTTCTGTCCCAATGCAGTATTTCGTGGGCTTTGCCTGCTGCCTGGTAATGTCCCAGCGGGAGGTATTCGTAAGAAGCGCGAAGCCCTATCATTGCATATTGTTCTGTCTCTTCAATAGGTTGGGATACGGAATAGGCTTTGCAGTTTCTTCCTTCCAGTGTGGTGATATTGTGTACTGTAGTCTTGTCTTTGATAAGGATAGGAGGAATTTCTCCGCAGGGAATGGCAAATGTACCGTTCCCCTCCTTTTCAAGCAGTAGTTCATCTTTGTAAAAGACAAACCACAGGGATTCAGCTGTTTGATTCATTTTATATTTTTCTATTTTTTTCGCGCTGCGAAGTTATAAAAACTGTATCGATATATGTAGGGTTTACCGGATAAAATATGAATAGATTAACTTAAAAATATACTTTGTTCCACTCCAATCTCTTGAATGAAATAATTATCGTGTGAGATGGCTATCACAGTACCTGCATAGTTTTTGATGGTAGCAGTAATAATTTCGATGCTTTGTATATCCAGGTTATTGGTCGGTTCGTCCAGTATAAACATATCGGGCATATTATTACTGATCATCAGGCAACAAAAGGCAAGTCTCATTTTCTCTCCGCCGCTTAGCTTCCGGCAAGATTTATCCCATTCGGAAGCCGGAAATAAATATCGGTTCAGAATAATCTTTATTTCGTGCTCCGGCAGGTTGCGGCCATTGAAGGCATAGGCTTGTTCCAAAATACTGTTTCGATCATTGATGATCGAATATTCCTGATTCAGATATACATAGGTGAAATTTGCCTGTATGAGCGTGCCTTTCAGTGGTTGGAGTTGTCCGGTTATGATTTTCAGCAGAGTTGTTTTTCCGCTGCCATTGCCTCCTTCTATACGAAGGCGGTCTCCGCTTTTCAACTGAAAGCTGAGAGGGGCTCGCCAAAGTTGTGGCTGATCGGGATGATAACCGAAGTTAATCTCTTTTGCCGTAACCAGTATTTTACCGGTATGAAGTCCGGGACTGTTAAAGTCAGTCTTTAGTGCGGCTGTCGGCGAGAGTGAGCTTCGGAGTTGGTTACGCTCGTCAGTTAACTTCTCGGTTTTTTCCTGATGTGCACCGCTTAGTTTGGCAGTACTCTTTTCCGATTTGCTTTGCAAACCGTTCAGTACAATACGCGGGACACCTTTTTTCAGGTTTCTTTTTTCACCACGTACATTTTGTTTATCCCTCCGTTCAGCTGTTTCGCGGGCTACCTTGCGGGCAGTGCGGAGCGCTTTCTCTTTTTCTTCGATGCGTTGTTGCAGGGCTTCTTGCATCAGTGTTTTTTGTTCTTTGTAAAATTCATAGTTTCCACCGTAATAGCTGATCTGATGCTTTTCCAGTTCACATATTTCGGGAAGAAGATTCAGCAGTGTACGGTCATGGCTTACTACCAACAGCGTGGAACGCCATTTTTCCACCCAGTCATACAGACGTTGTCTGCCTGACGAATCGAGATGATTGGTCGGTTCATCCATCAGTATGACAGACGGATTATGAATGTCCATACCTGCGAGGAATACACGTGTCTTTTCTCCTCCGCTGAGCAGATTCATCGGGTAGGATAGTGGGAATTGGCCCAATCCCCACGAATCGAGGGCGACGACGGAACGTTCTTCTATATTCCAGTCGTCGTTCAATATGCTGAAATTTTCGATTGAGGCATCTCCTGCAAGGATAGCATGTAGTGCTTTCTGCTTATGGTCTATCTGTAAGGCTTGCGCGATGGTCAACGAATCATATTGCCCGAAATGTTGGGGAATATAATAGAGGTCGTCCGGTCGGACGATGACGCCGGAAGAGGGTGTTAATTGTCCGGCAATAATTTGCAGCAGGGTAGATTTGCCACAGCCGTTATTGCCGACTAATCCTAACTTCTGCCCTTTACTGATGGCAAAGTTAAGGTCACTGAATAATACTTCTTTATCCGGATGGATATAGCTGATTTGTTGAATACTAATAGGCATGATGGTCTATTGGGTTTGAGGTTGAAAACTGGGTGAGGATAATCACGGGGCAGGGGAACGACAAACACAATACTGGCTAAACAACACGAATTTCGTGATGCTTAACGATAAAGAAAAAGCATAGATGAAAAGTGATGTTTACTAGAAGTGTTGTCTTACTTAGAAATTCTCATTGTGGTAAGTATATAGTTTAACTTGGGCGCAAAGATAGTACTTTCTTTTATATATCACCGCTTTTTAGCTAAAAAGATGTTTTTCAGAGGTTCTGTTCGATTGAATCAGAGGCTCTGTTTAGTCCATTCAGAGGTTCTGTTTACTCGATTCAGAGGCTCTGTTTTGAGTCCGTTTTTAATGATAGATATGAGTATTTGGTTCATTTGAGTGTTTAATGCTGGTCTTTCTTGCTTTTCTTGCATAAATCATTTTCCCCAGTCGTACATCTAAGTATTACCCGCATGTATAACTGGGGATAACTGTTATTGCCATAAAAATAGGCTCAGATTAGTGAAAAGACATAATAAGGTTATTAACGTATTCCTGCACGTTTTAGTTCTTCCCTTTACATTATACGTCGAATAATTGATTCAACCCCTCGCTCATACTCGGATGTGTGAAGATGAAGTCACGCAGGAACGTAGAAGTCTGTCCCGTCTTCATAGCCATTGCAACCATATTGATCAGTTCCGGAGCATCGGTACAGAACAGGGTACATCCCATAATCTTACCGCTATGGCTATTGATAATAGCTTTCAGCATCCCATCAGTCTGTTGCAAGGTACGCGAACGGACAACGGAGGTTGCCGGCAGTCGGGAGACTTTGAAAGAATACCCCTTTCTCAGTGCCTCCTCTTCCGTAATTCCGATATGTGCCAATGGCGGATCGATAAATACAGCATAAGGCAGAGGATCTCTGTCGTTGATGTCACGTTTCTTGTCCCCGAAAAGCTGATCCCGGATAATACGAAAATCATCCAGTGAGACATAGGTAAATTGCGCTCCTCCTTTTACATCTCCCATTGCCCATATATGAGGGGCATTGGTATGTAATTGGTCATTGACTACAATTGCCCCGTGCGCATCGACTTCTACACCAGCTGCTTGCAGGTTCAGTCCTTCAATCATTGGTTTGCGGCCTGTGGCAATAAGGATCGCATCACCGTCTACAAAGTAAGGAGTGCCGTCCGAAGTATCCGAATAAGTCAGAGTTACCCCGTCGTGTGTATCATGGATCGATTGAGTACGGACATTCAGACGAATCTCGACTCCTTTCTTCTCCATCACTTCCCGAACGCTTTTTGCAATATCCGAATCATTGCGGGGCATGAATCTGTTTCCTGCTTCGAGAAGAGTCACTTTACTTCCGAAGCCAGCGTACATCGAAGCAAACTCCAGTCCGATATAGCCTCCGCCTACAATAATCAGGTGCTTTGGCAGAATATCCAACTCCAGAAGAGTGGTACTGGTGTACACATTTCGACTTTGCTGAATACCCTCTATATTGGGAATAATAGGTGTAGAGCCGGTATTGATAAAAATCTCTTTTCCCTGCAGTTCGATTTCTTCTTCGGGAAGAGCAACTTTCACCGTATTGGCTGAAACGAGAGACCCTTTACCTGTGTAAATAGTCACATTAGGGCGTTTGCTTAATTTCTCGTAGTTATTTTCTCTTAAAAAAGAGGTAAGTTTGTTTTTTCTGGCAATCGCCTGCCTATACATGTTACTCTGCTTATCAAAATCATTGTGATAAAGCAGGGTGGAAATCTCTGATTCGTGAATCAAAGTTTTGGTTGGTATACAGGCTACGTTAGGGCAAGCCCCTCCGTACATTTCATCGGACTGTTCGACGACAGCGACCTGCCATCCTCTGTTGGAAAGTTCGGCAGCCAGTGTTTTTCCTGCCTTGCCGAACCCTATAATAATTGCATCATATTGTTTCATAACTTCCTTTCATTAACGATTTATACTCAGCTATTATAACACATGAAGAGTATATTTGTTTTGCGTCATATCCGGGAAGCAAAGGTGTCCGTAGCGGACAGAATCAGCTTTTTTTCAGTGTTTTGAGTACGCGTTGTGACGAGTCTGAAAGAAGCACTACGGCTCCTGCGAGAATAACGATATCTTTGATAACCAGTCTTCCGGCACCGGACAATAGCGGGAAGCCAAATTCATCTCCACCCAGATTCGGAACCCAGACTTCGGGCGTGGTGACAAGAAAGGATAGTGTGCCTAACGTCATAATGATGGCGAGCGTGTCACCTACCAGCGCTACTTTCGGGAAGAAAATGCCCAGGAATACCAGAATGCCGATACTCATGATGAGCGCTCCTAATCCATAGGAGAAAGTATAAGTGCGATTGGCTTCGTGCCAGGCGCGGTTTTCCGGAACGAAGGCTCCTTCCGGATTTTTGTGGTCTTTGTATTCAGGAGCATCTTTCGCATAGAAGAAGCTCATGAAGGGACTGTTGGCTACGAAAGGAACAATTCCGTCGGCTTCGTAGTGGAAATATTTCAGTCCACCGATCCATACGAATACGACTAAGATAGCTACACGGATAAACTTAATTCCGAAATTCTTCAAGCTGGAAGTGAAGGTAAGCAAAGCAATAAATTTCTCTTTCATTTTGCGGTCTTTTTATGGGTTTAACTTTATACCGCAAAGGTCGTGCTTTCTGCATACCTCCGAAATGGCAATACTTCCGCTTCACTTATCAATTCTTCCCAACTTCCGTATTTCTGAACTGTACGGCACTCTGTCCTGTCATGTTTTTGAAAAAACGGCTGAAAGAAGCCTGGTCTTCAAATCCCAGAATATCGGCAATTTCTTTCGCGCTCTTATTGCTGTAGAGCAGGAGGCGTTTGGCTTCCGCTTCCACCCGTTCGTGGATGACCCTTAGCGGAGAAGGCAGCTTACATGTTGAGAAAATGTTCGAAAGTGTCTTCGGTGACTTGTGAAGCATATCGGCATAGTCCTGTACCTGTTTTTTGGTCCGGTAATGCTCGTCTACCAGATTGTAATACTGGCGGACAATCTCGAAGCCGGATTCCTTTTCGCGCGTGATATCCAGTCGCTGACGGGCGATTCGGGTACATTGGATGATGAAACGCTTCAGCAGGATACGCAGCATTTCTTCCTGCAGGCTGTCGGAAACGGTGAACTCGTTTTCCATGGCTTCGGTAATCTGGTCCAGTTGCCGGCGCTCTGCTTCGTTTAGTGTGAAGCGGACAAGGTGGGACGAACCGTTGAAAAGGAAGCCGCTGCACGACACTTCGTGGTCGTTTCCATAGATACAATAGAAGTTGCTGTTGAACAGCAAAGTCATATATTCACCATCTATGGACTTAAATTCAAGATGCTGCAGATGAGTCAGTGAGATAACGTCGTCTTTTGAAAGTACCATCTCTTGATGGTCGATTTCTACTGTAATGCTTCCTTGGCGGACCCATATAAACTTATAGAGTCCTTTTTCTTTTTGCAAAGCTTTCTCTGTCAGATAAGAATCTGTGAGAGCGAGTGTTCCTTTTAGTTTGGTGTGATACTGTTGTAACATAATTTATTCCTCCATGGCTGATGCGTCAAATGACAGCGGTAGTAAATCGCCGATACTTTTTACTTCGTAGATACATTCTCTGCCGTATAGCAGAATACGGATAGGCTGGCCGTAACGTTTTTCCGTTTCCAGAATCACTTGGCGGCAGGCGCCACAAGGAGGAATAGGAGTTTCTATAAAGTCCTTTTCGGTTCTTGCTGCGATAGCGAGGGTATTTATCGGTTGGTCGGGATACTGCGAGTTGGCATAGAACAGGGTAGTACGTTCCGCACAAAGTCCCGACGGGTAAGCTGCGTTCTCCTGATTGGTTCCCGTCACAATGGTTCCGTTGTTCAGCAGTGCGGCGGCGCCTACTGAGAAATGCGAATAAGGAGCGTAGCTGCGGGCGGTTGCTTCCATGGCTGTTTTCATTAATGACCGGTCAGCTTCGTTCAGTTCATCGTATTGATATACTTTGATTATAGCGGTAATTGTGAGGTCCTTCATATCGGTAAATAGGTTAGTTCTACATTATTAATGTTACAAAGTTAGAAAAGAGATTGATAATCCCAATTATTTTTCAGATTTTTGTGTCCGATAATCCACATATAAGTTAAAATGGAGAACAAATTGTATAGACTAGTCTTTCTAACTGCCATTATCTTCTTTGCCGTAGGAGTACAGGCACAAAGACGGAATGCACGTTATGTAGAATATATAAATAAGTATAGTGACTTGGCTGTGGAGCAGATGAAGCTTCACAAAATTCCCGCAAGCATCACTCTGGCACAGGGATTGCTTGAAAGCGGAGCCGGAAACAGCCAGTTGGCACGCAAGAGTAATAATCACTTCGGTATTAAGTGTGGCGGCAGTTGGCGCGGACGTTCGGTACGTCATGACGACGATGCCCGCAATGAATGTTTCCGTGCCTACAAGCATCCCCGCGAATCGTACGAAGATCATTCCGACTTTCTGAAAAGAGGTGCCCGTTATGCCTTCCTTTTCAAACTCGATATCACCGATTACAAAGGATGGGCACGCGGATTGAAAAAGGCAGGATACGCCACAGACCCTTCCTATGCCAATCGACTGATTACGATTATCGAAGATTACGACCTGTATAAATATGACAGCAAAGGTGTCTACTCGGAACGCAAGTTGCGAAAGAACCCGTGGCTGCTGAGTCCGCATCCGGTGTATATCGCCAATGATATCGCCTATATCGTGGCCCGCAGCGGGGATACTTTCAAGGATTTAGGTAAGGAATTTGATATCAGCTGGAAGAAGTTGGTGAAGTATAACGACTTGCAGCGTGATTATACTTTAGTAGCCGGAGATATCATCTATCTGAAGAGCAAAAAGAAGAAAGCATCCAAGCCTCATACTGTATATATTGTGAAAGATGGTGATTCTATGCATGCCATCTCGCAGAAATATGGTATCCGTCTCAAGAATCTGTACAAGATGAATCGTAAGGACGGAGAATATATTCCGGAGGTAGGAGATCGTTTGCGTCTGCGTTAGAAAACTTTATGCCATACTCATGTGTTATTATGTATGATAAAACATGATTAATATATGAGTCTAAATATTGCAAAGGACAGTAAGAAACGGGTCGTCATTGTAGGCGGTGGTTTCGGTGGCTTGAAGTTGGCTAATAAGCTGAAAAAATCAGGCTTTCAAGTTGTGTTGATAGATAAGAACAACTATCATCAGTTCCCTCCGTTAATTTATCAGGTGGCCTCGGCAGGTATGGAACCGACTTCCATTTCCTTCCCTTTCCGCAAGATATTCCAGCATCGGAAAGATTTTTATTTCCGTATGGCGGAAGTACGTGCTGTTTTCCCCGAAAAGAACATGATACAGACTTCCATAGGGAAGGCGGAATACGACTATCTGGTTCTTGCTGCAGGTACGACGACCAATTTCTTCGGTAATAAACATATCGAAGAGGAGGCCATGCCAATGAAAAACGTGTCCGAAGCTATGGGGCTCAGAAATGCGCTTCTCGCCAACTTGGAGCGTGCTGTGACCTGCTCCAACAAACAGGAACAGCAGGAGTTGCTGAATATCGTTGTTGTAGGTGGTGGTGCCACAGGAGTGGAAGTGGCGGGAGTACTTTCGGAAATGAAGAAATTTGTATTGCCGAATGATTATCCCGATATGCCCAGCAGTCTGATGCATATTTATCTGATAGAAGCGGGGCCGCGGCTACTTGCCGGAATGTCCGAAGACTCATCTAGTCATGCAGAACAGTTCCTCCGTGAAATGGGAGTCAACATTCTTTTAAATAAGCGTGTCACGGATTACCGTGACCATAAGGTGACACTTGAAGACGGCAGTGAGATTGCTACCCGTACTTTTATTTGGGTAAGTGGAGTGACCGGAGTTTCTTTTGGGAATATGAATACGTCCGTAATCGGTCGTGGAGGCCGTATCAAAGTAGATGCCTTCAATCGGGTAGAAGGAACGAATAATGTGTTTGCCATTGGTGACTTATGTATTCTTTCCGGTGACGAAGATTATCCGAACGGACATCCTCAACTGGCACAAGTTGCCATCCAACAAGGGGAATTGCTGGCAAAGAATCTGATCCGCCTGGAAAAAGGAAAAGAGATGAAGCCTTTTCATTATCGTAACTTGGGGTCGATGGCGACTGTCGGGCGTAATCGTGCCGTAGCGGAATTCAGCAAGGTGAAGATGCAGGGATGGTTTGCTTGGGTAATGTGGCTGGTAGTGCATCTGCGCTCTATTCTGGGAGTACGCAATAAAGTAGTGGTGTTGTTGAACTGGGTATGGAATTACTTCACCTATGATCAGTCCATGAGAATGATTGTCTATGCCCGCAAGGCGAAAGAGATCCGTGACCGGGAAGCAATTGAGGCAACTACCCATTGGGGGAAAGACCTCATACAGGAGCCACAACCGGCCAAACAAGAACCGCAACCAAACTCAAAAGAAATAGTATAGCACCGTTTTGCGATGGTGTCACTATCCGGTCGGTATAGTGACACTATTACAAGGAGATAGTGACACTATAACAACAGTATAGTGACACCATGTTTTTTTGAACGGTAAATTCGTACAAGGTGTCCGATATCGGACACCTTCTCTTTTTTATTATTCTCTGTTAATCAGTTGATTATGCTTTTGGCATAGATTTGGTATAATAAAGGGTAAAACAACTGAAAGTGAAATTGTAAATACTTAGATATGGACAGAGAAATACCCAAAGAAGTGCGTAACAAAGAACGCAATAAAAAGATCATCCGTTATTCATCGATAGGAGTGGCCGGTATAGTTGTTATCGGCATACTTATATCTGTCATGCGGACAGGAGTGGAAAAAAAGGATCTGGTACTTTCTACAGTTGATAAGGGAATGATTGAAGTTAGTGTCAGCGCCTCCGGTAAGGTAGTCCCTGCATTTGAAGAAATCATCAATTCTCCCATTAACAGTCGTATCGTTGAGGTATACAGAAAAGGAGGGGATAGTGTGGAAATCGGCACTCCGATTCTGAAACTCGACCTTCAGAGCACGGAAACGGAATATAAAAAACTGCTTGACGAAGAACAGATGCGCCGCTATAAGCTGGATCAGCTTCGCGTCAATAATCAGACGAAACTTTCCGATATGGCGATGCAGATTAAGGTCTCTGCCATGAAATTGAGCCGCATGAAAGTGGAACTTCGGAACGAACACTATCTGGACAGTCTGGGAGCGGGAACAACAGATAAAGTGCGTCAGGCAGAATTGAGCTATAACGTAGCACAACTGGAATACGAACAGCTCCAACAACAATATAAGAACGAAAAAGAAGTAGCGGCTGCCGAACTGAAAGTGCAGGAACTGGATTTCAATATCTTCCGTAAAAGTCTTGCCGAAATGAAGCGTACACTGGACGATGCCCAGATTCGGTCTCCGCGTAAAGCGATTCTTACCTACATTAATAATCAGATCGGTGCTCAGATTTCGCAAGGCGGACAGGTGGCCATCATCTCAGACTTAAGTCATTTTAAGGTAGAAGGTGAAATAGCCGATACCTACGGTGACCGGGTAGCTGCCGGAGGAAAAGCGGTTGTAAAGATAGGCAATGACAAACTGGAAGGAACGGTCAGCAGTGTGACACCCCTGTCTAAAAACGGAGTCATTTCTTTTACAGTGCAGTTGAAAGACGATAATAACCACCGTTTACGTTCGGGACTGAAAACGGACGTTTATGTGATGAATGCCGTAAAGGAAGATGTGATGCGGATGGCAAACGCTTCTTTCTATGTGGGACGTGGTGAGTATGATCTTTTTGTCCGGACATCTGATGACGAACTGGTGAAACGTAAAGTACAGCTGGGCGATTCCAACTTTGAATATGTGGAAGTGGTGAGTGGCTTACAACCGGGAGATGTAGTGGTAGTCAGTGATATGAGCTCTTATAAGAACAAGAATAAGCTGAAAATGAGATAAAAACGATCTAAATTAAATACTTATAGTTATGATAACATTGACTTCTCTCTCTAAGATTTACCGTACGGACGAGATTGAAACGGTAGCACTGGAAAACGTGAATCTGACCGTAGACCGCGGAGAATTTCTAAGCATTATGGGGCCGTCCGGATGTGGCAAATCTACTTTGTTGAATATTATGGGACTGCTTGATGCACCCACAACAGGAACTGTTGAAATTAACGGTACGCACACTGAGGGAATGAAAGATAAGCAACTGGCGGCTTTCCGTAACAAAACACTGGGCTTTGTATTCCAGTCTTTCCATCTGATTAATTCACTCAATGTGATGGATAACGTTGAGTTACCATTACTCTATCGTCGTATCGGCAGCGGTGAACGCAAGCGTTTGGCGAAGGAGGTACTGGAAAAAGTCGGATTGAGTCATCGTATGAATCACTTTCCGACGCAGCTTTCCGGTGGTCAGTGTCAGCGTGTGGCCATAGCGCGTGCAATTATCGGTCATCCGGAGATAATTCTGGCCGATGAACCTACCGGTAACCTGGATTCTAAGATGGGTGCCGAAGTCATGGAACTTCTCCATCGGCTGAATAAGGAAGACGGCCGAACTATCGTTATGGTGACGCATAATGAAGAACAGGCGAAACAGACTTCAAGAACTATCCGTTTCTTCGATGGCCGTCAGGTACAGTAATCCCCTTTTAAACTCTAAAAAAGCTAATCATGACAAAGAATATTTTTATAACTGCTGTTGCGGTATTATTAAGTGTAGCCCTTTGCCCGCTTTGGGCACAAAATGTGAGTGAAGATTGTAAAGTAGGCGAATTTTCCGCTATCAATCTGCGGTCGGTAGGTAACATTATTTTCACTCAGTCCGATACTTATTCCTGTCGGATGGAAGGTCCTTTTGAATATGTCGATAAAACAAAAGTAACGGTAAAAGGAGAAACATTGGTTATCGAATATAAGCAGAAGAATGTAAAAAACGTTAAGAACCTGACGTTCTATATCACAGCCCCTGATTTGAAGAGTGTAAAGATCGATGGTGTCGGCAACTTCAATGCTAAAGAAACCCTGAAACTGAAAAATGTAACTTTCAAACTCGATGGAGTGGGAAACTGTGAGGTGAAAAAGCTCCATTGTGATGAGTTGGAATTAATGGTAGACGGGGTCGGGAATATGAATGTCAATGTAAACTGCAATACTGTGAAAGCCAAAGTGGATGGAGTCGGAAATATCAAATTGTCCGGCAAGGCAGACAGAGCTTCTCTGAAGCGTGACGGAGTAGGCAGAATCAATCATAAAGGCCTGAAATGCCCGGATGTGAGCACGAAAGGCTGGGGATTCTGATAAGTATGAAAATGAATGAGAAGATAATGAGATTACAATGATAAAACTCTATTTCAAACAAGCATTTCACCTGTTGAAGGAGAATAAGTTACTTTCTTCTATCTCTATCATAGGTACGGCATTGGCTATTGCTATGATTATGGTGATTGTGATCACATTGCGTGCTACTATTGCACCCTTTGCTCCGGAAAGCTATCGTGACCGTATGTTGATTTTCAGGTATGCGGGATTTCAGTATAAAACAAACGAGAACTGGCAGAGTAACGGACCTGTTTCTTATAAGACAGCGAAAGCCTGTTTTAAAGAAATGGCTGCCCCTGAAGCAGTTACTATAACCAGCAGTTTCTCGGAAACGATGCTGGCTGCCAAGCCAGCGGGAGAGAAGGTTAGTTGCAGTGTATTGCAGGTGGATGATGATTTCTGGAAAGTATTTAAGTTCGATTTCCTTTCGGGATATCCGTTTGATAAGGCTACTTTTGATGCCGGTGCAACCAAAGCAGTAATATCTGAGGATATAGCCCGGCAATTGTTCGGAACATCGGATGTAGTCGGAAAAACATTCCTTTTAAATCACTCCGCTTATATGATTTGTGGAGTTGTGCGTCCCGTATCCAAACTGGCACGGTATGCTTATGCCCAGATTTGGATTCCTTTAAGTTCAACAGATGCGTTTACCGCCAGTTGGGGTGAATATGGAATTATGGGAATGGTGAGTGTCTACATTCTGGCTAAATCTCAGGATGACTTTCCGGCAATCCGTATGGAAGCTGAACGTCTCAGGGACAGATATATGGAAGGTTATCCGGATTATGAATTGCTTTATCGTGACCAGCCGGATACTTATTTTGTGGCGGCACAACGATATTCAGCCAATAATCCTCCGGCTGTGAAGCAGGCTGTCCGTCAGTATATAATAACGTTAATCATTCTGTTGATCGTACCTGCTGTCAACCTTTCCGGACTGACATTGTCGCGTATGCGCAAACGCCTTTCTGAAATCGGTGTTCGAAAAGCTTTCGGTGCGCCCAGACGCGAACTGATGATACAGGTACTTTCTGAGAATATGCTTTATTCACTGTTGGGTGGAGTGCTCGGATTAATTCTGAGTTATGGCGCAACTTTCTTCTTGGGAAGTATGCTGTTTTCCATTGACTTTATGGGTAATGGTGTGACGGATTTGCGGACCATGTGTATGGATCTGCTGTTTGATCCGGTTGTGTTCTTGCTCGCATTTTTTACCTGCTTTGCACTTAATTTATTGAGTGCTGCCATTCCGGCATGGAGAGTGACACGGACAAATATTGTGGATGCCATCAATGAGAGATAACCGAAACATTCAACAAACTAATTTTTAAGAAGATGCAACTGTTAAAACAAATATGGAACGAACGTCGCTCGAACGGGTGGCTGTGGGCAGAATTGCTGATTGTTTTCGTGGTGTTGTGGTATATTGTCGATTGGACGTATGCAACAGCGCGTACTTATTACGAACCGCTGGGATATGACATTACCAATACTTACTATCTGGAACTCAGTCTGAAAAACAATAAGAGTGATTCTTATATTCCGAAAGGGCAGAAGGAAACGACGACGGGACAGGACATTGTTGAACTGACTAACCGACTCCGTCGCTTGCCGGAAGTAGAGGCTGTCTCGATATCAGTGAATGCACGTCCGTATATAGGAAGTAATTCCGGCATCCGTTTTCGCCTTGATACGCTGGTGCGCAGTCCGTTGAGACGTCCGGTAACACCGGAGTTTTTTCAGGTGTTCCGTTATCAAAGTGCGGATGGACAGGGATATCAGCCTTTAATGCAGGCTATAAAAAACGGAAATGCGGTTCTCAGCGAGAATATATGGCCTGACGGTTATAAGGGTGACCGTACGTTGTTGGGAAAAGAAGTCGTGAATGTGGATGATTCTACAGACGTTTATAAAATAGCTGCCGTATCGACTAAGGTACGTTACAATGATTTTTGGCCAAATTACAGCGATCGCTATATGGCTATTCCTCTTACGGAAGCACAATTGGCCGAGATTAATGATGACCTGTATCCGCTCAATACGGAAGTTTGCCTGCGTGTAAAGCCGAATACGGCTCCCGGCTTTCCGGAGCGTCTGATGGAACAGTCGGATACCCAGTTCAGTGTGGGAAATCTTTTTATACTGAAGGTACACGATTACGAGATGATACGTGAGGATTATAATCGTACCAATGTCAATCAGATGCAGACGCGGTTTTGGATGATGGGCTTTTTGTTGGTGAATATCCTGTTGGGAATAGTCGGTACATTCTGGTTTCGTACCCAGCATCGTCGTGGAGAACTCGGACTTCGTGTCGCAGTCGGTTCCACCCGCATGGGACTCTGGCATCGTCTTAATAAAGAAGGCTTGTTGCTACTGGCACTGGCTGCTTTGCCTGCTGCAATTATTTGTTATAATATAGGTTATCTGGAACTGACGGAAGGTGGTATAGAGTGGAGTATCATTCGTTTTCTTATCACTTTTTGTGTGACAAGTCTTTTGATGGCTTTGATGATACTCATAGGCATTTGGTTCCCCGCCCGGCAGGCGATCCGTATACAGCCGGCAGAAGCCTTACGCGAGGAATAAAAAACTGAAGCTATTTGCATTGTTTTCAATATAATAACTTATCTTTGTAGGCAAAATGTTGAAAACAATGCTGTTTTTTGCTTATGAACCGACAATATTACTGTTTGTTTGTTGTTTTGTTCTTCGTTGTTTTTGCCCGGGCGGCGGCAGCAGAACATACATACAACATACTTTTTATTCAATCTTATACCTCGCAAACCCCTTGGCATAACGACCTGAATGAGGGGCTGACCAAGGGATTCAAAGAGAATGGACTGAAAGTAAATATTACTACTGAATATTTGGATGCCGATTTTTGGTCATTCAGTTCGGAGAAAGTGATTATGCAGCGTTTTTGTCAGCGTGCCCGTGACAGAAAGACGGATATGATTATCACAGCCAGCGATGAGGCTTTTTACACTCTTTTCTCTTCCGGCGATTCGTTGCCTTACCAAGTTCCGGTTGTGTTTTTCGGAATCAAATATCCCGATAAAGAACTTATAGCGAGTCTTCCCAATGTATGCGGATTCACCGCTAATCCCGATTTTTATGTGATCTTAAAGCAGGCACAAAAGGTATTTCCCCAACGGAAAGAAGTGATATGTGTGATTGACAACAGTTTTCTGAGTAATAAGGGACGTGAGGACTTCAAACAAGAATGGCAGCTTTTTCAGGAAGAGAATCCGGATTACAAGATGAAACTCTACAATACCCAGCATGAATCAACCAATCATATTATTGCGGCTATCTGTTATCCCCGCAATAGTTATGCTCGGGTTGTGGTTGCTCCCAAATGGTCACCGTTCCTTTCGTTTGTAGGCAAGAACTCCAAAGCACCGGTCTTCTCCAGTCAGAATGTGGGGCTGATGAACGGTGTATTTGCGGCATATGACGCAGACGCCTATACCTCTGCGATGTCTGCTGCAAAGAAGGCATCGCGAGTGTTGAAGGGGGAATCTCCCTTGAAACTGGGTGTGACGGAGACGGAACAGGGATTTATTTACGATTATAAACAGCTGGACTTCTTTCATATAGACCCGGATAAGGTTTCCTCCAGTGGCAGTGTTGTTAATCAGCCGTATTGGGAAAGATATAAATTATTGTTTATTCTTCTTTATCCATCTATCCTGGCATTGTTGATCGTCTCTATCGTGTGGCTCATTCGTGTCAACCGTCGTGAAGCTAAGCGACGGATACATGCCCAGACCCGCTTGTTGGTGCAGAATAAACTGGTGGAACAGCGGAATGAGTTTGATAATATCTTCCATTCCATACGCGACGGTGTGATCACATATGATACTGATCTTCATATTCACTTTACCAACCGTTCTCTGCTGAAGATCCTTCATTTACCCTCAGAATCGGGCGGACGGAATTATGAAGGAATGATGGCGGGCAGTATTTTCAAAATATACTATAACGGTCAGGATATCCTTTACAAGATATTGAAGAAGGTGGGAGAGACTGGGCAGAGTGTCATTATTCCCGATGGGGCTTTTATGAAAGAAGTACATAGCGAACATTATTTCCCGGTTTCCGGGGAAGTTGTTCCGATTCATTCAGGCGGGCAGATTACCGGTATGGCACTTTCGGCACGCAACGTATCGGATGAAGAAATGCAGAAACGTTTCTTTGACATGGCCGTGGAGGAAAGTTCTATTTACCCTTGGCAGTTTGATGTGGAGAGTAATAGTTTCATCTTTCCGCAAGGTTTTCTTGTTCGTTTTGGTTATGATGAGTCGATTACTTCCATCACCCGCGACGAAATGGATCGTATGGTTTATCCGGAGGATTTGAAGGAAATGCGTATTCTCTTTGATAAAACATTGGCGGGAAAAGAAACCAATACCCGTTTGAATTTCCGTCAGCGCAATGCCAATGGAGAATATGAATGGTGGGAATACCGTTCCTCTGTTATTTCCGGTCTGACGAGAGATTCGCTATATAATATATTAGGTGTATGCCAAAGTATCCAACGTTATAAGACAGCAGAACAGGAAATGAGGGAGGCGCGTGATAAGGCACTTCAGGCTGACAAACTGAAATCTGCTTTCCTTGCCAATATGAGTCATGAGATCCGTACACCACTGAATGCTATTGTCGGTTTCTCCGACTTGTTGAGCGATACAAGCGGCTTTACAGAAGAGGAAATAGGGCAATTTATAGCAACGATCAATAAGAATTGCGGATTGTTACTTGCATTGATTAATGATATTCTCGATCTGTCGCGTATCGAGTCAGGAACAATGGAATTTATGTTTGCCAATCATAATTTGCCTCTGCTGCTGAAGACAGTACATGATTCTCAACAACTGAATATGCCTCCGAGAGTGGAACTGTTGCTTCGTATGCCCGATAATGAGAAAAAATACCTGGTGACAGATAATGTCCGTCTCCAACAAGTCGTCAATAATCTGATCAATAATGCTGCCAAGTTTACGACTTACGGTTCCATTACTTTCGGATATGAGGAAGATGAAGATCCCGAATATACCCGAATCTTTGTGGAAGATACGGGAGTCGGCATTTCCGAAGAAGGTATCCGTCATATCTTCGAACGATTCTATAAGGTGGACAACTTTACACAGGGAGCCGGTCTTGGATTGAGTATCTGCCAGACGATTGTCGAACGTCTGAGAGGAACGATCTTTGTGACTTCCGAAGTAGGCAGGGGAACTCGCTTTACTGTACGTATCCCGAATTTCTGCGAATAAGACTGAACGTTCATTTCTGTGCATAGTGTCCGAAAATGAACACTGATACATTTCTCTAACCGATTGATAGTAAATGTATTATTCTTTTGGCACATGGTTTGATTCTATCTGACTGGAAAATACCGTGTACAATGAAAAAGAAAAGTATATTGTTTGTTCTGGCTGCAATCTGTCTGCCTTTGGCAGTGTCGGCACAGAAAGAGAGGGAAATCACCTTGAACGAAGCTATCGCTATGGCGCGTATGCAGTCTGTTGACGCTGCCGTTGCCTTGAATGAGTTGAAAACATCTTATTGGGAATATCGCACATTCCGTGCCGATCTTCTTCCGGAAATCAATCTGAAAGGAACACTGCCTAATTACAATAAATCTTACGGCTCCTATCAGAATCCGGACGGTTCTTACAGCTTTGTCCGCAACAGCGCCTTAGGTCTTTCCGGTGAACTTTCCATCGACCAGAATATCTGGCTTACCGGTGGACAACTTTCACTAACGTCTTCCCTTGACTACCTAAAGCAACTGGGTAATAGCGGTGATCGCCATCTGATGTCCGTTCCTGTTACTTTAAAACTGACCCAACCTATTCTTGGTGTGAATAATGTGAAGTGGAACAGGCGTATAGAACCTGTGCGATATGCCGAAGCGAAGGCGGAATTTATCACAGCTACCGAAGAAGTGACGATGCGGGCTATTACCTATTACTTTGATCTGCTGTTGGCGAAGGAGACTCTTGGAACCGCCCGTCAGAACTTGACGAATGCCAATCAGCTTTACGAAGTGGCTATAGCTAAACGCAAGATGGGACAGATTTCGGAAAATGAACTTCTCCAGTTAAAACTTTCGGCATTGAATGCAAAGGCTGCGTTGACCGAAGCCGAAAGTGATCTGAATGCCAAGATGTTCCAGCTTCGTGCCTTTCTGGGAGTGGGAGAGGATGAAATCCTCCGTCCTGTCGTTCCCGAGTCGGTAGATTGTGGTAAAATGGAATATAATATGGTTTTGAATAAAGCGCTGGAACGTAATTCTTTTGCCCAGAATATTCGTCGCCGTCAGTTGGAGGCCGATTATGCGGTAGCTACGGCACGTGGTAATCTGCGTAGCATTAATTTGTTTGCCAGTGTAGGATATACGGGAGAGAGTCGTGAACTTTCCAGTGTCTACAGGAACTTGCAGGATAATCAGATTGTGCAGGTAGGCGTTCAGATTCCGATTCTGGACTGGGGAAAGAGACGCGGAAAGGTACGGGTAGCGAAAAGCAACCGCGATGTAGTGCTTTCGAAGATCCGGCAGGAACAGATCAACTTCAATCAGGACATATTCTTGCTGGTAGAGCATTTCAATAATCAGGCACAGCAATTGGAGATAGCCAAAGAGGCGGATGGCATAGCTCAGCAACGTTACAAAACCAGTATTGAAACCTTCCTGATTGGTAAAATCAATACACTGGATTTGAATGATGCCCAGAACGCCAAAGACGAGGCACGCCGGAAACACATCTCCGAACTTTATTATTACTGGTATTACTTTTATCAGATCCGTAGTCTGACTCTCTGGGATTTCCAGGCTAACACGGAGTTGGAAGCGGATTTTGATGAAATAGTGCGACAATAGGGATTAATCGGGCTATTTGTTGCTTGTATTGAGTATTTACAATATCTTTGTCATAAGTAATTTAAACTATGATTTTAATAATAGACGACGACAGTGCGGTACGCTCTTCACTCAGTTTTATGTTGAAGCGGGCTGGATATGAAGCACAAACGGTTTCTGGTCCCCGGGAAGCTATGGAGGTGGTGCGTTCCGTAGCACCGGATTTAATTTTAATGGATATGAACTTCACCCTTTCTACTACAGGTGAAGAAGGGCTGACTTTGCTCAGGCAAGTGAAAATATTCCGTCCGGAAACTCCGGTGATACTGATGACCGCCTGGGGAAGCATACAGCTTGCCGTGCAAGGTATGCAGGCAGGAGCCTTCGATTTTATCACCAAACCTTGGAATAATGCGGCATTGTTGCAACGTATCGAGACGGCTTTGGAACTGGCAGGCTCTCCCAAAGAGACAACGCAGGAACAGAATGACGCTTTCGACCGTCGTCATATCATCGGTCGCAGTCAGGGGCTGACGGAAGTACTGAATACCATTGCCCGTATAGCAAAGACGAATGCTTCCGTACTGATCACCGGAGAAAGTGGGACGGGCAAGGAGCTGATAGCCGAGGCAATACACATCAACAGCCAACGTGCCAAACAGCCTTTTGTCAAAGTGAACTTGGGAGGAATCTCCCAAAGTCTGTTCGAAAGTGAAATGTTCGGCCATAAGAAAGGAGCTTTTACGGATGCTTCCTCCGACCGTATCGGACGCTTTGAGATGGCGAATAAAGGAACCATCTTTCTGGACGAGATCGGTGATCTCGACCCTTCCTGTCAAGTGAAGCTCTTGCGGGTGTTACAAGATCAGACGTTTGAAGTATTGGGAGACAGCCGTCCCCGTAAGACGGATATTCGTGTCGTCTCCGCTACCAATGCCGATTTGCGTAAGATGGTGGGCGAACGTACTTTCCGCGAAGATTTGTTTTATCGTATTAATCTGATTACCGTCAGACTGCCGGCTTTGCGTGAGCGTCGGGAGGATATTCCCTTGCTGGCACGTCACTTTGCCGATCGTCAGGCAGAGGCCAACGGTTTTCCTCGCACCGAATTTTCGGCGGATGCCTTGCAGTTTCTGAGTCGTTTACCTTATCCGGGAAATATTCGTGAATTGAAGAATCTGGTAGAACGTACGATTCTGGTCAATGGAAAGCCGACGCTTGATGCCGCCGACTTTGATGCTCAGTATATCCGTCACGAAGATCAGAAAGTCGCCGAAGGCGCATCCTTTGCTGGTATGACTCTGGATGAAATAGAACGGCAGACGATTTTGCAGGCTTTGGAGCGTCATAAGGGAAATCTGAGTCAGGTAGCTACAGCGCTTGGCATCAGTCGTGCCGCCCTTTACCGTCGTCTGGAGAAGTTTGGAATCAGTGTTTAGCAGATAGATGTTACTATTATTATGCGTATAAAAGGATTCTTTGGTATACTCGTTTTCCTGCTTCTGGTCTTGGGGGGTGGATTGCTTTTCCTTTCAAGCCGGTTGAATATGATCTATTTCTATATAGGAGAGGGGTTGGTCCTTTTTATCCTGTGTTATCTCCCGTTTTTCTATCGTAAGATTGTGAAACCGCTGAACTCTATCGGAAGCGGTATGGAACTGTTGCGCGAACAGGATTTCAGCAGCCGGTTAAGTCCCGTGGGGCAATATGAAGCTGACCGTATCGTGAACGTCTTCAACCGGATGATGGAGCAACTAAAGAATGAACGTCTCCGTCTCCGCGAACAGAATAACTTCCTTGACCTGCTGATTAAAGCCTCTCCGATGGGAGTCATCCTCACCACATTGGACGAGGACCTTTCCGAGCTGAACCCGATGGCGCAGAAAATGCTGGGTGTCCGTCAGGAAGATGTTCTGGGTAAAAAGATGAACGAGATAGATTCTCCGCTTGCCGCCGAGTTGGCAAACGTACCGAAAGGAGAAACGGCTACCGTCCGTCTGAATGATTCGAATATTTATAGGTGTACGCATTCCTCTTTTATTGACCGTGGATTTCAGCACCCCTTCTTCCTGATAGAAAGTCTGACGGACGAAGTGATGAAGGCAGAGAAGAAAGCCTACGAGAAAGTGATCCGCATGATTGCCCACGAAGTGAACAACACTACTGCCGGAATAACCTCCACACTGGATACGGTAGAACAGGCGCTTTCTACCGAAGAAGGCATGGATGATATTTGCGATGTCATGCGTGTATGTACCGAACGCTGTTTCTCTATGAGCCGTTTCATCACCCGTTTTGCCGATGTAGTGAAGATTCCCGAACCGACGCTCACGCCTGTCGACCTGAATGACCTCGCATTTACATGCAAGCGTTTTATGGAAGGTATGTGTACCGACCGGAACATAAAACTTCGTCTGGAGATAGACGAAACGCTGAAAGAGGTAAAAATGGATGCCTCCCTCTTCGAACAGGTATTGGTAAACATCATCAAGAATGCTGCGGAAAGCATCGAGAAGGATGGAGAGATTATCGTCCGCACCCTTTCTCCTGCCATTGTCGAAGTGGTGGACAACGGCAAGGGAATCAGCAAAGAGGTGGAAGCGAAGCTGTTCAGCCCGTTCTTCTCCACCAAGCCCAATGGTCAGGGAATCGGACTGATCTTTATCCGGGAGGTTCTGATGCGTCACGGCTGTACCTTCTCTCTGCGGACTTATGCCGACGGATTGACCAGATTCCGTATTCTTTTTCCCTGATCAAATGTCAAACGAGAACAGTTCTTCCGCTATATAGACCTTTTTTTGTTCTGAAATCCCTCCTACCTTTGCCCCGCTCAATTCAATAGGATGTTAAGGTATAAGATATGAGATTAATAATTAAAGGTGCAGTAGCGCTCTTTCTTTTATTGGCTATCAGTATTCCGCTAAGTGCCCAATACATAGTGCAGGGTGTGGTGACTGATTCTCTGACCAGAGAACCCTTATCTTATGTATCTGTACGTCTGAAAAACACGACCGAAGGAACGACTACCGGAAGTGACGGACGCTTTTATTTCAAAACTCATCGCTCCGAAGGAGTGCTTGTGATCTCAACCGTAGGCTATAATGAATATAGCCGACTGATCCATCCGGCACGTAATCTTTCGTATAAAGTAGCACTTTCTCCCGCTACATATGCGCTCAACGAAGTATTGGTGAAGCCTAAACGCGAGCATTACCGTAAGAAAGACAATCCCGCTGTGGAGTTTGTCCGTCGGATGATAGAACATCGTGACGACCATTCTCCTAATGAGAAAGACTTCTGGCAGCGCGACCGTTATGAGAAGACTACCTTTGCGCTGAACAACTTCGACGAAGAGAAACAGAAGAAATGGCTATACCGCAAATTTGATTTCCTGACAGAATATGTAGACACCTCTGCCGTCACCGGAAAACCGATACTGACCGTATCTGCCCGTGAACTTCTTGCTACGGACTACTACCGCAAATCTCCTCATTCCGAAAAGCAGTGGGTGAAGGGACGCAAGCAGGCAGGAGTCGATGAATTCCTTTCCAAACAAGGTATGCAGGCTGCTATTAATGAAGTCTTTAAAGACGTGGACATTTACGAGAACAACATCTCCCTGTTCACCAATAAGTTCGTCAGCCCCTTATCCCGCATCGGGACAGGATTCTACAAATATTATCTGATGGATACCTTGCAGATCGGCGGTGAAACCTGTGCGGACCTTGCTTTCACCCCCTTTAATTCCGAATCTTTCGGTTTTAACGGGCACTTGTATGTCACGCTCGACTCTACCTACTTTGTCAAACGTGCCGTACTTAACTTCCCGAAGAAGATCAATCTGAACTTTGTCGATTATATGCTGCTTGAACAGGAATTTAAGCGGGCAGAAGACGGTACTCGTCTGCTCGACCATGAAAGTATCACCGTAGAATTCAAACTGACCGAAGGACAGGATGGTATCTTTGCCCGTCGGGTGGCGGATTACAGTCGTTATTCTTTCCTTCCGACCGAGGAAGCCGATAAAGCCTTCACCAAACCGGAACGTATCATCGAAGAAACCGAAGCGCTGTCCCGACCCGAAACTTTCTGGGCGGAGAACCGTCCGCAAGCAGCCATCTCGCAACAGGAGAACTCCGTAGACCGCCTGATGGCGCAACTGCGTGGCTATCCGGTCTATTATTGGACGGAAAAGGTGCTATCCATTCTCTTCACCGGATACATCCCGACCTCCAAAGAAGCCCCTCTTTTCTATATCGGTCCCATGAATGCCACCATCAGCGGGAATACGCTGGAAGGACCGCGTATCCGTGCTGGTGGAATGACGACCGCATGGCTCAACCCTCATCTGTTCGGCAAAGGCTATATCGCTTATGGCTTCAAAGACGAAAGGCTGAAAGGACTGGCGGAAGTAGAATACTCCTTTAAAAAGAAAAAGGAATATGCCAATGAATTTCCCATCCATTCACTGAAAGTACGTTATGAATCGGACGTTAACCAATACGGACAAAACTATCTGTACACAAGCAAAGACAATGTCTTCCTTGCCTTGAAGCGTGAAAAAGATGATCGTATCGGCTATTACCGGCAAACGGAAATGACCTATACCAATGAGTTTTATTCCGGCTTCTCCTTCCAGCTAACGGCACGCAGGCGGACGGATGAATCGAGCTACCTGATTCCTTTTCTGCGGAAAGACGGTGAGGCTTACTCTCCGGTTAAAGACTTCTCTACCAGTGCGGCGGAGTTGAAGCTGCGCTATGCCCCGAACGAGAAATTCTTTCAGACACAATGGAACCGCTTCCCTGTATCGCTGGATGCTCCGGTGTTTACACTGTCGCACACCATTGCCGGAAAAGGAGTACTGGGAAGTGATTACACCTATAATCATACCGAAGCGGGTATACAGAAACGTTTCTGGTTTTCCGCTTTCGGCTATACGGATATTATCCTGAAAGCAGGGAAGGTATGGGATAAAGTTCCCTTTCCGTTGCTCATTATGCCGAATGCGAACCTTTCCTACACCATTCAGCCGGAATCCTATTCGTTAATGAATGCTATGGAGTTTATGAATGATGAATACTTTTCGTGGGACGTCACCTATTTCCTCAACGGGTGGTTGTTCAATCGTATCCCATTGTTGAAAAAACTGAAATGGAGGGAAATAGTTTCCTGTCGTGGACTTTATGGGCATTTGAGTGATAAGAATAATCCGGATATGACAGACGGTTTGTTCGCTTTTCCGATAGCAAGTACCCGTACAATGGGAAAAACACCTTACGTGGAGGCGGGTGTGGGTATTGAAAACATTTTCAAGGTATTACGTTTAGACTACGTCTGGCGGCTCACATATAGGGATTCGCCCGATATTGACAAGTCCGGCCTGAGGATAAGTCTTCACATGACCTTCTAAAAGTTAAATCCTGCTAATTGCAATGTTTATATAGCAAACAAAGGTCGCTTTAGTAATTAATTAATCTTATTTTTGCATCAATTTTAGTTTAATTTTAATAGAATAGAAATGAAACAAGAAATTAAACCCGCTACTGGACGTCTTGGCGTGTTGGTAGTTGGAGTAGGTGGTGCGGTTGCCACCACAATGATTGTAGGTACACTAGCCTCTCGCAAGGGACTGGCAAAACCGATAGGATCTATTACACAGTTAGCCACAATGCGCATGGAAAACAACGAAGAAAAACTCATCAAGGACGTTGTGCCCTTGACTGATTTGAACGACATTGTTTTCGGTGGATGGGATATCTTCCCGGACAACGCATATGAAGCTGCTATGTATGCCGAGGTTTTGAAAGAAAAAGACCTGAACGGTGTGAAAGATGAACTGGAAGCTATCAAGCCGATGCCTGCAGCTTTCGATCACAACTGGGCAAAACGTCTGAATGGTACACATATCAAGAAGGCTGCTACCCGTTGGGAAATGGTAGAACAACTCCGTCAGGACATCCGCGACTTTAAGGCTGCCAATAACTGCGAACGCGTTGTTGTACTGTGGGCTGCAAGTACCGAAATCTACATTCCGTTATCAGACGAACACATGTCACTCGCTGCTTTGGAGAAAGCAATGAAAGATAACAACACAGAAGTTATCTCTCCGAGTATGTGTTATGCATACGCTGCTATCGCAGAAGATGCTCCGTTTGTGATGGGTGCTCCTAACTTGTGTGTAGATACTCCGGCCATGTGGGAATTCTCTAAACAGAAGAATGTTCCTATCTCCGGTAAAGACTTCAAGAGCGGTCAGACACTGATGAAAACCGTATTGGCTCCGATGTTCAAGACTCGTATGCTGGGTGTGAACGGTTGGTTCTCTACCAACATCCTCGGTAACCGTGACGGTGAAGTGCTGGATGATCCGGACAACTTTAAGACAAAAGAAGTTAGTAAGCTGTCTGTAATCGACACCATCTTCGAACCGGAAAAATATCCGGATCTCTATGGAGACGTTTACCACAAAGTACGCATCAACTACTATCCTCCCCGTAAGGACAACAAAGAAGCATGGGATAACATCGACATCTTCGGATGGATGGGCTATCCGATGGAAATCAAGGTAAACTTCCTTTGCCGTGACTCTATCCTGGCTGCTCCTATTGCACTTGACCTGGTATTGTTCAGTGACTTGGCTATGCGTGCAGGTATGTGTGGCATCCAGACTTGGTTGTCATTCTTCTGCAAGAGCCCGATGCACGATTTCGAACATCAGCCGGAACACGACCTGTTCACACAATGGAGAATGGTAAAACAGACATTGCGTAACATGATTGGTGAAAAAGAACCTGATTATTTAGCTTAATTAAATAAGTGGAGAGTTGAAAGTTGAGAGTTGAAAGTTGTTGCAATGTAATTGCAGCATTAGACAACTTTTAACTTTCAACTTTTATTTTTGGAGCACATCCAATCATCCTCCACTCTCAATTTTCAACTCTCAACTCTCAACTATTAATGAAGAGACCTTCCTTTCTACCTGTTTTAATAGGCACGGGCTTTGGCTCTGGTTTTTCTCCTTTTGCTCCCGGTACGGCCGGGGCATTGCTGGCTTCTATCATCTGGATTGCACTTTACTTCCTGCTTCCTTTCACTGCTTTATTATGGACGACTGCTGCTTTGGTGGTTCTTTTTACCTTTGCAGGTATTTGGGCTGCCAATAAGTTGGAGTCTTGTTGGGGCGAAGACCCGTCACGTGTGGTGGTCGATGAAATGGTAGGTGTGTGGATTCCGTTACTGGCAGTTCCCGATAATGACCGGTGGTATTGGTACGTGATAGCGGCTTTTGCTCTGTTCCGTATTTTTGATATCGTAAAGCCATTGGGAGTACGCAAGATGGAGAACTTTAAAGGTGGAGTAGGGGTAATGATGGATGATGTACTGGCGGGTGTATATAGTTTTATCTTGATAGCGGTGGCACGATGGGTGATTGGCTGAAAAGAGTTGCACGGATGATCTCGCAGAAGGGTGGAGTCTTTATGTTTTTAAGGGCGCAGCTTTCGGCTCAAATGGCGACTATTGCAGACTTTCTGGTGACTATCCTTCTGGTAAGGCTATTTGATGTCTACTATGTATATGCTACCTTGGCGGGCGCTATCTATGGAGGAATTATCAATTGCATTATCAATTATAAATGGACTTTTAAATCGAAAGGGAAAAAAACGCATGTTGCTGTAAAATTCATAATAGTGTGGGTTTGCAGTATTTGGCTGAATACGTGGGGGACGTACACTCTGACGGAATCGTTAGCGAAAATTCCGTGGGTACGTGATACACTCAGCCAATATTTCGGTGACTTCTTCATCATCCCTAAAGTGGTGGTGGCAGTCATTGTAGCGTTGTTCTGGAATTATAATATGCAGCGTTTCTTTGTTTACCGGAATATAGATATAAGAAGCTTGTTTAAAAGAAATTGAAAGAAAACAGAAGATTTAGATAAAAACAGATTTAGGTATATGAATTACAGAGATTACTTACAGCAACTGATTTATAAGATTATCAATCCTTTGATACATGGAATGATTAAAATAGGCATCACCCCTAATTTTATCACTACTACCGGATTTATTCTGAATGTGGTAGCGGCAGGTATGTTTGTCTATGCCGGTATCTGTGGCGGACAGAATGATTTGTCCATTCTTGGATGGGCAGGAGGTGTGATCCTTTTTGCCGGATTGTTCGATATGATGGACGGGCGTGTGGCACGTCTGGGAAACATGAGTTCCAAATTCGGTGCCCTCTACGATTCTGTGCTCGATCGTTACAGTGAGTTGATGACTTTCTTCGGTATCTGTTACTATTTGTCAGTCAAAGACTATTTCATTTACGCTATCATTGCGTTTGTTGCCCTGATCGGTTCGCTGATGGTGAGCTATGTGCGTGCCCGCGCCGAAGGTCTGGGCATTGAGTGCAAGGTTGGATTTATGCAACGCCCGGAGCGTGTGGTTCTGACAAGTCTCGGAGCCTTGTTCTGCGGTGTATTCAAGGATATTACCGCTTTTGATCCGATGCTGATATTGATGGTGCCTTTGACAATCGTCGCTGTGTTCGCCAATATCACAGCTTTCGCACGCGTGAGACATTGCTATAAGGTGATGACAGCGAACGAAAAGAAGAATGACTAATTAAAATAACATCCTTAATGATAAAAACAATTCAAATGCCGTCGAAGAAAGAAACCCTGACCGTTATTGTCATCATGGCTCTTTTTCTTCTGCTGACAGCTGCCTGTATCGGACTCCGTTCCGAACATCTGCTGATGGCGGCACTCTATCTGGTTTTATTTTTTGCCGGACTACCTACCCGGAAGCTGGCAGTGGCCTTACTGCCTTTCGCCATTTTCGGGATCTCGTATGACTGGATGCGTATCTGCCCCAATTACGAAGTAAATCCGATTGATGTGGCCGGACTTTATAATCTCGAAAAGTCGTTGTTCGGAGTGATGGATAATGGTGTGCTGGTTACTCCTTGTGAATACTTTGCCGTGCATCATTGGGCGGTGGCAGATGTCTTCGCCGGCATCTTCTATCTTTGCTGGGTCCCTGTGCCTATCCTGTTCGGACTCTGCCTGTACTTTAAGAAAGAGAGAAAAACTTATCTTCGCTTTGCATTAGTCTTTTTGTTTGTCAACTTAATCGGCTTTGCCGGCTATTATATCCATCCGGCTGCTCCCCCCTGGTATGCTATCAACTACGGTTTCGAACCGATACTGAATACTCCGGGTAACGTGGCGGGTCTCGGTCGCTTCGACGAGATTTTTGGAGTGACTATCTTCGACTCCATTTATGGAAGAAACGCAAACGTCTTTGCTGCCGTTCCTTCCCTTCATGCGGCATATATGGTTGTGGCATTGGTGTATGCCATCATCGGCAAATGCAGATGGTATGTGATTGCCCTTTTCTCTGTTATCATGGCAGGCATCTGGGGAACAGCGATCTACTCTTGTCATCACTATATTATAGATGTACTCCTTGGAATCTCCTGTGCACTGCTCGGCTGGCTGTTCTTTGAGTACGGACTGATGAAGATTCGCGGATTCAGAAACTTCTTTGACCGATATTATCAGTATATTAAATAGTGAAGAACAAATACCGCAATATATTCCTGGCTTTTGGCATTGTCGCCGTCCTGATCATGATATTCACTTTCGATATGGATTATCAGGAACTTTGGGCAAATTTGAAAAGGGCAGGAGTATATTTGCCTTTGGTATTATTGCTGTGGCTGTTCGTTTATCTGATTAATACTACATCGTGGTACATCATTATACGTAGCGGAGGGAAGCCGGGGTTTTCATTTGCCCGGCTTTATAAGTTTACCGTTACGGGTTTTGCCCTGAATTACGTAACTCCCGTCGGACTGATGGGCGGTGAGCCGTATCGCATCATGGAACTGAAACCGTATATAGGAGTGGAGAGAGCCACTTCTTCGGTGATTCTCTACGTGATGATGCACATCTTTTCTCATTTCTGCTTTTGGCTGAGTTCTGTCTTGCTATACCTTTGCCTCTATCCGGTAGGGTGGGTGATGGGAACCATTTTGGGTGCAATCACCGTCTTCTGCCTGCTGGTAGCTATGTTGTTTGTAAAAGGCTATCAGCATGGGATGGCAGTTGCTTTCGTTCGTCTGGGCAGTCATCTTCCTTTTCTGAAAAAGAAAGTAATCCGTTTTGCCGACTCCCATCGGGAACAGTTGGAGAACATAGATAAACAGATAGCCCTGCTTCATCAACAGAAGAAGGGAGCTTTTTATGCCGCTTTGTTTTTGGAATATACGGCACGTGTGGTCAGTTGTCTGGAAATCTGGCTGATCCTCAATGTGCTGACAAGGAGTGTCAGTTTTGCAGATTGCTGCCTGATTGCTGCCTTCTCTTCTTTACTGGCCAATCTTTTGTTCTTCTTGCCTATGCAGTTGGGTGGCCGTGAGGGAGGATTTACCCTTGCGGTAGGCGGGCTTTCCCTTTCCGGAGCTTATGGAGTCTATGCGGCATTGATCACTCGCGTGCGTGAGATGGTCTGGATTGTGATAGGGCTTGCTTTGATGAAGGTTGGAAATAAAAAGTAGCCTTATTTTACTATAATTTCCCAGTATCCGTTTTTGTTTGATCCAACTCGCTGAATCATACCTTTTTGCTTTAATGATGTGATCAGGCGTTCGCTATGCCTTAGGCTGTGTGATATGAATTGTAAGTTTTGATGGCGTTTCGTACTTCCTGTATTTCACGGATGGGAGCTACTATATGCTTTCCGTCAAGGATATCTGTAATTTGACTTTCAGATAAGGTGTTTCCTTCAATAGCCAGTGAACCTTGAATGGTTTTAATTCGGTTGATTTTCCGCAATAGCAAAGCATCTTCCTGTTCCATGCGGATGGCATATCGTTCTACCAATGCGGAGATATCCGCTATTAAGTGGATAGCGCGGGAAGATATGGCGAAAGGCGGAGTATACATGCTGGAATATAAAAAGTTTATAAGTTTATTACTTTCTACAAAGATAGCATTAATTTCCTTCAGAGGAGACATCCTGATGATCTATTTTATAAAGGTAGAAACTCCAACTGCTCCGACTTAGTTTGGTCGGGCAATTGGAGTTTTCTTGTTTATAGGCTATTCAATTAAAACTTTTCTTGATTTCTGCCTCATGCTTTCCAGTTATTTTCCGCATCGAAGCAAGGGCACGCTTTCACCCATTCTTCCGGTTCTATCTCTCCGTTCTCATTCCGGTCGGGACTAAGGTCACGGTGACCGCATACGCGGCATTCCGGATAATCTTTCAGTAAAGTAAGAACCAGTACCCGCAGTGAATGTTTCTGCCATTCGGTCCGGGTATCTTTGGGGCGACCTTTGCTGTCGAGCCCGCCTTCATAGCAGATACCGATACTTTCTCTGTTGTATTATATAGTATAATTTATATATCCTGTTACTAAAATAGTTATATTTGCATCATTATTATTAGAATAATCTGAATATGAAGGCAATACTATTAGTAAGAGTTTCTACAAAAGCACAGGATTTCGACGAACAGGAACGAGAAATTTACAATATGGCTATCAAAGACGGCTACTTACCGGAGTGCATAATTCCTGTATGTGAAAAGGAATCCGGTATAAAGTTGGCAGAAGAAGAGCGTGCAGGATTAAACAAAATGAAAGAATTGATTGAAGAAGATAACGATATAAATTGTGTGTACTGTTGGGAAGTATCAAGAATTGCTAGAAGAAAGAAAATAAACTTCTCTGTATTGGACTATCTCACAACTCATAAAATACAGCTAGTAGTCAAGAATCCGTCTATACGGCTATTTAAAGATAATGGAGATATAGATGAAGGTGCAGAAATGGTATTCACTTTATTCTCCCAAATGGCAGAATCAGAAATGCGTACTAAACTAGCCAGGTGGAAACGTACTAAAGATGCTAAACGCAAAGAATCCATATACACTGGTGGCTGGATTTTATATGGATATACGGTAGATGAGACAACGAAAAAACTAATAATAGACGAGAAACAGGCAAATATAGTAAAGACTATATTTGCTTTATATTTAACAGGGAAATATAGTTATGGTAGTCTAGCCAAAGAACTAATGCAAACAGGACTATTAGTCGGTTATACTTTGCTTACTGCTAGAAAATTTATATCATTAACTTTAAACAATTTTGCTTATGCAGGTTTGCCTTCTTCTACCAATAAACGTAATAATGTCAAGACGGAAGGAAATATATATCCTCAGTTAGTAACATTGGAAATGATAAACAAATGTAAAGAGATAGCTGAGAGTAATACAAACAAACCTAAAAAACAGTATAATAACTATTATTTCGGTAAAGGATTATTAAGATGTCCTTACTGTGGTGGAATAATGGTTGCAAAGAAAAATAACAATACATATCATTGTCAAGAATGTACTAAAGGATTTTGGATACAGATAAATTTAGTTGACAGCATACTTTGGTATAGTTCTATTGCGCTTTATGCAACTAAACTAATGCACAGAAATGATGAAAACAGAAAACAATATTATTGTCAACTAACAATATGTGACAGCAAAATTAAAACTTCTGAATCGCAAATTAAAGCAATGCAGGAAAGAGCGGAAGTAATAGAATATAAAGCTTATGTGGAGGGCACTTTATCAATAACGAAAGCTGATTCTTTTATTAATGAACTCAATAATAAAATAGATAGAGAAAGAAAAGAATTGAATAAGTGGATGAATGATAGGGCTACTATTCAAGGTCTGTTAATTGAGGTGAGTAGAGATGACAAGGTAGTAAACTTAGATAAAGTAGCAGAAATAAAGGATGACAAAACAAGGTATGATATTATTCACGAAGTTTTTGATTGTGCTTTTATAGATAGAATTGAACAGTATAAATATACTATTTCGATATATCCGAAGCTGTGGAATCATCCACTTCAGTACACTTTGAATACGAAGAAAAATACTGTCTTTACAGATGTCACAGAAGATATTCACCAACACTTAATAGGGAAAAAACATTCTTTTATAGACGACATAGAAGTTTTGCCAGTATCAGAAGAGATTAAATGCTACGAAGAAAGGTTTAAGGCAGTAAGGAACAAAGAGAAAAACCGTTATTATAATGTAAAATATTGCAGAGAACATAAAGAAGATAATGCTAGAAGACAAAGGGAATACAGAGCTAGGAAAAAGGCTTTAGAAGCGGAAAACAATCAAGTGAAATAAAGTATCAATCTATAATCACACTTTATTAATGCTTCTAGTTGATTTTTCCAGTTTGTGGTACTAGTATTAGGTCACTCCCTAAAAACTTAGTACCTTTGTATCAATATATTACAAATAGTATATAAGATAACACAGGCACAAAAGATACACTATTTTATCACCATTTTTTATTTTAAACAGTATCATGCAAACATTCACCTATGAAGAAATCAGAGAAAAAGCACTAAAACAAGGAATTACAGATAACAGGCTTAGAGTTGGCTTATGGGCTAGCTCAAATGGCTATATTAAAAGCAAAAGAAAGATACAAGGAAAGGTTCTCACAATTTATCTTATTCCTAAAATATCAGAAAATCCTAATCCTCATATATCGTAATGAAAACTAAAGAATGACCAGTGGTCATTCTTTTACCCATTTAAGCAATCTACAGTTTTGACTAATTTTTTCAAGTGCTCTAATAAACTCTGATGTATCTAAGAAATAACTAGGATAGGCATTTCTTAAATCCTTTATAGAAGATACAGAAACAAGAACAACTGCATTTTTATTATCTTCCATATCCTTTTCTAGTTCAGAATATTGCTCAGATGCCTCATTCTCATCTTCTTTATCATAAGTATGTATATTTACTCTCATTGTTTCAAAGTTTATAGCAATTATATAATACTCTTTGTCCAAACTGTTCTGTTCGATAAAATGAACAGTAACTCTTAAAGCTCTAAGTATATCACAAAACTTAAACTTAGTATTTAATGTGTGGCATTTTACCATAAGTTCTCGCATTGTATTATTTTGATGTTCAGTCATTACTGGTAGCTTTTCTTTTATCGCAAATAAAGAACTTACGACTTTGAAGAATATCAACCATTTATCTTCTCCTTGGCTAGACTTTAAGGAGGTTTTAGTGTGCAGACTAGCAGTTTCTACAGCGGTTGCCCAATTATGTTGCAATTTAGTTCTTATTTGTAATTCAACTCTTAACCCGTCATGTGCATTATTATCCGAATGATATTTGTAAATAAAATGAATACTTCTATAACCACTTGATTTAGGCTCTTGTACGTAATTGTTGATTTTTTCTAAAGTAAAATTTGTTATTATTTTGTTAGATAATAAAGTTAATGTTTTCTGTAAACTAGATACATCCTTTAGAATTATTCTAAACCCACCTATGTCTTGCATACCACCTAATTTCATTGTTGGATTTAAATCTAACTTATATTGAATAGATGTAAGACGCTTAAGTCTTTGAGATGTAAGGATTGGAGTAATATTATTCTCAAACAAAATCTGTATAACTTCATTCCCTAATAAGTTTAGGGGAACTAAATGGTTAGTACGCCAATCATTTAGCATTTCTATGGCTAAAGTGACTTCTTGAGAATCTTTAGAGGTCATGATTACTTCACCGGCTTTATTGATTTGGTTTCTTGTATATTTCATAGCTGATAAATTTATTTTTTTACAAAAATAATAAATATTAGTTTATCTCCTTACTATATATTAGGGTATTTTGACATGCTTATTTGAAATATTGTATGCTTTTCAGTACTCCTGACTTATAACTATTATTCTTTTAATTAATAGATATATTTTTATTTATGATTATCCACATTCCCACAGGAAAGCGATTTAATAATCGAAAAGAAGCAAAGATTTACTTTGGTAGTGCTTATTACTACAAGATAGAAAAAGAGAAGAAAGATTTACTATTTATAAACAATATTCAATCCGCTACTAATGAATATTCTACCCAAATTCTGCAAAAGCAATGCAACCGTCAACTATTCCATTCTAAATAGATTCAAACCTGCCAATATTTATAGATTTTTCTGTTTGTCTCTTTCAAGAGATGATTGGTATAATGTGAGAATTACTTTAGATGAATTGAAAAGAACAAGTGGAGGTAAATCAGTAAGCAGTTTTAATAAGAAATTTGAGGAGTACTTGGATATAAAGCCTTATTTTGTGGATAATGGTTTTTATTATCCAACTAGACGGAATATTTATCATATTCCTGCAATGGAAGAACAATGTATCACTATCTCCAATAAGTTTGCATTAATCGAACTGGATGCAGCGATAAAGGGCTTCTTTATCCAATTACTTCTATTATCCCAATATGGCAATATAGAACTGATTAAGAAAAATATAATCAAAGCAATCAGAATAGATAAAAAGACTTATGATAAGTATATAATAGAACTTGCTGGCGCTGATTTAGTATCAATTACTACTCCCTTAACTTTATATACTGAAAATATTCTATTGGCAAACGACTTTTCCAAGCAGAAAAAACTACCTAAAAAGAAAGTAAATAAAATAGTAGAGATAGATGATAATGGGAATATCATAATTCCCAAGTAAGGGGAAAAAGTGTTCTTTATTAATAATATATTAATATACAGTATTTTTTCCCTTGTACCTAACTATTTTACAGAATAGGATGCAATAAAAGTGATTTTTTTCTGTGTAAGACAAAGAGAAATGTGATTATTAGTACTATAAGTTATCCTTAGCTTTACATAGGTAAAGTAGTGGGGAAAAAGTATCTAATATTAATTATATATTATAACACACATTTTCCCCTACTACTAAAGAATTTAAACTTGATGTGCGCATGAACTTCATTTTTTAGTGTGACAGAGTATCTGTTCTGATTTTTAAAGATTAAGAGTTATATAGGCTAATCCTGCACTTGAAGTATGAGACACTGAAAAATATGTCAATGCCCACAAATAAGCTCATTATAGAGACTTTGACGAATAAAGCAGTCTACTACCCAACTGAAAACAAAAATAGCCGCAAGCGAGTACACTTACAAATGTGCTCAACTGCGGCTTTTTTTGTGGAACTTCTAAATTCTTGTCTAATACAAGGGATATAGCAGTTCGCAATTTTAAATATGGGAGTTAATTTTCCCAATGGAAGTGTGGGAAAATGCAAATATGACCTGTTTGATTTACATATAATTCAAGGAGTTGAACCATTGACAAACAGGTAGTTCTTGATTTTTAAGAATACTCAAAGTTACTCATTATAAACAAGGTAAAAAAATAAACAATACTCATTTTTTAATATTACTATTTAGCATATCTTTATATGGCAGTATAATACTCTCCTTTCTATTATAGTGTATAGTAATACATAGGCACGCAATATAGTATAGGTACTTTATATATAATACCCCCTACCTATAAAAATAAGAGCTTAAATATATATCAGCTTATTTCTCCTATGATTTACTGAATTGAAAGTTACATGAGCGCATGAATAGTACCCTTTTACGCCCCCCGAGGGTAGTTGGAGAGAAACGAAATATATTTCAATCCACGTAATCAATTTATAAATCATTTAAAATTTTATTCGTTATGAGAAATCTACAAATTATTGGCAATGTGCCACAGGTAAGAAGGGAAAGTAACCTTGGTGAGTATGCAGAAGAAGCGGTAATAATCGAAGAGCCAGTAAAGCCCAAAAGGGTAAATCACTTTATAGAGGCAAACACCCAAGAAGTTTCTTTAAGCCATTTGAAAAATGACTGCATTACTCCAGTTTTTGCCAAAGACAATGAGCTTACAGTAAACCATGCTGCATTTATTGAAACTGTTTGGGAAGCTGCAAACTCCTACTACAATGGTGAGACTATTGGAACACCCAATATTCGTGTTAGTCATGTGATTAAGGGTCGCATTCCCGAAGCTATCCACAAACCTGCCAATCAGTTGTTGGAATCAGACAAAACAATCTACTATGAGAGGGCAGCTTTTAGTATTGACATTCCTACAATCTATGAAACGGTTGAGGGAAACAAGTTGAACCTTTCAATAGTAGGGGTCAGAGCCTATAATCAAATGAACTTATACAGCAAGAAAGTTCCAGAGTTGTTTAGGTTGGCAATAGGCTTTAAGAACCAAGTATGTTGCAACATGTGCATCTTTACAGATGGTTACAAGGATGATTTAAGGGTGAGCAATACAAGTGAACTTTACCGTTCTGCCTTGGAACTGTTCAACAACTACAATCCTGCCAAACATCTGCATTTGATGCAACAGTTGGGCAATACTTCAATGAGCCAACATCAATTCTGCCAAATATTGGGCAAAATGAGGCTTTATCAGTGTTTACCCAATGGCTATCAAAAAGATATTCCACGTATGTTATTTACTGATACACAGGTTAACAATGTGGCTAGAGCTTATATCAATGATGAGAACTTTGGTAGCTTAGGAAGTGACTTGTCTATGTGGGAATTCTTTAATTTGTTAACTGGGGCGTGTAAAACTCATTCATATATCGATTCATTCTTGGATAGAGCGGTAAATGCTACCGAAATAGCAACGGGAATAAATGCCGCTTTGCATGGAGACACTAAATATAAGTGGTTTATTGATTGATTAAACAGGGGAATATTCAGAAATGGGTATTCTCCTATTTTATTAACTACGTAAAATAAAGAATCATGTTTTATTATAAGATACTTGTTTGGCTCTTTTTTGTGGTATTGGCTATGATTAGTGCGTGTGTGCCGTTGATATGGCTTGTGATTTTTATAGGTTTATGGGATATTGAGGAAGCGAATAATCGTCATTAACTACTTATTGTGTTCAAAATAGAAATGTGTTCAAATAAATCTGCAAAGTTGCTTTGAACACATTCTTTCATGTTATCAATTTAATCAAAGAATAAAATGAAAACAGCCGTAATATACGCTCGTGTTTCTTCAAGTAATGACAGACAGGACACGAGCAGACAAATAGAGGATTTAAAGAAATATGCTATTTCACAGGATATAGAAATAGTGAATATATTCCAAGAGCATATTTCAGGTGCAAAGAAAATAGAGGAAAGACAGATTTTAGGGGAATGTTTGGAATACTGTAAACGTGAATCTGTGAATATTCTACTTTTATCTGAATTGTCAAGACTGGGAAGGAGTACATTACAGGTTCTTCGCTCTTTAGATATATTGCATGAATCGAAAGTATCGGTTTACATACAGAACTTGGGCTTATATACTTTGCAACCAAATGGGGAAGTTAATCCAATAGCGTCTATCATGGTGACAGTACTTGCAGAAATGGCAAATATCGAAAGAAGCAATATCCAATACCGTTTGAATAGTGGTAGAGCGAATTATATTGCTAAGGGTGGTAAACTTGGCAGAAAGACAGGTTCAACCAAAACGGATGATAAGAAAAAAGAAGAATATAAGGAAGTCATTGCTTTACTAAGAAAAGGCTATTCAATCAGAAATATAGCTAAGCTACAAAGTATTGGTATTTCCACCGTTCAACGGATAAAAAATCAGTTTATAAAGCCATAAGCATGAAATATCGGTGGGGTGGCAAAATTCAGAAATTTAGTTTTTATATGGGTAGTCTTGATTTTTTCCACTACCATAAATTTATAAAGCAGAAATAACCCTCAACTTTTAATAAACAATAGTTCTTGCTATTACAAACGCTTTTCGTAACTTTGTGGCAATTTCAGATACCTAATGTGTTGGGGCTGAAAGGACATATTAGTTAACGAAGAGCGTTTAAGATATTATCTCATATTGGAATCTGGACAATTTCGAAGGTTGAAGATAATAGGCAAGAACGCTCACGTCAATGTTATATACCTATCTTGTTAAGATAGTCTATATATCGTTTGGCGTGGGCTATTGTTTATTATTCAACCTTGGGCAGTCCAGAGCCTCAATATGATAATATTCAATAGTTTCCACGCCTTTTAATTTTTAATAGTATCTGAAGGAAACAGGGTACATAAAACGATATATAACTACGAATCAGACATTAAGAAACAACTTTTGCTACTATCTTTTAAGTAGCCAACTCAATTTTTGAGCAGCTTATATTACAAATTGAATTATTAACGAAAAGATTATTTACAGAATATGAAAATTTGCCTATTAATTATATTTGTTCTTTTAACTTCGTGTAATCAAAAAACACAAAATTCTTCCTCTACAACAGTTGAAGATAAAAAAGAAATGTATCGAAATGATATAGCTAGTTACGTAATATTTGAAAAAGAGATGAATCCTTCTAATGGTCATTTGATATTTGAAGGCAAGGCGTATTACATTAAAAATACAACAGAATATACTATTGATGTTGTTGAAATACAATTGCATTTAAATAAATATATTAACAATGGATGGGTTAAGGAAACAAAAGATATAACAGAAAGGTATATCAAAAGTGGCGAAAGGAGGGAGATTCTATTTATTTCAAAGGATGAACATATTGATTTAATGGACTACTCTTTTATAAACATTAAAAGTAAAGCTCTGGATTTATAATAGAAAAGATTATGGTAAAAAATATATTTTATTTATTGATTTGTATTTTATCATTTACAAATGGTGAAATTATGGCACAATCTTCACAAAAGAAAACTGTTTTAGATTTTACTCCTAAAGTGCCACAGCAAGTTATTAACCTTGCATTAGAAAGAGTTAAACAGAAAGAAGTTGCTTGCTATGTCAATGGAACGATTCAGAAAAAGAAGTATAAAATTGTAAATTATGCAACTTCGGTTTCCGTTGATGTGAAGTATAATGTTTGGTTTGAAGTTGTAGACCCTTGTAGTGACATTGTTAAGAAACTTTGGATTCAATATAAAGAAACTAAAGATAGACAGTATGTTTGCACAAAAGACACTTTCTATACTAGTAAATACTAATTAAATCTTATGGGAGTAGTAATAGGAATAATCTTTTATGCGATAATAGCATATATTACCTGTCCACGTAAAGAAAATGGGAGTTTTGAAGAAGGAGCAATAGCATTGTATATCATCGTTCCTGTTGTGGTTTTGGCGATTTATCTTATATGTAATAATTAGAAAGAAGTCCATGAGGAAAATTTTATATTGCATATTACCAATCTTCTTATGTTCTGTTTTATCTTGTGATAGGAAAAGACAATCAAGTGAACAGGATATGAAAGATTCGTTAGCAGCAGCTAACTTTATGAAATGTGCAAAGTTTTTGTATAATACTTTGTTCGATGATGAGCTTAAATGCTTTAAACCACGTATTTTTATAAAGTATAAGCAACCTGTAAATGGCTATGATGTAACTGTTATGTGTTTGCCGTATAACTATACTTATGATAAAGAAAGAAGTACAGAAATTTGGGGTAATGCCTTACTTTACTTTGAAAAGGAAGATAGCAGATTCTATATTTACAATGAAAGCTTTTCTGACAGTGTTCTTTATTATGTAAACGAACAAGAAGTTAGAGATAACATGATATTAGAATTGGACTATTTGCCTAAATCAAAAAATGAATATTTGAGTCATAACTCACCATTCTTTTTCTCTGATGTGGATTTTGACGGAGAAGAAGAATTAATTATCAATAACTGGAAATGTGGTATAAGACATTGTAATACCTATGATGTTTACAAGATAACCAATAATGAAGTGAAGCAACTAACAGAAGCGCCATTTGTTAATCCAACAGGAAAAATCAGCAATTATAATTCAGAGTTTGATTCTGTAAATAAAACTATAACGATACACAAAAGAACAAGAAGTACTTACTATGGTGGTTACTATAAATATGGTTTAGTTAAAAGAGTGGATTTGAATAGTTATGATAGGCTTAGTAAATGTAATGAATTAGAACTGATAGAGGCTAAAATCATAGATTATGATAGAAATACTTCAACTTGTTCATTTAGACAGTATAAAAGGATAAAAGATAGATTGCAGAAAATAGGAGAAGGTAAGTATGATGACGTTTTTGAATATGATACTATTGATATAAATAAGATTCATAAATAAAATATATCAAATGCCTTATTCTTATCAAGTAACAAGAATCGAGAAGCTCATGATTATGAAGTTAGTAACTATCTACATACTAATATTTATGTTATTACTATCTCGTGCTAGTAAAAAGGATAGTAATACACAAGCTACTATTGACAGCATATCTATATATGACAATCATCCTATTTTAGAAATATCGGAAGCAAAGCATTTGCAATGGGTAGATTCTGTATTAGGAGTAAAAGGTGTGAAACTGATTGATTATAGAAATGGGATATACCAATACGATGATACAAGGTTTTATTGGAATAGGACTTTTGATTATTTCTTGATATATCCCTCTAACTTTACACATGGAGAAGAATCAGATTTAAGTAATGGCAATCATTTCGTAAATGAAGATAGTACAATCTGTTTGAATGTGTATGCTACTTACTTCGATGTTTTTAAAGATGATTATTCGCTTCGTGAATGGTTCGATATGATGATTGATTCAGAAGTAGAACAAGGCAATAGAATTATCAAGAAAGATATTACAGACTATAGTTATACTATTGAAGGCAATACTAAGAGTGGTAGATGTTTTTTCTGTAAAGCTATTTGTAAAAAGGCTTATGAACGTGAGGTTATCATAACAGTGAAGTTGGAATATACAGATTCAAGAAAGGAAGAAGTGAAAACCATTATTTGTTTGTATAATAATGATAAATTTATTCGCATTAATTTAGATAAGAGATGAAAATGACTAGAATAGTATTATTTGTATTAATTATAGTAGAATGCTTTGTACAAGGGATATTAACGTATTGGTGGTACAAATACAAAAGTGGAGCATATTATAATTTAGTTATTAAAAAAAGTATGCTATACCATATATTATGTCAAACAGAGAATATATTACTAATAGTCATTGCTATAATACTATTCTATCTACTTATAAAACGGATGGTATATCAGATGAATACACATGGAAAGATACAAGTACAGAATGGACAAAATAGTTAGAATAGCTTTAGCAGAAATTATAATTTTTGTGTGCATTGATTACATACTAAGACTGTTAAGCAAAACACGAGTACTTCAATATTATCATATAGATATTAGATGTTGGCTCATAAATATAGAGGACATGCTTTTATTGATAATTATAGCAACGCTATTCTATTTATTTATAAAACGAATAAATATGAGGTTATGACAACAGAAGAACTTTTCGAGAAGTTTGCTAGTAATTCCTTTACCGAGGAAGAACTATCTAGTTTACGTGAAAAATGCAAAAACATAAAGGGCTGGGATGTTCAAGAAGAACCTGATAGGCGTATAAATCCAGCAAGTAAGGACATTTGGTTAAAAGATTGCCCTAAAAAACTAAGGGAAGAACTTGATAAATTATGGAAACTGGACTAACGGTATCTAAAAACGGATTTCAAAAATAAATTGATTATGATAATAAATGCAATAAATGGAAATGGGAATAGACTAATTAGAGTCAATAAAGATACTAATAAAGATGCAATTAAGGAGTTCTTAGTTACTACATTGAGTCAATGTGATACAAACGGGCATTTTATCGAAACTCCTTATTCTGAATCTAAGCTACTAGATAAATATTTAGGGGAAGTAGTATTGAATATATATGTGACTAACCCATATCCAGAGCCTATTGGAGAGTATACACTTTGCATACAAGATGACTGTTTTGCAAAATGTTCCCATTTGCCTGTCTACTATGTAAAGCAACAAGTAGATAAGTATTGGGATACAATAGAGTACTTTATAAATGAAAACGAATAAATGACAAAGACAAGTAAACTTAAGAAATATTTAATCACACATTGGGAAATATGGAAATCTATATCTAATAAAGGGAGATACATATTCTATCAAATTAGATACAAATGAAAAATAAAATTATCAAGATTGTTAAATGGTATCTAATAATACATTTAGCTATATCGAGTATGCTTCTAATAGACTACGCTTTCTTTGTTAAAGAATCTACCAAAATTACATGGGAAGGTAGAGGTTATACTGTAACTAAGATGATATTATTAGGACCATTAAATATATTATACTTTAAATAGAATGAATTATTGGTGAATATTAAGCAAAACAGCATTTGAAGAAATTCATTTGCTGTTTTTTATTGTTCTATTAATTATTACAACACATCTTTTACGACAAGGCTTGTTAGAGAATATATATAATAAAATCTGATTAATTAATTTGTTTTTTGTACATTTGAACACAAAAATACATCATACTAATAGTAAGCTTCAAGTCAACATGAAAAAGATTATTTTTATAATGTTATTAGGATTAGTCTGTAATACAATTAATGCCCAAATTGTAACTAAACAAGAATTAGAAGAATATACTAATATAGGGGATATGTCTTGGTCAGCTAAAGCTAAGGAGCTATCCAATGAATATAAGTTGAATGAATTGGGTGAACTATCATTATCGGTTATAAAAGAGTATAAAGGTCAGTCCAAATCTCAATTATATCGCAAAATTATAGATTGGGTCATATCTATGTCTTCTGATGCAAAGTCAGCTATACAAGTTTCAAATGAGGAAGAAGGAACAATCATAGCACGTTGTTATTTGCCTAATATTGCCAAACGGACTATGGGAGATAACTCATATAGAGTAAGCATTCGACCACTTATTAAATTTGATTTTAAAGAAGAACGTATTCGAATGACATATACCTTACAGAATTATGAGGTATTGAAGATAAATGACGATAGTGGATATGTCATAATGTTTGGTGGTGGTTTTGGGGTAACAGGTAATGGCGTTACTAAAGATACCCAAATATGGGCACTTTCTGATTGCTTTCCATTTGCAGAAAACAGACAACATCCTAAAGTGACCTCATCACGAGCTTTTGTTTATTCACTATCATGTTATAAAATCCTTGTAGACAAAATTGATACAGTTCTAAAGAAGCCATTGCAAACAAGTGATGATGATTGGTAATTACCCTATAAATGTAACTTTGACATTTTGAATTAAATATCTCTTTGGTATGGTGGAAACTAACATGGTTATCACCATTTGAAGAAATTCATTTGCTGTTTTTATTTTTACAGAAATTCAATACTAATACATCAATCAGTATTAATATGGTCACTAATAAGTTGGCTATTATTACAGTTATATTTTATACTATAATAATAGATATACTAGTTCTAGTATTAATAGGATTAGTATAATAATGTTGGGTATTAATATAGAGGGCTTTTTCTTGAAAAGCTATACTATCATAGCTTTTTTTACATAGAGTATTCGGATTTTGTTGGAAATTGTTTGTGTTATTATAATAATATACTACTTTTGTGTGGAATTTGCTGTGGCACTATCTTCTGAATAGCCAGTAATAGTGCTGGCATAATTAAACTTTTTATAATTATGGCAATAATAGCAGATTCAAATGATGTACTTGAAGCATTAGTATCTAACAACCGTAGCAAATTGAGTAAAACTTTTGGTGTCGGTATGTTTGTTTCAGAAACAGATACTCCCGAAGAGGTTATAACTAAGTGTGAGTCTTATATTGAAAGATTTGAGACTTATATAAATCACTTGAAGATAGTCATTAACTCGGGAGAGAAACTTAATTCTGAAATGAGAAAGGCTAGGGTTAGACGCCTAATTTCTTCTCTCAATCCGAGTGAACGAGAAGCCGTAAAAACTATGTTGGACTAGTACATTAAATTTAGGCTAGCTTCGGCTAGCCTTTTTTATTTTACTTATGCTATGAGTAGACCTATTAAATTTTCAAAACGGTATTGTAAAGTGTTAGGTAGTGTTTGTACTGATAAGCACTATTCTGTATATTTATTTATGTATATTATTATTACGTATGCTTTAGAAAATAATGCGGCTTTTAATACTTTACTAAAGAATAAAAATAAACTATCTGCCATACACTTTATTAGGATGCAGGTAGATTGCTGTTTGGAAGTTTATGCTTGTCTTTTATATAGAGATAAGGAACGCTTCTTTAAATATTTCATGGACGGTAAGCCTACTAATAAACTTTATATCGGTAAACAATATCTTACTGCCGGTTATCTTTGTGGAGAATTAAATAAGAGGTATTCCGGAATATCAGAAATATACAAAGAGGGTTGCAGGTGGATTCACCCCAATAAAGTTATATTTAGATATACAGCTCCCCAATGTGAACCTAATAAATCTGATATGTTTTTTATAGGCTATAAAGACAAGCACTATTATGAAGACGGGGAACAGATAAAGGATATATATAAAGATATGCTATTGGTAAATCAAATACTATATGAATTACTAAAAGAGTTGGCAGAACCGTATAAAACTCTACATGGTAAAAAGCTAAGCATAGGGCAATTCTTTAAATCGAAAAAGAAATTATCATTTAAGTTTTATGAATAGTGAGATAGAATCTACTATGTTTTTATAAGCAGTATTATTATAATAAAGCTGATTATCAGAAATGGTAATTAGCTTTTTTATTGGTTATAGTAACAAGATACATAAATAGGGTTAAATAGTATGAAACCTTTGGCGTGGGCACCGACCTTTTCTATCGGTCGGGTAGACTTTATATCCCCGTTTTTGCGGATATAAAAATGATAACCCGCTCCGTTGAATCCGCGTCGGCGATGGCAGACGTCCAGGTCATATTCCGTGAAATCCTTGTCTTCGCGTGTGGCGGAGCAGTGAATTACGATTAAGTTGATCGTTCTCATAATCTGTCCGGCATTAAGCTTCAGAGATGGATGCCTCGCTTTGTGTACGCTGTAGGCACTCTTTGTTTACGCACTGTAATGTGGCAGCTTGTGCCAGTTGTTCTCTCAACGAAAAGATTTCGGTGTGCATTTCTTTCACTCTCGCGCTCAGGTCGAAATAATCTTTCAGTACCTTTTCCAGCTGTTCCATCAGGAAGGTATACTGGTCTTTCACCAGTTCGCTGAATTCTTTGACGTCTTGCGCCATCGCTTTACGCTTTTTACGATTACCCAGGAAAGGGAGGATAGTCATAATAATCTCGATAATTTTATCTAGCATTTTTTTTAATGGATAATTGATAATTGATAATGGGGGGAGTTGTACATTAAGGTTAGTTCGATATAGTATCTCTCATTCTGAGCGAAGCGACGAACCTGAGACTGACTAAAAGTCGGTAGTATCTTACTTCTCCTCCTTCGGGAAGGAGGAGTCCCCGTAGGGGGAGGTGGTAGGTGAATGCATAACTCTGTTATTTACAATAGAATAGGAATAAACCTTGTTTTACCTACCACCCCGGCTTTCAGCCACCCCTCCTTCCCAAAGGGAGGGGAATTGAGATACTATTGACTTCTTAGTCAGTTTCAATTGGGAGGGCTGCTCCAGTGTTTTGTACTGCTCTTTCCCAAAAAAGTCCTGTTAAACTGTCGGGTCCGGAGCTTCTTCATCGCCTCCGCTGTTTCCTCCGCCTCCGCTATTTCCTCCGCCTCCGGTGTTTCCTCCGCCGGCATTTCCGCCTTCCGTGTCACCTTTGCTTGCTAGTACGAATTCCACGTTGTTTTCGCTTCGTGTGCTGGTGTGACTTGCGTTCACCAGATGCAGTGCTTTATCCGCTACAAACCGGACATTCACCTTGCGGATGCTTCGGACCGTGCAATCTTTTTCCTTCTCTGTCCCCTCGCTGCACAGTGTGATGTGAAACGTACCCAGACCGTCGATCTTCACTTTGTCACCTTGGGTGAGTGACAGGCGGAGTTGCTCTACAAAAGCTTCGATGGCATGTTTTACATCTCCTGCTGTGAGTGAAGAGTTGGCTTCGATGGCATCTGCCAGTTTTTCGACGTCCATCACTCTTACTGTACCCGATTTCTGACGTACGTAATACAGCATCGGGGAATTCTCCTGACTTACGTACTTTCTTCGCTGATAGCGTTCTACTGAAACATTCATAAATTTAAAAAGTTAAGGTTTAAGTAATAATTATTTTGTTTCTCTATGACATTACAAATATACGAAATATAAGAGGCGAAGTCAAGCATTATGCCATTTATTTCATTGTAAATATGAAATAAAATCGGAAAATATTAGAAATAATATTATGTAATATAATATTGTTTTGATTCTGTTTTTATTTTGCTTGTTTCAGTAATACTTCCAATGGTGGTGTATAGTCCGTAATTTTCGTTAGAGAAGGATTGTGGCTGAAGTATGCGTTCCCTGTCTCTCCATTGCGTTGTTTGGCTACGATGACTACCCCCAGTCCTTCGGTCGGATAACCGCTTTCCCGGTCGGTAGTGAGCCGTGCCAGTGCAGGGCGGTAGAGCAGCATTACTACATCCGCGTCTTGCTCAATGGCGCCGCTTTCGCGTAGATGGAACAATTCCGGCCGACCACCGGGACGGCCTTCCGATTCGCGGTTTAGCTGGCAAAGCAATACGACGGGAACGTTCAGTTCCTTGGCGAGCAATTTAGCCTTGCGGGTGGCTTGTGCCACTTCCTGTTCACGGTTGCGGTTCTTCTGTCCGGTGTTCATGTCGCAAAGTTGCAGGTAGTCGATGATGATCAGATCGCATGCACTCTTGCTTTTAAGGAGCCGTGCGCTGGAACGTACATGGTCCATACTGATCGATGTGCTGTCGTCTACGTGTATCGGTAGCCGTGCCAGTTCTGCGGCGGTGGTGTGCGCTTCCGCTACTTCGTGCGGGTTAGGGATGCCTGTGCGCCAGCGGTAAGGGTTGATGTCGCTGGCGGACAACAGCCAGCGGTCGGCAAGTCGTTCTCCTTGCATCTCAAGGCTGTAGACGGCGACGGCATGTCCCTGCATGGCAGCCTGCCGCGCCAGATGGAGGGCGAAGGCGGTCTTTCCGACCGAGGGGCGTGCGGCGATGGCAATGAGTTCTCCGTTTTGCAGTCCGGACGTCATGCGGTTCAGGTCCGTCAGGCCGGTGGGGATGCCGGTAATTCCGTTTACGCTTTTGGCGATACGCTGTTCGGCTTCTTCCATTGTGTCGGTCATCAGTGCGTCCATGTCGCGCATGTGGTCGTTGTGGCCGAATTCACCTTCCAGGCGGTCGAGCAGGTTGTGCGCATCTATCAGCGTATCGGCTATGTCCATTGTTTCGTCCAGGGAGCAGGCGAGGAGTTTGTTGAGTCCCAGTATCATTTCCCGCCGCAGGTATTTCTCGTGTACGATCTGCATGTGATATTCGATGTGTGCCGAGGTGGCTACTTTGCTGCTCAGTTGCGTGATACCGAATGCTCCGCCGGCTTCTTCGAGCTTGCCCCGGTGGGCAAGTTCTTCTTTTACGGTGAGGATGTCGATCTTCATTCCTGCCTGGTACATGGCCAGCAGGGCGGCGTAGATCACTTGGTGACGCATGCTGTAGAACATTTCCGGACGCAGCGTGTCGGCTACGAGCGGCATGGCTTCCTGTTCTATCAGGCAGGCGCCCAGTATGGCTTCTTCTATTTCCGGAGCCTGCGGAGAAACTCTGTTGTCAGTATTCATATTCATTCAGAAAGGCTTTATTGGATAAATAACTGCAGGCATGTAACGTGAATTTCATGTTTGTCTGATGATAATAATATTCTTCGATATGGTCGATGGCGAGTTGCTGTTCTTTTTCGCTCAGCTTTTTCCAGATACGCTGCGCCTTGGCGATGTTCTCTTTGGGGAGCTGCAGGATGTTGTGGTAGTCGTCCCAGAAGAGGCGGAACTTTTCGTTGCTGGCTTTTTGTGTGTTTTCTTTTTTCTCGCCGAGGAGTGTCGAGATATTTGTCCAGTTTTCGTAGTCGACTACTCGGATATGCAGGGCGGTGGTGTCGTTGTGAGGAATGATTTCGATGATTCCGTTTGTTTTCAGTTGTTGTATGAAGCGGTAGGTTCTGCTCGTTGGCCAGTGGAAAATGGCGCTCCAACTGCGGTAGCTGTGCAGGCTTTCACCTCTTTTGCACACGATGGTGCGTCTTTGATGGTCGGTGAGCTTTGTTTCCGAGTAGTTGACTTTTATAAGAAGCTTCAGAAAAGCTTCTATTTCTCCTTCATGTGGGCTGCAGTCTATAAGTTGCTCTTTCAGCAGAGCTTTGGGGATAATGATGTAGCCATATCCGATGGCTTGACAATCCATTTTTTGCATATGATATTCTGTTTTTAAATTTTGTCCAAAAGTAGGTTGATCGTTGCCGGAATCCTAAACGGATGTGCGTGTTTGGACGTGTTGGGATGTAATATTCCTTGTGTGGACGTAAATTGCTGTTTTTGACATGTGTTGTTTTTGTGTGGTACACGTTGGAGGAAGATCGTGAAACAGAGGCTTCGTTTGATGCGAACAGAGCTTCTGTTTATAGTAAACGAAGCCTCTGTTCGGTCATTTTGGAGCCTCTGTTTGGAGGGTGGAAAAAGGGCATTTTTGTGGAACGCACAGCGGAACACTCTGGAGAGTGAGGTAATCTTCTGACATTTAATGGAATATGTCTGTTGAGAAAAATCTTTTGAAACGCAGGGCGGAACCATAATAAGGGATAACTAATAAATTATATATTTAAAAA
>OAWS01000099.1_pt1 | contig 83880 bp, 75 predicted proteins | sample 1517141 | NCBI WGS metagenome assembly OAWS01 (sample SAMEA2580173, study PRJEB22360) | human gut metagenome | biome: human gut; feature: human-associated habitat; material: faeces | place: Denmark | collected 2008/2010
TCAGGGAAATATTTTCATAACGTTTTGTGCCTGAGCGAAGCGAAAGGAATGGATATAAAAATGAAAGATAAGATAATTGATTTAATCACAGATTCTATTGAAGAATTGGACAGAGAGACAGTAAGCAGAATTTTAGAAATACCTCCCCAGGAGAATATGGGCGATTTTGCATTCCCATGCTTTCAGCTGGCTAAGATTTTCCGCAAAGCTCCGAATATGATAGCAGAAGAGGTAGCAGAAAGAATAAAGAAAACAGATTTTGTCTCTAAAGTTATGGCTATGGGTCCTTATGTAAATTTCTTTATTGACAGAACGATGTTTGTAAGTGAGATGTTGAATCAGGTTTCTGTGGATAATTACGGCAGTTCTGAGATGGGATGCGGAAAAACTATCTGTATTGACTATTCTTCTCCGAATGTGGCAAAGAATTTTCATGTCGGTCATTTGAGGACCACTTTGATAGGCAATTCTATTTACCGTATTTATAAAAAGCTTGGTTATCGGGTCGAGAGAATCAATCATTTGGGTGACTGGGGAACCCAGTTTGGAAAACTGATTGTGGCTTATAAAAAGTGGGGAAGCAAAGAGGCTGTAGAACAGAACGGTATTTCTGAACTGATGAAGATTTATGTAAAATTTCATGAAGAAGCAGAAAAAGACGATACTTTAAATGATGAGGCCCGGGCATGGTTTGTCAAAATGGAACAAGGTGATCAAGAAGCTCTTTCCATTTGGGAGTGGTTTAAAGATATTAGTTTAATCGAATACAAAAGGATCTATGAACTTTTGAATGTGGATTTTGATTCTTATGCTGGTGAAAGTTTTTATAGGGACAAGACTTCTGCCGTGGTAGATGAGTTAAAGGAAAAAGGAATGCTGAAAGAAAGCGAAGGCGCTTTTATTGTTGATCTGGAAGAGTATGATATGACTCCTTGTCTGATTATGAAAAAAGACGGAAGTTCTATTTATGCTACGAGGGATCTGGCTGCAATTTTTTACCGCAAAAAAACTTATGATTTTGAAAAATGTATTTATGTCACAGGTATGGAACAAAAACTTCACTTCGCACAGGTATTTAAAGTGGTGGAACTTATGGGGTATGAGTGGGCCAAAACAGATCTAATTCATGTTCCTTATGGGTTGGTAAGTCTGGAAGGCGGAAAGCTTTCTACAAGAAGCGGAAATATTATTTATGCAGAAGATATTCTCCGTGAATCTGTATCAAAGATCAAAGAAGTCATCAATGATAAAAATCCGGATCTTCAGGACAAAGACGAAGTTGCAAAGATGGTTGGTATTGGTGCTATCATTTTTAATGATCTTTATAACCAGAGAATAAAGGATGTCACATTCAGCTGGGATAAGATTCATAGTTTTGACGGTGAGACAGGACCTTATGTTCAATACACTTATGCGCGTGCCGCCAGTGTTTTGAGAAAGACAGGGATAACGGATGTGCCTGAAGATATAGATCCTTCTTTATTGACAGACGTAGCATCAGTTTCTTTATTAAAAGAATTGATTCGTTTTCCAGAAGTCGTGAAGACAGCAGCTGAACGTCTGGAACCATCGGTTGTCGCAAGGTTCGTTATGTCGGTTGCCCAGGCATTCAATCATTTTTATCATGAAAATCAGTGCAATGTGGAAGATGAGAAACTCAAACGAGCAAGAGTTAAGTTAGTGATAATTGCAAAGAAAGCAATCAAAGATGGCCTTGATCTTCTTGGAATGAAATGTCCGGAACAGATGTAGTAAGAGTATAAAGTTGTTTGAAGCAGATATGAAATTTCATATCTGCTTTTTTGTTTCACGTGAAACATTATTGTACTTATTTTTATGTTTTACGTGAAACATATGGAAATGAAAAGTTGTAAGTGATATAATATTTTTTAAAAGGAGAATATATAATATGGGAAGAATTATCGCAATTGCTAACCAAAAGGGCGGCGTCGGAAAAACAACGACGGCGGTGAATCTTTCTGCTGCCCTGGCTGCTGCAGGAAAAAAGACACTCATCATAGATATGGACCCTCAGGGAAATACAACAACCGGTCTGGGCTTGGACAAAAACAAATTAGAACATACAGTTTATGAAGTGATTTCAGATGAAATTACATTTGATGAATGTATTTGTCCTGAAGTTTTTGAAAATTTGTCGCTGGCTCCGGCTAACCGTAATCTGGCAGGGGCAGAAATTGAACTGATGACTGTGGATCGGATGCAGTACATACTAAAAGAGAAACTTCAGCCGACTGTGGAAAACTATGAGTTTATTATCATAGACTGTCCGCCTGCCCTGGGAATGCTCACAGTTAATGCTATGACGGCTGCGGATACCGTAATTGTACCGATTCAATGTGAATTTTATGCTTTGGACGGATTGACCCAGTTAATGTATACCATTGAATTGATACAAAAGAGTCTCAATCCTGATTTGGAAATTGAGGGAGCGGTATTTACCATGTATGATGCCAGAACGAATTTATCGCTGCAAGTTGTGGAAAATGTAAAATCATATTTGAACCAAAATATTTATAAGACAATTATTCCGAGAAATGTGCGTTTGGCAGAGGCACCTAGCCATGGACTTCCAATTAATCTGTATGATCCTAAATCAGTCGGTGCAGAGAGCTATCAGATGTTGGCAGAAGAGGTAATTGCAAACGGAGGAAAAGAGGAATGACGACGAAAAAGAAAACAGGATTGGGACGGGGATTGAATACACTGATACCAAGTGCTCCCGCCAAAGATGCCGAATCAGAGAAGATTTTAAAAAAAGAGGAGCAGATAAAATCGGAGATTATGGTACCGATACTGAAAGTAGAACCAAATCCAGATCAGCCCAGGAGACAGTTCGATGAAGACTCTCTTCAGGAGCTGGCAGATTCGATCAAGCAGTATGGAATTCTTCAGCCGCTAATCGTAAAAAAACACGAAAAATTTTATGAGATTATTGCGGGAGAGAGAAGATGGAGAGCGGCCAAACTGGCGGGCTTAAAGGAAGTGCCGGTACTAATCAGAGATTATGCAGAAAATGAAATAGTAGAAATTGCACTGATCGAAAATATTCAAAGAGAAGATTTAAATCCTATCGAAGAAGCGTTGGCCTACAAAAGGCTTATGGAAGAATTCTCGCTGAAGCAGGACCAGGTGGCAGCCAAAGTTTCAAAAAGCCGTGTTGCCATCACGAATTCACTGAGACTTTTAAAGCTGGATCAGAGAGTCCAAAATTTGCTGTCGGAAGAAATGATCACTACGGGGCATGCCCGTGCGCTTCTGGCAATCGATGATCCCGATCAGCAGTATGAGACTGCGATGAAAGTTTTCGATGAAAAACTCAGTGTCAGAGAGATTGAAAAGCTTGTAAAACAAATGTCAAAGAAAAAGAAGGAAACTCCTAAAGAGGAGGATAAAATTCAGGAATATCTGTTTGCCAATATAGAAGAATCCTTGAAACAGGCACTCGGCAGTAAAGTGAATATAAAGAATCGAAATAACAAAGGAAAGATTGAGATAGAGTATTACTCAAAAGAAGAACTGGACCGTTTAGTAGATATGCTGAGAACGTTATAGGAGGAATAAAATGACAACAGGTATTACAATTTTTGGGATTGACTTATTTTATATTTTATGTGGTTTGGCCGGCGTATGTGCCCTGGCATTACTGCTGATTGTTGTTTTGTTGGTGAAGACCAGCAGCTTAAAAAAGAAGTACCGCATGTTTATGAAGGGGGAAAATGGAAAGTCCCTTGAAAAGACTTTTGTAAAACATTTTGATGAATTGGAAAGAATTGAAGAGAATCATAAAATACTTGATGAAGAAATGGGAAGACTGAAAGATAAGCTTCAATTATCATATTCCAAAATGCAGGTTTTAAAATATAATGCATTTAAAGAGATGGGCGGAGAGACGAGTTTCGCGATTGCACTTTTGGATCACAGGAACAATGGAATCGTATTGAATGCCATGAGCAACCGCTACGGAAGTTATATGTATGTAAAAGAAATTAAAGAGGGCCGTTCAGAGGTGGCGCTTTCAAAGGAAGAGCAGATTGTGTTGGAAGATTGTATGAATAAATAAATATATCAGGAGGAAGTCATGTTAGATATTAAATTTGTGAGAGAAAACCCGGAAGCAGTAAAACAGAACATTAAAAATAAGTTCCAGGACCGTAAACTGCCTCTGGTAGATGAAGTTTTAGAATTAGATGAAAAAAACAGGGAGATCAAACAGGAAGTACAGTCTCTGAGAGCCAACAGGAATAAGATTTCCAAACAGATTGGCGGATTGATGGCACAGGGAAAAAAGGAAGAAGCGGAACAGCTGAAACAGGAAGTGTCAAATCAGGCCGGCAGGATTGAGGAACTGACAGAGGAAGAAAAAGAAGTAGAAGAAAAAATCTTAAAAATCATGATGACAATTCCGAATATCATTGATCCTTCAGTGCCGATTGGAAAAGATGACAGTGAAAATGTAGAGATCGAGAAATTCGGAGAGCCGGTTGTTCCTGACTTTGAGATTCCTTATCACACGGAAATTATGGAAAAATTCAGCGGTATTGATCTCGACAGCGCAAGAAAAGTGGCAGGCCAGGGATTTTATTATTTGATGGGAGATATTGCGAGGCTTCATTCCGCAGTCATATCTTATGCCCGTGATTTTATGATCAATAGAGGGTTTACTTATTGTGTGCCGCCGTTTATGATCAGAAGCAATGTAGTGACCGGTGTCATGAGTTTTGACGAGATGGATGCCATGATGTATAAGATCGAAGGAGAAGACCTGTATCTGATTGGAACGAGCGAACACTCCATGATTGGTAAATTTATTGATACAATGATCCGGGAAGAAGAACTTCCAAAGACTCTGACAAGTTATTCTCCATGTTTCCGAAAGGAAAAAGGAGCTCATGGACTGGAAGAGAGGGGAGTTTACAGAATCCATCAGTTTGAAAAACAGGAAATGATCGTTGTATGTAAACCGGAAGAAAGTATGGACTGGTACGAAAAATTGTGGAAAAACACTGTAGATTTGTTCCGATCTCTGGATATCCCGGTCCGGACATTAGAGTGCTGTTCCGGAGATCTGGCTGATCTCAAAGTAAAATCAGTAGATGTAGAGGCATGGTCTCCGCGCCAGAAAAAATACTTTGAGGTGGGAAGCTGTTCTAATCTCGGAGATGCACAGGCACGGAGATTAAAGATCCGTGTTAATGGAGAAGACGGCAAGTACTTCGCGCATACATTGAACAACACGGTCGTTGCGCCGCCTCGGATGCTGATTGCATTTTTGGAGAATAATCTTCAGGCAGACGGCAGTGTGAAGATACCGGAGGCACTTCAGCCTTATATGGGCGGAATGAAAGTCATTCAGTAAAGGATTTTATATGGAAAAAGCAAAGATTATTTTAGTGGAAGATAATCAGAAGATCCAAAAAGAACTCTGTGAGTTTCTGGGAAGATATGATTATGAGACAAAAGCACTCAATAACTTTGAAAATATAGTGGAAGATATCTTGAAGGAAGGGGCTGACCTGGTCCTTCTGGATATCAATCTTCCTGTGTACGACGGATATTATATATGCCGTGCGGTCAGAGAAAAATCGGATGTCCCGATCATCGTCGTCACAAGCAGAGACAGCGAGATGGACGAGCTCATGAGCATGAATCTGGGAGCCGATGATTTTATTTCTAAGCCATATAATACGCAGATTCTTGTGGCCCGGATATCTTCTCTGCTCAAGCGCACAAAGCATGTGAAAGAAGACTGGCAGATCACCCATAAAGGACTTTTGATTAATTTGTCAAACAGTACGGCATGCCACGGAGAAGAGCAGATAGAACTGAGCAAAAATGAATTGAAGATACTGTCTGTACTTATGAAGCATAAAGAGGAGATCGTATCCAGAGATAATCTGATGGAAGAACTGTGGCAGTCCAATGAATTTGTGGATGACAACACACTGACGGTAAATATCAACAGGCTCAGAAAGAAACTGGATTCCATCGGGCTTGCCGATTATATTGTCACAAAGAGAGGGCAGGGGTATCTTGTATGAGCTTCAGGGCATATTTAAGAGATAAGTCATTATTTTTCGGACTTCAAATATTTTATTTGGCTTTTCTTGTATGGATGCTGAATCTGTTCCACGCCACAACCTTTGCTATTATTTACCTGCTTTGCCTGTACTTTATTCTTATGGTTCTTGCACTGGGAAATGAATATTTTAAGAAAAAACGTTTTTATGAGACGGCACTGGAAAGTATGGATTCCTTAGATAAAAAATTCATGCTGCCAGAGCTTCTTGACAGGCCCGATTTTACAGAGGGGAAAATATTTTATGACTGTCTGTCGCAGACCAATAAATCTATGAGCGATGAGGTGGCAGAGTATAAGATCTCTGCCCAGGATTACAGAGAGTATGTAGAAATGTGGATTCATGAAGTGAAGACTCCCATCGCCGCTTCCAGGCTGATGATAGAAAATAATCCGTCTGAGGTAACAAAAAATATCAGCGAAGAACTGGAGGAAGTGGAATACTATCTTGAACAGGCACTGTATTATTCCAGAAGCAACGGAGTAGAGAAGGACTATATTGTAAAACGTATGAATCTTAATTCTATGGTTCAGGAACTGATCCGCAGTAACTCAAAGATTCTGATCCAGTCAAAGGTAAAGGTAAGCCTTGAAAATCTGTATTATGATGTTTATACAGATGAAAAATGGATGTCATTTATTTTAAAGCAGGTGCTGATCAATGCAGTAAAGTACCGCAAAGATCATCCTGAAATTCAGTTTACGGCAGTGGACGAAAAGGAACAGGTACAGCTTTTTATAAAGGATAACGGTATCGGAATATCAGGGAAAGATCTTCCGAGAGTCATGGAAAAGGGTTATACAGGGACCACAGGAAGGAAGTATGCCAAATCCACGGGAATGGGATTGTATCTTTGCAAAAAGCTCTCAGATAAGCTTGGGATTGGATTTGCTGTCCGGTCAAAAGAAGGAGAAGGAACACAGATAAAAATAACATTTCCAAAAAATTCATTTGTTTATATGTAAGATACCAGGGTCAAAATACCCAACCTCTATGTAAAACAAAACCGCTGCACACGTGGATGTCAGCGGTTTTATTTTATTCAGGATCATGTTCGTCTGTATTTGGACAGTCTTCGATATTCATTACCGGCGGACGGAATGGATACAGCTGTTCATAGGATTCCATCTCCGCATCGGATACTGGTTTTGCAGGAATCAGTCCGGTGCAGTCGGTAGTAGAACAGGTAGAACACATGTCAAAAATATTTTCGTCGATCTCTTCATTGGTCAGCTCTTTTTTCTTTTTCATGACATCAACCTCCTTATTGAGATACAATTAGTATGGTTGGTCTATGAAAAAAATATCATTCAAGAAGATTTTTCTAAATTTTTTACTTGTCTAACAATATTAACGCAATGATTTCTAAGTCTGTGTCACCGATATTTTCAATGCCGTGACCGCATCCGCTCATAGTGTATGTAGTATCCCCTTCATTAACTTCATATTCGGTACCGTTGTCATTGTACATGCCTTTTCCGGCTAAAATATGATAGGCTTCTCCTTCATTCTCGTGGACATGGTATCCGAAGGAACATCCCGGAGGGATGATGATCTTGCCGAACAGACGACTGCTGTCTTTCATCTCTTCATTTGTAAGAAAAGCAGTCTTCCGGATCGTTCCTTTGCCTCCCCGTGCATTTTCTACGCTCTCATACTTTACATCTTCATTTTTTAAATACATAGCTTTACCTCCGTTTTTCTTGGTTATAGTATCAGTATAGAGGATAGCTTTTTAAATTACAATCAAAATAGAAAGTGACAAAAGTGTAAGCTTGCTGTAAGGAAGTTCGATGGATAGAGTGCACAGACAGTGATATAGTAAGGATAACATAAAGAAAGCAAAGGAGAATTGGGATATGAAAACAGTATTGCAAGTTCAAAATATGGAAAAATATTATGGAAACAAAGGAAATGTGACAAAGGCCGTGGACGGTATCAGCTTTGACGTGGAAAAGGGTGAATATATCGGTATTATGGGAGCTTCCGGAAGCGGAAAAACCACACTTCTAAACTGTATTTCCACAATCGACCGTGTAACATCAGGATACATTTATATCGACGGAATGGATGTTACAAAACTTAAAGGAAAACATCTTTCCAAGTTCCGGAGGGAACAGCTGGGATTTATTTTTCAGGATTTCAACTTGCTGGATACACTGACTGCTTATGAAAATATAGCGCTGGCTCTGACAATTATGAAAACTCCGGCCAAAGAAATTGATGACAGGGTAAAATCAATCGCAGAAAAATTAATGATAACAAAAGAACTGTCCAAGTATCCGTATCAGCTTTCCGGAGGACAGAAGCAGAGAGTGGCAAGTGCAAGGGCTATGGTGACCGACCCGACCCTGATCCTGGCCGATGAGCCCACCGGAGCACTGGACAGCAAGTCTGCAAGAATGCTTTTAGACAGTATGGAAACTATGAACGCGGAACTTCATGCCACGATTCTCATGGTAACTCACGATGCGTTTACGGCAAGCTACTGTAAGCGGATTCTGTTTATCAAGGACGGTAAGATTTTTAATGAACTTGTGAGAGGCAGGGATTCCAGAAAAGAGTTTTTTGACCGCATCATTGAAGTGGTGACATTGCTTGGAGGTGACAGTACCAATGTATTCTAAATTAGCATTTGGAAATGTAAAAAAGAGCATGAAAGATTTTACGGTATATTTTTTGACACTGACATTCGGTGTCTGCCTGTTTTATGTATTTAACTCTATTGGCAGTCAGGAAGCGATGCTTAAAATTAATGAGTCACAGAAAAGTATCATTGAAATGCTTCAGATGGCAATCAGTTCTTTATCTGTGTTTATTGCAGTGATTCTTGGATTTCTTGTGATCTATGCCAACAGGTTTTTGATCAAAAGGCGGAAGAAAGAGCTTGGACTTTACCTGTGTCTGGGAATGGATAAACGCCAGGTTTCTAAAGTACTGATCATTGAAACGTTGTTCATTGGAGTGTTTGCACTGGCAGCAGGACTTTTGGCCGGAGTATTTTTATCTCAGGGACTGGCTGCGGTAACTGCAAAAATGTTTATGGTAGAGATGAAGGAATTTACTTTTGTATTTTCCGGAGAAGCATTTATAAAGACGATCATTTATTTTGCAGTTATTTTTCTGATTGTTATGATCTTTAATACGTTCAGTATATCCAAGGTAAAGGTCATTGAACTTTTAACAGCGAACAAAAAAAATGAAGCTTTAAAAGTTAAGAAACTGGGAGTTTCTGTTGTATTGTTTTTGATTTCTGTGGTCTGCATCGGATTTGCATATCACTGTATCCGGGAAAACGGCATGATGCAGACAGACGATCAGTTCTGGATGAGTATTATATTTGGTACGATTGGGACATTTTTGTTTTTCCTGTCTCTTTCCGGATTCTTTTTAAGAATTTTGAAAACAAACAAGAAGTTTTATTACCGGAAGCTTAATATGTTTATTTTAAGACAGATCAATTCAAAGATTACTACAACCTTCGTGTCTATGACACTGCTCTGTCTGATGCTCTTAGTGGCAATCGGTGTATTTTCTACCGGGGCCGGACTGGCAACGACAATGGGCAGAGATATGAAGAAGGCAACACCATATGATGTATCTTATGTTAAATACTTCCCGGAAGATGAAAAGAACTCTGAAGTAAAGACAGACATGAGAAAAGAGTTTAAGTCAAAAGGAATCGATATGAACAAATTTGTTGATAAATCATGTATGATTTCCACAAGGCTCTACGAAAAACTTAAATTTAAGATATTTTTAAACGGCCGTGATAAACTTGTAGATTATCCTAAAGGTGTAAAAGCATCGATGGAAAAGTCATCACCTGAAATTATAGGTTTATCAGACTACAATGAAGCAATGAGAAAGCAGGGGAAACAGACGATCAGTCTGAAGTCGGATGAATACGCAGTAAACTGTAATTTTGAAAATATGAGGAAGCTGTGGGAAGACGTATGTAAAGATAGGGTAGAGATCAAAATGGGCGGCAAAGCTCTAACTGCAAAAAGTTCTATGATCGACAGCACCTATTATTCTGCATCTGCTCTGCCAATGGACATGGGAACTTTGATCGTTCCTGACGATGTTGCAAAAAAGATCCCTGTGCATACAGTTGTGTACAACTGTCAGTTAAAAGGCGATGCAGAAGAAAATACCCATAAACTAAGTAAACTTATGGAAAGTGTGTATCCGAATAAAACAATGGAGGAAAGAAATAAAGCGCCGTATCACACAGCAATCTATAAGGTAGAGATGATCGAACAGAGCGCGGGACTGAGCACCGTGATTACCTACATTGCTATTTATATAGGAGCCGTCTTCCTGATTACATGTGCTGCCGTTCTGGCACTGCAGCAGCTCAGTGAAAATTCAGATAACGTGGAAAGGTATAATCTGCTGAGAAAGATAGGAGCGGATGAACGAATGATCAATCATGCAATGCTGGCACAGATTGTTATTTACTTCATGGTTCCGCTGAGCCTCGCTCTCGTACACTCCTATATCGGTGTGAAGGTTGCCAGCAATGTTATCTCAACATTGGGAAATGTAAATGCTTTCAACGGCATACTGGCTTCGGGAGGCGCTATCCTTGTAATTTACGGAGGATATATGCTGGCAACATATCTTGGAAGCAAGGCTGTCATCAAGGATAAAAACAGATAAATACTTTATAATCATAAAAAACAGCAGATTTTTATATATCTGCTGTTTTTTATTTCTTAAAAGGAGCTTATCATGCTGGCCTTTGAAAAATTTGAATGACTGAAAATGCATGATATTGATTGACTTTGAATGAAATGGTGCTATAATAAAAGAAAAAGAGGTGATTTCATGCTGCCAGATGAACGGTTTCGGAGGATTTTAGAGATAATACGGAAAAACCAGTCAGTCACAGTGCAGGAACTGGTAAAACAGATCGGGATATCTGAGTCAACGGTCCGAAGAGACCTGGCGGCTCTGGATAAAAAAGGTCTGCTTCATAAGGTTCACGGAGGAGCCACTTCTATTGATGCAGGATTTGGCGTAGAAGAAACAGTTGCGAAGAAATCTTTGAAAAATGTGGATGAAAAACGCCGGATCGCACAATACTGTGCAGAGATCATCAGGCCGGACGACTTTATTTATCTGGATGCCGGAACAACCACAGAGATGATGATTGATTTTCTTACAGAGAAAAAAGCCTCTTATGTCACCAATGGAATTATGCATGCAAAAAAACTCATGGACAATGGTTTTAGGGTATATTTGATCGGAGGAGAACTTCGTGCGGTAACTGAAGCGGTAGTCGGAGAAGAAGCTTTGGAAAGTCTTAGAAAGTATAACTTTACGAAAGGATTTTTTGGAATCAACGGGATTTCGAAAAAAACCGGTTTTACAACACCGGATGTAACCGAAGCATTGGTAAAAAAAACAGCTCTTAGTCATTGTCTGGATGCCTATATCTTAGCGGATGAATCTAAATTTGGCAGGATTTCGGCAGTCTGCGTGGCCGAGCTGGATCAGGCAGTCATAGTCACAGGGAAACTTAAGGAACCAAGCTTTTTAAAATATGCAGCTATCAAGGAGGTATTAGAATGATTTACACAGTAACATTTAATCCGGCAATCGATTATGTCATCAAGGTGGATGATCTCACTCTTGGGAAGGTAAATCGGACCAAAAAGGAAGATATGTACTGCGGCGGTAAAGGGATCAATGTATCAAATGTACTTGCCAATTTAGGAATCGACAGTGTGGGATTCGGATTTATTGCAGGTTTTACGGGAGATGCCATTGAGACAGGGGCAAAACAGCTGGGATTTAAGCCGGACTTTATCCGCCTCAGAGAAGGCATGACAAGGATCAACGTCAAGATCAAGTCAAATGAGGAGAGCGAAATCAATGGGCAGGGACCGGATATCCATGAAGATGAGCTGGAAATGATGTATCAGAAGCTGGATACATTAAAAGACGGAGATATTCTGGTCTTGGCCGGAAGTATTCCGAACACTCTTCCTGAAGATGTATATGAAAAGATTATGGAAAGGCTTCAGGGCAGAAAGATCCAAATTGTCGTGGATGCTACAAAAGATCTGTTATTAAACGTTCTGAAATACCATCCGTTCCTGATCAAACCGAATAATCATGAACTGGGAGAAATGTTCGGGGTAGAACTGAAGAATAATGAAGAGATCATTGAGTATGGAAAGAAGCTTCAGGAGAAGGGTGCGAGAAATGTACTGATCTCCATGGCGGGAGACGGAGCGATCCTGATCACGGAAAAGGGTGATGTGCACATCTCACCTTGTCCAAAAGGAGAAGTGAAGAACTCAGTGGGAGCAGGGGATTCCATGGTTGCAGGCTTCCTGACCGGTTATCTGAAAAACGGAGATTATGAAGAGGCCTTAAAGATGGGGATCGCAACAGGAAGCGCCAGCGCATTTTCTGAGGATCTTGCAACAAAAGAAAAGATCATGGAATTATATGAGCAATTATAATTGACTTTCTGCTGACTGATATATGACTTAATGTGTGAGGGATATTGATGAAAAGGAGTGATTACATGCGTATTACAGAATTATTGAAGACAGAAGGGATCGAACTTGGGGTTTCGGTCGACTCAAAAGAGGATGCCATAGACCGTCTGACCGGACTTATGGATAAGACAGGCAATCTATCTGACAGGGAAGAGTATAAAAAAGGGATCCTCGCAAGAGAGGAAATGAGCACCACCGGGATCGGAGGAGGAATCGCCATTCCCCATTCAAAGAACGCAGCAGTAAAAAAAGCAGGTCTTGCGGCTATGACAGTGCCGGACGGAGTTGACTACGACTCTATGGACGGGGAACCTACCAAGGTATTTTTTATGATCGCCGCCCCGGCAGAGGGAAGTGATGTACACTTGGAGGCTCTTGCAAGACTTTCAACGATTTTAATGGATCCGGCATTTCTGGACAAATTGATTAATGCCAGCACAAAGGAAGAGTTTTTAAAGTATATCGACGAGAAGGAGACGGCAAAGTTTCCTGAAGAGGCAAAAGAAGATAAGGCGGAGCCTGATGTCCGGGAAGAGAAAAAGGACGGGTTCAGGGTATTGGCGGTCACTGCCTGCCCGACAGGTATCGCACATACATTTATGGCCGCAGAAGCATTGGAAAACAAGGCCAAGGAAATGGGCATTGCCTTAAAGGCCGAGACAAACGGCTCCGGCGGGGCAAAGAATGTTCTCACAAAGGAAGAGATCGAGCACTGCGACGGTATCATCGTTGCGGCGGATAAAAATGTAGAGATGGCACGTTTTGACGGAAAACAGGTGCTTCAGACAAAGGTCGCTGACGGCATCCATAAGCCGGAAGAACTGATCCAGACCATCCTCGATGAAAAAGCCCCTGTCTACCACCACAGCGGAGCCGCTGAGGGTGATACAGCCAACGAAGAGGGAGAAGGCATCGGAAGAACCATTTATAAGCATCTGATGAACGGTGTGTCCCATATGCTTCCCTTTGTTATCGGCGGAGGTATCCTGATCGCACTGGCATTCCTATTTGATAACCAGGCCATTGATCCAAACAACTTCGGAAAGAACACGGAGCTCGCGGCGGTCTTAAAGACCATCGGTGAGCAGGCATTCGGATTCATGCTGCCTGTACTGGCCGGCTTCATCGCCATGAGCATTGCGGACCGCCCGGGATTAGCGGTAGGTTTTGTGGGCGGCGCACTGGCCAATGCCGGCTATACCTTTGGCAATGTAATGAATTTTGCAGAGGCAAAACCGGTAAGCTCAGGTTTCCTCGGTGCACTGCTGGCAGGTTTCCTGGCCGGATATATTGTTGTCCTGTTAAAGAAGATCTTTAATAAGCTTCCAAACGCTCTGGAAGGGCTTAAGCCGATCCTCCTCTATCCTGTGTGCGGGATTTTAGTGATGGGTGTTGTGATGATCGCTATCAACCCGATCATGGGAGCCATCAATACGGGCCTTAACAACTTCTTATCCTCCATGAGCGGCACAAGTTCTATTTTATTAGGGGCAGTGCTGGGCGGAATGATGTCTGTGGATATGGGCGGACCGTTTAACAAAGCGGCCTATGTGTTCGGAACAGCACAGCTTACGGTTGCAAATGCGGGACCGGAACAGTATGCGATCATGGCAGCAGTCATGGCCGGAGGTATGGTTCCTCCATTGGCCATCGCACTGTGCACCACATTCTTTAAAAACCGCTTTACAGAGAGTGAGCGCAAATCAGGTATTGTCAACTACGTCATGGGGTTGTCCTTCATCACAGAGGGAGCGATTCCATTTGCGGCTGGGGATCCGATCCATATCCTGCCTCCGTGTATCATAGGATCTGCGGCAGCAGGAGCATTGTCTATGGCATTTAAGTGTGGGCTTCCGGCACCTCACGGCGGACTGTTTGTTTTAGGCGTTGTAACAAATCGCTGGATGTATCTGGCCGCAGTAGCCATCGGGGCCGTGATCGGTATGCTGATTATGTCCGTCACAAGAAAACCACTCAACAAATAAAAGGTCCTGTATTGCGGCAATACCGCTAAAGCAGGTTTATAATTTAGAGACTGCGAAAAGAGCAAGGTATGTATAAAACCATATACCCTGCTCTTTTTGTTTCATTTTTTGTGAAAGAAAATGTACGGGTGACATTTCTTTTCACAAAAGATGAAATACCTCAAACTGTTTTTAAAAGGGTTGGAATGATATACTCAAAACATAGATGAGGTGATGAATATGAACAAGAGATCTCGGGTAATCTTATCTACTCTGATTCAGAAAAAAGAATATGGGCAGGCGGCATATATGAAAGAGCTTGCGGAGCAGTTCAAAGTATCCACAAGGACCATCAGGAATGATTTGGAGCAGATTAATGAATTTCTAAATAAGAACAAACTATCCGGCGTAAGTCTCGGAAAACAGGGAGTCATTGAGACAGGAAAAGACATGGAAAGAGCCAGGCAGTACCTTTTCCAAGATGACTTTTACTCCTATAAGCTGGAGAAACATGAAAGAAAGATGTTTATGGCAACTTTATTAATCTGTGAAAGGGACTATCGGACCCTTTCGAATCTGGCGGACTGCATGTATGTGAGCCGGTCCACAGTGGTCCAGGACCTGGACGGACTGAAGGCATTTTTTAAGAAACATAAGCTGTATGTTGTTTCCCATTCCAACAAAGGATTGATACTGGAAGGTGAGGAAAAAAATAAAAGGCTGCTGTTGTTATCCATGATAAAGAGCAACGAATCTGTCTACCGGGAGGCACCGGTCTTTGAGAGGCTCATCCGTTCTCTGAAAGAAGAGTGCCGGGTGGACATGGAAGATCTGAAGACTATGGAAAAGGTGATTAATCTGGCGGAACATTTCTCAGGAAGGTTTCTCACAGATACCTCTTTTACAAACCTGAAATACTTCCTGGTGTTAAGCCTGTACCGCATGAGACTAAAAAAGTATGCGGAGCAGGACAGCAAGAAGAACAGCAAATACGAGATGGCTGGTTACATCTTAAAACAGCTCAGTGATTTTGCAGGGATTGAGGTTATGGAGGAGGAGATTAAGTTTCTCGGCAGAATATTAAATGAGATGCGTTATATCAAAAAAACGACCAGCAACCAGGAAATCGTAAAGATGCAGGTGATCACAAGAACCTTCATTGAACATGTGTCCATTGACATCGACCTGAATTTACAGGGGGATTATATTTTCTATGAAAATCTGATCAACCATCTGGAATCCATGTTTTCATCGGCTATCCAGGATAACACGGTAAATTCAGTTGTGACAGAAGTATTGGAGCGTTATCCGAAGATTCAGGAAGCAGTGCAGAATAACGTATCTGTTTTGGAAGAATATATCGGACGGAAGCTGAATGAGGTGGAAATCTCGTACATTGTAGTGCATATCTGTGCTGCCATGGAACGGAACAAAAACTCTACGGAGCGTTATTCCGTGATCCTTGTGTGCAACGGCGGCATCGGAACATCCCAGCTTCTGCTGGCCAGGCTGAAGAAGTATTTTAATTTCGACGTGGCGGACATCATACCGGCACATGACCTGAAAAACGCAGACATAAACGAGGCGGATGTGATCCTTTCCACAGTAGCGCTGGATACCGATATGGAATACATCCAAGTGGACCCGTTGTTAAATGATGAGGACTGTATCAATGTGGGAAAAAAGCTTTCACGGCTGAAGGGAAGCCATAAAGCCATCAGCAGGCCAAAGGTAAAAGAGAAGCCGGAGGCTGTGCACATGAAGCGGATCAAGGAGATCCTTGCCGCGGATACGCCCCCGGAACAGATGGTATTTCAAATTGAAGAGGTTGTAAATGAGTTTTGCCACAAGGAAGTGAGCATGCCGCTTTTAGCTATGCTTCCCAGCGAGGCAGTCAGGTTAAATGTAAGCTGTGAAAGCTGGCAGGAAGCTGTCAGGCAGTCTGCGCAGTATCTTCTTAGAAACGGCTGCATCGAGGAGCGGTATATAAGCTCTATGATTGAGAACGTGGAAAAGAACGGCCCTTATATTCTGGTGGCGCCGGGCTTCGCCCTTCCCCATGAAGCCTTAAATGCGGGGGCTAAGAAGGTGGGTATGAGCCTGATCAGACTGGCAGAGCCGGTAGTGTTCGGCAAGCCTGAATTTGACCCGGTTGAATGGGTCTGCTGTTTAAGTGCTATCAACAAGGAAACCCACTTAAAGGCTATGTTCCATCTGGTGAACCTGTTCCATAACCAGAAGTTCAGAGATGAGATACGGGATGCAGGGAGCGGGGAAGAAGTCTATAACGCGATCAAACGATATGAATATGAAATGAGGTAATTCAACATGATTTGGGAAGATTTAAAAGAAGAACTGGTGCTCACAGGCCTGGATGCCGAAAGCTCCGGGGAAGTCTTTGAACGTCTGGGTAAGACATTGATAAAAGAAGGCTATTGTAAGGATTCCTATATTGACGCTCTGAAGGCAAGAGAAAAGGATTTTCCTACAGGAGTTAATATGGCAGGAATCGGGATCGCCATACCGCATACGGACAAAAGCCATGTGCATAAGGGCGCTGTGGCTATCGGAGTGTTAAAAAAGCCTGTGAAGTTTTATCAGATGGGCACCACAGATGAAGTTGTCATGGCAAGGCTCATCTTTATGCTCGCCGTGGACGATCCAGAGGAACATCTCGTATTTTTACAAAAAATACTGCAGGTACTGCAGGATCCAGAGACATTGAGAGGGTTGACTGAATGCAAGGCGAAACAGGACGTGATCCAAATAATTAAAGACAAAGAACAGTCACTTTCCTAAACAGGGAAAACCGAAAGGAGATATATTATGTCAGTTGTAAATATTTTATCCGTTTGCGGATCAGGAACCGTAACTTCATCCATGGTAGCAGCAAAGCTGAAAGAAAAATTAGGAGAGAGAGGATACTCTGTATCCACCACGGAGGCAAGACCTACCGAGGCTTTAAATTTAGCACAGTCAGGTAGATTTCATATCCTTGCCCATACCAGTCCGCTTCCGGACGGGGATTACGGCATCCCGACAGTCAATGCTTTCGCATGCATTACCGGTATGGGAGAGGAGGAATTTTTTGATCAGATTGTGGAGGCACTGAAGTCTGTCGGAAAGTAAAAAGAGAGTAAAACGGAGGAAATACATATGGAAGCAATTCTTACAACATTGAAAGCAATCATTGACAACTTCGGGTCGGCTATCATCGTACCATTTATTATTTTTATCATTGCATTAATATTTAAAGTAAAAGTTCAAAAAGCATTTTTATCGGCGCTCTATGCAGGAGTATCCCTGATGGGATTTACGCTGATTCTCGGAGCATTTACACCAATCATCACACCGATGGTTAAAAATATGTCCCAGGTTATGGCAGGTATCACGGGAGTCAACTTAAATACATTCGATGTGGGCTGGCAGGCAACATCAGTAGTTGCCTTTGCCACCAGTGCGGGAATGATTTATTTAGGCCTGGGTATTTTGCTGCAGACGATCCTGTTCCTTGTGAAGTGGACAAATATTTTTCAGCCGTCTGACCTTTGGAATAACTATTCCTATATTGTCTGGGGTGCCATGGTTATTTTCAAGACCCATAATTTTTTCCTCGGAATCGCATGTATGATTCTCTTGAATCTGTACAGCCTGCTCATATCCGAGCTGGTGGCAAAGCGGTGGTCCAAGTATTATAACTATCCGAATTGTACGATCATCGCCATGCACAACGTGGAACCGGCTATTTTTGCCATCTTGTTTGACCCGATCTTAAATAAACTCGGATTCAATAAATTAAAGCTGAACCCGAAATCCATAGAAAAGAAAATTGGTTTCCTCGGTGAGCCGATGACACTTGGATTTTTCCTTGGAATGTTTATCGGAATACTTGGAAGCGTAAATAAGCTCGGAACGATTGCTGGATGGGGTGATATCTTAGAAGCTGCCATTGCAACGAGTGCAGTCATGGCCATTTTCCCTAAGATCGCCAGTATGTTTGCCCAGGCGTTTGCGCCGATCACAGAGGCCGCACGAAGATTTATGGGAAAAGCGGGAGACAGAGAATGGTACATTGCAGTCAATGACGCGGTAGGATACGGAGAACCTGCGACTCTTACAAGCGGACTTCTCCTGATCCCGATCATGATCGTGGTTTCCACCATTCTTCCGGGCAACCAGGTGCTGCCGGTCGTGGATCTGCTGGCAATTCCATACATGGTACAGGGTCTGGTAGCCGTGTATAAAGGAAATATGTCAAAGATTCTTGTGGCAGGAACCATCTGGTTCAGTTTAGGGCTTTTGATGTGTACCTACACAGCGCCGCTGTTCACACAGGTAGCCATGGCTGCAGGCTTTGCCATTCCGGCAGGAGCAGCTATGATCACCAGCTTTAACATTCTTGGAAAACCGATGCTTGGTTTCGTATTCCTCGCGTTCCTTTCCGGAAATCCGGTATTCATCGCCATCGCGGTGGCAGTTTATGCGGCAATGTTTGCAGTATTTAAATTAAAAAACAAGGAAATCGTAGCTTACTTAGACCGTCAGGCAGATAAAAATGAATCAGCAGAAGAGGCAGGGGTGTAGAGTATGAAAGTGGATGTAAAAGAATTTTTGAAACCGTGCAGCTGCGGCAGAAAACATGAGATCGTCGTGGACGATATAATCATAGAAAGCGGGGCAGTCTCAAAGCTCCCGGAAATCCTTTCAAGGGACGCATATAAGAAGTTCCAGAATATTGTCATGATCTGTGATGAAAATACTTATGAGGCAGCGGGAAAGACGGTGGAACGCCTTGTGCCGGGTCTGAAAAAGGCAGTTCTTGACCCAGCCAACCTTCACGCCAATGAACACGGCGTGGAGGCAGCCAAAAACCAGCTTGACCAGATCGGAGACGTGGATCTGATGATCGCCGTCGGATCAGGAACGATCCACGATATCACAAGATATCATGCCTATGAGAGAAAGATCCCGTTCTTCTCTGTACCTACAGCGGCCAGTGTGGACGGCTATGTGTCCACGGTGGCAGCTATGACATGGCATGGATTTAAAAAAAGCTTTACTGCCGTGTCACCGGTTGTGGTGATCGCGGACACTGATATCTTCAGCAAGGCGCCGATGCGTCTGACAGCTTCCGGGGTTGCAGATCTGCTTGGAAAATATACGGCTCTGGCAGACTGGAAGATCACACATATCCTGACCGGGGAATACATTTGTGAAGAAATATGTGAGATGGAGTACAAGGCGCTGGATGCGCTGACAAACAGTCTTTCCGGGCTGGCCAGGGGAGATGCCGGAGCCTATGAGGAGCTTATGTATGGGCTTCTGCTCTCAGGACTGGCTATGCAGATGACAGGAAACTCCCGGCCGGCCTCAGGGGCGGAGCATCATATGTCCCATCTGTGGGAGATGGAAGTGCTGAATGATTACATTGATTTTTACCACGGAGAAAAAGTGGGCGTGGGTCTGATCCTCGCTTCTAAGATCTATCACAAGGCAGCCCAGAAAATGCGCAGCGGGGCATTTACGGTAAAAGAATCCATGCCGGTGGAAGAAGAACTGATCAGAGTGAATTTTACAAAGCTCGGTATGTACGAGTCCATTATGGAGGAAAATACACCGAATCTTCTGGAAAAGGTTGATTCCCAAAAGCTTTTGGATAAAAAGAATGAGATCGCAGCTGTCATTGACGAGATTCCTTCTGCCGAGGCTCTTACGGAGATGCTCGCAAAGGTGGACGGGGTCAGATCCCTTGAGGATCTTGGATTTGACGAGAGCTTCCAGGAAAAGACCGCAAGGCTGTCTCCTTATGTGAGAGCCAGGATCACGTTTATGAGGCTTCTCAAGTTCTATAGTTTTTATGAAGAAGTGATCAAGAATCAGGGAGGGTGAAAGATATGCTGGAAGAATTAAAACAGCAGGTTTATGAGGCAAATATGGAACTTCCCGCAAAGGGACTGGTTACCTATACTTGGGGAAACGTAAGTGGCATCGACCGTGAAAAAGGGCTGTTTGCCATCAAGCCAAGCGGCATTGCCTATGAAGACCTGGAACCATCTGATATGGTTCTTATGAATTTAAACGGAGAGTGTGTGGAGGGAGATTATAAGCCTTCCTCCGACACACCGACCCATCTGGAACTGTATAAAGCATTTCCGCAGGTGGGAGGCATTGTCCACACCCACTCTGCCTGGGCAGCCTCCTGGGCGCAGGCAGGAAGGCCAATCCCATGTTACGGAACCACACATGCAGATTATTTTTATGGGGAGATCCCGTGTGCCAGAAGTCTGAGACCGGAAGAGATTGAAACGGAATATGAGAAAAATACAGGGCTAGTCATTGTCGAGACATTTCAGGGAATGAATCCAGCCTATGTTCCAGGAGTTCTCTGCACAAACCACGGACCGTTTGCCTGGGGAAAGGATGCAGAGGAGGCAGTACACAATGCTGTCGTGATGGAAGAGGTGGCAAAAATGGCTGCCAGGACAGAGCAGCTGAAGATAGAAGTGGGTGAGGCGCCCAAGACCATCCAGGATAAGCATTTTTTCCGGAAACACGGCCCCAATGCCTACTACGGAAACGCCGGAAAGTGAGGGGCTATGTTAGAAAATATCAAAGCTTTTGTCCTGGATATGGACGGAACGATTTATCTTGGAAATGAACTGTTTCCGTTTACGAAGGACTTTCTTTCCAGAGTGGAGGAGACAGGCAGAAAATTTTACTTCTTCACAAATAACTCTTCCAAGAGCCAGCAGGCCTATATTGAAAAGCTTTCCAATATGGGCATTGCTATCTCCAAAGAGCAGATGATGATCTCCAGCCATGTGATGATACGGTTTCTTTTGGAAAACCATCCTGGAAAAAGTGTTTATGTCGTGGGAACACCTTCTCTGCTGAACGAATTCAGAAGCTTTGGGATACCTCTGGTGGAAGAAGATCCGGATATTGTTGTTCTGGGATTTGACACGACTCTGACCTATGAAAAGCTGTCCAGGGCCTGCCATTCTATCCGGAACGGCTGCATCTATTACGGAATCAATCCCGATTTAAACTGTCCCATGGAGGGAGGTACGTTTATCCCGGACTGCGGTTCCATGGCAAGGCTTGTGGAGGCTTCCACCGGACGGTACCCGGAGTTTTTCGGAAAACCTTCAAAATATACATTAAATTATATGATTCAGGAGACGGGATACCGCCCGGATGAAATCGCCATTGTAGGTGATCGGCTGTATACAGACATTGCCGTGGCCGATCAAAGCGAAGTGACATCCATTCTTGTGTTAAGCGGTGAGAGTACCCTGAAAGATGTGGAGAATGGAGATATAAAACCAGATCTCATTGTGAAAGATTTAAGTGAGATAACGAGAGAACTGTAAAAAAGAAAAACACATTGGATGTTGTGTACGGAGATCCAATGTGTTTTTCTATTAAATTTTTATAAATTAAATTGATTAAAATCTATGACCAAATCCTCATATATTCCGGCGGGTACGGAATCATTAAACGTATATTCATGGATATCTTCATGGGAAAGATCATGAACCATGATTCTGTTTTTCTCAACATCAATAATCCAGTATTCCCGTACACCGGCAGTGCGGTATTTGAAAAGCTTAATACTGTAATCCATCCGTCTGCTGCTTAAGGAGACAACTTCGATGATCCAATCCGGAGCCCCATGGCAGCCTTTATCATCCAGTTTGTCTTTATCACAGATAACGGATAAATCAGGCTCCACATAATTTATATGATCATTTTCTAAAAAAACGGCAAATGGAGCAGGATATACTTCACAGGAACCATCGTGGCTGTCTATATAATTTGCAATTTTCTGATTGAGCTTACTTACAATTTTCTGATGATTTCTTGAAGGCGGAGACATATAGTAAATATGCCCGTTGATTAGTTCTGCCCTCGTACCGTCAGGAAGACCATAAATATCTTCTATTGTATAAAGTTTTTCTTTTACTAAGGGCATGGAAACACATCCTTTCATAAAGATTATGGGCAAAGCCAAAGCAAGTATTCAATTTTATTATAATATGAGGATACTCCTAAAACAAGAGTATTGCGAACAACCTACTCAAGTTCAAAGGCACCGCTATACAACTGATAATATACTCCCTTTTGTGCAATGAGTTCATCATGGTCTCCGCGTTCAATGATACGGCCATGATCCAGAACCATGATAGCATCACTGTTTTTTACGGTGGACAGGCGGTGTGCAATGACGAATACGGTCCGGTCCTTCATCAGATTATCCATTCCTTTCTGTACCAAAGCCTCTGTTCTTGTATCAATGGAGGAAGTAGCTTCATCCAGGATCATTACCGGAGGATCAGCCACAGCGGCTCTTGCAATAGAGATCAGCTGCCGCTGTCCCTGTGACAGGCTTGAGCCATTTCCCGTGAGAACCGTATCATACCCGTCAGGAAGCCTTGTGATAAAATCATCTGCATTGGCCAGTTTTGAAGCAGCAATACACTCTTCATCTGTGGCGTCCAGTTTTCCATAACGAATATTCTCCATCACCGTTCCGGTGAAAAGGTTTACATCCTGAAGCACTACACCAAGGGACCTTCTCAGATCCGGTTTGCAGATTTTATTAATGTTGATTCCGTCATAACGGATCTTTCCGTCAGGAATATCATAGAAGCGGTTGATGAGGTTTGTGATCGTAGTCTTACCCGCCCCGGTGGCTCCGACAAAAGCGATTTTCTGTCCTGGCTTTGCATACAATGAGATATCATGAAGGACCAGCTTCTCCGGTACATAGGAAAAATCCACTTCTTCCATTTGGATATCTCCTGTTAATTCTGTGTAGGTCAGGGTGCCCTGTTCTCTGTGAGGATGCTTCCATGCCCACATTCCTGTAGGGACAGAAGATTCCTTAAGATCTCCGTTTTCATTTTTTGTCACATTCACAAGAGTGACATATCCATGATCTTCTTCAATTTCTTCATTTAAAAGCTGAAAGATTCTTCCGGCTCCGGCAACTCCCATAGCGATCATAGAAATCTGCATAGAGGCCTGCCCGATGGTCTGCGACAGCTGCCTTGCCATACTTAAAAATGAAACAATAATACCGACGGTGACAGGGCTTACACCTGTCAGGCAGAAATTAGAGGCATGGAAGTAAACCAGCAGTCCGCCAACTACAGCCAACAACACATACATGATATTTCCAATATTATTTAGGATCGGCATTAAGATATTGCCGTACTGGTTTGCCTTTTCCCCATTGATAAATAACTGCTCATTCAGCGCAGTAAAAGCTTCCTTGCTTTCTTCCTCGTGACAAAAGACTTTTACTACTTTTTGCCCGTTCATCATCTCTTCTACAAAGCCTTCCTCTTTGGCCAGGGATTTCTGCTGAAGCATCATGTATCTGGAGCTGGCGCCTCCCAGCCGTTTGGTTAAAGCAATCATGATTCCCAGAATGACCAGAACAGTAATCGTCAGCCAAAGACTGTAGTAAAGCATCATGACAAACATAACGGCTACGGTCAGCATAGACTGTATCAGGGCCGGAAGGCTTTGTCCGATCAGCTGGCGGATCGCATCCGTATCATTGGTATAGGTACTCATAATATCCCCATGGGCATTGGTATCAAAGTACTGGATAGGCAGCTTCTGCATATGCTTAAACATATCATCGCGCAGATTCCGCAGTGTACCCTGTGTCACAACGGCCATGATTCTGGTATACAGAAATGCACAGACAATGCCCGTCACATAAAATGCAGCCATAATACAGAGGATAGAGGTGAAGGTAACCCACACGCTGGACAAACCTCCAGTGATTCCCGGGGTGATACAATCATCAATCAGTCTCTGAAGAAAAAATGTAGTTACCACTGAAGCGCAGGAACTGATTACGATACAAATCATTACAACGGTTAACTGAACCGGATAATGATGAAAAATATAGGCTATCAGCCTTCTAAAACTATGAATCTTCTTTTTTTCGTCCATCTATTGTTCCTCCTTTCCGCTGTTCTGTGAAACATAGACATCATAGTATTCACCTTTCTGTTTCATGAGCTCCTGATGGCTTCCAGATTCTTTGATCCGGCCGCCCTCCATAATAAGGATTAAGTCAGCATCTTCTATGGAAGAAACACGCTGTGCGATTATGATCTTTGTGGTGTTAGGGATTTCTGTTCTCATGGCCTGCCGGATCAGGGCATCGGTCTTGGTGTCTACCGCTGAAGTAGAGTCATCCATGATCAGGATCTTCGGTTTCTTTAACAGTGCCCTGGCAATACAGAGACGCTGCTTCTGCCCGCCGGAAACATTGGTTCCGCCCTGTTCTATGTAGGTGTCATACTGGTCCGGGAACTGGCTGATAAACTCATCTGCCTGGGCAAGCCTGCATACGTGTCTGAGTTCTTCGTCACTTGCATTCGGATCACCCCATCGGAGATTCTCTTTAATAGTTCCGGAGAATAAAATGTTCTTCTGCAGTACAACCGCCACTTCATTTCTCAACGCTTCAAGATCATATTCACGTACATCTTTTCCGCCGACATACACGGTCCCTTCTGTGGCATCGTAAAGTCTTGAAATAAGCTGGATCAGACTTGTTTTGGAAGCGCCTGTTCCGCCCATAATCCCTATAGTAGCGCCGGACGGTATCATAAGGTCAATATCAGATAGAGCGTCCTTTTTGCTGTGTTTGTTATATTTAAACGAAACATGGTCAAATCGGATACTGCCGTCTTTCACTTCTGTAATACCATTTTCAGGAGATACCAGGCTGCTTTCGTGGGTGAGCACCTCACAGATACGATTGGCAGATTCTGCGGCCATGGAACATAAGACAAACACCATAGACAGCATCATGAGGGAGGACAGGATCTGAACGCCATAGTTGATAAGAGAAGAAAGCTGGCCCGTAGTTAACACACTCCCCTGTGTTTTGATGATCATCTGGGCACCGATCAAGCTTACAAGGAAGATTGCAAGGTAAATCCCAAACATCATGATCGGGTTATTCAGGGCGAGCAGTTTTTCGGCCTTTGTAAAGTCATTGCAGACATCCTCAGACGCTTTTTGGAATTTTGTTTTCTCATAGTCTTCTCGGACAAAGGATTTCACAACTCTGATGCCGGAGACATTTTCCTGAACCGAATTATTTAATGCATCGTACTTTCGGAAAATCCTCTGAAAAACCGGAAAGGAAAACCATGCGATTCCTAAAAGAGCCAGACCGATGACAGGGATCATAGCCAGGAAAATGAGAGACATTTTTACATTGATCGCCATACTCATAATCACTGAAAAAATCATCATCAGCGGAGTCCTCACCGCAATACGGATAATCATCTGGTAAGCGTTTTGTACATTGGTGACATCTGTTGTAAGTCTGGTCACAAGAGAGGATGACGAGAACCTGTCGATATCAGCAAAGCTAAAATCCTGTATTTTAAAATAAATATCTTTTCGCAGATTTTTTGCAAATCCGCAGGATGCAGTTGCCGCATATTTTCCGGACAGGATACCAAAAACAAGCGACAGCATTGCCATGATAAATAAAGCAATCCCGTATTTTATGACCGGATTCATTGAATTTGCAGTCATTTCGTCAATCAGTTCTGCCATAACCAGAGGAAGGATACATTCCATGATAACTTCCAAGGTCACAAAAACCGGTGTTTTAATAGATTCTTTTCTATATTGCCTTATACTTTTTCCTAATGTTTGAATCATATAACATTTCTCCTTTACTTTTTTCTCTATACAAATTAATATAATAATCAACAATCGTCTATTATTCAATCAACGGTTTTTAAATATCGTTGATTAATCTACGGCATCGTACGATGTGTTCATTACCTTTCACAGATAGGAATACAGAACTTTTAGGAGGGATTCTGAAACCATGAAAAAACGGGAAGATTTAAGAGTTGTAAAGACAAAGGCAAATTTAAAAGGGGTCTTAAAGAAGCTTCTGAGAAAAAAGCCCATCCGTAAGATCACAGTGACGGAACTGGCCAGGGAGGCTGTGATCAATAAGGGAACGTTTTATTTGCATTACTCAGATATCTATGACTTATATGAAGAAGTGATCCTGGAGCACATAGAAGGAACTCTTGGAAATCTGGATTATTATATGGAGTTCTTTACAAACCCAAAGATGTTTGTGAAAAAGTTCCTGGAGGATTTTGATTTTGGACGTCTGGAAAAGACTTTTCCATATCTGCATGAAGACGAACATAAACTGCCGCTTCCATTGATCGTAACGAACACCCTGTCTGAAAGGTTAATGTCTACCGGACTTTTAGAGGATACAATGAAGAACAAAGTAAAGCTTACAGTTGCGATATCCTGTATCACTGAGCCGTTTATACAGATGAGAGAGGAAGCGGATTTAATCTGTGAGATCGCAGGTGAGGTGATCTCAAATATGTTTTAGTACCGGTCTGTATGGCTGGATGGAAAGATGATGGGCTTGTCCACTTTGTTTTCATATGCTATCCTTTTTGGTAAAGAAAGGTCAGACAGAGGTGTGGAGGATATGAAAGAAAAACAGTACATCCGTCAACAGATCAAACAAAAAACAGAGAAGTTATCCACAAGATATCTTCGGGATTCGGAAGAAGAGATTCAGAAACAGATCCTTATGCTGCCGGAATTTAAGAGGGCGGAGACTGTTTTCTGCTACATATCCGTGGGAAAGGAAGTATCCACAGAATTGATTTTAACAGAATGCTTCCGACAGGGAAAACGGGTGGGAGTGCCCTTGTGCACAGCTCCCGGAATCATGGAAGTAAGGCAGATCACCTGTATGGACCAGTTAGAACACGGCATCTACGGACTCATGGAGCCAAAAAGAAATACTCCCATTGTGGAGAAACGAGAGATTGACCTGGGGATTATTCCTTGTATCAGCGCAGACTTCTGTGGAAAACGTCTCGGACATGGAGCCGGGTATTATGACCGGTATCTAAGCGATACAGAATTTTTGAAGGTGGTTTTATGCAGAAAAGAGCTTCTGTGGGAGGAGATTCCTACAGACAGCTATGATGTGCCAATGGACCTTGTGGTCACGGAGAAGGGGTGAAACTTTGATTCGATTTGATATTAACCAGAATTTAAAAGAAGTTTTTGAGGACGGAAAGCTGCCAGCCATGGTATACATATCCAGACAGGAGAGCACCCCGGAGAAAATAAGCCGTCCGCTGCACAGCCATGAATCTATCTGTGAACTTTTGCTTGTATATAAGGGGACCGGAACCTATCAGGTAGGCACCAGTATTTATCCCATAGAAGAAGGCTGTATGGCTTATTATAACCAGGGAGACCTTCATGAGATCGCAACGGCTGAGAAGACCAACATCGGCCATTATTGTATCGGTATTACAAACCTTCACTTAAAGGAACTTAAGAAAAACCAGATGGTGCCGGAGGGAGGGCCCTATATCCGCCATGCAGGATCCCTGTTTCCGTTTTTAAAGATGATGTGTGATCAGATCTACATGATGGAAGAGCTGAATCCGGCAGGCCAGCTGGCATCGCAGCTTTTCTGCGCCTCCATGGTGGTCATTGCCAGCCAGCTGGATACATTTCCGCAGGCTATGGCCGCGGAGACGAGGGAGGAAGAGTTTATCTCAAGAATTCTGGATTATTTGAATGAACACTTCACGGAGGAATTAAATCTGGACAAGATCGCTGAGGACATGCACTGCTCTGCCACTTATGTCTCCCACGGCCTGAAAAAAGCCACGGGTATGACTCCCATCAATTATATTATCCGCAGGCGGATCGGCCTTGCCCAGACAATGCTGATCTCTACCGATCTCACGGCGACCCAGATCGCCACTATGGTGGGATACGACAACACCAATTACTTCAGCACACTGTTTACAAAGACCGTTGGTATGACGCCGATCCGGTACCGGAACATGTATCTGGAAAAGCTGAGGGGCAGGAGAGACCAGTCATGAGAGTGAAAAGAGCAGGAATACATACAAGAGGGCATGATTTCAGAATACTTCTGATAGATTCTAATTCTAAAAAGGTAGTAGGACAGATAGCAATCAAATAATTCTAAACTTAGAGTTACATGTTTTTTTCTTGAGATAATATTGTAATGCTTCCCCTATAAACTTTGAAGCTCCTTTACAGTACTGCTGATCCATAGCCTCGATCAGCTTTGGATTGTGGAGATATCCGTCAATCAGCTTATCATAGTAGTTCTCGCCCAGATCCATTGTAGGCTGGTCTTCTTCATCCAGCAGGTTTAACATCTGGCCGATGATATTCTGTACTTCTTCAGATTTGACATCCCTTGAAACGTCACTTGTCAGCTGCTCCATCAAGTCTTTATTCTTTTCTACATACCCTTTTTCTTTGATCTTCCGCATCTTCTCCATATTCTCAGAGAAATGGCTTAGGCTCTCTTTCATGGCATCTGTGTATTTTTCAACACTGCCGTAATACTCCACCGCCGTTTGAGCGATGCTGGACTTATGATCCCTGGCTCTTTTTATAAATTCATCGAAGGCTTCGGTACTTCCCCAGTATTTCATAATCTCCTCTGTATTCTCTTTTTTAAACTGCTCCAATGCCTGGATATATTCACTTAAATCAAATTCTTTAAAACTCATATAGGTTTCTCCTTGTTCCAGTCTGCCAATCAGGTCTAACAGTCTGTTCAGCCTGTCTCGTTTTGCTTTTAGCAGTGTTTTTTGCCTGCTAAGAGCTTCTTTTTTATTAAAATTGGGATTTTCCATGATCCTTTTAATATCCTTCAGAGGAAATTCCAACTCCTTAAAAAGTAATATCTGCTGTAGAGTGTTTATGGATTCATCGTTGTATAGTCTATAACCGGCGCCGGTGACCTTTGCGGGTTTTAATAAACCGATTTCATCATAATACTGTAAGGTCCGCACGCTGACGCCTGAAAGTACTGCAACTTCTTTTATGGTTCTCAAGACATCATCTCCAATCTGTTGTGTATCTTTGATTCTATCTTACATTATCACGTTACGTGAGAGTCAATGGTTTTTCATGTCTTTTTAAAAATCATTATATGAGTAATTTGTGGGTACTTTGTTTGTGTCTTATACAAGATAGTGGAGTCCTTGTTCTCATTTCTAATATATTTCTTTGAAATGCCCCTGTTTTTGATCTCACAGCGAACAAAATAGTAAAGGCGGAGGACCTTTGTTTTTTCTAAAATAATAATTACAGAAAGCGATGCTGAACAAACAAAACAGGAGGTTTTAACATGAGTATGAATATCTGCGGAGCTCCTTGCTGCTGGGGCGTGGATGATGTAAAGAACCCTTATCTGCCGCCATGGCAGAGGGTACTTAAGGAGGCAGGCCAGGCGGGTTACCGGGCCATTGAGCTTGGACCTTACGGATATCTTCCGATTGATGTGGAGACAGTCTCTGAGGAGTTAAAAAAGAATGGATTAGCCATTGTGGCAGGGACGATCTTCGACGATCTGCTGAGTGAAGAAAACTATGAAAACGTATTGAGACAGACAGAAGAGATCTGTTCTCTGGTCACAAAGCTTCCGCCGCTTCCGGTACATGAGGGCCAGCATTTTGCTGCGCCTTATATGACCATCATGGACTGGGGTCATGATGAGAGGGATTATGCGGCCGGACATCCTGACAAAGCGCCGAGGCTTTCAGAAGAAAAATGGGCAGCGATGATGGGCCACATCAGGGGAATCTGTGAAAAAGCAAAAGAATACGGTGTGCGGCCGGTCATTCATCCTCACGCTGGAGGTTATATTGAGTTTGCAGATGAGATCGAAGCGGTGGTAAGGGACATTCCTTATGAGCTGGCAGGTCTCTGCCTGGATACAGGGCATCTTTATTACTCCGGCATGGATCCGGCAGAATGGCTGAAAAAGTATGCGGACCGCTTGGATTATGTCCACTTTAAAGATGTGGATGAAAAGGTATACCGGGAAGTTCTGGGAGAACATATCCGCTTTTTTGAGGGCTGTGGTAAAGGAGCCATGTGTCCCATAGGAAAAGGCGCACTGGACTACCCTGAGATCAAGCAGACCTTGGAGGATATCCAGTACAGCGGATATATCACCATAGAACAGGAACGTGATCCAAGAAATTCAGACACAAGCCTCCGGGACGTGAAGGCCAGTGTTACATATTTAAAAAGTGTAGGATATGAAATCTAATTCTGAAAAGGAGCAAAACTATGTATTACGGAGAAAAGAAAATTGAAAAACCGATCCGCTGGGCTATGGTAGGGGGAGGAAAGGGAAGCCAGATTGGCTATATCCACCGGTCTGCCGCAATGAGAGATTTTAATTTTGACCTGGTTGCAGGTGCCTTTGACATTGACCCGGAGAGGGGCAGAGAGTTTGGTAAGCAGCTTCATGTGGATGAGGACAGATGTTACCCAGATTATAAGACTATGTTTGCAAAGGAAGCTAAGCGCCAGGACGGGATCCAGGCGGTCTCCATTGCAACTCCCAACGGAACACACTTTGAGATCACAAAGGCAGCCTTGCTTGCCGGGCTTCATGTTGTATGTGAAAAACCTCTCTGTTTTACAACCGAAGAGGCGGAGGAATTAGAGGCACTGGCCACAAAACAAAATAAAATCGTAGGTGTTACTTACGGTTATGCGGGACATCAGGTCATCGAGGAGGCACGACAGCTGATCGCCGAAGGAAAGCTGGGAAAGATTCGTATTGTCAATATGCAGTTCTCCCATGGATTCCACAACGTGGCAGTCGAAAAAAATACAGCCTCCACAAAATGGCGGGTAGATCCAAAGGTTGCAGGACCGTCCTATGTGCTGGGTGATGTGGGAACCCATCCGCTGTACTTATCTGAAGTCATGCTTCCGGATATGAAGATCAAACGGCTGATGTGCAGCAGACAGTCCTTCGTCGAGTCCAGAAAACCTCTGGAGGACAACGCTATGACCATCATGGAATATGACAATGGTGCCGTGGGATACGTTTGGTCATGCTGTGTAAACTGCGGTTCCATGCATGGGCAGAAGATTCGTGTCATCGGTGAAAAGGCATCTATTGAGTGGTGGGATGAGCATCCGAACCAGCTGACCTATGAAGTGCAGAATGAACCTGTACGTGTTCTGGAAAGAGGCATGGGATATCTGGCACCTTCTGCCCTGGAGGAAGACCGTATTGGGGCAGGGCATCCGGAAGGTTTGTTTGAGGCATGGAGTAACTTATATAGCCGCTTTGCGCAGGCCATGGACGCATGTGACAGAGGAGAGAACGTGGAGTTCTGGTATCCCAATGTACACGCAGGGGCAGAGGGCGTGCGCTGGGTAGAAAACTGTGTACAATCCGCAGATCAGGGCGCACAGTGGGTAGATTATAAGTAAGGAGCTGATGAGATGAAAATAGCATTTGACGTGGATGTGCTGGCAAAGCAGATGGATATCAACCGGATGGTGCATCAGGTGGCAGACTGGGGTTATAAATACATCGAACAGTCTCCGCATCCAAGGATCAATCCATTCTATAAACACCCGCTGTTCTCCAGGGAATGTGAGGCAGAATACAGGAAAGCACTCCGGGAAACCGGAGTGGAGATCTCCTCCTTTATCGTAGTGTACCGCTGGTCCGGACCTACAGAGGAGCAGAGACAGATGGCAGTAGCCAACTGGAAGCGGATGATTGAGATTGCCGTGGACATGGGTGTGCCGGTGATTAACACGGAACTCTCCGGGGATCCCAACCAGCAGGAGATCTGCAACGGCATGTGGTTCCATTCTATGGAAGAACTTCTGCCGATCATTGAGAGGGAAGGGCTCCGGGTGGAGATCCAGTCCCATCCGTATGACTTCTGCGAATTAAACAATGAGACTTGTGATCTGGTGAAATCCTTCCGCTCCCCGAACCTTGGATATGTGTATTCTTCCCCACATGGATTCTTCTATGACGAGGGAAAAGGGGATGTGCGCTCCATGTTACAGTACGCAGGGGAAGAACTGACCCACGTACTGTTTGCGGATACGTTCAACCAGACCATGGACTGCCGCTATATCGCCAACCCGCCGTGGTTAAACGGAAGAGGAAAAGCGGATGTGACCATCCACCAGCATTTAGCCATGGGAGAGGGAGACGTGGACTTTGACGGTATCTTTGAGACGTTAAGAGAGATGGACTTCGCAAACAGCCAGTTAAGGGAAGATGCACCGAAAGCCGGAGGAGACAACATTGCATGTGTATCCATGTTCGGATTCCCGGAAAAGATGGAGAAGCAGGCGCCGGAGGCAAGAGAACGCATTGAACGGGAACTGCTGAAAGGGTAGAGTGAGAATGGAAAAGAAGCAAGGAACGATATTAGAAAAATTATCATGGAAAACAAGATTCTCTTATGGATGCGGAGATACGGCGTGCAATGTGGTTTTTGGGATGATCAGCACGGTGCTGACGCTGTTTTACACAGATTACGTGGGAGTCTCTGCCGCAACAGTCGGAATGGTCATGCTGCTCTCCAGAGTATTTGACGGATTCTCTGACGTTATCATGGGATTTATTGTGGAACGAACCAACTCCAAATGGGGGAAATCAAGGCCGTGGATCCTGTGGATGGCGGCACCGTATGCCGTCTCAGCCGTGCTGTTATTCACAGTGCCCCACACGACAAACTTTCTGCAGTTTCTGTATATGTTTGTGACGTATAATTTTTGTACGACCATCTGTTATACGGCCATCAATCTGCCCTACGGAAGCCTATCTGCTATGATGTCCAGAAGTTCTGAGGAGCGGAGCATGCTCAGTATCGTGAGAATGGGAATGTCACCGTTCGGGCGTATTCTGGCAGTAACCTGCACCATGCCGTTAGTAAAGCTGTTCGGGGATACCCAGTCCTCATGGGTGATCGTCATGGGCATATGGGCTGTGATCGCCATGGTCCTTTTAATCATCTGTTTTGCCAACTGCCAGGAGACCGTAAAGATCGAAGCCCGTGAGAAGCAGGAAAAGATACCTGCGCTCAAGGCATTAAAGCTTTTAGTGACCAATCAGTATTTTTGGGCCGTATTGGTCCTCTGGATGATGCAGAATGTGATCTACGGTGTGACAGGGACCATTCTGCCATATTACTGCAAGTACATATTCCACAACGATACATGGATGTACAGTACACTGTATCTGACGGAAACTCTGACCATCGTGGCATCCACGTGTATCGTATGCCCTATCCTGCTAAAACACTTCGGCAAGAGAAATATGGCGCTTGCGGGGGCGGTGTTAGCGCTGGCCGGACAGCTTGTGTTCTTTGCCAATCCCTACAGTTTTCAGTGGATGCTTTTGTGCTGTATCATCAGGGGTATCGGATTATCGCCGTTAAATGCTATTGTCTTTGGCATGCTGGGCGATGTGGTGGAATTCGGACAGTGGAAGCACCATATCCGCCAGGAGAGCCTGATATTTGCCGGCGGGTCAGTGGGAACAAAGATTGGTTCCGGCCTGGCCTCAGCCATCATGACGGGACTTCTCTCACTGGCAGGCTATCTGAGTTCTGCGGCAGGAGCAGTCACCCAGCCCCAGTCGGCCATTGATATGATTATAAACATTTATAAAATGGGACCGATCATTGTCTGGGTCGTAGTCATCATAACACTTGTCCTATACAAACTGGACAAAAAATATGAAACGATCATGGAGGAACTGACAGAACGGGAACTTCAGGGTCAGCTATAAATGAACAGCAGGGAAGGAGCCTTTGAATCAGGTTTCCTCCCTGCATTTTATATTATAACAGGACGGCGGGCTTGCCCACTTTGTTCTTTATTACGGTTCCGGTATTCACGGGGCGAGCACTGGTAAGTCCTTTTAAACATCCGGGAGAAGTTGCTGGGGCTGTCAAAACCGCATCCTATGGAGATCTCTGAGATGCTTTGGCTGGTCTTGGTGAGCAGAAGGGCGCCTTTGGACAGACGGTAGCGGATCAGATACTGCATGGGCGGGATCCCCAGTGTCCGTCGGAAGCACCGTAAACATTCCCTTTCACCAATATTGGCGGATTTTGCGATGTCATATAACTTTAATGGTTCCGCAAACCGCTCCTCAATCATATGAATCATTGTTTTGATGCGGCAGGAATCCTGGTCCGGCCTCGCCGTGGTTTCTGAGATCACAGATTCATGGCTTTGATATAGAAGAAAACAAAGGCGGGAGAGCTGTTCCCTGACTGTAAATTCATGGCCCTGTGAACCTTCAGAAAAGGCCTCGAAAGCCTTTAAGATGCACTGTGTGGATTCCGGCACAGTATCGTCTACTGGAGAAAACTGCAGACAGTCTATGGCACAGGAGCTGATGAGCGGCTGGATATATTTTATATAGAAAACAGAGCTTTCAGAGCCGCATATGAAATCCGGATGAAATACAAGAGAATGAAGCCGGCAGGTGCCGGAGGTTTCAGCCTCATGAAGGATATTAGAATTGATCATCAGGCTGTCTCCTGCATTCATGCGCAGGGATCTGCCGGGGACCCTTATCTCTAAAGTCCCGGAGTACAGATAGATGACTTCCAGTTCTTCATGCCAGTGCCAAGGGATCCTGCTGACGTTGTCAACAGAATAGACAGAGTCATAGCCGGCACACGGGAATTCGATGGTTCCATGGGGCCGCACTTCCCGCCTGTCCTGGTCAGTATAGATTGTACAATCCTGCAAAGGCATAGAGATTCCTCCTTTTTGTCGCTTTTTTTATATTATAGGTCCAAATTTATATTGTTTCAATCAGCAAAAGACGGTATTTATATATTAAGGTGACTGGTGTGCAGATATACAGGAGGTATGGGTTTTTATGATAGATTTACATATGCATTCTTATTACAGTGATGACGGGGAGTTTCAGCCGGAAGAATTAGTGCAAAAATGCAAGGAAAAGGGCATCCGGTATATGGCCATTGCAGACCATAACTGTGTCCGGGCCGTGGAGAAAGGAAGAAAGGCAGCCCAGAAAGAGGGGATTCATTTTATCTCAGGGATAGAGATCGACTGCACCTTTCAAGGGGTTAATCTGCATGTTCTTGGGTATGGAATAGATGAAAGGGACGCGGCTTTTCAAAAGATCGAGGACAATATATCAGAGCAGAGCAGTGAAGCATCGGTTAAGATGCTTGAGGGGACGAGAAAATTAGGATTTGATGTGTCTGAGAAAGACATGGAAGCCCTGACGGAAACTATGTTTTGGAAAAACCGGTGGACAGGGGAGATGTTTGCGGAAGTTCTATTAAATAAACCGGAATATAAGGAACATGAACTGCTCCTGCCTTACCGTCCGGGAGGAGACAGAAGCAGCAATCCCTACGTGAATTTTTACTGGGATTATTACTCCCAGGATAAACCCTGTCATGTGGGTATAAAGTTCCCTTCTATGGAAGAGGTGATAACTCAGATCCATGAAAGCGGGGGAAAGGCAGTGCTGGCGCATCCGGGAGTGAACTTAAAGGACCACATGGAACTCTGGAAAGAGATCGCCGTTTCCGGCATTGACGGGGTAGAAGCCTTCAGCAGCTATCACTCACCGGAGGATGCTATGTTTTTCAGCCATGAGGCCGGAAAGTATGAATTGTTTGTGACCTGCGGAAGTGATTACCACGGGAAGACCAAGTCGTCTATTTGTATCGGACAGCACGGCTGCAGCCATCCGGAAGATGAAATCCTGCCCCAGCTTGAGAGCATCGTGAAGTAGACAGTTCAACAGAAAAAAATAATCAAGAATAAAAATAGTCAAGCCCTTCCTATCATTTTGAAGGGCTTGACTATTTTCTTGCATGGAATACTTAATTGATCCGTCTATTTTCTTGCGAGCTCGTTGGCCAGCTTAACGATGGTTCCGATGGGATCGGAAAGCTCACTCTGATTCATGGCATTCACATAGCTTGCCCGGTTGTCATAAACCTCGTGCACTGCGTTCAGCAGGGACTTAGAGGTGACCTCCTCCTCGTTCAGTACATAGCTGTAGCCTTGCCGCTGGAATGACTGGGCGTTTAAGATCTGGTCTCCCCGGCTGGCGTTTAATCCCAGCGGAATCAGGATATTTGGCTTCCTGAGGGCCAGGAGCTCACAGATGGCGTTGGCCCCTGCCCTGGAGATGATAACGTCTGCACAGGCAAAGAGATGCTTCAGTTCCTTTTTCACGTACTCAAACTGGCGGTAACCGCTTTTGCCTGCAAGCATGGATTCCAGGTTATTCTTCCCGCAGATATGGATGATCTGAAAATCCTCCAACAGCTCATCAATATTTTCCCTGACCGCATTGTTGATGGCAACGGAACCAAGGCTTCCGCCGATGATCAGCAGTACAGGTTTTGAAGATGTAAAGTCGCAAAGCTTAAGGCCTTTTTCCTTAGAACCGGTAAACAACTCTTCTCTGATCGGTGAACCAGTAAGTACAGCTTTTCCTTCTGGGAGATGTTTTACGGTTTCCGGAAAATTGCAGCAAACCTTATTGGCACTTGGAATGCTTAATTTATTTGCAAGACCTGGTGTCATGTCAGATTCATGGATGATGACAGGGATCCGCAGATGCTTAGCCGCCATGACCACAGGTACGGTGACGAATCCGCCTTTGGAAAACACGACATTGGGTTTCAACTGCTTTAATATTTTCTTAGCGTCAAAATAACCTTTCATGACCCGAAAGGGATCCGTAAAGTTCTTCACATCAAAATATCTTCTGAGCTTACCGGAGGAAATACCGTAGTAGGGAAGACCAATGTCTTCGATCAGCTTCTTTTCCATCCCCTGTTTGGAGCCTATATAGCTGATTTGATATCCCTCTTTCTCCAGTGCAGGTACCAATGCCATATTCGGAGTGACATGTCCGGCAGTACCCCCTCCGGTCAATACGATTCGTTTCATAATACCTCCATCAATTAAACAGATGTTAATGAGTCTCTTTATATTCCTTTAAAGCTTTGGAAAGCTGGTCAGGACATGAGGTACCGCGGAAACCGCATTGGATGCCTGAAAGCCGTTCGATCACCTCGTCTACTGACATTCCTTTTACAAGGGCTGCCACGCCTGTGGTATTTCCCTGGCAGCCTCCCCGGAACTGTATGTCTTTTATTATATCGTCTTCTATCTCAAATTCAATAGCGCTGCTGCAGACGCCTTTTGTTTTGTAAACCATCGTAGTTACCTCCTGATTTTTTTATTGTATACCAAATGGGTAATCCGTATTATATCATAAAAATCGGAGAATACATAGATGGGGAAGCTGTGTTATAATTTTTATCAGACGGAAATAATGACAGTAAAAAGGAGAATGATTTATGAAAATAGGAATTATCGGGGCAATGCAAGAAGAGGTGGAATCCCTGATCTCTTCTATGGAGAATGTAAAAAAGAAGACAAAAGCCTCCATGGATTTTTATGAGGGAAGGCTCTGGGGAAATGACACGGTTGTTGTTATGAGCGGCATTGGAAAAGTAAACATGGCTGTTTGCGCACAGATACTGATCGACAGCTTTGGTGTGGAAAAACTGATCAATACCGGGGTCGCAGGCGGCCTGTACAAGGATATTGAGATCGGGGATATTGTGATCTCAAGCGATGCTGTACAGCACGATATGGATGCCGTGGGATTTGGTTATCAGCTGGGAGAGATCCCGCGTATGGAGTGTTCTGTGTTCCAGGCGGATGCTGCACTGATAAAAGAGGCGGAGGAAGCCTGCAAAAAGGCCAATCCGGATATCCAATGCTTTACCGGGCGGGTTTTAAGCGGCGACCAGTTTATCTCCAGCGACGAAAAGAAACACTGGCTGATCGAAAATTTTGGCGGGTACTGTGCGGAGATGGAAGGGGCGGCCATGGCCCAGACAGCATACTTAAATGACGTACCCTTTGTGATTTTAAGAGCCATCTCCGACAAGTGCGACGACACAGCAACAGTAAATTACAGCGAATTTGAGGAAGCTGCAATAAAGCATATAATTAGACTCATTCACGGTATTTTAGACAAAGAAGCGTCAAACTTTGTAAGGCAATAATCCGTGTATTCCCCTCTTTGTGATTCTATAATATAAGAATCATAAAGGAAGAAGGAGAAATATCATGGATGTATTAAAAAACGCATTTTTTTTACCGGGACTGATTGCAGTCATGGCAGCAGGTGTCTTGTCAAAGCTTATTGTCTGGAGAAATTACCGCAGGCTTTTGAGAGATTCTTATGAGATGGACGGGAATAAGAAACAGTGGATGGGAGTGCTGAAAAAAAAGTTTGAAAGTTACTATCAGCTGGAAGCAAACCTGAACAACATTCCCTGTGTTGTGGACAAGTATATGAAAAATCACAAGATAGCCGGAGTGTCTTCCGAGATTATGGAACAGATCACCGGGCTGTGTGCTGTCCTGAGTTTTTTCATGGGTTGTCTTGGCACAGTCTGGGGGTACATAGAAGGAGCCGATTTAAGTGTTGTGGCAGAGAGTCTGTTTTTAAGCCTGTCGGCCGGATTGTTTCTCGTGTTTGTGGACAGGCTGATCACCTTTGATGGCAGAAAACAGCTCGTCAGGGCCAATCTGATCCATTTCCTCGAAAATATCCTCCCTAACCGCTATCTGAAATCAGTGAAAAAACAGGAAAAAGAAGAACAGGCAAAGCAGAAGGAGAAGCAGAAAGAAAAGGAGCAGGTAAAGGAAGAAAAGAAAGAGGCAAAAAAAATAGAAAGACACTGGCAGGAAGCTGCCGCATCCAGAGAATTTGAACTGACTGATGAGGAAATGCAGGCGGTGAAAGATTTTATAAATGGATTATAAATCTAATGTATACATAATAGAATAATAAAAAAGCAGGAAATCAAAACATGAGGAAAGTTTTTTTATTATTCTGTATCATTTGCATGCTTGGTCTCGCCGGCTGCCAAAAGGAAGAGGCACAGGTGGAGACTACGAAAGTGATCAGCCAGGGAAGCAATACAAAAGAAGGATGGTGGCTGAAACGAAATAAAGAACATCAGCAGCCGGAATTTTCACAGAATGTGGATCTGTCCAAATATGATGCATACTCGGTGGATACGAAGGCGAAAAATAAGAAAGTGATGTATCTGACCTTTGACTGCGGATACGAAAATGGTTTTACGCCCAAAATTTTGGATGTATTGAAGAAAGAGAAAGTGCCGGCGGCATTTTTTGTGACAAAGCCTTTCATCCGGGAAAATCCGGATTTAGTAAAGAGAATGAAGAAAGAGGGACATGTGGTGGGAAATCATACGGTCCACCATAAGAGCATGCCGACGGTCTCAGACAGGGACAATAAGCAGGAACTCATTGACTGTGCGGAATACTGCAAAAAAGCAACCGGTTATGATATGGATATGTTTATGCGCCCGCCTATGGGAGAATACAGCGAACATACATTGGCGCTGACAAAGAAGCTCGGATATAAGACAGTTTTCTGGAGTATGGCATATGTGGATTTTAATGTGAACAGCCAGCCGGGCAAAGACTATGTGGTCCGGCATTTTGAAGAAAATTACCACAATGGAGCCATTCCGCTGATGCACAATGTATCCCAGTCTAACGCGGAAGCACTGGAGACCGTTATCAAGAATATGAGGGCAAAAGGATTTGAATTCCGGTCGCTGAAAAAGCTCCCGGACTATTGAATAGAAGGGTGTTATTTGTTAAAATATAGATAACGCATTTAAACAAGAGAGACAACAGTAAAGGAGAAAGACATGGGAAAAATTAAGTTTGATTACAGCAACGCAAAAGATTTTATCAGGGACCATGAGATCGATATGATCGAGAAGCAGGTTTCGGATGCGAAAGAGTATTTGCTGTCAAGAAAAGGCCCGGGAAATGACTTCTTAGGATGGATAGATCTTCCTGTGGATTATGATAAAGAAGAGTTTGTGAGAATCAAAAAAGCTGCTGACAAGATTAAGAGCGATTCCGATGTATTGGTTGTCATTGGGATCGGAGGATCCTACCTTGGTTCCAGAGCCGTGATCGAAGGGCTGTCCAACAACTTTAACAACAAGCTGGACAAAGAAGTGAGAAAAGCTCCGGAAGTATATTTTGCCGGACATAATATCAGCGGTACATATGTAAAACAGCTGATCGACGTGATCGGAGACAGAGATTTCTCTGTAAATGTTATCTCCAAATCAGGAACGACGACAGAACCCGGAATTGCATTCCGTATCTTCAAAAAACTTCTCAAAGACAAATACGGAAAAGAAGAAGCAAACAAGCGCATCTACGCTACCACAGACAAGGCAAGGGGGGCATTGAAGACACTTGCCACAGACGAGGGATACGAGACCTTCGTTGTGCCGGATGATGTAGGAGGACGCTTTACAGTCCTGACAGCCGTAGGACTCCTTCCGATCGCAGCTGCGGGAATTGATATTGATGAGTTCGTAAAAGGATTCCAGGACGGAAGAGAGATGTTCCTTAACGCGCCGTTTAAGGAAAATCCGGCTATGCTGTATGCTGCGATCCGAAACATTCTCATGCGCAGAGGAAAGGGCATGGAGATACTTGCAAACTACGAGCCGAACCTCCACTTTATCTCTGAGTGGTGGAAACAGTTATACGGAGAAAGCGAAGGAAAAGACGGAAAAGGTATCTTCCCTGCATCCGTTGACTTCTCCACAGACCTTCATTCTTTAGGACAGTTCATCCAGGACGGATCTTCCAACCACTTTGAGACCGTGCTGAACGTGGAAGAACCGGAATTAGATATTGTGCTCGAAGCAGAAGAAAACGATCTGGATGGATTAAATTATCTGGCAGGCAAGTCTATGAACTTCGTAAACCAGAACGCTATGAAGGGAACCATCTTAGCTCATGTGGACGGAGGCGTTCCGAACTTAAGATTTGATATTCCTAAGATGGATGCATACCATCTTGCGCAGCTGTTCTACACATTTGAGTCTGCGTGCGGTATGAGCGGTTACTTAAACTGCGTGAATCCATTCGACCAGCCGGGAGTGGAAGCATACAAGAAAAATATGTTTGCCCTGCTTGGAAAACCTGGATTTGAAGACAGAAGAGAAGACTTATTAAAGAGATTATAGGAGAACAAATGAAAAAGATTGCACAGTTCCATAAAGTAAGTTTTGGACAGTTTTTAGAAAGCTGGCAGGATACCTTTGAAGGTACCTCCGAGGATGAAGTGAGACAGATTTTTGACGGCATTGAGCTTCCCAGAAGGGCTACCAGAGGTTCCGCCGGGTACGATTTTTACAGTCCGGTTGATTTTGAACTCAAACCGGGTGAGACGATCAAGATCCCGACAGGCATCCGTGTGTATATGGAGCAAAGCTGGGTACTGAACCTGTTTCCGCGCAGCGGCCTTGGGTTTAAATTCCGCCTTCAGATGAACAATACGGTAGGGATCATTGACAGTGATTACTTTTATTCAGACAACGAGGGACATATCTTTGTAAAGCTCACCAACGATTCTAATGAAGGAAAGGTTGTCAGAGTAGAAGCGGGAACCGGGATCGTACAGGGCATTTTTATGGAATATGGTGTGACCATAGACGATGATGCAAAGGAAGTCCGCAACGGCGGATTCGGCAGCACAACCAAATAACAGAAAAAAGACCTTGCCTTTAAAGGGCAGGGTCTTTTTTTTGACAGAAAGTATATGCCTGAATATGTAAATATCACGTTTTTGAGAGTTTGTGGCCAATGATATGATATTCAGGGGAAAAAGTTTTTATAATTTCCATGATACCTTCTAGTATAGAAACATTTGTAATCATAAAAAGGTGAATGATTTCAGGAATTTTCCCGGTGTTTCATATGCTCCAGTTCTGCCGGGGTATGGCCGGAAGCTATGAACAGACGGGTGTCTGCGTACAGACCCATCATCTTCCCGGCAAAGGTATCTGCCTGCTCATACTCGTTGTACAGTTCGGCGATATGCTCAAGCGGTGCGGCTCCGTAAATACGGACACAGTAGTAGCAGTACTGGATCTGTTTTCATGTCAGTTCCCTGCGTTTCCTGAAATTCTCTGTATTCATGGCGCCGGGTTTTAAGATGTATTCAGAAAGATATGAGGCCAGATCAGGCTTCTCCATCTGTGAACAGTGATCCAGCTGATGGATATGGGCGATCTCCAGAAGATCATCCTTTGTATACTGAAGGTAAGCATCCTTGAGGGAATCGGAAGAGAAAGAGGGAGCGGCTTCTTCTGTTTTTTATCTGATATCCGCCCATAATCAACCCACTGTCTGCAATGCTTGTGTAGAAGTTTTATTACATTTATTTTATCACATAAACAGGGCAGAAAAAAGACGGAGCAGGCATCCTCCTGATCCGTCTTTTCCGTCATAGTTTAATGATTAAGAAAACTGTCCTACCCAGGTCTCGATCTTGCCACCGATGGCCTCTGCATCTTCCATGGAGGAACCTTTCACTCCATAGTAGAACTTGATCTTAGGCTCTGTTCCGGAAGGACGCACGCAAAGCCATGTGTTGTTTTCCAGTTCGTAGTAGAGCACGTTAGAAGATGGAAGACCGGTTGGAACTGTCTCACCAGTGGTAAGATCAGTGATCGTGTCGTTCTGGTAATCCCGGGATTTTAATACCTTGAGTCCTCCGATTTCTTTCGGCGGATTCTCTCTCAGAGACTTGAGCATATTCTGGATCTTTTCAGCTCCGTCCAGCCCTGCAAATTCAAGGGCTTTGACTTTATCCAGATAATAGCCGTACTTCTCATACATGTCGGTCATTGCATCCCACAAGGTCTTACCCTGGGTCATATAATATGCGGCAGCTTCACAGAGGGCTACGGTTGCGGATACCGCATCCTTATCCCTTGCATAAGTTCCGATCAGGCAGCCGTAGCTTTCTTCCAGACCGAACAGGTAAGTTCCTTTGCCCGTATTTTCAAAGTTCAGCATCTGCTGTCCGATGAATTTGAAGCCTGTGAGCACTTCGATCAGGTTTACGCCGTAGCCCTCGGCCACTGCGTCCACCAGGTTGGTTGTGACAATAGATTTTACAATGGCTCCGTCATCCGGGAGAGATCCGTTCATGGCTTTCTTCTGGCTTAAAACATATTCACACAGAAGAGAACCGGACATATTGCCGGTCAGTGCGATATATTCTCCGGTCTTTGAATCTTTCACATAGACTCCGAGGCGGTCGGCATCAGGGTCTGTTGCCAATACAAGGTCGGCATCCTTTTCTTTGGCAAGCTTCAGGCCAAGTTCAAATGCCTCTTTGGATTCCGGGTTTGGATAGCTTACGGTTGGGAAAGCCCCGTCGGGCAGTTCCTGCTCCGGCACTACATAGACATTCTGGAAGCCTAAATCCTTTAATACGCGGCGGACAGGGAGATTTCCTGTTCCGTGCAGAGGAGTATAGACAATTTTTAATTTTGATGCCATCTGGTCGATCGCATCCTGATTATGTACTTGCTTTTCTACTTCGGTGATGTATGCATCGTCGACTTCGGAGCCGATTACTTCATATAATCCAGCTCTGATCGCCTCCTCCCTGGACATTGTCTTAACCTTGGAAATATCTGTGATGGCGTTTACCTTGGAGGTTACCCCTTTGTCGTGAGGCGGCGTAAACTGGGCACCGTCCTCCCAGTATACTTTATAGCCGTTATATTCCGGAGGATTGTGGCTGGCGGTAATATTGATTCCTGCAATGCAGTTATAGTAACGGACTGCAAAGGACAATTCCGGAGTCGGACGAAGTGATTCAAAAATATATGCTTTGATGCCGTTTGCTGCCAGGCACAGGGCTGCTTCCTCAGCAAATTCCGGAGACATATGCCGGGAGTCAAAAGCAATGGTAACGCGCTTTTTGTCCGTGCCCTGTTCCAGGATATAGTCTGCGAGTCCCTGAGTCGCCTTGCGGACAACATAGATATTCATACGGTTGATGCCGGCACCGATGATCCCGCGAAGGCCTGCTGTTCCAAAAGCCAGGTCAGAGTAAAACCGCTCTTTGATCTCGTTGTCATCATCCTGAATGTTCTTAAGTTCCTCTTTTGTAGCTTCATCAAAATATGGATTGTTAAGCCATTCCTGATATGTTTCCTGATAGTTCATAGTAGTGCTCCTCCTTTACGTTTTTCCTTATGTTTTATTATAACTTATTTGGGCCTAAAAAACATTATAAAAGTTGTGATATTGTAAAAGAAATTTCTCTCTTTTTTCTTTTAAATCAACAATATCCTGAAGCTTATTGAGATATCTTGGAGATACCCAGTGTTTCTTATGATTCATGTATTGATTTGAGATTTTCCAAAGCTTTTCCGGGTATAAAAAAAGCACATACAAAAAAGAATAATCATTCATTGTGAGGCGCTGAACTTTATTGTAGCCTTTCAGCATAGTCTCACAGATACTGAACTGATAATCATTTTTTTCCAGAGCCTTTCGGATAAAATAATACAGATCGGTCAGAGGATAGCCATAATAAAAATGTTCAAAGTGAAGTGTGGCAGTCCCATGGGGTCCTATCAGCACATTGTGATGGTTGTAGGAACCGTGGCACCAGCCTTCCCTTAACCCTGTAAGTTTTTCCATTTTCGCGCTGGAATCCTCAAGCTGTTTCCAAAAAGGCTGAATCTCCTGCAAAAAAAGATACTCGAAGTCTCCTTTGTTCTTTCTGCTCCCGATATATTTCCAAATACTTTTAAGCTCCCGTCTCCGCTGATGATAGCTCTTTGTCAGGGAGAAATGAGGCGTCCCGTAGTCCGCATGGTAGGGAATTCTGCCTGACGCGCGATGGAAAGAGGCAAGATTCCTGCAGGCGGAAGACAGATCGGAAGGAGAGTGGATATTGCATTCTGTACCATTGAAAGTCCTTCTCATAACAAAAGGCTCATAGTATTTATCATAAGAAATAAATTCATGTTCTTTGTTTACGATATATTGGTCAATTTTTGTAAATCCCTGGTCAATCAATTCTTCTTTCCACTGATGTTCGACAGCCAGACGTTCTTCGGACAGTTTCGTAGCAGACAGGGCAAATAACCCCTGATCAGTGCCGCAGATGATCTCGCCGCGGCCTCTTTTTAAATAATCAATATGCAGATCATATTGATCTAAAAGTATTTTGTATTTGTCGTTCACAATATGCCCTCCTCAAAGTTCTACCTCTAATTGTATGTGCCCGGGGTGCCGGATATGATATCGTCTTGTAATTCGGAAAAAAATGAGGTATACTGGTATTAATCTAAATGTTACAAATGTTACAGAAGTACAATTGGAGGAACAAAAATATGAGAAAAAAATATTTATTTATAACATGTATGCTGATGATCGGGGCTGTTGGCCTGATGGCATGTGGAAAGAAGAGCCCAAGCTCCGAGGGTTCCACAGAAGCCACAACGGCTGAAACAGAGGAGACAACCGCCAGCGAGGAAGTGTCCACGGTAGCTACTGAGGAGACCGAAGCAACCACTGAAGCTGCGAAATCCACAACTGAAGCTACGATCGCAGACAAAAAGGATGAGCAGAAGAAACCGATAAGTGCAACTGGAGTATACAATGGTTTCGGCGACAGTAATTCAGTGGAAGTAAAGATGTCCAGCGGGGAATACAAGACGTTCATCATAGAGGATGAGAAGGTCATGGACGCTTTAAATGACATGGAACCGGGCACAAAGATCTCCTTTACTTATGGAGCCTTAGAAGGCCAGGCAAACATGCAGATTTTATCCGTGAAGAAAAAATAAGTATAAAAAGCACATAGGAATTTATAGTTCCTGTGTGCTTTTTATTACATAGAGGGGAAAAGCATAAGTATGAAAAAATGAGGAAAAATATTTCGGAGGCTGACAGTTCTTTTTATAGGTTTAAGTAGTAGCAAGACTTTAATAAAGCAGAAAAGCCTCAATTGAATTTCTATACCAGATTAGTTACTGTGTATAACCTCCATATAAACGTCCTCTTCCATCATTTGTTCTTTTGATTTTTTATCCAGATATAGCAGATAACCACTCCGATTAAGGCTATCCCTCCCGTGGTTATATATGGTAATTCAATATTGCTTTCATACAGATACCCAGTTAATAAAGGAGCAATAACTTTGCTAAGATTTCCGGCGGTACTGGCAAATCCCATCAGTGTTCCTTTATGCTGATTGTCAGTTTTTGAAAGGGTTGCGTTTAATGTGGGTACTGTAATAGCAGAAGATACCGCAAATAAGCCAAAAACCACCAACACACTAACAAACCCAGTTGTCAATACCATGGCAAACGCTACTAAGGCTTTGCAAAACATACCTATCAGTATTAGTCGCTTCTCACCAATTTTTTTTGCTAAAGGACCAGTCAAAAAGCCTTGTACTACAATCAAAATACCTGCTAGAGCCATCCAAATAACACCAACTTGCTTAGTGGAAAATCCAAACTTATCTACGACATACAGCCCCGTAATTCCTTGCAAGCCTGTTTGACAGAAATGCACGACGAAAATAAGTATCAAAACCATTCCTGCTGAGCCAAAAATTATACTTTTCAGGTCTGAAAAATCAAAGGGTTTTCTTTTTTCCGTCTGTCCTGAACGCTCAATTGACTCTGGCAAAAGTGTTAGAATTAGCAGAAAGGCAATAAATGAAATGCCAGCTCCTGTAAAAAATGGGAGCGCAAGCGAATAGCCTGCAAGAATGCCTCCCAATAATGGTCCCATCATTACGCCAACGCTCATTGAAGCTCCAAGTTGACTCATATTCTTGCTTCTTTCTTCCTCCGAGCTGGAATCTCCAACATATGCCAAAGATGCAACGGACGTAGCAGATGACAAAATACCCGATAAACTGCGAGCTATAAATAGTGTCCAAAAGGATGAAGCCAAACCGAACAGGAACAAACTGATGGAATATCCTATAATACCAATGCTGATAATCGGCTTTCTACCAATTCGGTCGGACAGTGCACCCCAAAAAGGTGCGCATACTGTTTGTGCCAGAGCATATACGGCAGTGAGCCATCCAAGCTCACGACCGCCAGCACCTAGATTTTCCATGTAAAATGGCATGACCGGAAGAATTAAGCTATATCCTAACGCAATCACCAAAGTAGCAAGCTTTAAAGCGAAAATCGGCTTTTTATTCATCAATCGTCACCGTCCCCTCCGAGCCGTCCACCGTTATCATTTGTCCATTTTTAATACTTCTCGTGGCTGTGTGTGTCGCCATAACGGCAGGGATACCACATTCCCGTGCAACAATACTTGAATGACTGAGAGGACCTCCAATATCCGTTACAATTCCACTTGCAGAGGCAAATAAGGGTGTCCAAGCCGGAGTTGTAGTAACGGCAACCAAAACACTTCCCGGCTGGAAATTTTTAAAATCTGCCGGACTATTTAGTACGCAGGCACGAGCCGTCACGACACCAGAACTGGTTCCTATACCCCTCAACACGGTTTTTCCATCTTTTTGTTTCTGTGGTGCATGTGATATGCTTTTTACTTTCTTCTCAGGTAACTGAGCTGGTGGCACATAGCCCTGATACTTTTTGAGTTCCGCTTTTCGCTCAAGTATCGAATTTCTTCTATCGGATAAAGGTATATTTTCGTCTAACTGTATTATGAGTTTTTCCAATTCCAATTTTGTGAGCCAATAAATATCATCTATATGCGAAGTAGCTCCGCCACGTATAAGGCGTGCTGAAATTTCATGAAACATCTGGCGAATCAGAGGATGCCCCATTCCCATCAAATAAATAGCATTTTCACGCATAGGAGCAGTTTCCTGCGCCCAATGGAGCAACTTCAAAAACAGTTTTTTGCGTGAGCTACCTATACGTTGTAAAATTTCTTCTTCTGCCTGTTTCCTATGCTTTTCAAATTTGGATTGACGTAAAAAAGGACTTTCACCTTTGCCTTCTACAAAGGTTTTTATGGATTCAAAGGTTGGTGTAAGTGTTTCCTGCGGTGTGGAATATGCAAAATCAAATTCATAAGCGGTACGACCAAACTCTTTAAAATACTGATTGATTCGATTTTTCCATTCTATCCATACTTCCAGCGAAACTTCGTCAGGCGGAACTGAGGACATAAAATTTTCCGCTATCTTTGCTGTTGGATTACTTTGCAGATAAAGGTTGAGAGTATTATTTTGCTTTACCCATTCCGAGAGACTCCACAGGTTCTTTTCGGCTTGCAGAGCAATCGTATCAAATCCAAGCAGGAAAACAGAAGTATCTGTCATACCAGCGCGACGAGCCGCTCCCTGAAAAAATTTTGTAAATAATGTTTCGCTGATAGAGGCGGCTGGCAATGTAAGCTGAATCCTCGTGAAATAAATACACGCTCCATAAAATACAGTCTGAATCCCCTCCATTATTTGATGAGCATTCAGCATATGCAAGGGCTTTTCTTCCCATTGTTTAATCACATTCTCAAATTCTTTTCGTGCTGTTTCCCAGCGTGCAACACTGTTCGTGAGCGCACGGCGTAAAGATCGGGGTGAAAGGGATTTGACAGCAATCAAAAGAGGCTTTGAATTAGCGGAAAGATAAACATATCCGTTAATAATCGTATATGCTCCGTTTTCTGGCAGTAGCTTTTTCGCACTTTTACCAAACATATCTATCCATAAAAGCGCCGACGCACGGTTGACTATTTCAAGCCCAAGTGTGGCGAATAAGGGCGAAACAGGATTTGGCAAGTGTTCCGCTAGACTGCCTCTTGTATATATAACATCCTTTTCCGGTAACGTCCATTCCGGCGGTAGGACAGTAATGGGGCGAGCCTGAACAATATACAACTTATCTTTTTCCAGTGCCCACTCTACATCCATAGGCATTTCATAATACTTCTCAATTTTTTTTCCAAGCTGTGTCAATCGCATAACTTGATTGCGAGTAAGAGCATGTTTTTTCCTCAACTGTTCAGGAGTTGGGATTTCTTCTGTTCCATCTGAGTTGCGGACTGTCATAATCTCTTTGTTTGCTACTTCATACGATACAATTCGTTCAGCATTTTTATCTACAACGATTGTATCAGGGGTGACTAAGCTAGAAACCACCGATTCGCCAAGTCCCCACGCGGCGTTAACAATCATTTCGCTACGTCTGCCATTGGTGGGGTTTAGCGTAAACATAACGCCGGACGCATCGGAAAACGCAAGCTTTTGTACTACAACAGCAAGTGCGACAATTTCCTGCTTTATATCATTCTTCATGCGGTAAGCAATAGCGCGAGCTGTCCATAGGGAAGCCCAGCACCTCTTTACAGCGTCAAGAACTTCATTCTCACCTTGTATGTTAAGATAGGTTTCCTGCTGGCCTGCAAAAGAAGCGTCGGGCAAATCCTCGGCGGTTGCGGAGGAACGGACAGCCACCGCTATATTTCCCAATCCGGCATATGCGGTTTTAATTGCATCTGATACTTCCTGCGGCATTTCTCCATTATGGAAAAGCATCCCTATCTGCGTAGATACATTTTCAAGCTGGCTGGTATTGTTAGAGTCAATACCGTCCAGCAACTTATTAATGTGAGGCTGAATATGGTTCTTTTCAACAAAAATCTTGTATGAAGTAGTCGTAACATGAAAGCCCTCCGGCACAGGGATACCCGCTGTCAAAAGTTTTGATAAAGACATACCTTTTCCGCCGACCATTTCAAGGGTTGCCTGTTTATGCAACAAGGGTAGAGTATAATAAATCATAATAATTAACCTCGATCATTCATAATTCCGTGTAGAAATATATCCATTGTTTCATCAAGCATTTTCTCCGGACTGGCTGATGGTCGGGATGTGTAAATGATTGATATAATGGAGTTAATTAACAAATGCGTCATAAGATCGGCATTCGTCTTACGGAAGACGCCTGATTCCACTCCATTTTCAATTACAGATTTTATAATATCCTGATATGCGTAACGCGCAGTTTTCAGCCGCTTTCGATAATCTTCTTCTAAATAGTCAGATTCTGTATTTAACCACATCAGCACCGTTCGATACTGCTTTGGTACTCCAAGATGATTCAGCATGATTTTTCTAAGACACTGTTCCGGCGAGGATTCATCGGCAATAATCCTATGAACCTTTTTAATTGTTTCTTCTATTTCTTTCTCAACTGCATATACAACAATCTCGTCTTTCGTTTTGAAAAAATCATACAGACTGGACTTTCCCATGTTTGCTAAAATCGCAATTTCCCTCATTGTTGTTTTTTGGAATCCATTTTTCTCTATGAGCTGCAAAGCAACACTGATTATTTCTTCTCGGCGTTCTTCTTGTTGTTCTGGTGTAAGCATAATTCCTTTTGGCATATTTATGATACCTCCCCATAGCGACCATCGGTCGTTTCTTGTTTCGCTTTTATTATATAGCGACCAATGGTCGCTTGTCAAGGCTAATTTTTAACTTAAAAGCCGCGGCAGAACATCATAGTCTGCCGCGGCTTTTTGTCTCCGTTTCTTTTTAATAGTCTTCTGAATGAATCTGGAAGAATTTTTTCGGATGTGCACAGACCGGACATACTTCAGGCGCCTCGGTTCCGTAATGTACATGTCCGCAGTTTGTACAGATCCATGCCTGTTCTGTATCTCTCCTGTAAACAATTCCTTTGTCGATATTCTCTGTAAGCTGCTGATAGCGTTCGTCATGGCGTTTTTCGATGCCTGCAACCATCTCAAACAGGGCTGCGATTTCATCAAAACCTTCCTCTTTTGCTTCTTTGGCAAAAGTCGGATACATATCCGTCCATTCAAAATTTTCTCCCGCAGCAGCATCTTTTAAGTTGACTTCTGTTGAAGGCATTCCGTCATGCAGTAGTTTAAACCAGATTTTTGCATGTTCTTTTTCATTCAATGCGGTTTCAGCAAAGATATTGCCGAACTGCACATAGCCGTCCTTTTTTGCCTGGCTTGCATAAAAATCGTATTTTGTACGTGCCTGTGACTCCCCCGCATATGCAGCCATCAAGTTCTGTTCTGTCTTCGTTCCTTTTAAATTTGGCATTTCACATAACCTCCTAATTTTATAATAGTAATTATTATTGTTTTATTGTCTCAGATATAAGTATATAAGTCAATACATACTCTGTTATTATTATGGTACAATAAGGATAAAATATTCAATTAATGGACGCAATGTATGCTTAAAGGAGGCGGCCCCTATGAGAATGTATGATCTGATCTTGAAAAAAAGAGATGGATATTCCCTTGCAAAAGAAGAAATCAGGTGGATGACAGACAACTATTTACATGGAAAAATTCCGGATTACCAGATGTCGGCAATGATGATGGCAGTGTATTTCAGGGGAATGGACACACAGGAGACTTTTGAACTCACGATGGCCATGGCAGAGAGCGGAGACCGGCTGGATCTGTCAGGGATTCCGGGCATCAAAGCAGATAAACACAGCACCGGAGGAGTGGGGGATAAGACCTCTCTTGCGCTGGGACCGCTGGCGGCGTCCTGTGGTGTTCCTGTTGCAAAAATGTCGGGAAGAGGACTGGGACATACAGGAGGAACCATTGATAAACTGGAAAGCATTCCGGGATTTCAGACAGCGCTCACAGAGGAGCGGTTTATGGAACAGGTAGCATCTGTGGGCATAGCGATCATGGGACAGACAAAAGACCTGGCACCGGCGGATAAGCTTTTATATGCACTTCGTGACGTGACGGCAACCGTAGATCAGATCTCGCTGATCGCCAGCAGTATTATGAGCAAAAAGCTTGCGGCCGGCGCGGATGCCATACTGCTGGATGTGAAGTGCGGCAGCGGTGCTTTTATGAAAAACTTTGAGGATGCCAGGAAGCTTTCGGAGGCTATGATCCGGATCGGGAAAACTGCCGGAAAAAATATGGCAGCGGTCATATCGGATATGGATCAGCCTTTGGGAAGAGCAGTCGGCAACGCGCTGGAGGTAAAAGAGGCCATTGATACACTTAAGGGAGAAGGTCCCGAAGATTTTACGGAGCTTGTGCTGACGCTTGGCTCCCGGATGCTCTGTATGGCAAAGAAAGCGGAAACACCGCAGGAGGCACGAAAGATATTAAAACAGAAGATCTCGGACGGAAGCTCGCTGCATAAATTCACGGAATTTGTCACGGCACAGGGGGGAGATCCGTCATGGATCGAATATCCGGAAAATTTCTGCAAGGCAGATTATATAGAAGAAATCCCCTCTGTAAAAAACGGTTTTGTCACTGCTTTTAACACACAGGAGATCGGAGTCTGTTCTCTCCTGCTGGGCGGAGGAAGAGAAACGAAGGAAAGCGCGGTCGATCCGTTTGTGGGGTTGGTGCTCCGGAAGAAAAAAGGAGAGGCAGTAAGAAAAGGGGAAGGACTGGCAGTCATATACGCCAACGATAAAGAAAAACTGGCAAAAGCAAAAGAGCATTTTCTGAAAAATGTGACGGTTGAGTCTGAGATGAAGGAGCCGGGGCCGCTGATCAAAGAGATACTTTCTTAAAAGAATTCATGAGAGGGCTTCTTTTTTCATAAGTTAATAAAAAAACGGAGCGCACTATGAAAAGATATATCGTTTTTATCATGATGGCTGTAAGCTGCTGTTTGTGTGTCGGATGCTTAAATCAGGAAAAGCACGGCGCAAAAGAGAATGTAGACTATGCAGTCTGCAAAAAAGAAAATTTGCCGAAAGAATTAGCGGCACGAATTAATGAACAGAAGGATAAAGTTTTTCATTTTACGTATTCTATGAAAGAGACAATGTACTATGTGATCGGATATGGGAAACAGACAGGAAGCGGATATAAGGTCCGGGTGAAAAAGATGACCATGGATGAAGGCCATGTCTATATTGACACGAACCTGATCGGAGTTCCGAAGCGGCAGCAGGAAAAAGGATATTCATATCCATATATCGTGATCAAGAGCCAGAATTATGAAAAAGACGTAGTATTTTTGTGATATGTCACAAAAACTTTAGAATTGTTTTATTGATTTTCAAGCAGTGAAACCATATAATGGAGTCTATAAATGCTTGAGAAGATCGAAGGAGGAAAAGCATTCGTGGATAATAGACAGAAGAAACCGGATAAAAATAACAAGAATTCCATTCAGATGATCATATCGATTTTGATTACATCTATTTTAGTGGCTGTCTTGTTCAACTTTGTAGTGGGCAAATGGAAAAACGGTACAGAGACCGAGATTTCCTACGGCAAGTTTGTCAAGATGATCGAGAAAAAAGAAATTAAAAAGGTTGTGTTCGAAAGTGATGTGATCACCGTTATTCCGAAAGAATCAGAGAACCCGCTGTATAAGACTACATACAAAGTAGTCCAGCTTCCCGTACCTGATTATCAGCTGGTCAACCGGCTGGAGAAGGCAGGGATCGAAAATTACCAGGCAAAGGCAAAGGACGGATCTGAGGTTCTCATGAGTGTTCTCGTGAGCATTCTGCCTGCCATCATTATTTTTGGACTGCTGATGTTTATGATGCGCGGAAAGAGCGGTATGATGGGCGTAGGAAAGTCCAACGCCAAGGTCTATGTGGAGAAGAAGACAGGCGTCACCTTTGCCGACGTTGCGGGACAGCAGGAGGCCAAGGAGTCCCTGACCGAGATGGTGGATTTTCTGCATCACCCTGACAAGTATTTAAAGATCGGTGCAAAACTGCCCAAGGGAGCACTTCTTGTGGGACCTCCGGGTACCGGTAAGACTTTGCTCGCCAAAGCAGTGGCGGGAGAAGCGAATGTTCCGTTTTTCTCCCTGTCCGGTTCTGATTTCGTGGAGATGTTCGTTGGTGTCGGTGCGTCCAGAGTCCGTGACTTGTTCAAGCAGGCCCAGTCTATGGCTCCGTGTATTATATTTATAGACGAAATCGATGCCATCGGAAAAAGCCGTGACACGGGCATCCAGGGCGGAGGAAACGATGAGCGTGAACAGACATTAAACCAGCTTTTATCTGAAATGGATGGATTTGATACTTCCAAAGGACTTGTCATTCTGGCTGCTACCAACCGTCCGGAAGTACTGGATAAAGCACTTCTGCGCCCGGGACGTTTTGACAGGCGCGTCATCGTAGAGCGCCCGGACCTGAAAGGAAGAATCGAGACTTTAAAAGTCCATTCCAAAGACGTTAAGATGGATGAGAGCGTAGACTTTGAAGAGATCGCCCTGGCTACATCCGGGGCAGTGGGATCGGATCTGGCCAATATGATCAACGAAGCGGCCCTGGCTGCTGTCAAAGCAGGAAGGGAGTATGTGTCTCAGTCAGACCTGTTTGAGGCTGTGGAAGTGGTCATCGCCGGAAAAGAAAAGAAAGACCGTATCCTCGGCAAGGAAGAAAAACAGATCGTTGCATACCACGAGGTGGGACATGCGCTTGTCATGGCTCTCCAGAAGGAGTCTGAGCCGGTGCAGAAGATCACCATCGTGCCAAGGACCATGGGAGCCCTCGGATATACGATGCAGAGGCCGGAGGAAGAGAAGTACCTGAATAAAAAAGACGAGATGCTGGCAGACCTGGTATCCTTCTTTGGAGGCCGTGCGGCCGAGGAGATCAAGTTCCACACGGTGACAACCGGTGCGTCCAATGACATCGAACGGGCTACGGCCATCGCGAGAGCTATGGTGACACAGTACGGTATGTCCGAAGAATTCGGCCTGATCGGCCTGGAATCCATTACCAACCGTTACCTGGACGGACGTCCCGTTATGAATTGTGCGGAATCCACCGCGGCAAAGGTAGACGAGGTGGTTATGGGAATTTTGAAAGATGCATATAAAAAAGCGCTTTACCTGATCCGGGACAACATGGACATACTGGATGAGGCTGCACAGTTCCTGATCGAGAAAGAGACGATCACAGGAAAAGAGTTTATGGAAATCTTCAATGCCAAGAAAGAAAATTCTGAACAGGAAGAGGAAGATTCCAGGGAAGATGCCTCAAGCTCCACGACAGAGGATGAGCCTGCACAGGAACAGCCGTCGGAAGATATGGAAAAAAATTCTCAGGATATGTAACATTCTGGACATCCCATGTATAGATTTGACAGGATTCGGTTATAATGATACAATAAAGTTCACAGTATACAGAAGGTGTCACGAGTTCTGTATAGATAGAATGGGGTGAAAGAATGACACAGATGGATATTCAATGCATTCGTAAGTCAATTCAGAAGCGCATTGGCAGCAAAATCAAGATCAGCTCAAATAAAGGTAGACACAAGTTTGTAACATCACAGGGAGTCATTACGGAGACATATCCGAACATTTTTTTGGTAGAGATTGAAGACGACAGCAGCACTAAAAGCAAAACTGTCAGTTTCAGTTATCAGGACGTGATCACGAAAGATGTCAGGATGATGCTGCTGGAAGGCTGACACTGTACCGGATACAATTTTAATCTTGAAGGAATAGATTCCTTCCTGTCTGAATATATTTGTATATACAAGACAGGGAGGAATTTTTTATGGATTTTAACAAAAAGGATTTTTATGGAATCGTTGCAAAAGAACGAAAGCAGGTACAAATAACAATCGACCAGGACTGCAATGTGCCTGATACGAAGCCGGATGTGGAGAAGATGATCCAGACCAAAGGGCTGGTGATCATGCAGGAGACAGAGATGATGGTGGACCGTATCCGGATCAAAGGAGAATTCCATTTTTCAGGTCTGTACGGGACAATTGACGCCAGGACCTATTTAGAGTCTCTGGATTTTGTTCTCCCTTTTGAGGAGTATATACATATGGACGGCGCTGTGCCGACAGATTATGTGAAAGTTTCTTATGTCATTGATGACATCAACACAGTGCTGATCAATTCCAGGAAACTGAGTATAAGGATTCTTCTGACCCTGACCCTCCATGTCAACGAGGAGATTAAAGAGGAAGGCATTATCGATGTTCTTGGTGACGGGATATCTTCCCTGAAAAAGGAAGTTCAGGTGACAGACCTGATTGTCAATAAAAAGGATATTGCCAGAATGAAAGAGGAGCTGGTTCTGCCGGCCAACAAATCCAACATCTATGAGATTCTCTGGAGCCAGGTGGAGCTTGAGAATGTACAGGGAAAGTTAAAAGACCACAGCATCGACATACAGGGTGATATGCATGTGTTTATTTTATATCTCGGAGAGGATGAACAGCTTCCGGTCCAGTATGCCAGGTGGGAGATCCCGCTGCACACAGAATTGGAGTGCTATGAATGTGCACCGGGAATGATCGGCAAGATCCACATTTCCCTTGGAAACCATCAGCTGGAGATCCGTCCGGATGTGGACGGAGAAGAGAGAGTGGTATCGGTTGACGCAACTCTTGAGTGTGATATTAAAGTCTACGAAGATCAGGTGCTTTCTTACGTGGGAGACTGCTATACGATGCAGAAGACTCTGGTGCCGGAATATAAAGACTTTGCTTTTGAATCCCTGATCGGAAAAAATCAGGCTACCATGAAGATGGCGAAGCGTTTTTCCATCGAGCAGGAGCCTGGAAAGCTTTTGCAGGTGCTTTCTGTCAAAGGAAGCTGCAATTTAGACGATGTGGAAGTCAAAGAGCAGGGGCTCCAGGTGGAGGGTGTCCTGATGGCGGATGTGCTGTTTTTGTCCAGCGAGGACCAGAACCCGGTAATGAGCAGCTCATATATGGAACCGTTTTCTTACTTTATCGAGGCTAAGGGTCTGATGAAAGAGGACGATTATCAGCTGGATGTTATGCTGGATCATATCAGCGCCACTCCAACGGAAGGGGATGAGATCGAGATCAAAGCAAATGTTATATTTGACTTCATCTCTTTCCACAAAAAAGCGGAAAAGATTATGACAAATGTATCTGAGCAGCCTCTGGATTATGAAGAACTGCAGAAGATCCCGGGAATCGTCGGATATATCGTGAAGGACGGGGATACTCTGTGGTCCATAGCAAAACGTTATTTTACTACCGTTGACGATATCCGTGATCAAAATGAAGGCATTGAGGAAGTAAAGCCAGGTGATAAACTGTTAATAGTCAAAGAAATTGAATGGAATTGATAAATAGGATTGCATTTTTATAGGAACAATATTATAATGTTCTGTATACAATACTAAGTTTCAGCGGCAGGAGACAGTGAGGAGTACAGATGAAAAAGGTAGTTCTGAAAGCTTATGGAAAAGTAAATTTAGGGCTGGATGTAGTACGGCGGAGAGATGACGGGTATCATGAGGTAAGGATGATCATGCAGACAGTGGGTCTTTTTGACCGGCTGGAGCTTAAAAAGACTTCCGGTGATTCCGTCACACTTTCCGCCAATCTTAGATTTCTTCCGGTCAATGAACAGAATCTTGTCTGTCAGGCCATCGCAGCCGTAAAGAAAAAGTATTCGCTCAAAGACGGCGTGGAAGCGTATCTGGAAAAGCGTATCCCTATCGCCGCAGGCATGGCGGGCGGCAGCTCTGACTGCGCCGCAGCACTGAGAGGAATGAACCAGCTGTTTGAACTGGGACTTAAGGAAGAGGAACTGTGTGAGATCGGAGCCGGGCTGGGAGCGGATGTGCCTTATTGTGTCATAGGAGGAACTGCACTGGCCGAAGGGATCGGAGAAAAACTTACAAAGTTGCCCCCTGTGTCGGACTGCCATATACTGATTGCCAAGCCGGGGATCAGTGTATCCACGAAAACTGTGTATGAGAATCTGGACGTGCCGGGGCTTTCCTCACACCCGGACATCACAGGAATGATATCTGCCATTGAAAATCAGGATTTGAAGGGGATCACAGGAAGGATGGAAAATGTTCTTGAAACAGTCACCATACCAAGATATCCCGTGATCGATGAGATCAAAGAGTTCCTGCTTAAACAGGGAGCCGAGAATGCACTCATGAGCGGGAGCGGACCGACGGTCTTTGGAATCTTTGCTTCACAGGAAAAGGCACAGAGAGCCCTTTCCAATCTAAGATCCTTTGAAGATGTGAAGCAGGCCTATGTGGTGGCGCCGGTCAATAGAGAATCATAATTGGAGGGAACGAAAGATGAGCAGTGATAAATTAAAAGTAAATGTCAATGAATATCTGCCGCTGAGGGATGTGGTGTTCAATACACTCAGACAGGCGATCATCACCGGAGAGTTTGTGCCCGGAGAGCGTTTGATGGAGATCGCGCTGGCAAACCGTCTCGGAGTCAGCCGTACCCCGGTCAGGGAAGCCATAAGGAAGCTGGAGCTTGAGGGTCTGGTAGTCATGATCCCGAGAAAGGGCGCGGAAGTAGCCCGCATCACGGAAAAAGATTTAAGAGATGTCCTGGAAGTGAGAAGTTCTCTGGAAGAACTGGCAGCAGGACTTGCCACGGAGCGCCTGGATGAAAGTTCCAGAGAGAAGATTCAGGCAGCCCTCGACAATTTCCGGGAGGCCATCCAGACGGATGACAATCCTAAGATCGCAGACTGTGATGTGGAATTTCATGATGCCGTCTTCGAGGCGACTCAGAACAAGAGGCTGATCCAGATCATTAACAATCTGAGAGAACAGATTTACCGCTACCGTCTGGAATATGTCAAGGATACGGCATATCATGCGGTTCTTCTCAAAGAACACGAGGAACTGGTGGAAGCCATGTTCGCAGGCAACAAAGAGAGAGCGAAAGAGATCATGAAACGTCATATCGACAATCAGGAAGAGACGGTAATCAAAAAGATTCAGGAAGAAGAAAAATAGGTCCGTGGACTTTCAGACAGAACTCTGTGCGTGCGCATAGAGTTCTTTTTTTTGCTCATACTACTTTCAAAGGTGGTGTGAAAAAATGGATCGATTTCATGATAAAAATCACAAAATGAAAGGTAAAATATCAAAGGATCTGGAGCAGAATATTGCATATCTCGAAGCGGTATTTTCAGACTGCAATGATATTGTAAAAAAGAAGTTTTACGTTGGGAAGAAAAAACACACAGGAATGTATGTGATCTACACGGACGGTCTTGCCAAAGCCGACATGATCCAGGAAAATGTACTGGAACCTCTCCTCACAGACCCTCTTCACCCTCTGAAAGAGTCTGTGACCTCCTGGGTGATTGAGAGTGCAGACCGGAAAATGGTTACGACAATGGATGAAGTTGTCACGGCCGTTTTATCAGGAGATACGGTACTGTTTTTTGACGGGCTTGATCAGGGGATTTTTATATCCAGCAAGTTTTTCCCTACCAGAGGAGTGCAGGAAGCCGACAGGGAAGTAGCAATGATCGGTCCGAAGGACAGCTTTAATGAAAGTCTCAGGACCAACACGGCACTGATCCGAAGACGGGTCAGGGATACGAGAATGAAGGTTGTCCAGCTCAGGATCGGAACAAGGAGCAAAACAGATGTAGCGCTTATGTATATCGAGGATCTGGCCAAAGATGAGGTAGTAAAGGAGATAAAAAAACAGTTGGATGAACTGAATATTGACGGAATTTTTGACAGCGGAATGCTGGAACAGCTCATGGAGCAGGACAGCAAATCTCCGTTTCCCCAGTACCAGCTGACTCAGAGGCCGGACAAGGCGGCAAGCGGGCTCATGGAGGGAAGAGTTGTGCTCGTGGTGGACAATTCTCCGGAGGTCATTGTGCTGCCGGTGACGCTGAACATTTTTTTTCAGGCCAGTGATGACTACTATAATCGGTGGGAAGTAGCCACATTTGCCAGAATCCTTCGATATATTTCTTCTTTTATTGCCATCGGGCTGCCGGGATTTTATATTTCCATTGCAAATTATCATCCGGAGATTCTTCCCACACCGTTTATGCTGTCCATTGTGTCGGCCAGGGAGGGAGTGCCTTTCCCTGTCGTCGTGGAAGTTCTGCTTTTGGAACTTGCGTTTGAACTTTTAAGGGAAGCGGGTATCCGCCTTCCGGGACAGCTGGGCGGCACCATAGGCATTGTAGGAGGGCTGATCATAGGACAGGCAGCGGTGGATGCCAATATTGTCAGCACGATCGTGGTAATTGTTGTAGCCTTTACAGCCATCGCATCGTTTTCTATACCAAATGAAAGCTTTTCGGGGGTATTCCGGCTGCTGAGATTTTCTATTATGATCGTCTGTGCCATATGGGGTCTTTATGGATTCTTTCTCGGATTCCTTGCGATTGCAATCCATTTGATGAAGCTTCAGAGCTATGGAATCCCGTATCTGTTTCCGACCGTATCAGCCACGGTGGAAGAAACGGACCCCTGGGAGGATTATATGGTGCGCCTGCCTATCAGGCGTATGATTTTCAGGCCATGGTTTACAAAGGACGGGGCGAAAAAACGCCAGGGAAGGAGGAAACATCATGTGGACGGCGAATCTTGAAATTTCTAAAAAGCAGGGAAGCAGGATCTTTCTTCTGGAAACCTTCTGCGGAGTGGGCATGTTCCTTCCCCAGGCATCTGCCTTGAAATCCGGTGAAACAGGGCTTTATACGGTGCTCCTTGGGGCCCTTGCCGCGGCCTGCTATCCGTGGCTTGTACAAAAAGCAGAAGGCAGTCTGACCATGGAAGAGGTATTAAAAAAGCACCGGGTGATTTCCTTTCTCTATTATGTGAGATTTTTTATAAACGCCGCATTTTTTTATGCATATATGCTGATCTTAGCCAGGGTGTTCCTTCTGCCGTATATGAATATTTACTGGATCGGACTGCCGATCATTTTTCTGGCTTTCCGGATGAACGGGGAGGGGCTGGACGACAGAGCGAGAGTCATGGAAGGGCTGTTCTGGTTTATCCTGATCCCGTTTATTTTTATCCTTCTTCTCAGTACCACGGAATTTTCTATGAAACCCTTCCTGATCCGGAAGTTTGAACCGGAGAATCTGGCGATGGGCGGGCTGTATGTGCTCGCACTGTTTCATCCTATGGAACTGGTGTGGTTTTATCAGGGGCATATGAAGGAAAAGGGAATAAATAAGAGGACGCTGCTTGGAATTATCATTTTATCGGCAGGAGTGTTTGCCGCCACGGCGGGAAGCCTGGGTCTTCGGATGATCAGGAGAGACCCGTTTCCGGTGATCTCCATGGCCCAGAATGTAGCCATGCCGGGAGGGATCATGGCAAGGCTGGACATTTTCCTGATCGCATTCTGGATCGTTGGAGTTTTTTGTGTGCTGAGCGGATACCTGTTTTATGGAAACTGGAGTTTTGAAAACACATTTCCGGGGAAAAAGAAATGGGGCAGGTGGATTTCTTACGGCGGACTGTTTTTGACCACTGGATTTCTGATCCCTATGATCCGTCTTTGGGAAAATTATATTTCTGTGTTCCTTTTTGCAAATCTATTGCTGGGCATTTTAATTCCGGCAGTTTTGTTTTGGCTGGAACGGAGAGGAGGCACCCATGAAAAAGATCATCATTAGCCTTTTGATGGCCGCAGTCACAGCAGCGGCACTTACGGGCTGCAAAGAAGCCGGGGACATCGAGGACAGCAGCTATGTTTTGGCAATGGGCATCGAAAAGACAGAGAACGGATATCTGATCGATTATTCCTGTGCAGATTTTTCCAAGGCTCAGGACAACCAGGGAACGAACGTGCCGTCCAAGTCTGTGGTTTATTCAGGCAGGTCTTTTAATGAGACAAACCAAAGTTTTGAGCGAACCCAGCCGAAAAAATTAAACTTCGGGCATTTAAAGGTGATTGTATTTACCAACGGACAGATTGATGATACTATGATAGAGGAGCTTTTAAATCATTCGGAAATCGCAAAATCCGTACTGATTCTTAAAAGTAAAAAACAGTTAAAAGAGCTTTTTTCGATCGAGAAGGAGCTGCCTGTCTCCTTTGGTGAATACATGGCCAAAGGCATTGAAAGTTCTCCGAAAGTGAAAAAGCCCAAGGATCTGAGCCTTGGCAGGATTTACGGCAGAAAGTGAAAAAAATCAGCCTTGACTTGTATCGGATGAGATGGTAAGATGGATACATTCACACAAGATATAGTAGAATAAAAGATCATATCAAACAATATATAGTAATTTGATTGAGAAAATAGCGATGAGTCCCCTGCCTGCGGTGTCTCCTGCTTTCAGCGGGATATGCCGCAGGCAGGACGATGCTCTGGGAACAGTCAGGGAGGAGAGAGTATGATACGGGTAGTAAAAAAGGACGGAACAACAGAGGATTTTAATATTCAGAAGGTGGTGACGGCGGTAAATAAATCCGCCTACCGTGCCCTTGTGAAATTTACGGAAGATGAGCTTGATGAGATCTGCCGGTTTGTCAATGGGAGAGTGGACGAGCTTAATAAGGCGGAAGTACATATTACGGAGATGCACAATGTGGTGGAAGGGGCTCTGGAGAGGGTAAATCCCGACGTGGCCAAAAGCTACCGGGACTACCGGAATTATAAACAGGATTTTGTGGAAATGCTGGATGATGTGTATAAGAAAAGCCAGTCCATCATGTACATAGGAGACAAAGAGAACAGCAATACAGACAGCGCCCTTGTGTCAACGAAGCGGAGTCTCATCTTTAATGAGCTGAACAAGTCTCTGTATCAGAAGTTTTTTTTAACGACAGAAGAGATTCAGGCCTGCCGGGACGGGTACATTTATATTCATGATATGTCAGCCAGAAGAGATACGATGAACTGCTGTCTGTTTGATGTGGAGGCCGTGTTAAAAGGCGGCTTTGAGATGGGGAATCTCTGGTACAATGAACCAAAGACACTGGATGTGGCCTTTGACGTCATAGGAGACATCGTGCTGAGCGCGGCCAGCCAGCAGTATGGCGGATTTACGGTGCCGAATATTGAACTGATCCTGGAACCGTATGCCGAGAAGTCTTATGAAAAAGGCATTGAAAAGTATGAAGCCCTCGGCCTTTCCAGAGAGCGGGCAGAGACCGAGTCCCTCAAGGATGTGCAGAAAGAATTCTGTCAGGGATTCCAGGGGCTTGAATATAAGTTTAACAGTGTTTCTTCCAGCCGCGGAGACTATCCTTTTATCACAGTGACCGCAGGAACCGGCACAGGCCGGTTTGCAAAGATGGCAACGATTACGATGCTGGATGTCAGGAGAAGAGGACAGGGAAAAGAAGGACATAAAAAACCGGTGCTGTTTCCAAAGATCGTATTTCTCTACGATGAAAATCTCCATGGACCCGGCGGAGAACTGGAGGATGTGTTTGAAGCGGGCATCCGCTGTTCCAGCAAGACGATGTATCCCGACTGGCTGAGCCTTACAGGGGACGGATATGTCCCGGACATGTATAAAAGATATGGAAAGATCGTAAGCCCTATGGGCTGCCGAGCATTTTTATCTCCCTGGTATGAAAAGGGAGGGGCAGAGCCTCTGGACGAGCAGGACAAGCCGGTTTTTGTGGGCCGTTTTAACATCGGGGCGGTAAGTCTGCATCTGCCGATGATCTATGCAAAGGCAAAGCAGGAAAGCCGTGACTTCTATGAAGTGCTGGACTATTATCTGAATCTGATCAGGGAGCTCCACAGAAGGACCTACGATTATCTGGGAGAGATGAAGGCATCCACAAATCCTCTGGCATACTGTGAGGGAGGCTTCCTGGGAGGACATCTGGGACTTCACGACAAGATCAAGCCGCTGCTTGAGTCTGCCACAGCATCTTTTGGGATCACGGCGCTCAATGAACTTCAGCAGCTGCACAACAAAAAATCCATTGCTCAGGACGGCGCATTTGCACTGGAAGTCCTTGAGTACATCAACAGTGAGGTGACTAAGTTTAAGAAAGAAGACGGGCATTTGTATGCGATCTATGGAACACCGGCAGAAAACCTCTGCGGACTTCAGGTGAAACAGTTCAGAAAAAAGTACGGTGTGATCGAAAATGTCTCTGACCGGGAATATGTGAGCAACTCTTTTCACTGCCATGTATCCGAAGATCTGACGCCGATCGAGAAACAGAACTTAGAGGGACGTTTCTGGGAAAAATGCAACGGCGGAAAGATCCAGTACGTGAAGTATCCGATCAGCTACAATAAAGACGCTATACGGACGCTGGTAAGGCGTGCCATGGACCTGGGTTACTATGAAGGGGTGAATCTATCCCTGTCATACTGTGACGACTGCGGGCATGAGGAGCTGGAAATGGATGTGTGTCCGGTCTGCGGAAGCAGGAATCTGACCAAGATCGACCGCATGAACGGTTATCTGTCTTATTCCAGAGTCAAGGGAGACACGAGGCTCAATGACGCAAAGATGGCGGAGATCGCCGACCGGAAGTCGATGTAGAAAGGATGATATTAGCATAGAGGTGGGAAGTATGAGGTATCACAACATTACAAAGGACGATATGCTGAATGGGGACGGTTTAAGAGTTGTCTTATGGCTGTCAGGATGTACCCATCAGTGCAAAAACTGCCACAATCCGGTCACCTGGGATATCCATGGCGGATTGGAGTTTGACCGGGCGGCAAAAGAAGAACTGTTTGAAGAGCTCAGTAAAAATTATATCAGCGGTCTGACGTTAAGCGGAGGAGATCCTCTGCACCCTGAGAACCGGGAGCCGGTAGAACAGCTGGTCAAAGAGGTCAGAGAAAAGTTTCCGGAAAAGACCATATGGATGTATACCGGTTTTCTGTGGGATGAAGTCTGTACTCTGGATGCCGTAAAAAATACAGATGTTCTGGTGGACGGTCGTTTTGAGGAAGACTTAAAGGACACTGCCCTCAAATGGAGGGGAAGTTCCAACCAGAAGGTGATCGATGTGAAAAAGTCGCTGGAACAAATGAAAAAAGTGCTGTACATAAGATAAAACAAGGCTTGACGGCCTGCCTCTTCCATGATACAATGTGTAAGCTAGACTTTAGCGTTGGAAGAGGTCTTTTTTTTATGCCTTATTTTAAAAACAATGGAGGTGGAAGTTGTGCGCACAAAAATCACATTAGAATGTACAGAATGTAAGCAGCGTAATTACGATATGATGAAGGATAAGAAAACACATCCGGAACGTATGGAAACAAAGAAATACTGCAAGTTCTGTAAAAGACACACATTACACAAAGAAACTAAGTAATGCACGTTTATTTAAGGAAGTGAGAACATGAAGAATACCAGCAAATCAAGCAAAACCAGCTGGTTCAGAGAATTGAAATCAGAATTCGGAAGAATCATCTGGCCTTCTAAAGAACGCATTGCCAAAGAAACCGGCGTTGTGGTCGTGTGTGCTATTATCATTGGTATGATTATTGCTGTTCTGGATTTGGGACTTCAATATGGAATCAAGATGTTAGTAGGGTAAAGGTAAGGAGAGCATATGGCAGAAACAAATTGGTATGTAGTTCATACCTATTCCGGATATGAGAATAAAGTAAAAGCAAATATCGAAAAGACGATCGAGAACCGTAAGCTTCAAGATCAGATTTTAGAAGTCCGGGTACCGCTTCAGGACGTAACGGAACTGAAGAATGGTGTGAAAAAACAGGTTTCCAAGAAGATGTTCCCAGGATACGTGCTGATCCACATGGTGATGAACGACGATACATGGTATGTTGTCAGAAACACCAGAGGTGTGACAGGATTCGTAGGCCCTGGCTCCAAACCGGTCCCATTGACACCGGCTGAGATGAAGCCATTGGGAATCAACGTGGGCGGTACAAACGAAGAAACGCCTAAGAAGGAAAAAATTGATATTGATGTTGAAGTAGGTGATATCATTGTTGTTACTTCCGGTGCTTGGGAAGGTACGACAAGTGCAGTTACCGTAGTAAATGAGCACAAACAGACAGTGACCATCGAGGTGGAGATGTTTGGACGTGCCACATCAGTAGAGATTGATTTCTTAGATATCAAAAAAGCAGAGTAAATGACAAAACCTCTGCACGTAACAAGGTGGGAGGGATATCTCCCGTAATTACCACAATCATCAGGAGGTTAACGATTATGGCAAAGAAAGTAGAAGGATATATTAAACTTCAGATTCCGGCAGGAAAGGCAACACCAGCACCGCCGGTAGGACCTGCACTTGGTCAGCACGGTGTAAATATCGTACAGTTCACAAAGGAATTTAATGCAAAGACTGCAGATCAGGGAGACCTGCTCATTCCTGTTGTGATCACAGTATATCAGGACAGAAGTTTCAGTTTTGTGACAAAGACTCCTCCGGCAGCAGTTTTATTAAAGAAAGCCTGCAAGATCCAGTCCGGGTCCGGAGAGCCGAACAGAAAGAAAGTCGCAACAGTATCCAAAGCAGATTTACAGCAGATTGCTGAGACAAAGATGAAAGACTTAAACGCTGCATCTATCGAAGCTGCAATGAGCATGATTGCAGGAACAGCAAGAAGCATGGGAATCGAAGTGGAGGAATAGGCATTAAACACTTAATGAGGGCAAGCCAGAGGCGCAGGCCGAATTTAGTGTGAAAGCCGTTACCGAGACTCAGTGAAGGCGAGTCGAAGACGAAGCCTGAACGCTTAGTCGAGTGTAACTTCCTTAAATTTAGAAAGTGGGAGGGTTGCTCCCGATATGACCACAGGAGGTATTTTTAGAATGAAAAAAGGAAAAAGATATGCAGAGGCTGCCAAATTAGTTGACAGAACGAAACTGTACGACGTGAAGGAAGCAGTATCTGTAGTAAAAAAAGCAGCGAATGCCAAATTTGATGAGACGATCGAAGCACATCTCCGTCTCGGAGTAGACGGCCGTCAGGCAGATCAGCAGATCCGTGGAGCAGTCGTACTGCCTCATGGTACCGGTAAAAAAGTTCGTGTTCTTGTATTTGCGAAAGATGCAAAAGCAGAAGAAGCAAAGGCAGCAGGAGCAGAGTATGTAGGAGCAGAAGAACTGATTCCTAAGATCCAGAAAGAAAACTGGTTTGACTTTGACGTAGTAGTTGCAACACCGGATATGATGGGTATCGTGGGACGTTTAGGTCGTGATCTTGGACCAAAAGGATTAATGCCGAACCCGAAAGCCGGCACTGTAACAATGGACGTTACAAAAGCGATCGAAGATATCAAAGCAGGTAAGATCGAATACAGACTGGACAAGAACAATATCATTCATGTACCGGTAGGTAAGGCTTCTTTTACAGAAGAACAGTTAGCGGACAACTTCCAGACGTTAATAGATGCTATTATCAAAGCAAAACCGTCAGCAGCAAAAGGTCAGTATTTTAAGAATGTGACAATCACTTCTACAATGGGACCTGGAGTTAAAATTGACACAGGCAAGTTTGCTTAAATAAAATAGTTAAAGTTATGACAAACCCCTCTAAATTTATAGAGGGGTTTTTGAATGCAGTAAATTGTGTGCCATGCGTGCAAAAAGAGAGGAAAATATGAAGGATTTAACGGTAGGGAAACCATTTGAAGTCATCGGAAAATTTGCGCTCCCTATGATTCTCAGTATGATATTTCAGCAGGTGTACAGTGTTGTGGACAGCATTGTGGCCGGCCGGTTCATTGGAGTCAATGCACTGGGAGCAGTAGGCGCGTCTCAGCCTATTACAGTCATCTTTATTGCCATAGCCGTGGGGACCGGCATGGGAATTAATGTTGTCATATCCGGCTTTTTCGGAGCCAAAAAATATAAAAGAGTAAAAAGTTGTATTTCCACGGCGGTGATCACGATCGTGATCATGAGTGTTATTTTGACGGTGCTGGGGCTGGTGGGATGCAGGTGGATGATGAGTGCCATGTCCACCCCGTCCGATATATTTGAAGATTCGGCCCTGTATCTGAGGATTTATATCATGGGCATCTTGTTCCTGATGCTTTATAACGGGGCAAATGCAATCTTTACAGCGCTGGGTGACTCTATCACACCGCTGATCTTTTTAATCTTTTCATCGGTGCTGAACATCATTCTGGATGTGCTGTTTGTCACCACGTTTTCCATGGGTGTCGCAGGAGTTGCATGGGCTACCTTTATAGCCCAGGGTATTGCCTCTGTTCTGGCCGTGGTGACGGTATTTAAAAAGAATGCCAAAATACAGGCCGGAAACTATCAGAGATTCAGTCCTCTTCTTCTAAAAAAAATGACATGGATCGCGGTTCCAAGCATTATGCAGCAGTCTTTTGTATCGGTGGGACAGCTGTTTGTGCAGGGACGGATCAACAGCTTTGGGTCTGTGGTCGTGGCAGGCTATTCGGGAGGATTTAAAATACAGATCTTTATCCTTTCGGTACTTGGAACTATCGGCAACGCAGTTTCAAGCTTTACAGCTCAGAATGCTGGCGCCGGGAAATGGGAGAGAACAAAGGAAGGCACAAATGCCGGGATTAAAATTATTGTGGCTATGGCCGCAGTATTTTCTGTTCTCTGTCTGGTCTTCAGCCGTCAGGCAATGGGGCTGTTTCTTTCCGGAAACTCTGCAGAGGCAGTCAGGAGCATGGGAGTGGGGGTTGATTTTCTGAGGATCAATGCTCCGTTCTTTGCGCTGGTCAGTGTAAAATTTGTCTGCGACGGAATGCTCCGGGGCATGAGTGAAATGAAAGGATTTATGGCTTCCACATTTGCCGATCTGATCGCGAGGGTATCCCTTTCCTATGTGCTGTCAGTTCCGTTTGGTGCTGCAGGAATATGGGCTGCCTGGCCCATCGGATGGGTGATAGGGACCAGCGTGTCGGTGTGGTTCGGGAAACGGGCACAGAAAAAATACATATGAGCAGTAAAAAGACCGGGGACTTAATAAAATGATCAATGTGATATAATGGAAAAGAGAGAATACAGGCGATTGACTTAAGTGTGCGGGAGTAATGCTTCCGCGGAAACGTAAAGGAGGACTGGATATGATCTCAATTTATCATCAGGCAGAAGAATTAACCAGGCAAGTAATTGAAAGCTTTTATCATCAGGATTCGAATAATTTAATCCAAAAACTTCATCCGGATGTAACGTGGATCGGAGCCGCGGACGGACAGTGTATCAAAGGCTATGAACAGGTTTGTGAATACATTAAAAATTTTGATGTGCCCAGATGTGATATTCTTAAAAAAGAATTTCAGGTAGTTGCAAACAGTGATGAGATTTTTATTGTAGCAGGGTGTATGAAGGTTGCCGCTTCACAGGGAAGGGGTGAAATATTAGGTGCAGTTCAGCGCATTACTCTTATATGGAAGACAGAGGGGCAGAAGTTTAAGCTGCTTCATTTTCATGTATCAAATCCGATTGAATCCCAGAAAAATAATGAACGTTTTTCTCATTCGATGGGAACAGAGACATATGAATATGTTAAAAAACTGCTCAGCCAAAATCGGAGCCGCCTTATTGCCTACGGGAAACATGATCTGACTTATGTTATAAGGAATAAAGACATTGTATATATAGAAGCAGAAAATACAGACAGTGTGATCCATTGTCTGAACAGGGATATTCTGTCCAGGGAATCTATATCCGATCTGGAGAAAAAAGTCGGAGAAGGTTTCATAAAAACGCACAGAAGTTTTATTGTCAACAGCAGATATATTACCGGAATTAAGAGATACCAGCTGGCGATCAGCCAGGGAATTGAGCTTCCGATTCCTGAGAAAAAATACAGGGAGATCAAAGAAAAGGTTCTGCGCGCAGTGAACCAGAGACAAAACGAAATTTATATATAATATTTGGTTATTGACTTGTCCTGAGCAGTCATTGGCAGAATATGATTGAAAATACAACAAAACCCCGATATAGTAAAAGATAAGCATTGTAACAAAACTGCAGGGTCTTTGGGAAAACAGATGACATCGGAGTTTTAACAGGCATAGATACATAACGGTAATAATAAGAAGACCCTTCATTGCTGAGGGGTCTTTTTGTTTATTATTTTTCAGGAAAGACTTTGTTTTGAGACGGAGGTGATCATGTGGCAGAAGAACCGAAACTTAAGGCAGCACTCCAGACAGGAGTACATATAGCAGGAGAGCCTTTTCGGGCGTCCATTGTCTATGGTGAACACGGCCTTTGTCTGGGTGCCGGATGGGAAAATGATAATCATCACAAGCTGAGCCTGTGGGGTATCATGGACAGTCTGTCACTGGGTCTTCCCCAATTTTTGAACTGGGAAATGGAGCTTAAGAGAGCAGGAGTATTATACAGGGCGGGAAGACAGGAAATTTTAATGGAGATCAGCACTGCCGAAAACAGGAGACTTCTGTTTGCTGCCAAAATAAAAGAAGGGATTTACAGTCTCAGACTATATCCTGAAATCTCCTGCAGGCTTCGCGATCTGCCCGTGATGGGAAAATACTTGGGAGAGCAGGATTTGATCAGAGTCCGTTATATGCAGGCCGCATACCAGGAAGAGGGAGGATTCCGGGGACAGTGTCTCATAGAAGCCAGTTTTTCGGGAAACGAGTACAAATTCGGAGATGAGGACGTCAAACTTCCCCAGCAGGACATTGAGAAATCAAAGCCGCCGTCTCCGTCAGAAGAAAAGAAATCCGGCGTACACTGGATGGAACTGAACAAAAAAATCGGCCCTTGTTTTGTAAAAAGAATCGGAGGAGCGTTTCAGGACGGAGCAATCCAGGTGTGTGTGGATGCAGGAATTACGATCTCGGTCCTGACTCTTGAATTCATGGAACTTTCTCTGGGGATCAAGCCCGGACCGAAATTTGATTTTCAGTTTGGATTAAAAGGCATGGCAGTGACGGTGAAAAAACCTCCCCTGATGATCTCAGGAGGACTGTATGTGGCTGAACCCGGACGGCTCTATAACGGTGAAGTTACAGTGGCATTTGAGAAGTTCACTTTTTTAGCCCTCGGCTCTTACGGACTGACGAAAAAAACAGACAAACCTTCTTTTTTCGTATATTTGATGCTTGATTATGCGTTCGGCGGGCCGCCTTGTTTTTATATTACGGGATTATGCGCAGGTTTTGGCCTGAACCGGAAAATCAACATACCGTCTTTGTCCGGGGTCAAGGATTTTCCTTTTGTGGCAGCGGCAAGGGGCACAGGCGGGACATTAAAGCCGGGAACAGGAGCTTCCGAGGCCCTGAATACTCTGAGTGATCATATTGAACCGTGTGAGGGCATGAATTTTCTGACGGCAGGGGTCAAATTTACATCCTTCGGCATCGTAGAGTCGGTTGTGATTGTCAACGTGGAGTTCGGGACGAAATTTGAGCTTTCCCTCCTGGGGACGTCTGAGATCTCACTTCCTCCCAAGTGCAGTGATCCGGTTGTCTACGGATGCCTTAATCTGAGAGCGGTCTTCTCACCGGATGACGGAATTCTGCTGATCGAGGGGGCAATGTCAAATGACTCTTACCTGTTTTGCAGGGATGCCGGACTCACCGGAGGATTTGCTTTTTATTCCTGGCTTAAAGGAGAATATGCAGGGGATTTTGTGCTCTCTGTAGGAGGATATCATCCTCAGTTCCAGAGAAGGCATTATCCGGCGGTGGACAGGGTGGGACTGAACTGGAAGATCAGCGATCATCTGGAACTGATCGGAGAAGCTTATTTTGCGCTGACGCCAAACTGTCTGATGGCAGGGGGCAAACTGGAACTTAATTATCATACAGGAAAGCTTGCGGCCTGGTGTCATGCTTATGCGGACTTTCTGATCCGGTGGAAGCCGTTTCACTACGATATTAACATAGGAGTGAGTGTCGGCGCGTCCTACCGTCTGGACCTCTGCTTCATTCATAAGACTTTCAGGATCGAACTGGGCGCGGACCTGCACTTGTGGGGGCCTGAATTTTCCGGAACCGCACATATAAAATGGTTTATCATCTCTTTTACTATAAAGTTCAATTCGGGAAGCCAGAATCAGCCGCCAAGGCTTAACTGGAAACAGTTTTACACAGAATTTCTGCCGGATTTTGGCGGCGGCGTAAGAGGAGAAGTGTCCTCGTCCGACATCAGTGAAAAGAGCCAGGAGCCGCTGAAACTGGCAAGAATGAATCCGCAGGGAGGTTATCTTGGAGAAAGGGAGAAAGAAGGGACCAAATACCATTACATAAGTGCGAGACAGTTTCAAATGGAAATTGAGAGTGCCCTGCCGGTTGTGTCTGCACAGGTGAACAAAAAGGGTGAAAGACTTAAGAACCCGGGGTATGGGATATACCCCATGGGGCTTACGGGACTTCATGCTGCGCTGGATGTTCGTCTTTACGGATACGATGCGGATGGAAAGATGTCGGAGACAGGGGTGAATTACCGGCCCATCTATAAAAATGTCCCCAGGGCATTGTGGAATGACCGGAGACCGGATATGAACCAGGACATGATAAAGGACGCATGCATGGGACTTTCCATCTGGGGCGGCGAAAAGACCGGACACTTCATACCGCCGGATAAAGGAGGAAGTCCGGGATGGTACCGGCTGGCACAGCTCTTAAAAAATGAGGAGTACCACTGTCCGGAGCATTTTATGTGGGAGAAGACAAAAAACATAGAGGGAAAGGATTTTACGGGAGAAGAGATGGAGGATTCCATTGCGGAAAATGATAAGAGAAGAGAATGGCTCTCGGAACTGAATGAGTTTGGAGTGAGGACGGAAGACGAGATCCATATGGAGCATTTTGCAGCACATTTAAAGCAGCTCCTCTCTGCACCGGCGGAGATGAGGAGTATGGGATACCGGGGAGATAAAAAATAAGGAGGTCCGGCTATGGAAGTGAGCATGAGGTTTGCAGACGAAGATCTGCCTGAGATAAAGAGCGGGCTTTATGAGCTGGAAATAGAATTGAATACCGGGATCAGAGAAGACGGCACGGAAAAACAGAGCAAAGAGACAATTCACCTGGTCGCCGCGGCAAAAAGATTTTCGATGGACCCCGGCGAGGTGTATTCTGTTTATCCGGCGGCAGGGAGTGAAGGAGAGTTTTCAAACTGTCTTCCCCATATTGTGTTTAACCGGGGGACTCTGCCGTGGGAGTTCGGGTGCCGGGACGGAAGCCCGGGGCTGGCTGTATTCCTCTGTACGGAGGATGAGGGAGTGCAAAAGCGCACGATGAAAGTGGCAGACATTTGCTGTCCGAAAGAACCGGGTGTTTTTGTATCCGAACACCTCCGGGCGCAGAACAGCGATGCCGAAACCGGGGATGAAACATGTGAGTTTGTGGATATTCCCCTGAAATTATACCGTCGGCTGTTCACAGACTCGGAAGAGCGAAAACTCCTCACTCATGTAAGACAGGTGAAGCTTGATGACAAGGTAACAGATCCTCTGGTCAGGGACGGGACATTTTCCTGCCTGGTGTCGAAGAGGTATCCGAAGGAGCCGGAAGAAAAGGGGAAAAAGACTGCCCATAAAGCCTATGTAGTTTCCCTTAAAGAGTATGAGGGGGTCACCATTCCTGAAAATGCAGGATTTGTGCGTCTGATCTGCCTGTATGCATGGGAGTTTGTCGTCACAAAACAACCGTATGATTTCCGGGCAGCTTTGAAGAGAATCTCTCCCGGTGTGCTGAAAAGGGCGGTGAGCCCGGAAGGAAAGCAGGGGGAGCTTGTGGATATTTTAAGCAGGGGGTACTGTCCGGTGAATCACGATGTCAGGGATGGGAGCAAAACGGTTTCCTGGTATCGGGGACCCTGGATTCCATACGGAGAAAAACAGATGAAACCCAGATACCGGATATTCTCGGATCAATTTTATTTTTATGATCCCGCCTGCGGAATGATGGATGTGAGTTATGCATGTGCATGGCAGCTGGGACGGATGGTTTCCATGAATCATCTGACGGTGTGCAGGGAGCTTGTTTCATGGAGGCTGGATCACTGCTCGGAGGCGGCACAGAATTTTCAGCAGAGCCAGCTTTTTGACCGGATTCCTGCAGAGGGAAAAGATGTGGGGGAGCAGCTTATAAACGCATGTGTCCGGGCGGCCAGTCAGCTGGCAGCCGAGAAAGGGGATGAGGCCGATGGGACGGTGGATTCAGGGAAAGTGTGACCGTACCGGCTATTTTGAGGGGCTGGGCTCCGAAGGATTTCCGGAATCAGTGCTGGAACTGTTAAAAGAGGCAAGCCTGTTTTATCATGTTCCGGCGGCGTACCTGTTTCCGGTGCCGGATATGCTGAAAAAGGACAGCCTGAACTTTTTTCAGGTGGACCACAACTGGGTGCTGGCAATGCTGGATGGGATCTGCAGTGTGGGAAGGAATGCATCCATCGACTATGCCCACGACACGGAGCTGATCGTGGATATTTACCGGCAGGCTTTAAGGGAAAATGAGCAGGTGCGCCTGAAGCTCCAGGAAAGAGAATACACGGATACAGAAGAGGATGTCCCGGAAGTGATCAGCGGATTTCTGCTGAATTCCGTTTTGACAGAAAATTTCCGGGGACTGGAATTTCGGGCATATGGTCAGCGGGAGGGAGGAGAGCCCTTAAAGGCGCTTCGGATTGAAACTCTCGGGCGACAGCTTCTTCTGGGAATTTTTAAAGGAGAGATCCGCAGGCTTGAGATTGCGCAGCCCCCGGAGGGGCTCCATTTTGGATTCCATACCGAAGATGGGGTGATGAAAAAAACGGTCCGGGAGATCAACGAGGGAAAGCTGGGTGACAAACAGGCGGAGCTTGTCTGGAAATCCAAAGAAGACAGAGTGATCGATGTGAAAGCCTCGGCGGCCAAACTGAAGGAGGCAGCAGGACTTCAAAATATGACATCGGCAGAATTTGCACTGGAGATGATACAAAACGCACAGACCGGAGTGTATACAATGGGGGAGGAATTTAAATGAGAATTTCAGATGATCTTGAAGAAATGCGCCTGCTCCCAATCCATGTGGAGGCTGCTGTGTTCGGCAGCGGGAGAAATGTTTCCATGGCCAACATCAATGAAAATTATCGGAGCCTGCTGGCAGCGCCGGCGGGAGATGACATGGAGAGCAAAACATTTACGGGAAACAACAGCCCGGAGGAGCCCGGGGTACATCTGCATTTTATTCTTCCGGAGGAGTTTACCCACGGAAGCCAGCAGGAGGAAGGCGGGGATATCGTCTATCCGGACTTTCCGAACCGGTGGACTGTAACAAGGATCGCGGTTTTGGAAAGCGAAGGAAAGGAACCGGTTTTGACGAGAAAAAACTGGATTCTTGAGAGTGATCTTCTCTCAGCGTTCCCCGACAGCGACAAACAGTACACGTCCATCGGATATCATGATCCGAAAAAACCGTACCGGTTTCTGGGCAAAATGAGAGACTGCGACGGCGTGATTACTTCTCCCGGAGAACATCTTCCCCATCTTTCGGCAGTGAGTACGGGGAAGCCTCATTTCAGCGGATATTATCCGGAGTGTAAAAATGTCCTTGGCTGTTATGACAGTCTTTCTGATCTTGAGGTCAAAGAAGGGACAGAGGATTTTATAAGACTTACTTATATTGTGTGCGGCTGGACAGAGAATGAGGACCCCAAAGATCATACGGTGTGCCATGGAATTGTCACCGGAATCAAATGGACGGGTCCCTCCGGCAGCTATGAGACAGGGCTCCCAAGCGGCACCAGCATGCCCAATGTGGCGGTGGGAAATTCACTGGAAGAGGCCGCGGCAGCCCTCGGAAGCTATTATCTGAAGCAGCCGGAGATGGAAAAAGTGCTGAAGCATTTGTTTTTCGGCACCCTGTCCGAGTGGGAGAAGCTTGACGGAGCTTTGGAGGGGGAGAAGAAGATCAAACAGTACCAGTTCCTCCCCGAACCCTCCAGGGAAGAGCTTAAAATTCAGGGAAAAGAAGCCGGGTGTTTTCGGGAAAGGGAGGAAATCCTTTATGAGATTTTCCGCCGCAGAAGACATCAGGAGGAATATGAGGAACAGATTAAAGAAGAACGGCAGGAGATCTATCTGCTCTGGCGAAAATATGCGATGGACCCCAAATTTCTTGAAAAGGCAAAGAGTGGAATTTCACAGAGGATGGAAGCGGTCACTGATCTGGAAAAGAAAAGGAAACATGAGGAAGCCCTGGAGCAGGAGGCGGTCAAAAAACTCAGAGCTCTGCTTGGAGACGGGGAAGCATTGATCGAGGCACCGGGAGAGAGATACTGGAGGCCGAGAGACCTTACGTTCTTGCTGGAAGGGGCCGGCCAGAGCAGCATCTATAAGCGGCTGGAAGAGTATAAAATTGACGGTAAGATCCCCGGGCGGAACCGGAAAGATATCATTTCTGAAGTCATAGTAAAGATTTCGGGAGTTACGGAGGGAGAAAAGGTCAAAATTTCAGGTGAGCAGCTTTTAGAGGGGACGGAGCGGATCAAAGAACCGGTCATAGAGCAGCTTGTCCGGGAGGGGGCACTGACTGCCAGGGGCTGTATTTTTTATACGGCGGACAAGCTTCTGCACCGGTATAAAAAACAGAGAGATACAAGGCTGATGTCTCATGCGGTCACGGCATATGAAGACTGTCTTAATAGCAGAGAAAACCTATGCGGAGGAACAATGGCCAGTCCTATTGGAAACTATGTATGGTCTCCGGCGTGGAATCCCCTGATCCTTGAGTGGAGTATCAAGTATTATCCCGACCCGAAAATAAAAGAGGGGGCTTCGGGCTTTGAAAACTGGAGGCTAAAAGAGACGGATTTTGACTATGAAGGAGAAACGATCGGGGAGGAAGTTTTTGAGCCTTTCACCGGCAGATGTATTTTATCACCATATGGGGCTGACTATTTGTCGGGGATGTTTAAGAAATATGTGTCGGATGAGAAATACAGGGATATAGGCAATAAGATGACAGGGATGAAGATTTTGTCACAGAGCCTGGACGGTTTTCATGACAAACTGATCACCAGAAAGGAAAGTGTGGTTGTGGCTCCATGGATGAACCGGACGTTAGACCAGGAGATCACGGCCCTGACTTCCCGGGCCATTCAGGGGACAGAACTTTACGAGGACTTGAATCAGTCCAAGAGAAACCAGAGAAAGCCGACAGAGGCCTTTTATCCCATAAGGGCGGGTTTCGGAAGGATTGACCGGGTCCGTGTGATCGACAGCTTTGGAAGGGTGCTGAAGTATGATGTAGGAGACGTAATCGTGCCTGAGAACCTTCGAATGGGGCAGGATAATCCTGCACCAAGGTTTTTGCTGAGGCCGAGAATCCTGGCGCCTATGAGGCTTAGAAGCCGCTGGATTATGCAGGAGACAGGCATAGGTGATGAAATATCACCGGTTTTTGGATGGCTGTGGGTGAACCTTTTGGATTCCTGTCTGCACATCTACCATCCAGACGGCACTATGGCCGGCAGTATTCAAAATACCATGAGGATGGACGGCAGCGGCATCTTTGAAATTTCTTTGAGGAACCCGCCGGGGCAGACAGGGAAAGAAGAGGAGATCTTAGACGGGATGGGGCCCGGCCTCCGGGGATTTGCAGAAGGGCTCTTAGAAGCCGGCAGGAGAGAACCGTCCACGCTGCCGGAATTTTTAAAGGCTCTCGATGACAGTATGTGGACAAGCAGATCCGGAGGCGGTACTGCTCAGGAACAGATTCAGGCCGGCATGGGCAGGCCGCTGGCACTGGCAGGGATTGAAATTAAGGTGGAAGTGAAGGGCAGCAGCCCTGTGCCCATGATTTACGATAACAGTGAAAGGGCAGAGTCTCTGCTTGACCGGCTTCAGATACCCCTTCGCATCGGAGACGAAGTCCGCCAGACAGACGGGACTGCAGGGTTTTATCTGCACGGAGAAGGCGGGGGATTTTGCGTATTTCATCAGTGCCGGAGCGAGAAGGGAACAGAGAGCAGGACGGCATATCTGGATCAGAATACAACGCTGAACATGAAAACGGCAAAAGACGCTTTGCCCACAAGACTGACTGTTTTGTTTCATCCGGCAGGAAATATCAGTATGACAACAGGGCTGCTTCCGGTCAAAGAGATGAAACTCAGCGAAGCCTGGACAGAGCGGGCTATAGAGAATATTTATCTTACATTGTATTACGGGCCTTTCCTGACGCCGCAAAGCCAGCTTCAGATGTTTCTTCCCAAAGCTATGGAAAAAGAATGGAGCTTTTTATCCTTTGAAAAACCGGGAATAAAAAATGAGGAACGGGACATCAAACCTCCGTGGATGGACATGGACCAGGAAGAAGAATGGAAACAGATCAAAGAAGGCTGGCTGCTGCTTAAGGCCGGTGCGAAAGAAATGGGGTGACTGTGATGGAAGGAACATTTACGTTTGAGACTGTGGGAGGAAATAAACTGATCGTCTCTGACAGTCAGGCGTCTCCTGCCAAAAATAAACTGGAGATCAAGGTTACGTATGATCAGAATGAGGAACCGCTGATCAGCCAGATCGAGTATGCATTTCCGGCGGGAACGAAAGGCAAAGATTTTGCGGAACTAAAGAATCTCAGACAAATAGAATTCAAGATAGATGACTGGACTGTGGTTGATGTTTCAAAAGAAGAATTTATGGAACTGAAAAGTCAGAAGAAAGAAAAGCGGAGTGGAAATGCCGGGTGGTATGCGTGCAGGTTTGAGGAGGAAGAAGAATTTATCTATGCTTTAACACCGGGCGAAGCGTGGTCTATGAAGGATCAACAGATTATGGATCTGATGATGGAAAACGTGGTGACCACTGCCGCGGAAGGTGCTTCTGTTATCCGGTGCACTGTCGGGATTCTTGCAGAAGATCCGCAGGAATATGGGTTGGAGATTAAAAAAGAACGGGATCACACAGTGAAGGTCCAGGATTTTTATCCCGAGTCGGGGTGTGCTTTATCCGGAGAACAAGTCAGGCTTAACTGGTTTGCCCAAAACGCCCAAAAGCTGTTTCTTTTCTCCGGAGGAGTAAAGAAAGAGATCGACCCGTCAAAGAGCAGCGAGGTGGTCACTGTTTTAAATACGGCTGAATATACGCTGGAAGCAGTCAACGGTGAGAAGAAGGATTCTAGAAAAACTTTGATCCAGGTACTGCCGCTCTGCCTGAGACAGTTTTGGGCCGACTATGAGGAAGAAAAGATCAAGTGGGACGTATGCTGCGGGAAACATATTAAAATAAACGATATTTCCACAAGCTTTTCTTCCGGGTCGGCAAATCTCAGCGATTATACGCCGGGTCTCCCTGTTGTTCTGACCGCAGAGGGGAAAAATACGTCTGTGGAGAGTGCAGTGTACTATGGAACAGAAGATGAGAGAATTGATATCGTACATTTTCAGAAAACAATTACATTTTATAAAGGCTTTCAGATTTTGGACGTCCTGTGGAAACTTTATGAGCTGAAAAGCAAAAATACTGCAAAATCCATCCGCATTGTCTATCAGGATCGTGAGCGGAATGAACTTTACGACATAAAGGGAGGTGAGAATCTGGGAACGGAGGGAAGCTGGCAGCAGATATTGACGGGAACAGAGGCAACAAGGGCAGGAGAGAATATTTTGGTGACGATGTATGTGGAAAGATATGATGACGGAGCACACAAAGGTTATCAGATTACAATTTAGAAAAAGGGGAATGCCATGGAAATTAAGTCATTTAAAATAAACGGGACCGACCCGGAGCAGACATACGAGGCAGCCGCAGGAGAACTTCTGAAGCTTATGTGGGATTGTCCGGACTGTGATTTTTGTATGATCTATCCGTACAACTGGAAAGTCGACAGAAACGGAGAACTGGAAGTCTATATTTATGAAACAATGACCGTAATCCTCAGAGCAGTCAAGGGCAGGGAGAGTGTACAAAAAGAGATTACAGCAAAAATCAGCGGGGGAGAAGATGTAAAGGAGATTTCTGTATCCCCTGCGGGTCCTGTCAGTGCCGGTGAGGAGACCAAATTTGATTTTGAGCTGGGAAAAACTGATTTTGGGTATTTAGATCATGGAATCGGCAGAGTCGAGGGGAACTCAGGAAGTTATGTTTTAAAGAACCAATACACCGTATATAGATATGACATTCTGGCTGCCGGCGGAGAAACCGGATATAAAGAAAAGACGGTAAAGGCGGGAAGATCGGACGCACTGGAAATCCAGAGGCTTAAATATGTGATGATGAAGAATGGGAATGAGCAAAGGTATGAGCTCTCGTGGAGGATTGTGAACAATGACGGAAAGGACGTGATCATCGAGGCGTCGGATCACAAGAGCACATTTGCAAAGAGTGCTTCCGGACATGCGTCCTTTACCCGGACAGGCGGGGACACCGTGACGCTTTCTATCCGGTGTGATGCAGGAGAAAAGGGGAAAATTGAATTTGCGGATATTTATCCGTTTGAACTGAAATAAGGAGGTTACTATGGCATACGAAAGTATTACGATCGGTACGGAACAGGAAATAAAAGAAGTATATCTGTTTCTCGTCAATGAAGATGGTTCGCCGGCTGAGTTGGACCAGGACAGCAAGGCCATTGCTTCTATTTGGGAAGGGGAGGAGAAGCTTGCTGATGTGACTGCAGACACAAGAATTACCATTCCAGGATTCGGGACGTGTTTTCAGCTGGAGCTTGCCACCACGCCCGCAGGAAACCATGAAGCGGACCGATGGAGAAAAAGAAAAGAAGCGATTAAGCTTTTTGTCAGGGAATTTGTGCCCATGCAGAAACAGACAAAAAACCCTGCGGACGCTGACCTTACAGTAGCAGGGAAACATTATATTGCCGGTGAATTCTCGACAGAGGTTCAGGGAGAAAGATTGGAGACGTATAAGATAAAAGGAAAACCCGGAGACCGCAGAAAATTTTATTTTTTCCGGAATGAGTACCACTCCGTTATCAGATGTGCCAATCAGATGACGATTGGAATCGGAAGAGATGATCTTACCGGCGAGTTTTTACAGAAAGCACTTTGGGACCGGCGAAAATGGGATATGCCATGGATGAAAGATCTGTCGGAAGAACTGGCCGATCCGCTTGGGGCTGTCAATCCCACGGCGGAGCAGAAATTTATGTACAGTTACGTTGGATCAATCTTCGACTGGTCCGTAAAACTTTATGTCAGGCAGCATCCAAATCATACACATTTTACAGACTTTGACAGAAACCATGCAGAAGAAAAAAATATGTGGGGTGTGCTTCCCAGGTCACCGGTATATAAGCTGGTGGATTATTTAAAAATTAACGAAAAAAGTGTTTTTAACTTTTTGAAAAGCAGGAAATTTAATGACGGAAACAGTCCCGAAAAAATGGCAGAGAATCAAATCTATTCAGAACTCTCAGAAGAATTCTGGAATCTTTATGACAGCGGAGACGGGTTTACTGCGGACTCTTTGCTCCGGGCCGGAGTAATCTCCAATACGGGCAATCAGTATCTGTTTGAATTTCGTACAGTCAGGACCAAAATTGAAAATATTTATGAGGACAGCAGCCAGTATATTTACAGAGGATAATAAAAGTCAAAATTCATTGAAAGTTAAGAAAGGGGGATATTATGCGGGAAATACAGACGGAACTTTTTAAGGGCAAAGAAAAAGAGATACTCGTCAGTATCTTCGGAGGAGAGCAGAAATTAAAAGAGGAATACCCGGCATTGTATGAAGACATGGTAACGGCACAAAAGCAGGCCGGGAACCGGAATGAAGAGGGAAGGGCAAGTACACAGAACGCCGATTTTGATGGATGGGAGGAATTTGAAAAATTAAGGCTGTTTTATGATTCAAAGGCAAAAATACTCACGGTAAAAGGAAAGATCCATAAATCAGGCGGTCCCAATTATTTGATTGCAAGGCTGAAAATTTGGAATGAGCAGGGGAAAACATGGACTTTTTCTTATGCAGTAACGCAGTGCAGTTTCCTTATGATTGAGGAGAAGATAAGGATGGAACGGGAGGAACTGTCCGGAATACAGGCAGAAATCAATTATATGTTAAGGGTTCCCGCCCTCTGGAAGCCGGTTAAGGCAGGAAATCTGAGGGGAACCGCGGTCATCGGTGCGGGCCTGGATATTATCGGAAAGGGCCAGATTCTTCATCCGGTGTCCAAAGCCGGAAGGTCCAAGATCAACATTGTTTATTTCCGCACAGATGCCATGGGTACATCGGACTACTTTTATGCGAATCCCGAGAGACGGAACAATAATTTTTGTGTTTATCTGCCGATTGCCATTCAGTTTGAGATGGACGCAGGAAAGCAGGCGGCTCAAAATCCCAGGGTGCAGGGAGATATTTATATTTATAGCACCAGACATTCCACGGTGCAGTTTCAAAACTTTCAGCAGATTAAATTAATCCCTGCATCTCAGTGGAGCAATATGCCGCCGTTTTATCCTTTGATATCACAGAGATTTACAAAGGGATACCTGTTAGTTCTGCCTCAGGCGTGGAACAGCTTTATCAGCCAGGGCGGCGTGGCAGGGGAAGATGACTTTTATTTATCCATGTATATAGAGTTCTCGTGTACAGATGGGCTTCGATATTCTCTGCAGATGGACAGTCAGCTGGTCCCAAAAAAATATGAGGGAGGCAATCTTGTGGAGATCCCCTGTATGCATCTGCTCTGGGGATGCCTTGAAAAAGGAGCTGTGATCAAAACAAGGGGTCGGGGCAGTATTCCGGTGTGTGATGTAAAGATTGGGAATTACGTGGCTTCCGCCAAGGGAACCTATGAAAAGGTCATCAATATTTATACGGGAAATGAAGAAATCCTGAAATATATAAAGGCCGGAGGAAAAACCATCATGATGACAATGGACCATCCGGTCATGACAAAGGAAGGATGGAAACAGGCAAGAGAGGTCACTGCGTCAGATCAGATCTGCATGGATGGAGAACTGTACAGTCCGGTGGATGAGGTTTATGATGAGCCTTATTATGACCGGGTGTATTCTCTGGAACTGGAACAGGGAGAAGGATTTTTTGCCAATGGTTTTTATGTGGGAGACTTTGGAAAGCAAAACAGTATGGAGAAGCCGGAACCGAAGCTGCCGCAGGATATCCTGAATGATTTAGAGAAGTTTAAAAATTTTTCATAAAAGAGAAAGGAGAAACATTATGCCAGATCCAAAAGAACCAAGCGAAGTAGTGCCAAAGGAACCGGAAATAGTTCTGGAAGGAGGGACGGGAACAGATGTCGCGATCCCTGTACGCATCAATGCGGGAGTGAAATTTACGCTGCTGAAAAATCATTTTGTGGCTGCGCTCGAAAAGGACGGGGACGTCATGATGCTCCTGCTGGCACCGACGGATTCTGCCGGACAGGAGGGAATGACCATACAGGAGATGGTGGAGGAAGTCAAGCAACTAATGGGAGCCAAAGAAGGAGACAAAGAAGTTGCGGATATGGAGACTCAGCTGAACAGTACAGTGAGCAGTATGAGTGATCCTAAGAAAGCAGGCAGCGGTTTTGATCCTATGTCAATCCGTATCTATGTACAGCAGGCGTTTCTCTATTACCGTTCTGCTAAAAAGGAGGATGGAACAAAAGAAAAAGAGCTGGAATATGCCTTCAGTCTGAAAGCCGATACTTCAAAGCTTCTTGGAAACATGGACCTGTTCACTCTCGACGAAATCTATTTTTCAGTGTGGAAAACAAACCGTAAAAAGGTCACAGACACTATGAATATGTTTATGATCGAAGACTTTTTGAAAGAGACGGCACAGGCCTGAAGCAGTTTGAAAATTATAAATAAACAGGAGAACATTCCCGGGGGGCAGGAGCCTCCGGGAATGTCTTGTGTTGAGATATATTTTGAAGAAGTAGTGGAAATATTATAAAAATAGTATTAT
>OAWS01000100.1_pt1 | contig 83023 bp, 106 predicted proteins | sample 1517141 | NCBI WGS metagenome assembly OAWS01 (sample SAMEA2580173, study PRJEB22360) | human gut metagenome | biome: human gut; feature: human-associated habitat; material: faeces | place: Denmark | collected 2008/2010
CTCCCATAAAATCAAGGTTAAAACAATAAGACAGGTAGTAAAACTTGACACTACCTTCTATGAAAAAGGGGGTCTTTGATGAAAAAATTTATTTTGGCTCTATTTTTTGGAGGAATTCTGGCATTTTTCTTAATTTATGCTGACGGATACGTACCAAAATCATCATTTCAAAAATCAAATGACAGGATGACGGACCTGCGCAGACAAATCGAATTCCAAAGCGAAAGGAAGTGATGCCATTATGAAAAGGGAAAGAAGCCCCCCGTGTATAAACTAAGAACAAGCAACCATTATTACGCACGAAGAGCTTTGCATGGATTTAAACACACAAAAGAACTGCAGTACAATAAATTGTGCGCAGTTCTTTTTTATTCCTAATATATCACCTTCAGATATTTGACACCCCATCGGTTTCCTGTAGTATGAGAATTAAAATACATGTCGATACGGTAATTTTTAATAGCTGATCCTGTATCGTCTGCCCGAAAATTATGTCCTTTAATCTTGACGTGATCACCTAAATTAATGATATTCGGGTCTACTGCCAGAGTTTTTCCTGCAATTGCCTTTCTTCCGGATTTAGTGGGCTGTCCATACCATCTTCCGTTACAGAGCCGGCATCCGCAATACGCTGTTATTCGAAATGTCTTTCTCTTTGCAGAGGAGAATCTTTTGATACGAACATTCCCGGCAGTATCTTTTGCATAAATAGAATAGATGCTGTTCTTTTTTAAAGTGTAACGTCTTCCACTCTTGATCTTTCTTGCTTTCTTCCATTTTGGAGAGTTCTTTGACGTAACTCTTCCACGATATAGCTTCAAAACAGCAACTCCGCTTTTGTCCTTTGCGTAAATCCGAACCCGCCTTTTCTTATTCGTATAATATTTTTTCACTACAATCTTTGGTGCAGCTTTATCCTTCTTTTTCTTCTCCTTTTTCAAGCTGATTTCTGAGTCTATTCTTGAGTCTCCATCTGTGTACCCGACCGTAAACTCTTCATCTGTAATCTCTACGCTTGTCTTATCCTCTGCCCATACAGGATTTTTAGCAGATACCAGTATCATGGTAACAAGAACAACAGATAATTTTTTAATCCTTTTCATAAATATTCTCCTTTCATTTTCATATATAGTATGAGAAAAGGAGTATATCTTAGATTCTCAATGGTTCTTTTACCTCATCCTTGCCAAGTGGAATCAATAGACATAAAATAATAAAAAATACTACAATAAAAAGCAGGATACTTGATTTTAACACCAAGATACGCAATCTTTCATTTCTGCTCCCTTTTTCTTCTTCATATACTGAATTTATAGGCATACTTACTTTTGATATAATTGTTTCCCCACTGCGCAGTGTTAGCTTATATTCCACTTCTTCTTCCAGTGTTTCTTCATTTAAGGCTGGCTGCCCATTTTCACTTATCTTTAGTTGTTCTTTGCAGCTAACAATGATATTTGCGTCCTCTTGACTATGAAATTTTAAGAATAAGAAAGCAATCCCCACAAGGCCGGACATTGCTATTAACAAAAATATAATAAAACACCCGATTCGTATTTTTCTCATAACCCCCTCCTTTTTGTCCTCTCAATCATAGTATGAAAAATAAAAAAGGACCATAAAAGGCCCTTTTCTACTTAAATATTCAGACATTGATAACCAGCTTCAATGTTGCCGGCTTTGATACTTCTCTTCACCGCCATTTTTACAGCGGCGGTTTCGTAAGTTCGCATGGTATGCCCTCCTTAGCTTGCACTACAAAATTGCATTATATCGCCTATTTTGCATGATGCCCTTGTTTTATTTCCTGATTGTCCCATAAGATCAAATAAAAAGCTTCGTTAGATTATCTGACTTAAAGAATCTGCTGTTCACGAAAGGAGCAGTAAGAGCCATCTCCCACAATCAGACTATCAGTAAGTGGAATCCCCAATAATTCTCCAACTTCCTTAATCCTTTGTATTACTTGGATATCTTGTTTACTAGGGGTCGTATCTCCACTGGGATGGTTATGTACAAGTACAATACCTGTAGCTCCACACAACAGTGCTTTCACGAAAATCTCCCGCGGATTACAGATGCTCGTATTCACACCTCCATGACTGACTTCAAAAATTCCAATCGGCTTCATCTTTGTATCAAATGCGATTAGATAAACGTATTCTTCTGCCAAATTTGATAAATTGAAAACATCATTCAACATCTGAACAATTCGTTCTGGGCTTTTTAGTTCCTTCGCTTCTGAATAATTACAAGCAGATTCTTTAACTAAAACATTCAATCGGTCATTTGAAAGTTCTGTCCGATAACAAATGATTCTCATTATATGAATTTCTCCTTCCATAAGAAAGCTGACAGCTTGCAGTCAATGTTCCTGTATTAGAAGCTCTGCAAGCACTTATACTTGGTTCAATCAACAAAATCCATCCACTTTCATTGCTATCCAGCTAAAGAGTAAAAATATGAGTGCGCCAACAGGTGAAGCAAAAACACATTTTAAAAGTGTAATTCCAAGGATTGTTGCATTCAAAGTCCCTGTATCAAAAGCTTTACAGACGCTTATGATTGGTTCAATCAGCAAAAGCCATCCACCTACAAATATTCCAAAAAAGATTCCAAAAACCATTAACAGCATTCCTATAATTTTCCTAATTTTCATTTTTCTTCTCCTATAAATAATTGTATCACTCTGCTTAAAGATCAATTTCATTCTTATCATCGCCTATCAAAGATTGAAACGACTGAAGAAAATCCTCAACCTTCCCCACGCGTTTCATCATTTTCTCATTTTCGTCTTTATCTCATTAACCTCAGAAAGATTCTCTTTCTTCTTACATTCCTTACAAACAATGGCTTCTTTCCCTGTCTGTTTAATAGGATCCATAGTGTCTCCAGAAACAGCACAAATCAAAGCATCTTTTGCAATGAGCAGCCTTCGCGAGTCAATGGGAATCACCCGTACCTTTTCACCGATACGGATTCCGGCCCGATCGCGGAATAGACGGGGGATCCTAAAGCTTTTAACCTTAGCTTGTAAGTAAATAAATTCTTCACCAACAAAGTGTTGAAGATTTTTTCCAAACTCACTTTTCAGATCTTTAATCTTTTCATAACGCTTTGCATCCTTTTCTGTTGCTTTTTCGATTAATATGAATTCTCTGTTTTCTTCCATACACAAGGTTATCTTACTTAAAGTATCTACCTGAAAATCTTTAGGAAGCTTAATATCATAATTGTTGGAAACAGCTTCTTTATAAACCACATCAAAATGATTTTGAAAATCTTCCACCTTATGATCTCCCTGAAACTTAAAGCCCGGGTATGGCTTAGGCACTTGGCCCTGTTCCAGTGGTCTGCGTCCTATAATAAAAACCTCATTATTGGATAGCTGCTGTACCATCATAGTATCTTTGGTCAAATCATATCCATAAGCTTTTAATATCCGTTCTGGAAATGTGACCCGTGAAAAGCTTACTTTTCGAATGAAACCTTCTTCTTTCGCTTCCAAATTCTTGATATAGAATCCCTCTTGTGTGCATATGATCTTCACATGACCCTCAAATTTCTTTTTTAAATAAAGGCCATCATTTCCTGAAAATGCTACAGCTTCATTTGTTCTGGATTTCATAATCTTCCTCCTTAAATCAAAGTTCTTAGTTCATCATAAAGGTCCCCGATCAACTGATCACAGGATTGGATATCATGCATCTTAACAAAATATGGGATCATTTCTTCCTCATATTTCTTATGTGCGATGCTATTTAACCGAAGTAACTCTTTGACGATCCGCATGCGGAAGTTGTGTTTTTCTAACAATGCATCTTCTGTTCTGTCAGTCTGAAGCTTTAAAGATGCCTGCAGATATCTTTTTAAATTATTTAACACACTTTCACAGGCTTCTTGTTCGATTTGATACATTTTCATGAATAATTCACCGTTCATAGGGAATGCTCCTCCTGTTTTTCTGTAAAAAAATAAAGCCTATGATAAGGCCTCTTCCAATGTCGCTTCTATATTTTTAAGCCTTTTTAAGATTTCTTTCTGTGTCTCCTTCGCAATCAAAAAGCGTTCTTTGTGTAAAAGATCCTGATGCTTTTTCATAGACTCCCTTATATCAGGGAGTTTATCATGAACATTTTTGGTTATTTTAATGGATGACGATTCATCCCAATATGAATCAATGGGTTCACCACAAATATCACAATTGATCTTTGGGGTCAGAACCAGAGACCCATCTTCCAAGAACTCAAGGTGCACAGGATTCCCTTCTTGAAATCCCATAGCCCGATAAAAAGCAATCGGGATACGGTACCGATGATTCTTAATGCTGTGCTTTTGTTTGGAACGATATTGAAACGTCACAGGTTCCTCTGCCTGATAAAAATAAGTTCTTCCCTTAAATAGCCTCGCTACTTCATTCTCTGAAGGAATGCCTTCCAACGTTTCCATTGGAGTCAATTTCATATACCGTTTTCCTTGGAAAGATAAAGTGCAAGCAAGAAAACGCTTCTTTTTATCACCGCGAAGCTTTTCATCCATCCACGCCGGGATCAAAGCCTCTCTTATTGCTCTGGTATATCCAATATGTCCATCTGCATTCGATGTTTTAGGAACAATCCTTCTTGATTGCTCCATTTCTTTTTCATTACTTTTCCGAACAAAATATCCATCTTCAGATAAGAAAATGCTATAATAGCACGGCTCATCAACTAGGATATTCTTCATATTCAGATATGTATTGTAACCTGATTGATTTCTAATTCTTCCGACTTTTCGATTCTCCAAGGACTCCATTTCTTTAATCCTGTCTTTTGTGATGAGGATTCCATCTTCTTTTTGATAAAAAAATAAAGACGTTTTATAATCCTCATATGGAAATGCCATACGACAGATCCTTGACGTCTGACTGCATACAAGTTTCTTGACTCCTAATAATTCAGCATTACACATAATTGCCTCCTATACATACATTTCACAAAGATTCTCATACCGTCTGAATATTTTATTTATACCTCCTGTCTATTCTATCAGACACATCTATGAATCAGTTTCTAATCATAGTATGCAAAAACAGGAGGGGCGTAAATACCTCCTGTTTCACAAGAATTCTATTATTATACTATTCACAATTCAAATAATAAAAATGAATATACAAACAGTACCATATGTTTTCCTACGGGCTTTGAGTTTCAATTCAGCTTTTATCTACATTAAGAAAATCTGTCCCATCCGACTTAAAATAACTTCCAATTACCGCAAGTGTAGCACAGGTTAAAGGGATTAATTCTCGTGTAAACCTCGTCGTATTAAACATTAGATTTATCCCTTCTATCAGCCCTGCTCCAACAATCCAATTTAAGAGCATTCCACCAAGGTAGGCAAGTCCAAATGTTATCACCGGAAATAATATCGTTGCAATAATAGTTGCAATAATAGTTTCAATAAAATCCGTATCTAACTTTTTCATATTTTCCTCCATATTCTTACTTTATAATTAATTATGTTATTTTTGAATATTTTCCCTTAACCTCCCTCCTGTCTTTTGTCAGACACATCAATGAACTTTTTCTAGTATGCAAATATAGATATCTAAACGTTTACCGCGGATCTATGATTGCATGTACAAAAGTTCGATTATTGCGCTGTTCGTAGCTGCAGGTAATAAGAGTAAAGATATCAGATGGTTGATGCCTTGTCATATCATTCTTATTTTCATCCTGCGTCAAGTTCCATTTTTTAATTGGAACATAGACATTGCTCAATGAAAGAATCTGGTCCAGAAAAGCATCCTTTTCCTTTTTGTCGTTAAACTCAATCGGAATATTTGCATGATATCCTGATTTAGCATATGCACTTAACAACTTTAACCGAATGGTTCGATTCGGAGTATAGATATAGGCATAAGGATGTTTTTTGACATAAGATTGATTTCGAAACTTTGTAAGGCCTGCAAACATACTTCCATTTCTCATATGATGACCATACAAAACGTTATTGCCCGAAGTAAAATTTTTCTTACATTTGTAATCTAAGAAAATGGCCCCAGACGCATTATAATTTCCTTGGAAGGTTTTATGTAAATATTCCTCATTATCCCCTCCCTGAACTATAGGATAATCAATTTCCGTATTCGGGATATAGATCCATCCAACTACATCTGAATTCATCTTTTTAAGTTTCTTCCAGTTAATCTGTTTCCCTTTTTTCTTAGAATATTTCACGGCTTCTCTAATAGAATCATATTCTTCTTTTGCTTCTTTATCTGATGCACACCGCTGATACAAACAATATCCACTGATACAAACAGCAATCATGCATAAAAACATAAACACTTTTATCATATTTTTCTTCATAACACATTTTCTCCTTCCATTCATAGTATGACAAATAAAAAAAGAAAAAACGCCGTAGAAGATCCACGACGTATTTCCTTATCAAATTGCTTTCTCATCTTATATTTTTTAATTAATTATCTCATTCTCCACGTGCAATAACACTTCCATTATCATCAAAAATTTCATACAAGAATTCTTCAGTCAATTCTTTCCCGTCAAACATTTCCCTCATTTTGACTTCTCCCTTCAGCTAGATTCTTATATTATGTTCAGCTTCATATTCACACCAACAGGTAATGAGTTTATTCGGATCTTTGCTATCAAGATATTGCTGATATTTTTCAATTAACGGCAGCATTTCATTATAATAAATTTTCTGATTAATACATGTCCAAATATCCATATAGATTGTATTAAACCTAACCTGTTCTGATGGCTCCCATTTGAAAACATCCGCTTGAATTATTTTTGTTTTTTTATTCAACGGAAGCTGGCTTTCAATCATCTTAATCACCTTTTTTGATTTTTCCAAAACTGTGATCGTTCTGATATCTTCCTTTTCTTGTATCGCCATAAGAATGAGACCAATTCCAAGGCCTCCAATCAATACATCTCCATATGCATTCATTACGAATTCCCGATTCGTCCTTTTCTCCATATCGGTATCAGACATGATTACCTCTCCACCACGCATTAGTCGCGTATACTTTCCTGGACTAATTCCCTGAAGCATTGCTCCAAAATTCTTTTTATCTATATCAAAATATTCTAATTTATACGGAGGGCATTCACATGGTTTTAAAATTTTATGCATTTCTGTATACAATTTATTCATTATAGCATCTCCTTTACTGCTTCCTCATTTTTCTAACCCGTAGTCTGCTGATAGTTCAACTCTATTATACCTTACCTGCATCGGATATCACAGAATTTTCCTCTTTCATCTCATACCTCCACAAAACCCTTAATTATCTGTATCGTTTTTAAGTTTTCCATTCAGCTCTATTGCTTTATTGCAAATCATAACAAACATCTGCGTTTCCTCTAAAGTGAGTGACATAAGCAGCCGAAATAATTTTATTTGTTTAAAAAGTAACTTCATAACTACCTCCTTACCTAAAGTTTTATCATGTTAAGAAATTATCTTTTCAACTAAAAAATTCATCTTATTTGCTATTGCAATGAATCGATCTACTCTGGTACTTTTCCCATCCCAGAATGCAACAAGAATTTGACGATCACCATTTTCCTTCGCATAGTCCACCATTTGTTTGCTGCGCATACTCTCCGCCATTGCTCCATATCGATTTCTTTTTATAGTAAAAGGAGTGAATTTAAAATTCCTTTCTTTGCAGTATTTCTCCGTCAATGTATCTACTCCAGATGCTCGGCCTGAAACAAATTCAAATGACATAATGTTTCTCTTTATAAGTAGCTGATCAAGTCCCCGCCGCAACAATTCTTCATTTTTAAAATCACGGCCACCTGATACAATAATTACATAATGATTCATAATTTTTTCCTTTCCAATGAAACCAGTGCCTCTACGTCATATTCATAGGATATAAACGTTCTTTGACATATTTTCATACAGACTCCTCCCTAAATCGACTGTGATTTTTTTTACTAATTCGGTTGCTTCCTTTATGCTGCAGGTGATAATCTTATCAGACCATTTATAAATATCTGCATCAATTAAATCTTTTACGAACTCCTTGCTGATCTTTTTGTCGTCATAGATAAGGATATCATTTTCTATTCTCTGTAATTGAATCATAATCTTTCCTCCTATAAGATAGAAAAACACGCTGGACAAATACCTGTAATAAGTAACTCTCTTGTGGCAGGATCAACATCAGGAAGTGCTGTCTGAATATACATACCCTTTATCCTCGAATCAAGAAATCTCTGATACTGGTCCAAAGTCAGAATAACGAGATGATCTGTGCCGCACATAGGACAAGACATTAACATCCTCACTTGCTCTCCCTCCAGACTTACATGTTCATTTTCCATTCACAGTCTCCTTTCTAAGATTCAAATGCAATTTTGATTCTTCCTCCATTGCATCAATAAAAACTTCTATCCATAGTATGGAGAAACAAGTGGATCGCAAAAAGGACGGATCACGCGGACCCATCCTTTCTCATTATTTCTTCATTGGAATCATGACATGGTAAAGCTTCCCTTTTTTGAAATCTATATAACCCTTTCTCGCCGCTTCTTTCACCAAACAATGCGCATCTGCATCACTACTCGGCTTTGGACAGCCTGCTTTAATTTTTGTTTCTTTTATGAGAAGCAGCATGTGTTGCTTTGCCATAGTGAGGGCATCTTCCAAATTAGTTCCCTTTGTATATTCCCGGAAGTCAGGGATATATACAAGGAAATCCTCCTTGTCTTTCATAATAAATATCGGAAAAATCTTTAACACTTAAAACTCCTCTCCTATTTTAAGTTTATTCGATCAATGCCACGAAGAGTGATGGATCCGTCATACTCTCGAAACTCAATGTATTCTGATACTAAATTGGAAGGAACCTTGATTTCCACTCCCAGATCGGTCGTTACTGTATAGAACAAGAAAGGCTTTAAACTTGTTTCGTCCTTTGGCATAAACTTGTCGTATGACAGATCATATCTCTCCATTTGTTTATCAAAATATTCCTTAGCTTGTGGTGTATTCCCAAAGAGTTCTTGACTAATCTTTGGGATATCAAAGAATCCATCATTTTCCATTAACTCTAATGTTATCTTTTTGCATTGTATCTGATCTTGTACATTCATCTCATGGTGGACGCATGCCTCGTTTATAGATTTTGCCAGGATAGAGATTTTTCGCTTGATCGGCATCTGTGCGATAGACTCTAAAAATCGCTCTGATAAATAAAAAATCTTTTCGCCATTCTGCATCTCAAATCTCTTTTCGTATAATCGAGCGGACCCCTTCACCGGATGTATGATGATCGCCTCCTGAAGCTTTCCTCTTCTGTTTAATGCTGTGCTCTTTGACATTCCGACATCTATGCAATCACCCGAGCCTCTGAAATCTGCCTTTAAAACTTCCTCCAGAGGGAGTTTTAGCAATCCATAATAAACTTCTTCCTGATAGCTAAAGCTAAGCATAACAAAACATGCTGCCGGAATCAGAAAGCTATCGCACATGATATCGAAAAGGCCCTCCGCTATGAGTCGACTTGTTTCTATGAATTCTACCTCTTTAGACTCATCCATGGAAAACAAAAGGTTTGGCACCCTGCTTTCCTGATTAAGTTTCGTTTCTTTTGCATCATCACTTGATAAAAGTTTTACTATCTGGCCTTTTAAATAATCTTCCATATCTGCAGAGATATCGAAAAGATCTTTGGAAAGTTTCATGTCTCCATTTTGATTATTTAATAGGTGAAGAATCATTTTCCTTATGAAAAGTTCTTCTTTATTGATTCCCATATTTATCTCCTTTTTCTATTAGAATAAATGGTTCCTGATTATTTTTCTTTTAGTTTTCTTCCTCATAATTCTTCAATCTATAGTTACAATCATTCTTTTGGGTATAACTGCATTTTCCTTCGCAAAGCTCCCTTTCGTCGCATGATCCACAGCAAAGATTCCCTTTCTTTCCACATGATTTCCTACCGCATATATAACTTTCTTTTATCTTAGGGACGATTACACCCTCCAAAAAGAGCAGAATCCCATTTCTCTCCTGAATGGAAAATGCCTCTAAATCTTTAGCTGTCATATATTTTCTTCCGTAAATAGCTTTCATGGTTTTCCATATCTTCCATGGAATCCGAAAGAAGTGCGTCCCTTTTATGGACACAATCACATAACACATTGCATGATAGGCTGCATGTTCATCCAAAATTTCAGTCTGTACTTTGGTAACGACGTTTTGGCAGATCCGGTCTTTGACGGTTGATTTTGCTTCGAAAATAATACATTGCCCGTTATATAAAATCCCTTTGTAATCTGGTTGCGCCTTCTTTTCGTAGAAACCAATAACCTTTCCTCCCTTCACTCTCTGAATCGCCCGGAAAGGTTCTGGCGTCTTTAGAATGCAGCCAATGTTCTGTTTCCGGTAGTAATCGCATCCTCGATCAATAAGGCCCTCAAAGGCGTTTCCAAGGTTCTTATTCTCATTGTAAATCATCATTTTCTACCTGGATACGATAGGCCGCAATCTCATATGCTATTCTTTCCATCATAGTGCCCTCTGCTGTACGCTTTGTATAGGCTCTGCTTTGTATCCGTCCCCGAATGGTCAATTCACTCCCCATTGGTTGATCTCCCATATAAACCGCAAGGTCACCAAAGCAGATACACGGAATATACGATGCGATAGATTTCCCGTGTGATCTACGATTGATTGCTATCATAAGGTCGCAAATTTTGACTCCTCTTGGGGTCTCTCTTACTATCGGAGTCTTACAAAGATATCCTTCTAAAACAAGCTCGTTTTTTGCAGGCGTAGACACTTCTACCTCCATGATATTTTGAACGGATACAAATAATTTCAGATGACTTCCTTCCGTTCCCTCGATCCGCTCATTGTGGGATAAATACTGACCTCTTATTTGAACGCGCTTTCCTTCATAATCGAAGCCAATCTCCTTCAGTACATTTTCTTCTATTATGAAACGGATTTCATCTGATGTTCCGCTTAATCTTTCACAAGATAATCGCCCATGATAAAATCTTTTGTCATTACTTTGCTGGGAAAATTCCAGTTCTTTGATTGTTCCAATTACAATTGCAATGTTTACTCCATACTTCATTTATTACTTTTCTCCTTCCAGGTTCTGTTATATGTTCGGGAAAATTTGTCCCTTCATATATAGTATGATAAACGGAAAAATCACCCTCATAGACCTTGTGTGCATCTTTCTTAGATGGATACATCAAAAAGGGAGCCTGCCTTGGCCCCCTTTTTCTCACTCCTATGCACAGCTATATCTCCGGTTTACAAAATGAATTTCTGTATTTGGGAAATCGTACAAATCTCGAATCATCTCTTCATCATCGTAAGTTAAAACGATGCTGGCACATCCTGGAACTTCTTTTATAAGGTCCGTAAGCAGCCAAGAAAGCTCTTTATGCCTTGCAAACTTCTCAGGATATAACATATCCCCCTTTTTTACATATGGAGGATCAATAAAAAGACAGACGTCTGAACCCCAATAGTATTCCTCAATAATTGTAAGTGCATCTTGATGGAAAACGCTGATTGCATCAGCCATCTCATGGATGTGACAGATTCTTTTAGTTAAAGCTTCTGCATTCCACCGGTCCATGACATCTGCTTTGGGATTTGACATTTTAATACCTGAAAAGCTGCACCTGTTGATGACAAAAAAATAAAATGCACGCAGGACATCCTGTAAATATGGATTCTTTAACTCTTCTCGATACTTAAAATAATCTTCTCTTGTTGGCTGATAATTCCGAATTCGTTCGATAAGCTCATGACATTGACCTCCACAAACTACCTTCCAAAAAGTATAGAGATCCTGGTCCATATCATTTAGGACTAATTTGTTGATCCGTCCTGCATCCAGCATGGACAATCCTACCGATGCCCCTCCACAAAATGGCTCCACGAACACATTTCTCTCAGAAAGGAAAGGATAAATCATGTCAATTGCTTTGCTTTTCCCTCCGGGATATCGCAAAGGAGAGATCCTCTTTTTAAGGCTTGTCTTCTTATATCCACCTTCAACTCCTGAGTTTTTCCTTTCTAACAGCACATGGAATGCTGCATGGTTTTCTTTTCCTAAATAATATTGGAAACCCTCACAAGCAGGGCACCATGCTCCTTTTTGATGGCAAAAATCCTCTTCAAAATCGTTTCCTTCGTAACCACAATATTCACACCTCATAATAATACCCTTCTTACTATTCTGCTTCATAAATAACCTTCCTTCTCTAAAAAGTACAAAACTATGTCCTCCATACTTCAAAAACAGATCATTTATAGTATGATAAAAAGGTATACAATAAGATGGAAATATTAAGAGATTGTGGTATAATAATGAATACAAAATTAATTAAACCAATCAAAAGAGGAATCCTACTATGATACAATATGAACTTATTTACATACTGCTCATCTTCTTTTGCAGTTTCTACATTACCGGAACTCTATTTCATGAGCTTGGACATTATCTGGCTACTATTTTATGTGGTAAGATAGAACGGATTTATCAGAGTAATTTTTATTAATCGCATCCAACCCCGCATCCGTAAATGATAGATCCATGGTGGCATCTCCATCTTTTGTTCCGTAATCCGTACGGAATTTCTGATCATCGTCTGTTGATTTCCAAACAGCCAAGGCTTCACTTTCGTCCATTGCATCTTTTTCGCTGTCGTAGACTGCAACAGACACATCCTTTCTATAGGTAATACCCTTCGATAAATGATCATCAAAATCATAAGTTGTGAGATATGTGGTGCTGGACGTTATACGTGGTAACTTTGAGATAATTCCATAGTAAAGTACGTCCCCTCCAGATGCTGTAATCGTATCTTGAAAAACTCCTTCCCTATTTCTTCGAACCTTTTTCTTTAGAGTAGGAACGCCTGTCTGACTTTTTGGATAACACTGCACATCATAATTCCAATTCTCCCCTTCTGAATCCGTCATTGGCAGCTGCACGAAAAAAGGATCCGTGGTATATGTAACTTTCTCTGGTACCTTTGTCTCAACAATTAAATAGAGACCTAATTCTAAACCAGATTTCGTGGCCATTCCATTATCATCTGTCAAATCCATCACCGTGCCATCTTTGATATAGTTTTCAAGTTTGTTTTTAGTTACTGTATTATCTTCTAAGGCAAGTGCTAAGTTGTCGTTAATCTGTTTACTTGTATAATACAATTTTCCGTCTTCTTCCATTGAAGCATTATCCTTCTTAAGTTTTAAGATATTCTGTAGCATACTCGGAACCTCATAGATAAGTTTGACCTTTCCATTTTCACTCATCTGCTTTATATCACCAACTCGTAAATATGAAAACTCGACTCCTTTAATTGCAAAATCTTTCATAGTTCTTCTACGGATGGATCCTGTTTTCCAGTAGAAGTGTATTTGTCAAAATCGATTCCTTTCGCATCTGCTGTGGTCATGTCATATTTACGAATCGTGATGCTTCCTGTTTTAGATGCGTCTACGATGTCATTGCTCGCGGCTCTTACCCCCATTAAATGATTGGCCAATACAGACACTGTTATCATAAGCGTCATGAGAAAGCATTTTCTTTTCTGTTTCATACTTTTTGGGATGGATCCTTACCATCCCCCTCCTTCCTAATTTGTTATCATTTTTGCATTTTATCCTTCCACTTATAGTATGAGGAAAACAAAAGTGCTTCGTGCTGGCCATACTTATTATTCATAAAAAGAGACCCCTATCTAAACAATGATAGGAGTCTCCCTTTTTAATACGTCCTTTCTAAGTATTTATTTAAATTAAAACCAGATGGGCTGCTTAGAAGTCCTTTTTCATCTCCAATCGGCACAGATTCAAAAGAATAAGTATTTGCAATACTCTTGATCTTCCTGTCCCCGAGTTTTGCTGCCAAGCTTAAAACCTGATTTTTAAGAAACTTTCCGGATCCTGTTAACTTTTCCCCAGCCATCCTTTTATGTCCTATGAGGATTTTTCCTTCCTCGATCCCGGCATAAAACTCTTGAATAATTTTTTCGAATCCATCCTGCACTTCTTTTTGTTTCTTTCCTTTTTTATGTTTCGTTACTCTCACCGATTTTTTTAGATAAACAGACCAAAATGGACCTCCTGCATCTGCCTTTTTTGATTGTCCTATAACATCCCTTAGAGGGTATTTATAATGACTGCGCCTTCTGCTTCCAACATCTGCGATGGTTACATTATCATTTTGATCAATGTCAATCAGAACCATAAAATGTCCTCCGGACGTAAAATATCCAGGACCCATTAAGGCAATGACAGGACGTCCTTTCTTTAATGATTTTTTGATTGCCTGTTCTGTCGTACCAAGTCCTTCGCATCCAAGGTCCCAGTGGGCCGCCATGGCCGGAATCGCAGAATGAACACTTCCCTCGCTGGAATAATAACCATTTTCATAAGCCCATTTTGTTGTGTCCACAGGTGTTACCCATTTCTTTGTCAAATTTGTAACGCATACAGCCATGGAAGTAGGACCGCATCCTGCTGCATGAATCCCATATCCATTTTGATTCCATGCTGCATCGCCCTGGTTAAAATAAATATAATGTCCGATGTATTCTTTATTTCTCTTCATTTTCAAAGATTCTTCTGTATAGGATTTTGAAATCTGCGGCCGGATCTTTACCTGGATCTTCTGTTCCTTCTTTTTTGTCTTCTTAAGCTTTTTTAATTTAGAAGGTTGAGTCCTCTTTTTCGTTTTTGGTTCCTTTGATTTCTTTTTGGAATTCTCTTTCTTTTTCGACTGTTCTTTTTTCTGATGCACGTTTACTTTCGTTTGCTCTGTCAATGTTGCTTCTGTCGATATAGAAGCCTGTGTTGAGACTTCCGTCTGTGCTGGAGCTTGAATTTCTGTAGTTTTCGGCTCGTTTGCCGATACAGATATGGTTCCAGTTGAAATCAGCAGCATCAGTAAACACGCAGAAATTCTTTTGTGAATCGTTCTCACTGCCCTTTTCCTTTTCTCTTTGTTCTGATATTCATTAGTAATGATGGACTGACCCTGCTCTAAGAGATCGGCTCTTTGTTCTTTATCTTTCGTAATATCAATCACTAGGACAAGGTCCCGACCGTCCAATACAATGGGGACCTCGCGTATAGTTCTGAACCGTTTGAATCTCCGCCCATCTTTTCGTCCTATTTGGATTTCTTGTCCATCTAGGAAAAAATAATGTCTCTTCCTCCCAATACCAAGTTCGTGAAATCTGCCATGGAAGTAGAAGGGACGCTTATATTTAACCTTCTGCATAGCACCCACCTATTCCTTTCGATAGCCTCTTAGATCACCAATACGCTCTATTAGCTCATAGCCGGCCTTTGTCACTGATGACGCCCAGGTATCTCCGACGCAATATTTTACGTTAATCGCAGAAACTGACGTCCCATGATAGAACTTTGATCCTTTTGTCAGATAACTTTCCTTCAAACATTTTGCTGTTCGAAGGAGGCCGGACCTTCTGGTATTTTCATTGATTCCTTTGGCTTCATCAGAAGTAACGCCATATCCAGTTAGGTTATTATCCTCTCTTGCCCTGCGGCTGGTTCCCCATCCACTTTCATGAATGGCAATCCCCGCGATAAAAATAGCATTTACTCCATAGGTTTCTTCGCATTCAACAAAGTAGGCAGCACAATCAGAAAGCTCTGTGCCGGATAGGATCTTCTGCATCTCATCTTTCGTAACATGACTTTTTATGAGCAGATTCTTAGGATCGAACTTCCGCAGTTCATGAAGAGAATTAGCTTCCTTCTGTAGTTTTACAATGCTTCTTGTATCATTTTTTGATGCTTTACGATACTTATCAAGATAGGACTTGAGATCGAGCAGTTCTACGTTTTCTACAATCTTTTTAGCATGCAGTTCCAGATCAAAAGTGTAAGTATTTGCTACTTCTGCGACATATGAATCCTCTATCTCCTTTGACAGAGCGAGGAGCAATTCTTTTTTGTTTTTATCTTCAACTGTGGCATCCAATTCTTTACCTGTTTTCTTTTTGGCGGACAGGGCTGCGGCAACTTCTTCTTCGGTCGTTCCGATTTTTTGATAAAAGGCTTCAACAGTCTCTTTAAGCTTCTTGCTTTCTTTATAACGCCTCCTTGCTTTCCTTATTTCAGCAATCTCTTTTTGGATATCAGCTTTTCTCTTCATCACGTTTTCATTTATCACTACTTTTTCTTTCGATGGTGCCTTGATTCTCTTTGCTAGACCGGTCTCTTCCGCTTTCTGTTCGTTTTTCTTATTCGTACCGTTTGCAATAGCATCTTTGTTAATATGGATCACTTTACACCGTGCTTCTGCAGTGTTTTCCTCAGAAGAAAATAGGTCATCGCTATCTCCGCTGGCATAGGTAATAGTGGATGGCATCAAAAGGCTCCCTATTAAAATGGCGGCGATCATTTTACTGATGTTTTTCCCTTTCTTCAAATATAAAACCTCCTTTCAATCTTAGTATGATAAATACACATAAAAAAGGACGACAAAGATTATGTTCCTCGTCGTCTTTTTTATATACATGATCTTACCCGTCTTTTAGACTTCTTTTTAACATCGGTCTCTTGCTACTAGCTCTTTTATCTGTTCCTCAGTCCAAAATTCAGATGCCCAGACAAACTCTCTTCCCTTTCGGTTTTTATAGATTCGAAAAGGTCTTTGAGAGTTATCATAAATGTGTATAATATCACAAGTTTTTATCAGATCAGGGATCAGTTTCATCGCTCTTTCATATCTGCAAAGGATTTTTTCTTTTGGAACATCGTGTCCGCCAGATAAGACCCTTGATGCAACACGTTCTACATTAATATCAGAATTACTTGTTAATACATAAATGCATTTGATAAAGTATCCTTCAGCTTTAGCTTTTTGCAATAACTTTATATTGCGTTCGGTTGAAAGAACGGTCTCAAACGTAAAATCCCTTTTTTGCTGCAATAAATCATTTCGTCGTTTTTCGGCCAGTAAAGCTGCCTCCATATTTGTGCAGCCTGTCGTTCGCTGAATATCATCGGCATTCACATATTCGCCAATAACCTCAATCAACTCTGTAATCGTACTTTTACCAGAGCCATTTGGGCCGGCAAATACTAAAATCTCAGGCTTTCGTTCCATATTCTCTCCTGCCATCCGGATACTCTAAATATGCTTTTTTAAGTTTCTCATCATATTTGGCAATCGGCTTTCCCATAACTTTAGCTTTTTGTATCGCTCGGTCTACCGCAAGATTAAAACGGGCATCCATTTCTTCATCCGAAATATCAAATCCATTTTCACTTTTTCCCTGCATCATTTTTCCTCCAATCATGGCTTTCTCCTTTCTTTTATTATAGTCTGGCTAATAAAAAATCACAACTTATTTTCTCTTCAATCATTCTTACCTAGATATCCTTCCTTCCAAAATACAGTTCCTTTCGATAGTAGATATCTGTTATGATACCTTCGCTACCTATAAGTCGTCTTTTCATTGACAACGTATAAATCAATCGTTTCTAACATCAAAAATTCTATGCATGGATAAAATATAATATTGTTTTCCGCATTCGGCACCCCATTCTTCTCTTGTGCATTCGGCTGTAAACTGCCTAGCATCACTATGATATCCATTTCTAAAAATGACACTTTTCTTTTGATTGCTCCAAACAATGGATGGAGGATTTATAGAACAGTCATAATATTGGCCGAAATAATTTTGAAACCGCTTTTTCCAGTATGGTTTGATTTCTCTATATTCCTCAGTTTTTACACCACTTAGAATCATATCGAACCATTGCTTTTTTAGTATTAGGACTAAATGACTGCTATGATAATATTTATATCTGCAGCTTGGAGTGCAAAAGATCTGATCCGATCTTCCACATAAAATAGTGCCACATTTTATACAGTTTCGACTCATGTAATTCCTCCTGGTAAATCTAACCTCTAAAACAGCTGTAAAAACCTTTATACTGTTATTTCGTTAATTAGTGGCATGATAATGGCACTAGTTCCGATTCGATAAACACGATCTTCCCCAAAGATTTGGTAAAGAGACACAAGATCAGCATAATGCCGAACCTCGCACGCTTCCAGTTTCTCAAAGAGATAAAACGCAACTGCTTCCTCATTCTTGTCTCTGCATCTTTTGGAAAGCTCCTTTATAAAGACCTTCAACTCCTGTTTATCAGCATATATGTAGCTTGCAATCATTCTGTGGTCAGAATCCAATACCCATACTTCTCCGAAGTCATTGATACACTCTATAATAGAACAATAGTTACTTTGATACAGCGTTCGTTTCTCTCTATGCCTCATAGTTCCCCCTCTCTTATTGTTCCAACATAGAAAAACAGCCAACCATAAAGTTGTAGCATTCCATTCTCGTAGCAATGCAGTTCTTTATGTGGCAGCCACCATGGATCTTTGGTTGATATTTGGATGACAACTCCATACCCATTTCTCATTAGACATAATGTCCCACGCTTTCTCTTCAATTTACAATTCTTTAGATTAAATAACATCATATGCTGACTCTATTCTCTGGATTAACACCTGATTCTCTTCTTCCAAAGCTGCATTTTTCTCTTCATATATAGAGATTTCCTGGGCACAAGCATCAAGTTCCAAATGAAGTTCTTTTGTTTCCTGGCAGATTTTTTTCACCTCCAATTCTATCAGCTTGGCAAGCTCTTGAGATAGCTCTTCTCCAACAATTTGGACCGCATCCGATAGGCCGCCCGGGCAAATCATCGTACCATCGTTCAACATTAAAACATGCATCTTTTTTCTCCTTTCTTCTTTCTTAGTTCTTCTATTTATAGTATGAGAACAAACTATTCCCTTCATAAACAAAAAGCACTGTCTGAAAATTTAATTTCACACCAGTGCTTTTGTAATATTATAGAATTTAAATTAACTCTACTTTAGTACAGGAATCCAGTTTTCCTGAATTGGTTTCAACTTCCCTCTTGGAATACATTCTTTTAAAGCAGAATTCGCGGCCAAAGCCATATCAATCAGCCAGAACTTTTTTCCATTTTGCATAATGTCAATAGACCACTGACCAGACAATCCTTCCATGTCATTTACTAACAATTCTACTTGTTTTAATATTTTTGACTCATTCTCATGATATCGATTCATAAGAGTTTCTTCATGCATAGAATATATAATAAAATCATGCATGTTATGTGGACTGTCTTTATCTTCTTCATTCCCAAAACGCTGTTTCATGATCTTCGAGTCCCAGTACGGGTTTATTCCCAGTACTTCTTTTGAATTCAGATCTACAAATGCACGATATTCTGTATGCAGCGGAAGGCCTTTATAGATGCAAGGGTTATTTTCTTTGTCCCGGATGAATTCTCTTACAACCCATTCGTTCGTTGTAGATACACCATAAATACTTATGTTATTTAATGGTGAAGCCATCTGGCAGGCCTGATGATGAATGAACAATAAGTATTCTCCTAGTTCTCTTACTTCCTTCGTGCCATGTACATAAGCATTCCGAAAATCAAATTTCGAAGAATATGTTCCTGTTTTAATGAAATACTCTTTATCTTCCTCCAGATTAAAAATCTCCCTACAGAACATATCAACGATATCCAATGTCGTTCTGGTTAACGACATATAATCCAAACGTGTCAATTGCAGCATGGGTAAAGGCACACGGAGAATTGTCGTCTTTGGAATTTTGAAAAATCCTCTTTGTGAAGCCGCATGAACAAGCTGCGGCAACCAATGGCCCATGGAATTAGGATTTGTGGCTATCATTTCATAAGTGATGGGATCTAAATCTAAAATATCCAATCCCTGACGAAAATGATGATAAAACATATTCTTCTTTGTGAAATTCTTTTCCATTAAATATTTTTGATAATCATTTGCTAAGACCATATAGGATGGTTCCTTAATGTCGACCTTGGCCAAACTTCCCGTTAATGCAGGGCGTAGCTGCTCGGGTAACTGCATAATTTCTTCATTCGTAACCTTTTTTGCAGCGTCAAAATTTGCGCCCCTCTTCGTAAAGATATGTTTTCCATCATATGACCATACAGACGCTGCAGATATTAATTCTTTAACAATACGATTGATCATATCATTTAGGTCTACTGTGGTATCCTCATTTGTGATACCTTCTTGCATTTCAGCTGCCTGTTTGGCATTTAATTGAAAAAAGTTATCTGTAGAGGAATCACGTAATGCCAAATCTCTATATGCTTTTTCAAATTGTATCAGCCTATCCGGACTTGTTTTTAGAAGCGTTGCTATATCTTCTTTCTCTATTTTTTTCTTAAATATATCAGTTAAACAAAACATAACCAGCCCTTCTTCCCTTTTTCTTTGACTTTGCATAACTACCTTTTCTCAATATTTTAGAGTTCGGATGGCCGCCCGCAGCAGCTGACTTTCTGGTACATCGTATCGCCCACAATTCTGTACCTTCCGGCATTTTTCATGATGAACGATACACATCCTCTTTTCCCGAAAAGAACAAAAAGCACAAAGTCCTGACGTTTTTGGAAAATCAAATATCGGCTTCATAATTCTCCTCTCCCCACTCTCCATACTCCTTTCGTTTAAACCTAAAGAATCCTTTAATTCCATAAATTAACCTCCTTTCTGTCTTCTATGAATATTTTCTATAAATAGTATGACAATGCAGAATGAATACAAAAAAGGTCCTTTAACAAAGATTTCGATAGTATGCCGACGGAATCAATGCGCAAAAAAGGAGCCTCTCGTGGCTCCAATTAATTTATCAAATAATAAAAACATCAACCTTCTGGAATAGAAATTACATATTACATCCGATTTAAAAATCTCTATGTTGTTATCTGCCACGGTATTCCGTATGTAAGGACAGTATTTTATAGATTATTCAACTACCTTTTCCATACCTCAATGATAAGCATCAGTTCTTTTCATTTTCTTTCCAATCACAATCTTCCTCCTTCAATAAAGGCTCAATTTCTTCCCATGTAATTAAGGATTTTATAAAATCAGGACAATGTGTTTCATAGGCGAGTTTGTAATCACAATCCATGGATTTTGATATCTCTTTGACTCCTTTTATCACACCCATTTTTACCATGTCAATATATTCGATTGTAATCCCTTTATTTTTACAAGCTTCCATAAACTTTTTACCTTCTATTGTAGTAGTATAAGAGATCCCCGATATAAATTTTTATAACATAAATCCTGATATCCTATGTCTGCGTCATGATACAACGCATAAGAAATTTTACCGCAGATATTTATATTATTTTAAATAATTTTATAATGCTGTCTCCGCCAAAACATTCATTAAATTCAGAATTATAAAAATATTTTCTGCTTTCATTAACCTCAAAAACACGAAATCTATCCTTTTTGATGGCCTTGCACTTGTTAATAAAAGCATCCCTTATTATATTAATATCTTTTTCTGTAAATGGCTTTTCATAAACTGAGTATTGATGAAAGTCTGCATATAGCTGATCTCCATATTGCGTTTCTGTGTAGATACGGCAACTTGTACGAAAAAGATAAAACTCATCAGAACCACTGATGTATGTTTCATAATCATCCAGACTCAAGAAACATAGAAATTCTTGATCTGAATTATAAATCTCATATGATAAAATGCCTTCCTTTTTTATCTTCTTTACATTATTTAGGCTCAACTTTATTTCATCTTTTGATTTTTTAATACTTAAGTTCTTTTTGCTTATACCTTTTATGTCTCCGATATAATGGTTTGATATTATTTTATTATGATTTTTTTGCATCTTTTGCTCCTTAAGCTTTTCAAGATTCTGTTGACCAATATAAATAAAGGTACTTAGCAAAATCACGAATCCCACCAGTATAATCTGTTCTCTTTTCCCAATAAATATCGCTCCTGTCATATTTTCTTCCCTAATCTTTATTTGTCTGCAAATAATCAAGACAGTCTTTCACCCATCCCTGCAGTTCTTCAAATGCCTCCTTTGACCCATCTCCATCTGGATGCATCTTCTTTGCCAGATTCCGATACCGCGCTTTCACATCTTCTTCAGTTGGAAGCTCATGACCCAGAAAGCCCATTTTTTGAAAACACTCTGGAAGTTCTATGACCGGCGGCAGATAGCGCATCTCACCAATCCACCGGGAAAGATCATAAATCCCCCGCTCTACCATACGGGCCAAATCTTCTAAAGCAAGAACCAGCTGTGCAAAGACATCCGTTCCATACGATAAGGGGGTTTTGCCTGCAGCATTTGCTTTCTCTACTGAATGATCAAACTGATACCACTCTCCTTTATACTGAAACTTTACATACGCAGTCTTTCTGGTCCAGTCATATTCATAAGATGGGATCTGAAGCCGCTCCATGACACAGGAAAGCTTTTTCTCATAAAATTCTGGTGATTGATAGATTTTCTTAGCTCCCATACCGTTTCCTCCTTAGATCAATCCCTTATTCATTTCTCTTAAACTAATGGTAATACCATCCGTTTTTTGCTCTGACAAATAAACTTCTCGATCAAGAAATGCAAGTTTCGAAGCATCCGGATCTTTTTTATCCATAACGATTCCAAAAATCAAACCTTCTTCCTTCATTGCTTCCTTAAAAAGATTAAAATATAATGCAACACAATCTTTCTGTTCTTTCTTCATACTTTTCCTTCCTCTTCTTGAATACAAATGCTAAATCTAATCGTTCCATCTTTCTGCACAATCTGGATTTTTTTAAGAAATCGTTCTTTTAAGCTTGTAATTTCTCTCTCAGATAATTGAACCATCGTTCGCTCCATTGCACGCCGGAATAACGCATCCATGTCAATCTCATAATGACTTAAGGAAGCTCTTAATTCTACCAGGACTGCTTCTGACTGGATTTCTTCTAAGTTCCCAGTATAAAATTGATCAATGAAGACGTAAGGAATATCATTGCCATCCATTGCTTTGAGACCCCAACCTTAGATACAATATCAAATGTCTGATTGGGATACACCTTTGCCTCCGTATTGTTAGGCAGTAAAGTCTCATGCTCAGGATAATTTGCCTCGAATGATTCAATTTCTGATGAATTTGCCCACTGTTCCATTTGTTTTCTCCTTTCGCTCTGTTTATATTATTAGTATGAAGAAAAGAATTTTTCTCTCATAGCTCTAAAAAGCTGTTACTACACAATGATATAGATAGACGGCATTTTCTCTGCTGTATCTAATAATTAAAAAGAAGCTTGTTAGGAAATTGAGAAATATGCAGAAGTTTGGAGAAGGTGGAATTGAATTTTGGTAGAACGACGATGTGGATATCTACTTTCTTGGAGTTTTTTCAGAGATAGGAACCCTATATCTCATAAAAAAGCACGCCTCAACACCTTAGGGCTGTCTTTTGCCTGATTGGGAAGAATTGCAGGAATTAATGGATTACCTTGAGGCATATTGGAATTATTACGGAAACAATAACACCGGAAAAAATCTAATCTCTAATCATGAATTTCATTTCTTATGAATAAAATAACTACCTGCTTGATCAAATCCAGCCCTGCAGCATATCCCTTAAGAAATCCTTTTTTCTTGCAGGATTCCCCATAAACCGATCTGAGATTTGAAAGCTTTCTCTTTTCATTATCCGGAAGGTCCAGAGACTCCAAATAAACTTCAAATTGTTCAGCAGCCACTGCGACTTCTGCGGTATCTGATTTTTCTATAAACTTTTCAAAAGAAATTCTTTCTAAATTTGTCATGGTATTCCCTCCTTTTAGCTATGAAGTACTATTCTCATACATAGTATGTGTAGACTTCGCTTTCTCTCATAAGATAAAGAGGCCTAGAGATCGGCTCCAAGCCCCTTTAAAATTTCGGATCAACGAATTGTCTCGGAAGAAAATTCTTTATCTAATATTTGAATTGCTTTCTTTATACCCTCTTTTCTCAAACCTCCCGCCGGACCATAATACTGAGTCTGTAGAAAATACGATTCTAAATGATAATCCTCCAACTTCAAGGGAGCATCATCCTAAATTAATATCCCTTTTACATAGGGATGGCTGAACAGCCATTGAGAAATTTCCTTTTCTTTTCCAATAAATTCTGGAACTTTATCCATAATCTCGAGTCCTTCGTTGGATAGAGCTTCTACGAGAGGAACACAAAATGGATCAACTTCCTCCTTAGACCACCCACACTTCCACGAAGATGATAATACTAAGGCAGCATTTGTCCGATCAACGATTTCTTTTAAGATTTTTACATAATCTATACTAATGATCTCTTGCGTATGTCTCTTTAAAAATTCATCACTATTTAAAACACCATCCACATCAAGGAAGATCACCTTTTCATGGAATTGATCTGTCTTTTCTCGCATATATTAATCATCCTTCTTCTGTTTCAATAAACACTTCTCTTCTTAGTATGGAAAAGTCTCTTTCCTAAAAACAAAAAAAGAACCCATAGATCTCCTTTATCAAAGATTCCGAAACATTGTAAGTGCATCACTCCATCCCGCAAGATAGGAATCACTTGCATACTCCATCCATCTGGCATCAAGACTTCTTAGCAAGGAATCACAGATCCTCCGCTCATGATCCGTAAGGTCTAAAGAAATATATTTTTGCTCTGCTTTTCTTTCGGCTTCACATGCTGTTTGGTAAACGTCATCTTTTGATAACAATGTTTGTATGGCCGGTTCCCGCATTCTATCTGCATATGCTTTCAGTTTTTCTAATTCCATCTTTATCCTCCGTTTTTAGTATCCATATACGGACACTGTTTCTATTTCTATTTTAATCAGATAATAAGACTAGTACAAGAATATTCATCCTGCAATTTTCGATAAGAAAGGAAGAAAAATGATAAAATTCGATAGATTATGGACCACCATGTCTAAGCAGGGGATATCTGTTTATGACTTATATACCCACTATAATGTCAGCCGCAGTCAGATCAATCGCCTCAAACATAATCAAAATGTCCATACAAATACTCTCGATCGGCTTTGTAATATTCTGCAGTGCGATCTTAATGATATAGCAGAACATATCCATGATGACAATCGATTCTAAGCAATAGATACCTATTTTCGAATAGATAAAGGCGACCACAGGGGCCGCCTATTTTTCTTTGTTTCTATCTGTTTTTTGTAAACTCATCCTTCCAATTCGCTCTGCCCCTTGAAAGATTTTTTGAAACTCTTCTCGATTTGTAGCCTTTCTGATATCTTGTCCATCTTCACAGAGTTCTTCCCAATCACAAAGGTTACAAGTATTATTAAGAATTTCCTCTGGAATTCCCTCACGCTCAAATGCTTCTTCCGACTTCATCGCGTGAGCGTATTCCTGCTCACTGACAATGGCGGTCTGTTCACCGCGGGGACAATCCCACCGATAAAGAAGCTCTATAATTCCCGCCTCTTTAAGATCAGTGAGAAGTTTTTGATAGGAAGCATATGATAAATGCGTATGTATGCACAGTGGCCCATAATATAAATATCCTCTATTTCCCATACAAGAAAGATGTCTGTCGATTGCCCACATCTGTTCTGTTGATAAGTAAGTGATCTTTCGAAGTTCTGGAAAGCATAACTTTTCTTTTCCCGGCGCTTCTTTTCGCAGCCGCTTCTCATAGATTGCAGTCCATTTCTTATGCTGTTCTTCACTGACACCATAGCGGATGTCTTTGATAAAGGACTCTGCTGCCTCCAAAGAAACTTCCGAGAGATCTTCTTTGGTAATAAGACTTGCCCGCTTCTGAAACTGCTTTATCTTCGCATTTAATTCTGTTTGTTCTTTCTGGATTTCCATCCACTGCTCCCTAAGATATTGTATCTTTTTCATATAACCTCCGCTCTTTATCTGAGAATTTCATATACTTCTTGAAATTCTCCTAAAAACCCCTCTAAAGTCTCATTTTTATATTCTTCTTTATGTAAACACCCATCGCTCCACGGACAATCTGTTTCATTACAATCAATTAGACGGTGCTCTATTAGAAGTCTATTCTGTGACGTTTTAGGCCCTGTCGCCAAAACAATCTTTAACGTTAAATAATCCTCCTTTGAGATGGATAATCTTTTCGTTCCAGTTATATTACAATACCGGATAAACTGAGATGTAATGATTCCTTTCTTTTTAAGGAAAATAATCAGTTTCATAAATGATGTTTTTGGTAGATCATAAAAACCTACACGCGTAAATTGATATCCCCTTCCTCCTCTTGTCAGAAAGAGGTCTGCTGCCTTCAACTCCTCTCTCGGCAAAAAGTCTGCGGTGGCAAGTTCCTGGTAATAGTACTTATATGATTGATTTTCAGTCTTATTTTCCATCTCTACTCCTTTATATTATAATTTCATGGTTATGTTGTCTTCGGACACAGAACGTTCTCCCGAAACCATGTCCTCCTATTTATAGTATGATGAAAACTATTTATTTTTTTGCATGATAAAGGCGCCCTCCCATCACATATCTGTGACAAAAAGGCGCCAGCCATTGTAAATTCTTAAAACACATTCTTTTCTATTTTGCTCTGACTTTGTTACCATGTGTTTTTTTAGAAATTAATTAATAGTAATCATATAAAAAACCATGCACAACAAAAACCGGCCTAAGATAATGACCAGGTGACTGATTTCCTGTGTATAAAAAATATATTGAAGAAATGCAATCTTTCCTTCTATATATCTATGGCAGAAAATCACATAGACGACAACAAGACCGCCTATGATAATAAGGGCAGCAACTATTACCGAAATTACTGCTATTAATGAAATTATTATCATTTTATTACCTCCTGACTATAGAAAGGTAACAAAGTAGATAATCTTTCTGGAGTAAACTCTATATAAGTTTCTCTATTATTTTCATTCTAAATTCAAACATCTTTTTAGTTTTAATCTCTTTAAATTCCCTGAAATATTTCCAGGTATAGTCTAATTATCTATCTCAACAATTTTTGAAATAGCAAAATATCCCGACGCACGGATGATCTAATAATAAAACAAAGGATACGTCAATTCCTTCTGCTAATATCATATAATATTTTGTTTCACTTTTCAAGAATCAATTCAGTCTCATTTACGTCTCATTTTGGTTTCAAACCTTACTTCCATAAAAAGGTATCCAGAAAATACCAGCATCTTTTATCGAACATATGTTTCTTTCTCTTCGCATCTTATGTTATACTTTAACAAGAAAGGAGTGACCTATGTATGAGATGGAGGGTGCCTATGAAAACAGATCGTGCAAGACAATTTCTTCCGTTCGCCGCTTTAAAAGGATACGAAGAAATGCTCCGTGAAATGGAACGGACAACGGAACCGAAACGTGAATTGATGGAAGAGGATGCAAGACGATTAAATGAAATTATAAAATGTATAAAGAAGGGATCTTATGTGTATATCCTCCATTATGAAAATGGAACATATACAACGACAGAAGGTTCAGTAGCTTTTATCGATGAGGTCTACCATAAAATTTTCATTGGGGAAGATAAGATTGATTTTAACGATATCTGGGATATTGTAATAAAGAGTTGAATTCTCCACGATTTCTGTATAACAAAAGCCCTATACAATACTGTAATGTATAGGGCCTTAATTTAAGATATATTTAGTTATCGATTACACTCAACGCACAGAGGATATCCTCTGAAATTTCTTCATGATCCTTTAAGATTGATAATGCTTGTTCTTTTTCCATGGCCTGCCGATATACTCGATCTGATCTTAATGCGTCATACATATCTGCCGCTAATAAAATTGGATACAATTCATATATAAGCGAATGGATTTGGATGTTGTCTGGCCGATATCTCTTTTTCCCGTGGTGCATTAACACCAACTGACAAATGATATCCGGGTACCCAAACTCCAAAAGCTGCATATACCCATAATAGGAATGCATATCAACGACCATACGTTCCATAAGACTTAATGGTCTCTTTGCATTCAGGACATACTCTGGAATATAAAACTTTCCGATGTCATGTATTTTCCCGGCTTCAGATAAGATCTCCACATAATCTTTATCGAGAATCAGAAACAATGCTATTTTTTTGCAAAGCTCCGATACCTTCAAACCATGCAACCGCCATTCTTTTGTAAGAAAATGATCCGTTTTATGCCTCATAAGCCTTTCTCCTTTTCAGGCTATCATTGATTTTAGTGTCTTTTACTCATAAGAAATGAATATTTCTTGGATTTGCTTCGAACCATCCTTGATACACGCTATCCTCTTCTCTTGTAATATCTTGCAATATAACAGAGAATTGTGGAAGCATACTATCAGAGAATCCATAATAACGAATGCCAGAGAAACGACAAATACATTGCGTTTTCCCTGTATCCAGATGAACTAGCTCTCTCCTCTTTAAGGATTCAAAGGTATCCTTTTTTCGAAGGCAGAAAAGAAATGATTTGATATCTTCGACAAACCACTGAAATGCTTTGCGAATACCAGAATTTTTAATGTGCTGCATTTGCTCTTTTAAATAAATTCCCATTGTTTTCCTCCTATCATCTATGCATAACCGTTTGTAGAGCCGCATTCTGCCCAAAAGGGACCATAATTCCCATACAGATAGACTCTTCCGTTCAAAGGACTTTCTGCGATTAATGTGATAACGCCGTTTTTGTATCCGTTTGTTTTGGCAATCTTTAAAACATCCGCAAACGTAACCTTTAATAAACGTTCGTTATCTACGAAGTGAATAACGTAATTCTGATCAAATATGATCTTTAAAATATCCGCATACCCTATGGAGTCAGTTTCTCCTATTTTTGTATGAGAAGATTCCCGTTTATTCTGCACACCCACCTTGTCATCAACCTCAGGAAATTCCATCTGAAAAGCTTCCTCACAAATGTCTTGGATATGATCCATCAGGTTAAGGATTCCTTCTGGCTCTACAGATAATCTTCCCGGCGGCAGCTCTTTGATCTGCCGATACAGCCAGCTTTTCTGCTTCATAAATTCGGCAGTGTCAATTGCTTCAAATGTCCCTTCTAGCAATTCCACTGATTTCTGTATAGCAACTATTGCCTGTTCTATCAACTCCGGCGTGTCCTGAACCTCTCTTCCATACGGCGGTTCTTGATATGCGACTGCATAGCTTCCAAGAGTTTTCATCAATTCTTCCATCACTTTCTTCATGCTCGCCTCCAAATCTTTATACGTTCTTCCCATTCTCCTCCAATAACTTAGGTAATCCCTTTCTGACAATTTCTTTTGTGGCACGCTCAATCACTCTTTCAATTATTTTATCTTTTTCGGAGTAGATGTAACTTTTCACAGCCTTGTCCACTCCGTCACGAACACCACACTTTGATTCCCTAAATTCTGCTCCTCGTTCTTCCATAAACTGTCTTGCAATTTTTTCCTCCACAAGCCTAGAAATGTTTTCTTCTCTTATTTCTACCTCTATTTTCATGCCATGTTCCTCCTTAAATTTTGATGTAAATTTATGATTACCCCTTTTATATACTCAATCGAGAAATAATTGGGTTTGTGGTAAATTGATTATTTCATGAACTGTTCAGCTTTAAATCTATCTCCCATATCAGTAAAATAACTATACAAAAAGTTTTTTTGCTTTTTCGTAAGTGGCTTTTGATGGGATACGATATATCCTTTATCACCTGTAGGATTATGGATTAAAGCATATCCTTTTTCATAGATCAAGAAATCACGGTATAAGACCATTTTCATGGGGTTACGCTTCTCATCTATTACCCATTCATCACGTTAAAACCTTTTTTCTTTGCAAATCTTTTTTGCTGATTCCTCATGAGTTCCAAAGTCAGATTCACAAAAAGTTCCAGACGGTGAAAGCCATCCGAATGGTTTTGTTTCAGACTTTTTGACATCCGATTGTTTTGTATTGGAGCCCTTCGGCATTATTCCATTTATAAAGTTTTGATAGTGTAAATCAAGCTTTTCTTCATTAATTTTTCGGCTTACAAAATCTTTGTATTTCAGCCCTTTATTATCATCATCACAGAGGAGAAACATGCGGCAAGTACCGAACTCTTGAATGCAAAAATTCACCCCATAACATTCCATGACATAAAACATTCCAATCCTTAGATCTGAGTTCAGCTCCAATGCATCAATATAGTTTTTTCTGCTTAAAGCGTCCCAGACGATATGGAAATAATAACTAAATCCCTTTTCAAAAGTTTCGCATTTACCATCTTCATCTAAAGAGACAAATTCACTGCATTCATCTTTGTTCTGATAAAATTTGCAGGATGTGTTTCTGCAGGTAATCTTCCTTTTTCCCATACTTCTTTTCCTCCAAAAGATTCTCTAAACTTTTAGCGTAAATTCATGTGTTAATGCTTTTTTGATTTCCCTATTTGAAATGGTATGCCTCCTTAAATCTTAATTTAATTGATTGAGTCTACTTTTATAAAAGTATAAAATTTTATTTTCTAATTCTTCCAGAGTAAAATCTTCTCCAAATCCCATGTAATATCCGTTAACAGCGATCGCTTTTGGATCTATTTTAGATATGTCAGCCATTTGCTTTATATCGTCCGGGAGAAATTCATATCCGTCTTCATAACTTCCGCTTTCTTCCCAAAAGCACTCGCAATCCCAACTACGTCCATTTTTCCAAATAACAACCCAAGCAATTCCCTCAACAATTTCATTACGATTAAACTTGATTATTTCTCTAAGACTTGACATACAAATCACCTCTTCTATTCAATTGTTACGATATAATGTTCTTCATATCCATTTAAAACAGTTCTTACACTTTTTACTCTATTACAAGTGTAATAATCGCCATATGAAATAAGTTCATTCTTATTTGGAACCCTGTTTAATTCAATTTCTTCTCCATTAAAAGGATCTGGTCCTGATGTATTAAAAAATTTTACTTTCATATATCCTCCTCATTCCTCATTCACAATACATTAAATCTTCAGCTACAGAAACTTGAAATGTATCTTCAAACCAATGCCAAATCTCTTCCCTGTGTGTACCAGCTGGAAATCCATTCCACTCTATTTCTATACATTCTGTTTCTGGATTCATTGGGATATCTCCTAATTGTGACCACAATTTCTGCGCTGTGGTCTTGAGATTGTTATTTTTCATAATATTCATCTCCTTTTGTCGTAAAATTCATAATTCCACATACCACTTTCTTTCGTCTTCACTTCCTGTAAATATACCATCTTTACAGTGAGGATCAGGTTCTACATCAATGCCATCATAATCTTCATAAGTAATCACTATATGCCCATCTATATATGCATTTTCCACTCGTTCAATAGCATTAATTAAATTAGTATCACGAACCAAAATGGTTTTGCTTAATATTTCTTTAATTACAATTGCGTATGTGTTCATTTTTAAATTATCCATTATTCTTCTTCCTCCTAAATCTCAGTTTAGTTCATTGGCATCTCATACAGATCAGTGGTTTTGTTCCACCCACTTGTTGTGATTTCTGAAAAGATTTCACAAACTCTTTTTTTGTCACGGTACTTACCAAGTATATATTTTTGTTCTGGATTCTTATTATCTAAACATTTTATATTTAGGCCGCTCGTCTCAATCTCGTGTACATCGTATACGACCCCTTCTTGTGATTTAATTTTCACATGATCCCTCCTAAATCCTAATTTATTGGCCTTCCGCAATGCGGACAATACCGTGTATGCGCTTCTTGTATTTCATCACCATGTGTTTTTCCACTCCACATACGATTCCTCATGCATAATATGCTTCCTGGTTCACATGCAAGTATGCAGGCATTTCTAGCTGGGCATCTGTTACATTTTTCCACGTTTTCAACCATTTTTTCTCTCCTTCTTAATTGTCGTGATACCACCCGAACGGACACTGACTGATTGGTTCACATTCATCCAACTCTTTACAACACGTATAACAGCATCCATTTGGGTTTTCATTGCAATTCTCTAAGCAGTCTCTACATAGACAATCATCGCATGCCTGTATGTATTCCATACATTACTCCTTTCCTCCTTAAATCCTAATTTAGCAATGTTAATATTTTTTCAACACAAAATTTTGGAATATAAACAACACCGTTTTCTTCGTCGGTGTTTAAATAATATTTTAAATCAGAAATGATCTGTGGTATTTTTTCCAAGGTATTAATGGCCTCTTCAATAGCTTTTGTTTGAGCATTTGGTGACCATGTACTACCTTGCTCTGGCATTCCCATATACTTTTCCGCATATTTCAGATTTTCTATTACTCTGCTTTTCTCCATTTTGCTGCTCTCCTCCCACTACTTAATATCTCTTTCTTGCTTCACTGAAGCTTGCCATATTTCTTTCAGCCAGATCCTTCATAAATTTTTCATCAGCATCTGTTACCTTATAACAGGGCTTGTGGCCGAAAAATACCAGCCACGTATCTGTCATTGTCTCATGCATGACTGTCGTATATTCCTTCGTCATAGCACATCCGCTGATGACAGGGTTTCCATCTTTTGTGATATCAAAGCCCGTACAAGTACTCCCCCATAACTGAGGAAACACAATCGCTTCAAACTGCATAGCAGCATGTTTCTCCAAAAGCAACTGCTGGGACTTATATTCTATCAACTCCAAATTTGGGTACCTCGGGTTCATCAAACTCATCTCTTCTCCTCCTCATAATATTTCATTTCTTCATCTTCATGAAACGACATGATAAGTCCAGGAATAACATATCCCAGATCAATTACAATAAATTCGTCGAATTCCTGCAGTTCTCTCCACTCTTCCTCATTCGGAATCTTAGCTCCAAGAATTTCATAGATATCCTCCTTACTTCCACCGGCATCCAATATCCGATGCAGTGTATCTTCCAGCGCACTGGCGATATCCGTCGATCCTCTTTCAATGATGCAGTGATAGGGTATATAAGAACCTGAGATGGCATATTCCGCGAGAACTTCTCCATCAGACACCAGATCGTTTAGTACACATTGCATAGACATACACATCCTCCTTTTTTGTGCGTCATTTACATCTTAAATTTTTCTTCTCCTTTCCTTCTAAAAAATGCTTCATAGATAGTATGACAATAAAGAAGGAGACAAAGGGTTTCCTCGTCTCCTGTTTGTTACATAACAAATACCCCATTATTTCTTTCAATACCTCGGATGTCAACACGCCATCCAGCATCTGTGAGGGGCTTTAGTTCTTGATAAAGTTTTTTGATCATACCTTTTGCATATGCCTGCTCTTCATCATAGCGCCGTTTCTTGTCTGGATATTCCAGACTCTGTTTTTCTTTCTCTTCAATTTCACTAGTTAGTCGTTCCACCATCCCGCTGCTTAAAACACGAGAGATCTTTTTAAACCGTATGAAAAATCTAAATGGATTTTTCGTTGACTTCACATAGTAAAGCTTCATAAATTCAAGTAAAGTACTTATCCTCTTTTGATTTTTATACTTTATGGCGATATCCACTCCTCTTATCAGATCCGGATGAGCTGGGTTTGGCTTCATGGGCGGCGGTGATCCTTTAAACCTTATGAGTATCTCTTTTTCTGACGCGGGAAGTAGCGACGGAAATCTGACAGGAAATAAAATATAAAACCTTTTTGTCTCATATCGGATATACTGAGAAGTATCCTTGGTTTCTTTCCTTTCCATCAATGTAAAAAACTCCTCCGGCAGATACTCCTCAAGAATCATTTCCATAAACACTTTCTCATCAAAACAAGAAAAGTTATGATCCCTTTTGAATTTTCCAATCTGCTTCAAAAAATCTGATCCGGGAGTGCTTTCTTCTATCTGCTTTTTCATTGCCTCAAGTTTTTTCTTTTCTTCTTGTATTTCTCTAAGGACAATGTCTTTTGTATTCATCATAATATTTCTACACCTTTCTCTATGTATAACTGAATTTCTTCTAATATCTTTTGAAACTTTAGGGTACTTTTCTTTATCTGAATTCCTTTTTCATAAAGTGCATCCAATTGATAGGCTCCATCCTTTTTGATAAAAGAATAGAGGAATGGAGGTTTCCAGAAGAGTGCCTCTTTATCTTGATTAATTTTTCCATCATGCCCATCCTTTGCAATCCCCCGATAAAGAAGACAGATTTCTCTAAGTGCCTTTCTGGTCCGGATCCTCATAAAGTTTTCTGGAAGAAATTTTTCAAGCTTTTGAAATACAGAATCTCTTGGAATCTTGATAACGCCCATCCTCCTACATTGGATCTGGTTTTCCAAATAATCAGCTTCGTCAAATAAGGATTTTCTTCCTGGATAGAAGATTCGAATTTTTTTATGAACAATTTTCGCCCTCTGACAAATTTCAAAAAAAGTTGCACTCATTCCACCAACTCTCTTTGTCCATGGATTTACTCCAAGAAAGATGGAACACAATATCTCCCCGACCGTATTCTGCTGAAGGCGGAGTTTATACTCCGTTACAATCTGCTCTTCAATCCTCTTCTCTTTGAAAGAAAGAAGTTTTATAAGTTCCTTATCTTGGATTTTGTTCTTCACCTTAAGCAGCATATAGAAATATTCCGGATGATGACGATTAATAGAATCTCCTTCTGGTAACTTTTCTTGCAATACAGGGGCCCCTTTATAGTTTTCTATAAAGTAATGTTCAAAAGAGCGATACCTGACAGCATCGGAAAGTTCCATTTTAAGTATCCAAGGTTCAGCATCAGATATCATGTTTGCTACACACCGGCCAAACCCTCCACTGCGACATAATGCAGAGAAAATGCCAACAAATACTTCTTTTAGTTCCCCATAGACCTTTTGAATGGTACATAGGTTTTGAATACTAAATGGATAAAGTTTTCCATTGATGGCTTCATAATAAACACCAGCATTGCTAAAGAAGAAAAGAATCTTGAATTTACTTTTCATAAAATATCCAACAATCTTTTCTTCTCTTTGCAGTGTTTTTCCAGCACGGACACAGATTCCTTTATAGGCGTAAAAATTCACTTCCGCACTTTGCCGCCGCACTAAAAACGATGCCTGTATATTATTTTTCATAATGACATATTGATCTTTCGCTTCCATGGGATAGTCTTGGCGGATCTCTTTTTCGGGAATTGTAGATAGCCTTGTCCTATCATAAAACAGTTCATCTAATTCCTTTAAAAATGGGTTCTCTTTTTGAAGAAAATCATAAAACTTTTTAGAACTTTCCCATAGATGCCACTTATCAGTTTTATGCGCCTTCATAAACTCAAGAATATCTCTTTTTGAAATGCGTTCATCTGCAGGCTTCCCAGTTCGCGCCACATATATCAGATACTTCTTCACATGTTCCACCTCAGAATCTATAATTTTTTCGTCACATGGATCGTAAAGAAAGGAAGCGATAGACGTAAGAATCCGTTCCGCATCCTCTCCATGGTAAGGTAGTCTTTCTAGGATTTGGAGTGTTCCCTGCATATCATCTTCCCTTTGGAAAAAACAGAGAACCTCATATAAGCAAGATAAGGGAAGGTACAAAGGGCCCTCGAATAGTTTCCACAGTCGCTTTTTCACCTCTTTTTTATCCTTTACCGTCATAAGGCAAGAAATAACCGTTTTTCTTTGGTTTACAGAATGGTAGGAAAGTTTGTTCACACGTTCAAAAAACTTTATAGAATCATCGATCGAAAGATCACAGTTTACAAAGATATGAGCCAAGCATTCCAATTCATCAATTGAATTTTTCAGATCTTTGAAATATAACAGTTTATCTTCTGAAATTCCCTTCTTTCTAAGGCGTAAGTATAGTTTTTCGTGCATCTTTCTCACAGTATCAGCTCCTTTCACATAACAATATCGGCTTCATTGATTTTGGCGACACATGTAACAGTCACATAGGATGCTCACGCTGCTCCCATCCATATATGGTGCCATATAGGGTCAGAAGCTTTTTTCCCACTATCACCAATAAAAAATTTTCGGACGCCAGATCTTTTTTCGCCTTTTTTTGTGCCTTTTAAGACTGCTTGGTAAAAGTACCTCCCCACTCGATTCATGGAAACGATGTTCTAACATTTCTAATCGCTGCTTCCATACTTCATATTTTTTTGCAGCCGAATTAAGCCGGGTAATAACCTCGGGCCGGCCAACTTTTTTCTCTCCTTTTAGGGCTGCCCGAAGGCGCCTTATCATTTCTTCCTGCTTTCTTAGTTCCTCCTTCTTCATGCGCAAATAGTTATAGACTGTCTTCCGGCTGATTCCAAGTTTTTCTCCTATAGCAGTTTGTGTAAATCCTTGATTGTAAAGGGTATAGATCTTCTCCTTTTGATTTTTCATCTTCTGGCATTTGTATTCCCCTTTTTTGAATTTTTTCCTGCGTTTCTTTTGATCGTATCTTTTTTGGCATTCCTTTTTTCGCACGTTTTCACCGATCTTTATCCCAGCTTCTTTTTTAATTACATCGTCTATCCCTAGCTGATCTAAGATAGTCTGATTCCTTAAGGGCATAGGATCTGTTGTGCGGATATCAAATCGGAGCTGTCTTTCAATGAGTGGGCACAAAAACCCCTTATTAAATTTCACCGCTTTTTCAACAGCGTCTTCTTGGTCGCCGGAGATCAAGTAACAATATTTGCAATAGATCCAACACATGACCTCGCGGTGCCCTGCCATGATACGTTTTTTATTAAGAAATGTCTGATATGCTTTTAAATCCTCTAAGACTTGTCTGTTGTGCATCTCCAGATTTTTTAAAACTTTTTTTCTCCTTTTTGTGCTTCTTTTTCTCTTTTTCCATCCCCCGTACCAACCTGGCAATGCAGGAAGGATTTCTTCAACATAATAATCAAGGGTATATTTCTTTGTGTTTGTTCTTTCAACACGAACCATTTCCATCCCTTTGGTATTGATGCTTCCCGGCAAGCGCAGAAAAGACGTAAGCTTCTGTGGTTCAGCATAAAGATCCAATTCTTCATTGATCTTTTGACACATGACCTTCATAATTCTTTCAATCAGGACAAAAAGGTTCTTTTTTCGTTTGCGATTAAAGACCGGTTTATACAGGACATAGATCAGACGCAGCTGATGCCCTGTTTCAATCCAGTTTGGCCATGGGAGTCCAAGGAAATTCTCGCTCATAAGCCATTGTTTGATCGTCTGTGGATCCTTATCTTTTAAAGCTTCATTCTGCCGGTAATCAATGTCGATCGCAAATGATTTGATCGCATGGATATTCATTTTTGAGAAACGATCGGAATCTTTTTGGTATGTATTCATTGTGATGGAAAGGTTAGCGAGATTCCTTTTTTGAAGGATCTCTTGTAAGAGCCCGGCTTGAAAGATTCGTCCGCTGCTGATCACACATGCACCTTCCTGGCTTCCAATATTCCAGAGTTTTAATAAGCTTTTCCCGGATTCTCCATGGAGAATATCCATCAAGTAGATTCGTAAAAGGGAAAAATCTTCATCTGATAAAGAATATTTCAGATCTCTGACATCTCCGTGGTATCCCGCTTTTTGATCCTCTTTGAATGGAATTTTCATCACCATGTTTCCTCCCTATCTTCCAACATTGACCCCTTCACAGATAGTATGATGAAACGTTTTTTAGAGATGGCGCATCGCTTTTCTCATGAAAAACCACCTAAATATGCGGTATTCAAGGTTTTTTAAACCAAAAAGTCTATGAGAGAATTGCATGGATTCAAAAAAAGAGCTCCCCAAAACCGGGAAGCCCTTACTTTAATTCTTCGTTCGTCCACAAACAAAAATATCTCTTTTTTACGATCTTTATTATCCACTTGGCAAGAATAAACTTATAAAGTTATTTTCTCAATGAAACACCATGCTTTTCTCTCCAAATCTTTGAGTGACCCATTGTTTATAATACGGAGATCATACTCAAAGCACTCTACATTTGCATCGCCCATATTGCTTTGTTGTGTTTTTTTCCTACGTTTTTCCGGATCTATATAGATAGTTCTTGCGCCAACTGCATCCTTTAATCTTTGGATTTCTTTTGGTTCCCTTACCTGAAGAAACAAAACGTATTGATTTGAATCATGAGCCTCTTCTTCAAATGTATGGACGATATTCACACATTCCTTGAATGGGAGGTCAAATTTTTCTGTCAGATACTGTTTACAGTCGGATAACTGTTTTCTGGTAACTTCCGTCTTTTCCCCGTTCCATCCAAAGATTCGAAAAATCTCCTTAATGGTATCTACCGTAGAATGAGACTTGATGAAGATGGAACCTTTCCCCTTTTTATTGTGCTCCATCGCTGCCTTTTTACATAAATCAATAAACGTATCCTTTCCACTCCTCGGATATCCATTAATGATAAACACATGTACATTTTCTTTCATAATTGAGATTCCTCCTTTGATATTGGACAGAATAAGAATATTTTTATTCATACTCCCTTCCATCAATGACCTGTTCAGAAATAGTATGCAGATATTCATAAGAGGAAAAGAAAAAGTGGTCTTGGCTAGGTAAAAACCCCTTTTCTCTATGACGCATTCTACTTATCCCATGACAGAATAATTTATAAAAAGGCAGGAGATTCCCCGAAAGAGACTATGTGTACTTTCTTAATAGAAAAAGCGGAGATAGGGATTACCCTCATGAGAAAGAAAGTCATATTTAAAATAGGAAAGTGACTTTTATCAGTTTAGTGGTAAATGAAATTAATAGAACATGGATCAGTTCTGCTCCTTTTTTTGTTTATCAGCTTTATGATAAATAAAATCCTTCATGAGTGGATGACGTTCTCCCCTATTTGTTATCAGCTTGGTGATTCATCATAGTGAGATTCTTCCTGCTTATCAACTTATTGATAAATTCATAGAAGAAAATCGTTATCAATTTACTGATAAATAGGATTTGGGCGGATGATTCTGTTGATGGGAAGGAGGCGAAAAGATATTTAGGACGAATTTCTGCGTATTTGAGATGGGTTTCCGCAAAATATTATAGAAAAGGCAATTTTGTATGCATAAATGGGGCAGGAAAAGGGCAAGAAGTATAATATTTATCGGGGTGTTTCACTTATGTTTCTAAAGAAGCGCAATTTTTAAAAACTGCGATTTTACTATTTAAGACTAAACTCCCGTTGGCTTTTTATTAAAGAATTCTAGCTTTTATATTATCACCAAGCTGATAAACTAAATAATTATCACTAAATTGATAAATAAAAACGCCTCATAAAACAAAAAAAAGGAGCATACGCTCCCTTTTTAAGGCAATAAGGCATTCATTACTTCTTTCGGATCTGCTCCAAGCTGGATAAGCTGCACACTAATTTGGCAGCTTTTATCAAATAAATCCAGACTCTTATATTTGCTTCTTTGCACTACAGTTTCTTCTAAAAATTTCATTCCTTCTTCAATTGTTGTAAACATGTCCGACTCCTTCATTAGTGTTTCGAAAATGCCAGCGCTAAGATAACAACACCAATAATACAAAGTGTTGACAAATTTAGCAGGCCTTCATTCATACGAATCATAAGATAAACGAACAACATAATACACATAGAAAGTCGAAATACCAATGAGATAGCGCCATCTACTCTTTTTTCAAACGCCTCATTATTCGTATACTCTTTTATGTATCTCATCAATATTTTTTTCATAAATTCCTCCTTTTTTACATAAAAAATGAACCGGAAGTATCTTGATGCCCACTCCGATTCATCCATAAAAATAAGTTCTATTAGTAGTATGCAAAAAAAGATAAGATACAAATTTTGAAATATGCTTGTACAAAAATTATGTTGAATTAATTTAGAAATATGATATACTCTGTATGTATAATAGAGTAAAAATGCAATTATTTGCCATCCTGGTGGCGAAATTTGACAAACTATTTAGAAAACATATCATTACCCGTGCAATAGCACTTTCTTTTATCTTTGAGAAAACCTGTAAAGTTCTTTAAAATCAGAGGTTTTTTATCTTAGCCAGGAAACTCACCATGCTTCTTATATTTCACTATGTAATTTCAGATATTTCAGATGTATTATGGATAGTTGTAATTGCGTAATTATTGGCATTGCATCTTCTGTCATACGATATCATCGTAAGTTAGGAGCGTGAACCAAATTGAAAAGAGCAAACGGACAAGGAAGCATCACTACTCTAAAAGGGAAAAGACGAAAAAAGAAATGGGCTCGGGTCGTCTCTGGTTACCACTATGATCAGGTAAAAGACGTCGTTATTCCAGAAAGAAAAAGTCTAGGCGTCTTTAAGACAGAATCTGAAGCTCAAAGAGCCATTGATAATTATGAACGAAATCCTTATGAATTTTTAAATAAAGATATGACACTAAATGAAGTGTTTTTAAAACTTTATGAGATTATTTTTGAAACAAATCCTGATTATGCAGATGATTTAAAATATCAGTGGAGATACTGCAGTAAGATTGCTCATGAGAAAATAACAGGACTACAAACTGTTCATCTGATGAGATTTTTAAACAGTACTCCTTACTACATAAATGATTGCGGCAAAAAAATCGTGGCATCTCCAAATACGATTATGAGGATTAAATCAATTTTAAATCAAATGTATGATTTAGTGACTGCCGAAAGTATTCTCCCGGTTAATCTTGCTAGAAACTTCAAAATAAGCAAGGAAGTCAAGCGGGCATATAAGCGCCAGCATAAGCGTCACATTCCTTTTTCAAATGAAGAAAGAAAAGTTCTTAAGTCCAGGCTAGATTATCCGTTTGCTGACTTTATTTATGTAAATATTTTTATGGGATGGAGGCCAGGAGAACTCATAGAAATTCTTGTTGAAAATACATTCCCTGATAAAGGATACATTATAGCTGGAAAAAAGACTGAAAATGGATATTTAAGATCAGTCCCCATTCATCCAGATATACAAGACATTATTAATAATTATTATAACCTTGCTATAAAATTAAAAAGTCCATATTTGTTTAATGATCCATATATTTCAAGACATAGCACAGGACGAAAAAACCTGAGTTATGACAATTATAGGTATCGATTCAACAGAGTTATAGAGCATTTAGAATTAGGGCCCCATACTCCCCATGATTCTAGAACTACGTTTGCTACTATAGCAAAAACATCCGGAATGGATGCTTTCGCTATAAAGAAGTTTATGGGGCACTCTACTGCGAATGATGTAACGGAAGATTGCTATATATCTCCCGAATTCCCGTGGTACATCAACCAAATGAAAAAATTTAAATACGATGGTGATGTGTTATGAAAAGACGGAATGGAGATGGTACAATTCGAAAAATCAAAAAGAAAAATGGACAAATATATTATCAAGCTTTATCTCCTTCTACGGAAGGCCATCGGACTTCTCTTGGTCTTTATCCAACGAAAAGCTCCGCCAATAAAGCACTTGATGGCTTCAAAAGAAATTCGACTTCTTTTTGTAATATAACGTTTGAAATGCTATATCATACCTGTTTGAACATGGGTCTACTTTCAAACAATGATCGCTATGTATACCCTTATTGTCATAAGCTATATAAGAAAAGAGTTGTCTGTATAGTAAGAGAAGATATTGTGCAGTGCATCACTTCTTCGTATAGGATAGACCCTGCCAGAGGAAAGATCAAAGCTTCTCCAAATACAAAGCAAAAGATAAAATCTTTTTTAAATAGGATCTTTGATTATGCTATTTCTGAAGGGATTTTACTAGAAAGAAACATTCCAAGAAGCATTGAATTTAACCCGGCTCCAAAATCAAGTAAAAATCAAAGACTTTTCTCTAAAGAAGAAATAAATATACTTTGGGATAACGCAAACAATCCTTATATTTCATATATCATAAGACCGGTCTTGATTTGTTTGTATCATGGAATATCGGCAGGCCAGGTTGTGCGGATCAAAAGAAAGGACCTTCTATCCAATGGAATACTTAGGGTTCCAATCGATAAAATTGGGGAATATATGCATCCAATTCCACTCAATCCAAAACTTCTCGATGTGGTTGCTGAATTTTCTTCAAAATCCAATTCTGAATTCCTCTTTGCTGATGAAACGGGCGGATCGATGACATATGATGTTTTTCGTGGAAGATATCAAAAAATTTTAAGAATGCTCTCGTGTACTCATACCATCGGAGACATGAGAAACACATTCCTATCTACCGCAGAGAAAGTCAAACTGGATCCATATATTCTAAAACATTTATTAGAAGTACATGATCGGAGACGAGAACCCTTAGTTTATGATGAAGAAATAATGAAAAAAATGAAGCAGGCAATCATCAGCATAGGAGAAGCGTATGATGAATAGGAGAAAAAAAGGTACAGGATGTATCCGATGCATTGGAAAAAATAGAAAAAAGCCATGGCAAGTCGTTATCTCTAAAAAGAAACTTGATGGTACCAGAATTCGGATACACCTTGGTTGTTTTGAAAAGGAAGAACAAGCTGTATCTTATTTGGATAAATATCTCCGAAATCAGAAGCCTCGTGAGATTTCCCTAAAGGATCTTTTTCAAGTATTTAAGAGATATTTTAAGCATCGTTTTCCAAAGAAAAATTATCGGATATATGATTCCGGATATGCATTTAGCAAACCTTATTGGAACAAAAATGTTGCTTCTATAACATTACATGACATAAGGGAACTTTTATTATCAGGTACACGTATAAGTGAGAAAGGTGATTTAATCCATATTACCAACGCCGCAAGAGAAAAGGTAAAATCATGTTTTAATAACTTATTTGATTTTGCTTATGATCACTTTTATGTAAGAGAAAATTTAATCCGGGACATTTCTTTAAGTAAGTTAATCCACCTCTAAAGGAAGAATGGCTCTTACTTTATTTTTCATACAATTAAATCATAGCTTTAATAAAAAAGACGCTGGTAAATCACTCCAGGGTCTCTTTTATTACGCCTTTTGGGGCTACCCTTTTCATAATTTTTTACTTAGGGATACATAAAGAAAGCAGAAATACAAGATAGGGATACAAAAAATTTCATTATATCCTTTTTAGGGATACAAAAGTTGGATGTCAACTACTTAGGGATACATAGCCTTTTTTTCATCTGTATCCCTAAATTCCAATAAAAATCGACGCTAAATTTATCAATTATTTTTCGTAGGTAACCAAAGCAGGTAACCAATTTGTAACCAACGTGTAACCAACGCATGTATTTTTATTGAATCTGAGGACTTCTTTCCACATATTTACACCAAAAAGAAAAGGCCTAAAACCCACGGTTTTAAGCCATTTCTTGATACTTTTTTAATCTATTATTTAGAATTTACCTTCTTTGGCGCTCTCCTCAATCGCAACTGCAACTGCAACAGTTGCACCTACCATTGGGTTATTGCCCATTCCGATCAGACCCATCATTTCAACGTGAGCCGGTACGGAAGATGATCCTGCGAACTGTGCATCAGAATGCATACGTCCCATAGTATCTGTCATACCATAAGAAGCCGGTCCTGCAGCCATGTTGTCCGGATGAAGTGTACGGCCTGTACCTCCGCCGGATGCAACAGAGAAGTATTTTTTACCCTGTTCGATACATTCTTTTTTGTATGTACCTGCAACCGGATGCTGGAAACGTGTTGGGTTTGTTGAGTTTCCTGTGATAGAAACGTCAACGCCTTCTTTGTGCATGATTGCAACACCTTCTGTTACATCATTTGCACCATAGCAGTTAACCTTTGCTCTCAGACCTTCAGAGTAAGATTTTCTGAATACTTCTTCTACTTTTCCTGTGGAATAGTCCATCTTAGTTTCAACAAATGTAAATCCATTGATTCTGGAAATGATCTGTGCAGCATCTTTTCCAAGACCATTTAAAATAACACGAAGTGGGTTCTGACGTACTTTGTTTGCTTTCTCGGCAATACCGATCGCACCTTCTGCAGCAGCAAAAGACTCGTGTCCTGCTAAGAATGCGAAACACTCGGTTTCTTCTTCCAGGAGCATTTTTCCTAAGTTACCGTGTCCAAGACCTACTTTACGCTGGTCTGCTACTGATCCAGGGATACAGAATGCCTGAAGGCCTTCACCAATAGCAGCCGCAGCGTCTGCAGCTCTCTTGCAGCCCTTCTTGATTGCAATGGCAGCACCCACGGTGTAAGCCCATTTTGCATTTTCAAAACAGATTGGCTGGATGCCTTCTACCTGAGCATATACATCTAATCCTGCAGCCTTTGTAACTTCAGCAGCTTCTTCGATAGAATTAATACCATATTCTTTTAATACAGCAAGAATTTGTTTCTCTCTTCTCTCATATGATTCAAATAAAGCCATGTTCGTTACCTCCTATTGATTTCTTGGGTCAATGATTTTAGCAGCATCATCTACTCTGCCGTACTGACCTTTTGCTTTGTCTAAAGCTGTCTGAGCGTCATCGCCTGCTTTGATGAAATCCATCATCTTACCGAAGTTTACGAACTGGTAACCGATGATCTGTTCTTCATCGTCAAGAGCGATTCCTGTAACATATCCTTCAGCCATTTCAAGGTAACGAGGTCCTTTTTTCAGTGTACCGTACATAGTACCAACCTGAGATCTTAAACCTTTTCCTAAATCTTCAAGACCTGCTCCGATCGGAAGCCCGTCCTCAGAGAAAGCACTCTGGGTTCTTCCGTATACGATCTGTAAGAACAGTTCTCTCATTGCTGTATTGATAGCATCACATACTAAGTCTGTATTTAATGCTTCTAAAATTGTTCTTCCCGGTAAAATTTCAGATGCCATAGCAGCTGAGTGAGTCATACCAGAGCATCCGATAGTCTCTACCAATGCTTCCTGAATGATTCCCTCTTTAACGTTCAGAGTTAACTTACATCCCCCCTGCTGAGGTGCACACCAGCCAATACCGTGAGTCAGCCCGGAAATATCAGTTACGTCTTTTGCACTGATCCATTTTGCTTCTTCAGGGATTGGAGCAGCTCCGTGGTTTACACCCTGAGCTACGGTACACATTTGTTCTACTTCATGTGAATAAATCATGTTGAAACTCCTTTCAGTGAATAAATAATAAACATCCCACACTCATATGTAAGTAATGTTTTTAAGCTCATTTGCTCTAGCTTATTTTATCATATTGTTAAAATTAAAACAAGAAATTATCTCAATAACTTTGTAATGTTTTGTATTTTTTCGCGGACTGGAACAGTGTGTTTGAAAAAGAAATCACTCATCAGGAGAACGCATCAGAAAAGGCCGGTTCCCATGGACAGGACCCCGGCCTTTTTCTGTTATTTTACTCTGAACCTATAATGCATTTTCATAAATATGAATGATATCTTCTTTCGTGAGCTCTACAAAGGAGCCTCTACAACCTGCCGCCGCTTTTTCTGCCATGATGTCAAAATAGGTTTCGTCGATCCCTACTTCTCTCAATGTAGTAGGAAGACCCATGTCCCTAAAGAACTTTCTCGTACAGTTTATGGCCTTTCTCGCTGTCTCCATATTTTCTTCTGCCATCGGCAGATTCCAGACATTTCTTCCATAGTCTGCAAATTTCTTCGCGGTAGCTTCATTTAGTGCAAACTCCATCCAGTGAGGTGTGAGGATTGCAAGTCCCTCCCCGTGGGTAATATCATAAAATGCACTTAATTCATGCTCCATGGGATGCACACACCATGCAACCTCGGCTCCATCTGAAAGAATGCCGTTGATTGCCATGCTGGATGTCCACATGAGATTGGCCCTGGCGTCATAATCATCCGGGTGTTCCAGTGCAATAGGTCCATAGTAAAAACAGTTCTTTAAAAGGCCTTCCGCAAACCGTGCCTGTACATCAGCATTGGACACATTGGTAAAATAATTTTCAAAAATATGGCTGATTATATCTGCTGTACCTGCTGCCGTCTGCTTTTTGGAAACAGAATAAGTATACTCCGGATCCATGATGGACATCTTTGGTTTCATGTGCTCACTGGCTGTTCCCCATTTTTCATTTTTCTTCAGATCGGAGATGACTGCAAATTTATCCATTTCAGATCCGGTGGCTGCCAATGTAAGCACAGAGTAAATCGGCAACGCGGCAGTGATCTTTTCCGGGTGTAAAACAAGTTCCCATGGATCTTCTTCACTGCAGGCTCCGGCCGCAATGACTTTTCCGCAGTCGATGACACTTCCTCCTCCGATTGCAAGGACCATGTCGATTTTTTCTTCCTTGCAGATTTTAACTCCTTTTACCACAGACTCTATCCGCGGATTAGGCTCCACACCGGAAAGTTCGGACACACAAAGTCCTGCATCTTTCAAAATCTTCATTGCGGTATCATAGATTCCTGCTTTTTTAATGCTGCCGCCTCCATAGACGAGCAGGACCTTTTCTCCGCTCTCCCTCAGTTCGGATAAATGTGTGATCTGTCCCTTTCCAAAATGAATCTTTGTTGGAATAGAGTATGTGAAATTGTTCATTTGGACCTCCTTAAATTATGTTTATATGTGTTTTATTGTTCTACATCCATCAAATATTCTGCTGCCTGCATGTCGGTGATCAGGACATTTACAATGCCTGCCCTCAGCGCGCCCAGAATTGCCTGCCGCTTTTCTTTGCCGTAGGCAACCCCTACTCTGATTGGTATCTTTTTTAAATTCTCAAATGAAATACTGACCAGACGCTTGTTGAAGGAATCTTCAATCAAGTTTCCCTCTATGTCAAAAACATGGCAAAGAATCTCGCCGACCCCTCCCTTTTCTTTTAGACGATCATATTCCCCCGGAGGAATGATATCTGTATTCATGATGGTTGAATTGTAATCCAATGCACCGATCCCAAACACTGCTACATCCGCGTCTTCCGCTATCTCGATGACATTGCGGACACTCTCTTCTTCCATAAACTTCTGTTTAGCCTGCTCGTCTGCAACGACCAGCGGCGCCATGATCTGATATGCACTTACTTTTAAAATCTTGGCGACCACATCGATCAGATAATTGGAATATGCCAGACGGTATTCTTCATCTGCAGAAGCCGGCGGATTATTGGAGCCGGACAGGGGAACTACTTTTACATCCTTATACTTTTTCAGCCTCAGCCTCATGTCTTTTTCCAGATACTGAATGGCTTTTTGAAGAGTGATCCCCTTTGTAAGTGCCAGAGTCATATGGTTTTTCATTATCCTGATCATGTAGTCTGCTGTGAGAAACCCGATTTCTTCGATGACCTCCCCCTCTCTGGGATAAGCTATGATCGCTTCTTTGAGGTCAAATTTTTCTTCAAGGAATTCTTCTTCGTTGGCAGCGCTGTTTTCAGGAAAGTTGATTTTGATCTGTACATATCCCTGTTTTCTGGCCTGCTCCAATGCTCTTGCGACAGTCATTCTAGACACGTTTAATTTCTTACCGATATCCACCTGCGACATGCCGTTTTTGTAATACATCTTTACAACTTTCATCATGAACCGTTCGTCTTTCAACTTCCTGCGTCTCCCTGTCTTCTGCAAATTTGTTTGTCTTACTACTAGTATATAGAAATGATACGTGATCCGTCAATCTAAACCATTCATCCTTTTATATAATTATCCCGAGACAGCCCAAAATGAGTGAAACAATGGTCAGCTCCAGCAATAATATGGCCTGCATTAAAGAAATCGTTTTTCCTGTCGGTTGACTGCATCTGAAAATACAGCTTCACCCCACTCTTTTCAATATCCATAAGGGTCTGTATTTCTGCTCTGCTTAGAATCCTTCTCCTTTCCTTTTTACTGGTCCAGCAGGACACTTACCCTGTACATTCCCGGCCGGCTTGCTGCTTCAAATGCCTCCTGTATCTGATCCAGACTGAATGTTTTTTCCTCAATTAATTTTGAGACGTCTACAACCCCTGTGCTGAGCGCCCTTGCGGCTTCCTGAAAATCCTCATTGTCGGCGCCGAACGTTCCGATCAGTTCCATCCTTCGGTAATGCATTTCGTTGGAATCAATATGTAATCCCGGTGCCGGATAGCCTGCCGCAAACAGTAAAAGCTTACCATCCTTTTCCTTGAGCATTTCAAGACCCTGATCGTTTGCTGCCGTGACTCCCACAGCTGCAATGACCGCATCTGCACCGTCTTCCTTTGTCAGCTTTCTTACTTCCTCTGTCGGGTCTGACTGACTGCAGTCGATTACCTCGAATCCCATGGCTCTGGCAGTCTCAATTTTCTTCGGAATCATTTCTGATACAATCACACGGCATCCATAAGCCTTTGCCACCTGTGCGTTGATCAGCCCCATTGTTCCTGCCCCGATGACAACCACGGTATCAAATGGCTTGAGCCTTAACTTTTTTGCCCCGTGGAGTACTGTAGCCAGCGGCTCTAAAAAGCCTGCTTCAGCCGGATGAACAGAAGCTGCTATTTTATAAATGCCCCTCACACTTTTTACACAGTAGTCTGAAAAACCGAAGAAGCCCCAGCGGTATCCATCTTCCGTGTCTTTTCTTATGTCTTCACACTGGTCCACCTGCCCGTTCCGGCAGGCAGAACAGTTTCCGCAGCCCTCATATCCTGTTGCCACCAGATCACCAATCTTGAAATCAGTCACTTTGGACCCGACTTTTTCTACGATGCCGGCAGCCTCATGTCCTCCTGCCATCGGATATCCCTGGTGTTCTCTCAGACCAAGCCACTGTCCGTAGTCGGTAGTGCAGATGTTGCAGGCTTTCATTTTCAGGAGAACATCATACTCACCGATTTCCGGCAAATCTCTTTCCCTGACTACTGCCACTCCTTTTTTTACTAAGCATCCAAATCTCATTTTCTCTTTGCTCATAATCTACTCCTTTTTTACTGTCCTAAAAGTCTCTATGCTCTGTTTTCTCCGCCAAATAATTTCATATAATGTTTCAGTAAGTTCTTATAGCCTTCTCCCATAGCATTTGACAAGTCATACATGTTGGCACTCTGGTTTCCGAACTCTCCGAGACTTCCGTCTTTTACAATACTGTCATAGTCAATTCCAAGATACTCTTTTAACCTTGCAAGCCCTGCATTACTCAAGTCTGTACACAAGTTCACTTTTTGTATTCCTGTTTTCACCGCTCTCTGCAAGTTCTCATCTCCCGTTCCAGATCCCCCGTGAAGAACCAGCGGAATATCAAGCATCCGGTGAAGCTCGGCCAGCAATTTAAATTCCAGCTTTGGAGTTCCTTTATAAGCGCCGTGGGAAGTTCCCACAGATACTGCCAGACAGTCAACCCCGGTCTGCTTCACGAACTCGGCTGCCTCTTCTTTCCTCGTAAGTCCCGAATCTCTGGTCTGCTCGTACTCAAACCCCTGTCCCACATGTCCCAGCTCTGCCTCCACAGAAACTCCGACAGCATGGGCGATCTTTACGATCTGCGCAACCTCTTTTACATTTTCTTCAAACGGCAGGGTAGAGCGGTCTACCATAACAGATGTGCATCCGCACCGGATAGCTGTAATAATTTCTTCAAAATCTCCGCCGTGGTCTAAGTTGATTGCTCCGGATACATTTGGAAACTTATGCTTATAGTAATTCACTGTGTCTATCGTTTCCTCCAGGCTGTGGATTCCTGCGCAGTCAAAGATTACCGGTGCCTTCAGCTCCTCAGCGGCTTCAAAAACACTCTTTACTGTAACGCTGTTCCATACATTCGGCGCCGCAACACCATATCCTTCTGCTTTTGCCTTTCGTAAAATTGTCCCCATATCTGTGATCATGCCAATACCTCCATTTGTGCATTTGCTATATTTATCGTGCATATGTTTTATATTTAAAATTATAGCAGGTTCTATTTGTTTGTCAATCATATTCACATTAGTTTGTGAATATGCTCATTCGCATCCCCTCACTCTTTGAGGGGCTTGACAACTTTGCGTGCCAGATGCAATTTGCCGCAGGCAAATAATTTCCTTACGCATCTGTGCACAACCCGCGGAGCGTTTTTATTTCATAGGGAAGGTCGTAGAACTTTCCTATGAAATAAAAAAAACACCCCATATTTGGAGTGGTAAAAATGTAAAATTTCACTATTTTGTTAACTGCCGGGCATGTCACCGAGTATCTTCATGTTCTGTTCATTTGAGAAGACCTGCTTATAGCTGCGCATTCGGATCAGGGTACTGATGTTGTCCGCCACCGCACAGATTCTTTCCTCCCTGTAAAGCTGATCTTCTGTCAGCGCCCCGGCTTTTCTAAGATTTCAACCGGTGTGGCAACCTTTCCGATATCATGGAGCAGAGCACCGTAATACAGGCGGTCTGACCTGTCACCGGGAATTCCCATAATATTTGCTATAGCAATGCTGGCATTGACCGTTGTGATCGTGTGAAGCACCATGAACTCACTGCGAAAATCGACAGAGGATTCCAGCATTTCCAGATAAATCCGCCGCTTCTCATAAGGACATTTTTCAGCATGTCGTCCGGAATCCCTCCCTCTGCCTCTTCTAAAATTCTGAGAGCGATGTAAGCTGCCCTCTCTCCGTGTTCAACCAGGCGGGGATCTACTTTGTTCAGTGTCCGCTTAACGATCCCCATATATTTTTGCTCCTTATGGCGTACATTTTATGATACCTTTATATCCCCTTCTTTGTTATTATTTATGTTACCCTCATAAAAACTATTTACTTTAACAATTTTTTAATCTTGGACAGTGATTTTTCACTGGCTGTATAAAACTTTTGGCTGCCTTTTTTATCCGTGATGCAAAAAGACGTTCCCTCTTCAGATATCGAAAGACTGGTCAGTGTCCCCTGAGTATAAAAGCGGTACTCGGTCCACTTCGCAGTGTCATGCTTTTTCTTATCTGCCTTGGCATTCTGCAGAAGATCAGACACCTGAACAGCTGTTTCGTTAAATTTCAGCTTCTGATCTGTGATGATCAGAGACGCATCTGCAAGCCTTTCCAGATAGGAAGGATAATGTTTGACATTGACCGCGTCGATCAGCCCATCCCCAATGACGCTTGCATTGTTGAAGCAATATACATTTTCAGGAATCTGGTCAAATACAATATAGCTGTTCCCATAAACCTTAAATTCATACGTAGTATTATCCTCATCAATCAGTGCATAAGAGTAAATATTGCCATGATATTTTTCCCGCAGATCAGTGACCGTCAGCCCTATGATCCGATAAGAATTCTGGACAATATTTTTCACAAACTTACAAACCGGCTCGTTTGTGACGGCAAAACTTTTGTACACCTTTCCCTTTTGAATACGGACAAAATCTGTCTTGGAAATGGTGCTCCCTGCCACTTCCTTTTTGTAGGAAGCCAGCTTCTGGTCACCGGTATATTCGTGTATTTCTTTAATTTTTTTGTCCAGCGAATCTTCCCTTGCTCTTGATTTCTTCAGGTCCTGGCTGAGCTTTTTGTTTTGGTCCTGTAATTTCTGGTAGTATTCTGATTCGATGATTTCCTGTTTGGAAGCTTTTCCGCAGCCGGAAAGCGCAAAAGAAACGCAGATGAAAAGCGTCAGCGTCATCATTCTTTTTCTCATGCTGTGAAATCCTTTCTTTGTCTTAGTGTTTTTTGGCGATCTCCCCTGCTTTTTTATAAATACTGTTTTCCTCAATATAGCCTCTTACCATGGAAAGCGGATAGATATTCGTGTTCGCTCCGACAACAGACCCGGGATTTAAGACAGTGCCGCAGCCTACTTCCACATGGTCTCCCAAGATTGCCCCTATTTTCTTTCTTCCGGTTTCGATTTTCCGGTCCCCGCACTTGATCACTACATTGGTCTTGTCGGATTTTACATTGGATGTGATCGACCCCGCACCCATGTGGGATTTATATCCCAAAATAGAATCTCCCACGTAATTATAATGGGGAACCTGCACGTTATTAAACAATATATCATTTTTTATCTCTGTGGAGTTCCCGATCACACAGTTCTCCCCGATCAGGGCATTACCGCGGATAAAGGCTCCCGGCCTTACCTCAGTGCCGGCCCCGATGATGGCCGGCCCATTGATCTCCGCAGTCCTTGCGATCACAGCAGATTTTGCGATCCAGACATCGTCGCCGATCCGGTCAAACTCTTCCGCGGAAAGTTCCGGGCCTGTCTTTAAAATAAAATCGCCGATCAGCGCCAGCACTTCCCATGGATATGTAGTCTTTTCAAATAATTCTTTTGCGGTCGTCTGGTCCATATCTTTAAATAATTCCTGATTTGTCAGCTGTTTCATACTCATTCACCTTTCCCTTTCTTATTCACATAATATTTTGCAGTCTCGTCAAACATTCTGCGCAGTACATACTGATGATTCGTCCTTTTGACCGCATCGGTATGCTTTGCAACAAAATGATTCAGCTTCTTCATATACTCTTCTTCACTTACTGTGCCTTCTGCCACATAAGTAAGCCCTTTCTCCCAGCTTGCGGTAAGCTCCGGATTCAGAAGAGAATGGATGGAGCCTCTGACTACGTCAAAGATCATCTCACCCATCAGTGTCGGCGTTACAGTCTGGGTCTTTTTATTCAGCGCTATGTATTGATTGTTGATCAGTTTTTTGACAATCTCGGCCCGTGTTGCACTTGTTCCGATCCCGCTTCCCCTGATCTGAGCCCTTAAATCTTCGTCTTCGATGAGCTGCCCCGCATTTTCCATGGCCAAGATCAAAGAACCGGAATTATAACGTTTTGGAGGTGTTGTAGTACCATCCTTGATTAAATGTTTTTTAATCTGAAGCTTCATTCCCTTTTTCAGGGAGAGTATGGCATCTATCTGCTCCTTGGATACAGAATCTTGCTTTTTGGCCTCTTTTCCCCCGGTCACTAAAAGATATCCGGGATCTACAAGCAATTTGAAATTTGCCGTAAAGGTTTCTCCCGCCGTTCTTGTCACCAGCTTTATCTTAGAATATACCGCCGGAGGCAGAAAAATACATAAAAACCGCCGGACGATTACTTCATACACCTTCTGTCCGGTCTGTGAAACACTTTTTAGGTTATTCAGCGCCTGTCCGGTTGGGATGATGGCATAGTGGTCCGTGATCTTTTTGTCATCCACATACCTGGTTTTTGCAAGTCCGGTATAGGACTTCTTATCTAAAATCTCCGCAGCTGTTTCCGAGAGTATTCCGTAATTTTTTAATCCAGACAGGTTTTTGCTGATCTCCTTTGAAACAGCGACAGACAGAACTCTCGCATCGGTCCTCGGATAAGTGACCAGCTTTTTTTCATATAATTCCTGAACAATCTTCAGCGTCTCATCAGGACTTAACTTAAACATCTTGGAGCACTGGTTCTGAAGCTCCGCCAGATTGTATAAAAGCGGCGGATTCTTTTTCTCCTGACGCTTTGCAGAAGCTTCCACAATCGTCTCCATGCCGGAGGCTTCTTCAATTTCTTTTATAAAGGCCTCTGCATCCTCTTTTTTCAAAAACCCGTTGTCTTTGTATAATTTCTTTGACTCAAAATATCTGGAGCCCTTTACCGCTTTCCATTCGGACTCAATCATTACACCCTGTGGTGTAATGTGAGAGAGCACTTTAAAAAAAGGGGTAGGAACAAAACTCCTGATCTCCCGTTCTCTTTTGACAATCATGCCAAGGACACAGGTCATGACCCTGCCCACAGCCACAACGACGCTCCGCTTTTGCTTCATAAAGTTTCCAAGGGTCCAGCCATACTTTAAAGTCAGCACTCTGGAAAAGTTAATCCCCATCAGATAGTCTTCCTTAGCCCGCAAGTAAGCGGCGGAAGCTAAATTATCATACTCGCTCAGGTCTTTGGCCTCCCGGACCCCTCTGAGCACCTCTTCTTTCGTCTGGGAATCGATCCAGACTCTCTTTTTCTGTTTTCCGGTCACATGGGCTTCCTGGTCCACCAGCCGGTAGATATATTCTCCTTCCCGTCCCGAGTCGGTGCACACATAGATCGTATCGATATCTTCCCGGTTCAGAAGTGAACATACAATATCGTACTGTTTCTTTACTCCCGGAATAATCTCATACTTATAATCTTCCGGCAGAAACGGAAGTGTTTCTAAATCCCACCGCTTCAGCTTGGGATCATACTTATCCGGATATGACATGGTGACGAGATGTCCTACACACCATGTAATCACGGCTTTCTCACTCTCCAGATATCCGTCCCTGCCGGACGGTTTCAGGTCCAGCGCATTGGCAAATTCTCTCGCCACGCTTGGTTTTTCTGTAATAAATAATGACTTCAAACGTAATCCTGCTTTCATTTTTTTCTTTTGCTATTATATCATATTTAGGTCTCATGTGATACAATAATATCCAGAGATAAAATGAACAAAGGAGTGTGTTTGATATGAGTATGGAAAAAGCAAATCAGGTGACTGCAGCTACGATCATCAAGAACATGGAAAAGAGAAACTTTACAGGAGTTTACTGTGCTACGAAGGAAGAAGCCTTAAAAAAAGCGTTGTCCTACATAGAAAAAGGCTCTGTTGTTTCATGGGGCGGTTCCATGAGTGCGGCAGAGATCGGCCTTATAGATGCCGTAAAGAATTCCGGACAGTATGAAGCTGTGGACCGGTCAGCGGCAAAGAATTATGAGGAACAGAGGCAGATTTATGCAAAGGCGGTCCTCGCCGACACCTATATTATGAGTACGAATGCCATCACACTGGAAGGGGAACTGATTAATATCGACGGCTCCGGCAACCGTGTAGGTTGTTTAAGCTACGGGCCAAGACAGGTGATCCTGGTCGTCGGAATGAACAAAGTGGTAAGCACCGTGGAAGAAGGCATACACAGGACGAGGAGCAAGGCTTCCTGTCCGAACACGATCCGTCTGGGACTGAAAACTCCGTGTTCCATCACAGGACACTGCGGAGAATGTTACGGCAATTCCTCTATCTGTTCTCATCTGCTCATCACCAGAAGATGCGGCCAGAAAGACCGGATCAAGGTCATCTTAGTTGGAGAAGATCTGGGTTATTAAAGCAAAAACAGGTGTTCCGGAAGAAGCAAATTTTCGAACACCTGTTTTTGCTTTTCTCTGTCAGACTGTTTCCAACAGCTCCAGTCCGACTTCTCTGAAATCCTCGATGACAGCCGTGACTCCCGGGAGTCCAAGAAGCCTTTCATGCTCTTTTTTCGGCCCAATGGCTATAATCTTTCCTGCCCCTGCCCTTCTGGCAGCTTCAATCCCCGCATCTGCATCCTCAAAGACGACGCATTTTTCGGGACTGAGGCCGATTCTCTCCATGGCCATCAGGTAAATATCCGGCTCAGGCTTGCCCTTGAAGGTTCCGTCGTCATAAACAATATGTTCTGCCGGAATCCAATGGGTAAGGTGCATATGCTTCATATAAAATCTCACATTCCCAATGGCTGATGCCGTGGCTATAGCAAAAGGCACCGCATGTTCTTTAAGCTTGGTGAGAAATTCCGGAAGGCCTTCTGTAAAATTTATCCCCTTCGAATCATTCAGACACATTTCCCTGTAAATATCTTCCTTTTCCTCTGTCAGGTCATAAATCTCCTGTTCTGTGAGATCAGGATTTAGAGCCATTTTCAAAAATTCTCCTCCATTGATCCCGTGGATCATTTTGTGAAGCTGTTCGACCGTATACTTCCCATTTGCATGTCTCTGAAAAAATTCAAACCACGCAGCTTCCTGTTTGTCCCCATCAATATACATCGTTCCGTTAAAATCAAATACAATCCCTTTTAAGCTCATTTCTTCCTCCTGTCTTTTCCTCTTTCTTTTCTGCCAGCATTGTCATCCAGTCTTCTCTCATTTTTTCATTGCTTCCGCAAACGTTTTTTAATATTCACCTCCTGCGGAATGACCTTGGCTGTCATTAATCATTTTCAATCCGTCTCATCTGTTCTTCCCTGATCTGCTTTCTGGCTTTTGCTTCCTCCATTTTATGAATTCCTCTCTTCTGCAGAAAGTAATTAATTTATGACAAAAAAGTACAGCCCGATGACCCGGCTGTACTTTCTTACGTTTTAAGCTTTTTTCAGATTACTCATATAAAGGATATTTTGCTGTCAATTCTTTTACAAGCTGTTTTGCTTCTTCAAGCTTCTGGTCTAAAAGTGTAAGCCGGATTGCCTTGGCGATCACCGCCATATCCTCTTCTGTTAATCCTCTGGTTGTCACTGCAGGTGTTCCGAGACGGAGTCCTGATGTAACGAACGGAGATTTCGGATCATTCGGCACTGTATTTTTATTACAGGTGATGTGAATGGAATCCAAAACTTTTTCTGCTTCTTTTCCGGTCAGATCATATTTTTTAAGATCCACCAGCATCAAATGGTTGTCTGTACCGCCGGATACAATATCAAATCCCTCTTCAATGAGAGCTTTTGCCAGTGCTTTTGCATTCTTCACCACCTGTTTTCCATACTCTTTAAAATCATCGGACAGCGCTTCTTTGAAGCACACGGCTTTTCCGGCAATCACATGCATCAGCGGGCCACCTTGAATGCCAGGGAAGATAGCTTTGTTAAAGTTGTATTTTTCATTAATCTCATTGCTGCACATGATCATACCGCCGCGGGGACCTCTCAGAGTCTTATGGGTGGTTGTTGTCGTCACATGGGCATATGGAATCGGACTCTGATGTACGCCTGCCGCCACAAGGCCTGCGATATGTGCCATGTCCACCATAAGAACGGCTCCGACTTCATCTGCAATCTCACGGAACTTCTTAAAGTCAATGGATCTCGCATAAGCGCTCGCTCCTGCAATGATCAGCTTCGGGCTGCACTCCTTCGCTATGCGGAGCACTTCATCATAGTCGAGGAATCCCTCGTCATTGACGCCGTAAGGCACGCAGTTGTAATATTTCCCTGACATGTTGACCGGGCTTCCGTGGGATAAATGACCGCCGTGGTCCAGACTCATTCCCATATAAGTATCCCCTGGATTTAAGACCGCAAAAAATACTGCCATATTCGCCTGTGCACCTGAGTGTGGCTGAACATTGACATATTCACATCCGAACAGTTCTTTTGCACGTTCTCTTGCCAGATTCTCCACTACATCCACGAACTCACAGCCGCCGTAATATCTCTTTCCGGGATATCCTTCCGCATATTTGTTGGTCAGGTGGCTGCCCATGGCTGCCATGACTGCCTTTGAAACTAAGTTCTCAGAGGCAATTAGTTCCAGATTGTTTCTCTGTCTGGATAACTCGTCCTGCATTGCCTCGGCAACTTCAGGATCATAATTCTTAACTTCGCTAAAATCGAACATCTTGGTGTCCTCCTGTTATATATTGATGATGTTAGTCTTGGAATTGTTCTTTCAGTGCTTCCACTGCTGTTTCCACACGGCTTTCTCTGATCAGGACTGTGATCTTGATCTCAGAAGTATAGATCATATGGATATTTACGCCTTTGTTATAAAGAGCTTCAAACATTTTAGATGCCGCCCCTGAGTTTGACATCATTCCTGCCCCCACAATGGATACAATACCCACGTTTTTGTCAGAAACAATTTCTTTATAAGAGCCTTCCTGAAAGGTTTCTTTTAAGGTCTCCACCGCGGCATCCGCATCAGATTTTTTCACAACAAAGGAAATGTCTTTGCTGTCTTTTCTCCCGATGGACTGCAGGATCAGTTCTACATTGATCCCTTTGTCCGCGATGGCGGTAAACAGTTTCGCCGCGATCCCCGGTTCATGCTTCAGACCTTTGATCGCCACCTGTGCAACATCTGTGTTTGATAACACGCCGCTAAATAACATTTTCTCCATAATCTGCTTCTCCTTATTCCTCGTTCGTATCGTTTTCTTTCAAATCTATTCCAAGCTCATCCAGCTGCTCTGTGTCCACCCCTCCCGGTGCCTGTGTCATCAGGCAGGAGGCGTCCTTTATTTTCGGGAATGCAATGACATCACGGATACTGTCCTCCCCTGTCATCCACATGACAAGACGGTCCAGGCCGTAAGCAAGGCCTGCATGAGGCGGTACTCCGTACTGGAAAGCCTCCAGGAGGAATCCGAATCTTTCATTGGCATCCTCATCGCTGAATCCAAGAGCCTTAAACATGGCTTTCTGAATATCATCGCGGTGAATCCTCACGGACCCCCCTCCGAGTTCTGTGCCGTTTAAAACGATATCATAGGCCTTTGCCCTGACTCTTCCGGGATCTGTTTCAATGTACTTTAAATCCTCTTCCATTGGCATAGTAAATGGATGATGCATCGCCGTATAGCGGTTCTGTTCTTCGTTCCATTCCAGAAGAGGGAATTCTGTCACCCATAAGAAATTATATAAGGATTCATCGATCATTTCATATTTTCTGCCGATCTCCAGACGAAGGTTTCCGAGGACATCATAGACGACAGAGTCTTTGTCGGCCGCAAACAGAAGCAGATCTCCAGGTTTCCCCTGCATCGCATCGATCAGCGCCGTCATCTCTTCCTCTTTCATGAACTTGGCAAAAGAAGATTTTACGCTTCCATCCTGCTTCAGCTGGATATAGGCGAGTCCCCTTGCACCGAACTCTTTGGCGGAATCTACAAAAGCATCGATCTTCTTGCGTCCCAGATCTCCCAGTCCTTCTGCGTTCAGTCCGCGCACGGAGCCTCCATTTTCCAAAGCTCCTTTAAAGACCATAAAATCACAATCTTTCACTGTTTCCGATACGTTAATGAGTTCCATGCCAAACCTTGTATCCGGCTTGTCGGAACCGAACCGGTCCATGGCTTCCTGGTAAGTGAGACGCTTCATCGGAATCTGCACATCCACGTCCAGCACTTCTTTAAACACTCTCTTTAACAGGCGCTCGTTGACATCGATCACGTCATCTACATCGACGAAAGAGAGCTCCATATCGATCTGTGTAAACTCCGGCTGACGGTCCGCCCTTAAATCCTCATCTCTGAAACACTTTGCAATCTGGTAGTAGCGGTCTACCCCTGAACACATCAAAAGCTGCTTAAAAAGCTGCGGTGACTGGGGAAGTCCGTAAAAGCTGCCCGGATGCACACGGCTCGGCACGAGATAATCCCTGGCCCCCTCCGGTGTGCTTTTTCCAAGAATCGGTGTCTCGATCTCCAAAAATCCTTCTTCTGCTAAAAAGTCTCTTGCCGCTTTGGTCACCTGACTCCTCACGAGGAGATTCTTTTGAAGGTTCGGCCTTCTTAAATCCAGGTAGCGGTATTTGAGCCGCAGCTCGTCTTTTACGGTCTGTTCCGCGTCGACAGGAAATGGCGGTGTTTTTGACTCCGACAGGATTCTTAAGTCTGTCACCTTGATCTCGATATCCCCTGTCTTTAAATTCTCATTGACAGCGGCGCTTCGTTTTTGTACTTCCCCTGCCGCCGCGATCACATATTCATTTCTCAGGGAATTGGCTTTTTCATAATCTTCACTTGACAATGTATCTTCATCAAAGACCAGCTGCAATAATCCTGAACGGTCTCTTAAATCTACAAATATAAGACTTCCTAAATTTCTTCTCTTCTGTACCCATCCCATGACGGTTACTTTCTCGCCGATATTTTCACGGCCCACTTCTGTACACCGGTGGCTCCGTGATAGCCCGGCCATTGACTCTGCCATGCTGCTTCCTCCTTACATATATTAAACCTGTCTGTCATTATAGCATAAGGGATGGCAGGATTTCAATGAAACTTGCAGGTTTTATAGACATTACATCATTTTTGCATTATAATGGTAATTACACAAAAAAGGAGGCAAGTAACATGAGTGAATATGCAATTGTTGCACCAGAAGATTTTGACCAGAGTGCCTTCCGTCTCATAGGGAAGGACTGGATGCTGGTAACCGCCAAAAATGAAGAAGGCAAGATCAATACGATGACCGCATCATGGGGTGGATTCGGAGTCATGTGGGGCAAGGACGTGGCAGTATCTGTGATCCGTCCGCAGCGCTATACGAAAGAATTTATCGATAACTCTGAAACTTTCTCGCTGTCATTTTATGATGAAGCATTTAAGAAGGACCTGACTTATCTCGGAAGTGTGTCAGGACGGACCGAAGATAAAATTGCAAAAACAAGACTTACACCGACAGATGCCAACGGCATCCCTTACTTTGAGGAAGCAAAAATCGTTCTGATCTGCAGAAAGCTGTACAGCCAGCCGATGGACCCGGAAGGATTTATAGGAGACGCAAAAGCACTGGATGCTCAGTGGTATGCGGATAAAGACTACCATACTCTCTATGTGGCGGAGATCGAACAGATTCTCGTAAAACAGGATTAATACCATAAAAAACCGGCGGAAAACATGTTCTCCGCCGGTTTTTTATGAAACAGTATATATGAAATTTAAAGCTGGCATACTTTGTGAGGGTTCAGGATATTTTTCGGGTCAAAGGCTGCTTTGATTCCCCTCATGATATTCATGGTTTCTTCTTCTAAAGACTCATTAAGATATGGCTTCTTGGCATATCCTATGCCGTGTTCCCCGGACACCTGACCGTTTAGTTCATTCGCTTTCCGGTATATTTTTTCCATTGCCAGCGTCATCCGCTCCTGCCATTGTTCCTCTGTCAGATCGTCCTTCAAAATATAAGCATGGAGATTTCCGTCCCCCGCGTGGCCAAAGCTCTTGATCCTGATGTCCACTTCGCTGTGAAGATTGTGCATATACTCAACCATCTCACTGATCTTATTTCTTGGAACGACCACATCCACCTCGTCCATATAGGTGGTAGATCCTTTGATCGCTTCCAGAAATGCACCTCTGGCTTTCCAGATGGATTCGTCCCGCTCTTCTGTATCGGAGATCAGCACATCCAGTGCGCCCTGACTTAAACAGAGTTTTGCGACCTTATCGTAGTCCGCTTCGATCTCCTCGGCCGAATTTCCATCGAATTTCAGAAGAAGGTATGCGTCTGCCTGATGGTCCGGGAACTTTTTGCCCAAATATTCTTCGGCATCCTCAATAACCTCTCTCTGCATGAATTCGATTGCCGTAGGAATCGCTTTGGACTTGATGATCTCCGGCACCGTCTGTATCGCCGAGTTAAGATTTTCAAACGGTATCAGAAGACTGATCGCTTTTTTCGGAAGCGGAAGCAGTTTAAGAACCGCCTTCGTAATAATTCCCAGTGTTCCCTCGGACCCTACCATCAGATCCTTCATCGCATAACCGGAACTGTTCTTCACGATTTTCCCTCCGAACTCTACAATCTTTCCGTTGGGCAGAACCACTTCCAGTCCACGGACATAATCTCTTGTAACCCCATATTTTACTGCCCGCATGCCTCCGGCATTTGTACTGATATTTCCTCCGATAGTTGCAGATTTCTCCCCCGGGTCCGGCGGGTAGAAAAAGTCATGATCCTCTACAAATGCTGACAGCTCCATCAGGAGCACTCCAGGCTCCACGGTTACCGTCAGATTTTCTTCGTCCAGTTCAAGGATCTGATTCATCAGACTGGTATCCATCATAATCCCGTGTTCCATTGCCACAGAAGATCCCACAAGCCCTGTGCCCGCTCCCCTTGGAGTGACCGGAATCGTGTGTTCATATGCGTAGGACATGATCTTTGAAATCTCTTCTGCATTTGCTGCCTTTACTACAACGTCAGGATAACTCTGGGTACCGCTCAGCTCGTCATGGCTGTATTCCTCATTTATATTTTCTCCGTATAAAATACGTTCGTCATCACCGATTACCTGCTTTATGTACATAAGATCTTTTTCATCTAATCTTTTATATCCCATAGCTATGCCCCCTGACTCTCTTTGATTTTTTCAATGAACTGAGGAATGACCTCATATAAATCCCCCACCAGACCGTAATGGGCTACCTTGAAGATAGAAGCTTTCTCATCCTTATTGATGGCAATGATCTGGTCTGAATGATCCATGCCGGCAACAAACTGAATGGCACCGGACACCCCGCAGGTGATGATCAGTTTCGGGCGGACAGTACGGCCGCTTAAGCCCACCTGCCGTTTTGCATCCAGCCAGCCGTTCTCTGCCACTGGCCTTGTACATGCCAACTGCCCGCCTAGAAGGTCTGCCAATTCTTCCAGCATCAGGAGATCCTCTTCTTTTTTGACACCGCGTCCCGCCACTACGAGGACATCGGCAGATTCAATGAACTTTTCCTTCTCTTTCAGAACAATATCAAGAACTTCAACATTTGTCTTAAGTTTATCCTTTTCAATCGAACATTCTACAATTTCACCCTGTTCTTCCTCCATCCGTTCCGGAGCATTCATCACTTTATAGCGGACGGTTGCCATCTGCGGACGGTGATTGGGTGTTGTGATATGTGCCATAATATTTCCGCCGAAGGCAGGCCGTATCTGGGACAGATCTGTGTTTTCATTCATCTCAAGGATCGTACAGTCCGCCGTAAGCCCTGTCTTCATTCTGGCTGCTACTCTTGGGGCCAGCTGTCTTCCGACAGTTGTTGCACCTACTAAGATAGCGGATGGATGCTGTTTTTGTATAAAGTCTTCAAAGACTGCCGTATACGGTTCTATTTTAAAACGGCTCAGTTCCGGGTCGTCATATAAAAATACCTGATCAACTCCATAATGCAGCAGTTCCCTGCTCTTTTCTTTAATATCGCTTCCGATGAACAGGGCATACACAGGATGAGAAATCTTTTTGGCCAGTTCTTTTGCCTTTCCGATCAGTTCATAAGTCACCGGGTGTATCTTGCCGTCCACATGGTCAACATACACTACGATTCCGTTCCATAAGGATTTATCAATCTCTTCTGCCTTCTGGTCCTCCACATAAGTGACGGCTCCTTCCGGTCCTTTCTTCACACACAGTCTGCACATCTTACAGGCCGAATTGATCTCCAGTTTTCCGTCTTTTTCTTCCATCGCCCCAAACGGACAAATTTTAATCAGTTCACTGAGATCCGTTATTTTTTCCTGATTAATTTCTAACTTTGCCATATGTAATTCCTCCTATACAAATTTCAGTTCTTTCACTTTTTGAAAGAGTTTTTCTGAAAGGATACTGCTCTCCTCGTTCCAGAGTTCCCTGTGGTGGTTAGTTTCCGGAGGGAAAATCTTCTGAACCTGTGTGGGTGAACCGTTCAGTCCGTAATGGGTCTCATCTCTGTCATCCATGTCATCCAGACTGAGCATAGTGATTTCCGTATCTGCTTTCTCGGTTTTTCTCACGTAAGAAGGAAGTCTCGGCTGGAAAATGTCTTTATCCACTGCCAGAAGACAAGGATAGGCAATCCTTGTGATCTCAATGTCGTCCGGCATATCCATCTCAACTGTAATATTCTGTCCGTCTGCCTCGGTGATTTTTCTTACATTTGATACACTCGGGATACCAAGCCATTCCGAGATCTCCGGTCCAACCTGGGCTGTATCCCCGTCTGTGGTCTGTTTCCCGCACAGAATCAGGTCAAAGTCTCCCATCTTTTTGATCCCCTGGGCCAGGGTATAGCTTGTGGCCAGCACATCGGCTCCCCCGAATCTCCGGTCGGAAATCAAAGTTCCGTGATCTGCTCCCATCGCATAGGCTTCCCTTATCACCTGGGCCGCCTGAGGAGGCCCCATGGTGATCACACTGACCTCCCCTCCCAGTTCTTCCTTTAATCTCATGGCTGTCTCCAATGCGTAGAGATCATAGGGATTCATCTTGGACGCTGCCCCGTTTCTTTTCAGGACTCCCGTTTTTGGATCAACCTCTACCTTATTGGACTCCGGCACCTGTTTGATACAAACTAAAATATTCATATCTGCTTTTCCTCCTGCTCTTCGATTGGTCCTACCAATCGTTTGAAAAATAATTGGAAATGATTCTTCATTTCCAGGTTCTCTGTTCTCTATATTGGCCCTACCAATTTATCTTTATTATAACTTTTTTTGTACTATCCGTCCAGCATTTTTTTATATCTTATGACTTTTTCGTCATAATGCACAACTTTATCTCGTTTTCATGCGCTCCAGCGTGCTGTTGATAATATCAAAGTGATCCTCAATCGCCTTTCTTCCGCCTTCCAGGTCTTTTTCAATCATGCATTTTGCAATTTCTTTATGTGCCTGCTGCAGCTTTTCTTTGTTGTCATCCTTAAATATCTCTCTCCGCATGTCTGTGATATAAGTATCCAGCACATCGGATAATGCCTGTAAAATATCTATAATCAGAACATTGTGGGAAGCCTTTGCTATCGCATAATGAATCTTTTTATCCCAGATCACGCATTCTTCCTCAGTTTTGCCCCGGTCCAGATTCAGTATATACTCGCCAATCTTCTGGATCTCCTCTTTGCTGATGTTGTCCACTGCCAGCACAAAGGCCTGCATTTCCAGCGCAAAGCGGAGCTGTGTGATGGAACCATAGTCAAGTTTATGCAGAATAAACATCATGGACATTGATTCTACAAGGTTTTTTTCAAAATTACAGGAAACATAATTTCCCGCTCCCTGCTGACTTGAGATAAACCCCATCATCTCCAGCATATGGATCGCCTCACGCACAGAATTTCTGCTGACGCCCAGCTGCTCTGATATTTCTCTCTCAGGAGGTAATTTTTCACCGATCGTCAGATCATGGTTGATGATCTGTTTCTTAATATGTTCAATCACTTTTTCGTAAGCTTTTGTCTGCTGCATCTCTATCCCTCTTTCTATGAAACCGTTTGGAGAAAATTATACCGTCCAGGTTTCATCAAATCAAGGGAATTTCTATTATTTCCGGCTTTTTCGCCGTTTTTTTCGCAAAAGAGGATTACCTTCTGTTTCGGATTACTCCGGAACAGAAGGTGCATTAAGATGGTCAATATGCATTAAGCATAGAAACACGCTGATTTATTCTGCTTCCTTTTTCTTTTTGATCTCTTCGATCATAACCGGAAGCACGTTTATTGCATTTCCTACGATGCCGATGTTGGCTACTTCAAAAATAGGCGCATCTTCATCTTTGTTGATCGCTACTATATAATCGGAATTCATGATTCCGGAAACATGCTGTGTCGCACCGGAAATACCGCAGGCAATATAAAGCTTCGGCGCTACGATTTTTCCTGACTGCCCTACCTGGTGGACCCTGGAGATCCATCCGTCTTCGATAGCGGGCCTTGTGGCTCCAACCACTCCGCCCAGAAGATCTGCCAGTTGTTTTACAAGTTCAAAGTTTTCCCTGCTGCCCATTCCCCTTCCGCCTGAGACGATGACTTGGGCATCTTCGAGATTGACTGTCTCGGAAATTTCTTTGACCACATCCTTTATCTTCAGCCGGATATTTTCATCTGCGGCCGGAATATTTTTCTCTGTGATCGTACCTTTTACAGTTTCCTCTGACTTTTTAAAAGCTCCGGAACGCAGCACTGCAATCTGGGGCACAGATGTTTCCATAACCACGTCCTGAAGTACGGTTCCTCCATAAAGAGGGCAGGTATAGACTGTCTTTCCATCCTCCGTCTTTACATCCATGACATCAGAGGCACAACCGGTCTTTAATCTGGCGGCAAGCTTCGGGGCAAGGTCTTTGCCGTCCTGAGTTCCTCCCACGAAAACCGCATAGGGTTTCACCTCTTTTATCACTGATTCCATCACATTGGCAAAGCGGTCCAGATGAAATATTTCATACTCAGGACTTTCGATCAAGATCACTTCGTCGGCGCCGGATTCGGCAGCTTTTTGGGCGGCTGTTCGAATCCCGTCTCCGATCAGGACTGCTCTGACCTTCCCGCCCTTTTTTTCAGCGATTTTTCTGGCAGGAGAGAGCATTTCCAATCCGACCTTGACCGGACTTTTGTCCGCAGTCTCAATATAAACCACGATATCCTTATATTCTGTCATATCCATTGCAAACTCCTCCTTAGAATACTTTCGCATCCGCCATCATGGCAACTGCTTTTAATGCTGAATCTTGCGCTGTCTCTTCCTGAATCTTGATCCCAGCCTCTTTTTTCGGCGGTTCATACAGCTTAAGAGTTTTTACAAAGGCACCGCCCTCTCCTGTTTTTTCAGGTTCCAGCACTGACAGGTCTTGTGCCTTGATCGTACCAATCGGCTTTTTCCGGGCTGCCATCTTATTTTTAATCGTCGGATATCTCGGATCATAATCCGGCTTTGTGACAGTCAGAACACACGGAGAGGCCGTCTCGATGAGGCGGTATCCTTCTTCCGTCTCCTGTTTGGCGCACACCTGTCCTTCGGCAAATTCGACCTCGATCACGTTGGTGATGACTCCGGTACCCAGCATTTCGGAGAGTTCTGCTCCCACCTGTCCAAGGGCAGCGTCGGTAGCCTCTTTCCCACAGAAGATCAGATCAAACTTCTTTCCGGTGTCTTCCTCGATCTTTTTGGCGGCACACATCAGTATATGGCTGATCCCCCTGGAATCCGAACCGTCAAACCGGTCTTCCTGGACCAGATATGCATGGTCTGCTCCCACTGCGAGACAGTTTTTTAATGAATTCCTGGCTTCCTCACCGCCGATGCAAAGGGCAGTGATCTCCCCTTCCCCGGCTTCTTTCAGGCGGGCAGCCATCTCCAGCGCATAGGTATCAAACGCATTGACGACAGGCGTGATGTTTGCAAGATCCGGCTTCCCTTCTTCTGTCAAATGTACTTCCACGGAATCATCCGGCACCTGTTTAATGCACACTAAAATTTCCATAATCTTCACTCCTTTGTCCAGTCAATTTCTTATCTGCCAATGGTATTGTTCGCGATGACAATTCTCTGGATTTCGTTGCTTCCCTCAAAAATCTGGAAGATCTTCGCGTCACGGAGAAGTTTTTCTACCGGATATTCTCTGCTGTATCCGTATCCGCCGAACATCTGGATGGCTTCTGATGCCACCTCCATGGCAATATCGCTGGCGTAGCATTTTGCAATAGCCGCTTCCTTAGAATGAGGAAGTCCAAGATCCATCTTTGTCAGTGCATGGGCAACCATCTGGCGGGCTGTCTCTGTCTTGATCGCCATATCTGCGATCTTAAACTGCAGCGCCTGATTTCTGATGATCGGTTTTCCAAACTGGATTCTTTCTTTTCCGTAGGCAATTGCCTCATTGATGCCTCTCTGTGCAATTCCGGCTGCTACACAGCCCATCCATGCCCTGGCCTGGTCAAGGGTCTTCATGGCGATTCCAAATCCTTTTCCTTCCTGCCCGATCAGGTTCGCTGCCGGAATTCTGCAGTCTTCCAGGACAACGTCACATGTGTTGGATGTACGAATTCCCATCTTATCTTCTTCATTTCCGGTGCTCAGTCCAGGTGTTCCTGCATCCACAAGGAACATGGAGATACCTTTTACACCCTTGCTTTTATCGGTCATAGCCGTAATGCAGTAGAAGGAAGCGATCCCGCCGTTTGTGATAAAGCATTTTCTTCCGTTCAGTATGTATTCGTCTCCGTCTTTCACTGCAGTTGTTGTACCTGCTCCTGCATCTGAACCTGCTCCCGGCTCTGTGAGGCAGAATGCTCCGAATCCGCCCTCGATGATCTGATCACAGACATGCTTCTTTTGTTCTTCGTTTCCTGCAATGAGAACCGGCTTTGTTCCCAGTCCGCTGGCAGAAATCGTGGTGGCAAATCCTGCATCCGCGATTGCCATCTCCTCGATCAGCGCCGCAACATCTACTCTGGAAAGACCCGGTCCGCCGTATTCCTCAGGGACTTCGAGGGAGTGCAGCTGCATCTCGATCGCTTTATCATAAATCTCTTTCGGCCATTCTCCTGAACGGTCAAATTCTTTACACTGTTCTTTGACTTCATTCTCGCAAAACTCTCTCACATCCTGCAGTAAATCGTTTGCCTCTTCTGAAATTAAATATGCCATAATTGATTTCTCCTTTATAGATAAATAGTTGGTTTTACATTATAACTTGTAGCAGACTTTGCCCGGATTCAGAATCATATTCGGATCAAAGACAGTTTTTACGCCTTCCATGATACGCATGCTGACCGGTCCCACAGATTCTGCCAGGTAGTCAAGCTTTCCGTGTCCAATGCCGTGTTCTCCGGAGATCAGCCCTCCGAATTCCGTGGCTTTTTCGTACACTTTTTTCATAAACACTGATACTTGCTTTCTGAATTCCTCCTCCTGCATATCATTGCTGCAAGTATAAATATGCAGATTTCCGTCTCCCGCATGGCCGAAACTTTTTACCCTGAAATCAGCTTCTGCTTCCAGAGACTTGGTATAGGTTAAAAACTCGGCAATCTTATTCGTAGGTACGACCACATCACATTCATCCAAAAGCACAGTATCCGCCTCAATGGCCTCTAAAAGAGCACTTCTCACAGCCCACGCGTCACGTTTCAGTGCCGGTGTATCAGCTACCAGAACATCGATGGCTCCCGCCTCCAAGACAACCTCAGAGGCTGCCTCTATGATATCTTCCAGCTGTTCTTCTGAGTCCCCGTCAAAGGTGGCCAGCAGATAAGCACCGACCTCCACGCCTTCCATTTCTTTTGGATAAACCTTCTTTCCCAGGAACTTCTCCGTATCCATGACGACATCCTTTTCCATAAACTCCAAGGCCTGAGGATGCAGATGATTCATGAAAAACCGGGGCACTGTGGCAATACAGTCTTCCAAAGTTTCATAGGGAATGATCAGGCTGATAACCGCTTTCGGCTGAGGGATCAATTTAAGAGTCAGCTCTGTTATGACTCCCAATGTCCCTTCCGATCCGATCATCAGATTCAGCAGGCTGTATCCGGAACTGGTTTTGGAAACTGTCGCCCCCAATTTGACAATCTCGCCGGTGGGAAGAACGACCGTCATCGCCCTGACATAATCTCTCGTAGTCCCGTATTTTACAGCCCTCATACCGCCGGCATTGGTTGCCACATTCCCGCCTACTGTTGCAAATTTTTCTCCCGGGTCCGGCGGATACAAAAGCCCCTGCTTTTGTGCATCTTCCGCCAGATCGTTTAGAAGAACTCCGGGCTGTATCGTCACCACAAAGTTTTCTTTGTCATAGCCCAGGATTTTATTCATTTTCGTTATAGACAGCATGACTCCGCCGTGTATGCTGACGGCTCCTCCTACCAGCCCGGTTCTGGCTCCGCTTGGCGTCACTGGAATCTTTTGCTCATTACAAAGCTTCATCACCGCTGCAACTTCTTCTGTAGTCAATGGTTCTACTACCGCTTCGGGTTTTGCCTTTCCGTAGATCGACATCTCATCGTGGGTAAAATCATCATTGATCTCATCTCCCGTATAGACACGCTTGGGTGCAATCTCATTCAGACGGTCAATGATTTCCTGTGTCACTTTGCCGTATTCATATTCGCTCATCTTCTCCTCCTTCAAAAATCTCAGTTTCTGTTTCTTACAATAACTGCAACACCGTCCGGTATCACAGTGATCTTACTGTTTTCTTTGCCCAGATACTCATCGGCCAAGCGGATCGCATCTTCCACGCTGTCCGCATAGTCCATCTGCATCTCCTCCACCATGTCCTTCGGAGCCTGCGTCACCAGGATGACTTTATACTTTAATAGGATACGGCATAAGATCTGGGACTCCCATTGGTCAGGCACTGTGGAGTTCCGGTCTGTAGCGAGAAATCTCTGCATGATCTTTTCCTTATCCTTCTCCTTTGCAAAAGTGTCATACAGCTCCTTGCCGCCGTGTCCGTCAATGCAGCTTGCAGGCATAATAATGACTCCGCCCGGCCGGCAGGTGGCTTCCGCCGCAGTCATGCCTTTGACTGACTGGTAAATATTCTGATCCAGAGGGTAACCCCCGTTGGTGGATATGACGATGTCGGAAGGTACTGCGTCCACTCCTGAAAGCTGATCCACGAACCGGCAGCCCTTTTCATGAGCTTTTTCATAGTGCCCCGCGAATGCCTCGATCACCTTTTTATCTTCATCCAGCACAACGTTTATGATAAAAGCCAGTTTTGCCTTTCCAGCCGCATAGATCATATCTCTGTGAATAGGGTTTCCTTCAAGAATTCCTGTTCTGGCATGGGAATCATCAATAAACTCTGAGCAGTGGTTGGCCAGTACCGTTGTTCTGCTGGAGACTCCCGGAAGCACGCTCTTTCTTCCTCCGGAAAAACCTGCAAAAAAGTGGGGTTCAATGAATCCTTCCGAGATTAGAAGATCGGCCTCCCAGGCAATTTTGTTGATTAAAAGCTCTCCTCCGGATGGAAGCTTTCCAAGGCTTACCATATCCTCCGGCTTCCCGCTTTCGTGCACTACAAACCTGATATCCGGATGATCCACCATATCTTCCCCAAACTTTGAGATCAGTTCTTCTCTTGTGGTAGGACGGTGAAATCCCGTGGCGATTAAAACTGTAATCTCTGCATCAGGATTTCCCTGCTTGATCTCCTCCAAAACAGCCGGCATGATAACCTTGCTTGGAACCGGACGAGTATGGTCGCTGGCGATCATCACAATATTGTCTTTTCCCCTGGCCAGTTCTTTTAGCCTCGGTGTTCCCACCGGATGCATCAGGGCATCCCTGACCAGATCTTCCTCTCCCATCTTTGCCTGATAATCATGGGCTTTTGATAAGAGGATTCCTGCTAGCCGCTCCTCCGGGATCTCAATCGCTAATTTCCCTTTTCCGTAGGGAAGGTTTATCATTTTCATAAGTCACCTCCGTCGAATGTATTAAATAAATCTAAGTCCCAAAAATGCGATCACTCCGTAAAGTACGATAAACAGAATGAAGTATTTCATGGACCCGTTCAGTATCCTGCTCTCTTTTCCCACTGTTCCCGTAGCTGCCACAGCAATGGCAATGCTCTGGGGTGAGATGATCTTTCCCGCCGTGGACCCTACTGTATTGGCCGCCGCCAGCCAGACATCGTTCATACCGAGTGTATGGGCTGTCTGGACCTGAAGACCGGTAAAGAGGACACTCGAAGATGTGGCGCTTCCCGTCACGAAGGTTCCGATCGAACCGATGAGCGGTGCCACCAGAGGATAAAAAGAACCGGTGACTGCCACAATCAAAGCCGCAATATCGCTGATCATTCCGCTGTATCCCATGACTTTTGCTGTTGCCAGAACGGATACGATGGTAAGGACCGTCTTTGACATCTGTATCAAAGTGTCTCTCAATACCATTCCGATCTCTCTTAATGAGGCTCCCTGTGCTTTTCCTCCGATCAGAGCCGCTAAAAAAATCAGAACACCCGGTGTCGCCAGCCAAGTGAAAGTATACGGGGCTGCATCCGCACCTGTATAAATTTGAACAGAACTCTTTACGCTCGCCAGCGGATCGTGAATGGCCGGGACAAGACTGGAAGTCAGCAGAAGAAATACCAGGATCAGCAGAAACGGAAGCCATGCGATAACTGCCCTTTTTAATCCAAGAGGTTCCCTTCCGGATTGTTCCGAATTTTCAAGCCCGTGAAGAATGTATTCCGGGTCCTCTTTTTTCTTCAAAAGTTTTGCCGCCAGGATCGTGACAGCCATGCTGCATACAGAGCCGATTACAGCCGGAAGTTCAGCCCCCACAAACTTTGCCGTAAGGTATTCCGGAATAATAAATCCTAATCCGGATAGCAGCGTGATCATGCCGATTCCCTTCAGTCCTTTGACAGAACCCCCTGTCATGATCATCATTAAAAACGGTGTCAGGACTACCAGGACTGCAAGCTGTATTACAACGGCTACTGCTACGCCTTTGGAATCCAGGCCGCTCACAGAGGCAGCCGTGATGGTTGGAATGCCGATCGATCCGAATGCAGTGGGCGTTGCATTGGCAACCAGACATACCGTTGCCGCAAAGATCGGGCTGATGCCAAGCCCGCATAAGATACTGGCCGGAATCGCAACTGCCGTTCCAAAGCCGGCCATCCCTTCCATGAATCCTCCAAATCCCCATGCAATGATGAGGATCAGAATCCGTTTGTCTCTGGATACACTGGTCAGCATCCGTTTAATTAAATCCATATTTTTTGTATGTACCGTCAGGTTGTAAGTGAAAATGGCCGCGATAATGACGAGACAGATCGGCCAGATCCCCATAGCCGCTCCCTCCAGTGTTCCGGTAAGAGCATCAATGAGCGGCATTTTCCAGAGAAACAGTGCAAGAACTAGTGTGATCGCAAGTGAAATAGGACAGGCTTTGTATCCTGGCATTTTAAGACCGCTCAAGGCAGCCATCAGCCAAAGAATAGGGAGCAAAGCCAAAATAAATTTGATGAACATCACAAGCAGAAACTCCTTTCGGTTTAAGACGACGAGTTACAATCCAAATAAATTGGTTCTACCAATCCCCTGTTGTCCCTTATGGTAGGACCAATTTCTTCATTTGTCAAGCCCATTTGCATGAACAAGTCTCATAATACCCTATATTTTTTGTGCAAAACGCCGAAGTTTATATCGTTTCCATAATTTATCCTATTCGGTGAAACAGGCCTGCAGCTGTTTCACAGAACATTCCATTTTTTATAAAATTCATGAAATCTCACAAAAATAAAAAGCTTCTCTGATCTCAAATAATCAGAGAAGCTTTTGCCTCTGTACACTGTAAAAAACAGGCCGTCCTTATAATGCACTTTTTATATCGTCCAGAGAAATTTCTATCTCTTCTCCGGATTCCATGTTTTTCAGTCTTCCTTTATTTTCTTTTAATTCATTCTCACCGATAATGATCGTGTTTTGTGCCCGGAGCTTGTTTGCATATTTCATCTGTGCCTTTACCCCTCGTCCAAGGTAGTCTGTCTCCACCTTGAATCCTTCCGTGCGCAGACCGGAAACGATCTCATAAGCTCTTGCCCTGGCTTCTTTTCCGAGAATTCCCACATAGAGGTTCAGGGGCCTGCCCGCGGGAAGTTCTACTCCTTCCTCTTCAAGGAAAAATAAGATACGCTCTACTCCCATGCCAAATCCAACCGAAGGCATGGACACTTTTCCGTCGATCTCATGGACTAAATTATCATATCTTCCTCCGCCGCACAGGGTAAAACCTTCCCCATTTACAAACTCAAACACGGTCTTTGTGTAATAATCGAGCCCGCGGACAATGCCTGTGTCCACTTCATAAGGAATATTCAGGCTGTCCAGGAGGCTTTTCAGCTCTTCAAAATGTTCTCTGCACTCTTCGTCCAGATAGTCGATCGTTCTCGGTGCATCCTTGATGATCTCTTTACAGGAAGGCACTTTGCAGTCGATGACTCTCAGCGGATTCTTCTCCATCCTCTCCCGGCAGGTCGGACAAAGCTTGTCCTCATGCCGGTGAAGGTACGCAAAAAGAGCCTCGTTGTAATCCTTTCTGCAGTTTGAGCATCCGATACTGTTGATGTGAAGTTTTGCATCAGTAAGACCGATCTTATTGATAAAAGATGTCACCAGGGTGATCAGTTCCACTTCCGCCAGCGGACTCTGGGCACCTACAAATTCGATTCCGAACTGGTGGTGCTGTCTGAGTCTTCCGCTCTGTGGTTTTTCATAGCGGAAAGCCGGGGTAATATAAAACATCTTTACCGGCTGGGGTTCGTTCTGCATTCCGTGCTCCAGATAAGCGCGGATGGCTCCCGCAGTCCCTTCCGGTTTTAAGGTAATGCTCCGGTTTCCTTTATCTTCAAAGGTATACATCTCTTTCTGGACCACATCCGTTGTCTCTCCCACGCTTCGCTGAAACAGTACGGTGTGCTCAAAAACAGGCGTAATGATTTCATGGATATTATATGTCTCACACAGGTCTTTAAACACGTTCTCCAGATATGTCCGTTTCTGCATTTCCTCTCCGTACCAGTCCTTCGTCCCTCTCGGTGCTTGTGTTATCATTTACAGTTCCTCCTTTTATTGTATCTGTATCGTGCAGATTACTCTTTTCTAATATTCTAAGCATTTCTTCTGAAAATGCAACCCGCTGAAACGCGAGAAACACTTTCATGTCAAAATTCTTCACTTCCTCGATCATGACTTCCAGGGCGGTTTCAACGGAAAATCCCTCCCGGTAATCCCTGTTGGCGATCAAAGCTCCGAAGATATCGCAGACATGCATAATCCTGCCTACCAGCGGGATCTCATCTCTCTTTAAGTTGCTCGGATATCCGGTGCCGTCATAGTGTTCATGGTGGTACAGCACCGCATCCAGCACAATATCATCATATCCATGCTCCACCAGAATTGAATGGCCGATCGTAGAATGCATGCGCAGATAGCGTGTCTCATCTACTGCAAGGATCTGTTCTTCCTTCTCATTCATGTAAAAATTCAGCCGGACTTTTCCAATATCGTGGAGAAGGCCCGCCACCGCCAGATCATAGCAGGCTGCCTCATCCAGTCCCAGTTCTTTTCCCACACTGTATGCAAGGTTGCTCACAACGATCCCATGTTCAATGGAATCATCCAGACCGACCTGGATCGGAGTCTCTACATCGCGGGATTCATATTTCATCGGCATATCATAACACCACCTAACACATACTTTTTAGCAATTTATCTTTCCGTAAAATCATTTCTTCGATCCGTTCCGTATACTGTCTTACGTCCTTCAGGTTTTCCGCCCTCTGAATGTTTCTGCTGCCGCCGACAAACTTGGATGATGCGCCGGCGCCTGCTGCGATGATATCATGCAGTTCCTCCATAATCAGTATATTATAAAGGCACTCTTTTTCTTCCAAAGAAAAGCCTATATTTTCAAAATTTCCGGGGATATTTTTCTGTCTGTACATGTAATAAGGTTGCATCCCCATATCAAAGCATGCCCGCTGTGCAAATCGGATCATCTCGTCATCGGCACCGAATGAAAACTGATCCCTCATCTGATTCAAGGGAGCACTTCTCTTGATCGCCAGCGCGTGGACCGTAATACTGTCAGGTCCCAGTTCCCCAAGGGCCTTAAACGTTTTCTCAAGCTCTCGAATGCCTTCTCCCGGAAGTCCGCAGATCATGTCCATATTGATATTGTCAAAGCCGGATTTTCTGGCCGTTTGAAAACAGTCTGCCACATCCTCCGCCGTGTGCTTTCTTCCAATTCTTATGAGCGTGTCGTCGTTCATCGTCTGAGGATTGATGCTGATCCTAGTAACTCCGTTTTCCGAGAGGACAGAAAGCTTTTCCGCGGTGATGCTGTCGGGTCTTCCGGCCTCCACCGTGATCTCACGGATTCCGCCAAAATCAAAACAGCGTCTCAGCTCTCCAAACAGACGGTCAAACTGCTTTGGAGAAAGGGTGGTGGGGGTTCCCCCTCCCACATAAAGACTGATCATCTCCCTGTCTCTGTATTGTTCCCCTATATAGCAGATCTCCCGAATCAGGGCATCCAGATACTGATCTACATACTCCCTGTATGCCGAAATCGGATAAGACGTAAAAGAACAATACAGGCATGTACTTGGACAAAACGGAATCCCCACATACAGACTATATCCGCTTTCATAAGAAATATCTTTCAGCAGTTCTGTCTCTTTCAGCCCCACAGACACACAAAGGTCTGCCTTTTCTTCGCTGACCAGATAGTCCCGGCGCAGTTTCGCTTTCATATCCGCTCTGGTTTTCCCCAACATGCAGTCCTCAAACACAAGCTTTGTAGGACGGATGCCGTTCAGTGTTCCCCAGGGCAGTTCTTTTTTAAGATGACAGGATAGCAGACGGTACAGAGCCGCCTTCAGGCTGTTTTTGAAGTTCCTCTTGTCCCTGAAGTCTCCTCTGACCTTCTCGGAAATGACGGATTCCCCGGCTCTCAGTTCCAGAAGAGTTTCTTCCTCTCCGTAGAAGACCCTGCATATAAAATCATAGATAGAATTGTCATCTCCTCCCGAAGACAATTCTATCTTTTCTCCAATGCAGAATGCCAGAATCAGGCTTCTGATATCATATTCATACAGGGTTTCGTTCTGAATCAATCCGATCATGGCTGCATAAGAAACGGGTTTGTCCGTTTTTCGAACCCGATGGTCGTGCTGTTCATATGTCCCGGATACACTTCCGTTTCATCCGGCAGAACAAACAGTTTTTCCCGGATACCTGACAGCAGTGCGTCTGTATCTCCAGTAGGAAAATCTGTCCGCCCGATGCTCTGGCGAAACAGAGTATCTCCTGCGATCAGCCATCCCTGTTCTTTGAAATAATAGCAGACTCCGCCTTTTGTATGTCCCGGCACATGAATACAGTGTATCTCCGTGTCCAGAAGATCCAAAACCTGTCCGTCTTTTACGAGATGATCAGCATCCATGGAAACAGGCTCCCCGAACATAGAAGTCAGGTTCAAAGAGGGGTCTCTCAGTACATCTTCCTCATCCTCATGCAGATAAACCGGCAGCCCCGGCTTTAGCTCCTGCAAATAAGGAAGAGCCATCACGTGGTCAAAATGTCCATGTGTCAGAAGGACTGCCGTGAGCTCAAGCCCCTCTTTTTCAAGCATTTCCATCACCCGGTATCCTTCGTCTCCCGGATCAAATACGAGCGCTTCTTTCGTCTGGCGGTTACCGGCGATATAACAGTTCGTCTGCATCTGTCCGAGACCTGCGCCTATCAAAATAATATTTTCGTTCATAGCTGAAAAACTATCCTACCTTTCTCTCTATGTCTACCACACCTTCAATATTGCGGATCCTTGCGATCACTTGATTTAACTGGGCAACTCCGTTGATGTCAAAGGACATGCTGAGGGTAGCCCTCCCTTTTTTGGAGTTTGAAACATTCATCGTCAGAATATCGATGTCCAGTTCCAAAAATACTTTGGATACATCTGCAAGCATCCCCTTCCGGTTGTTTGCATAAATCGAAATTTCCGTCGTATAGGTCTGTCCGGAGCCCTCAGAGCCTTCCTGCCATTCTGCCTCGATCAAGCGGGACCGGTCTGTCTCTGACATACTTAATAAGTTTACACAGTCTGTCCTGTGGATGGACACTCCCCGTCCCCTTGTGACGAATCCGACAATCTCATCTCCCGGAACCGGATTGCAGCATTTGGAAAACCGCACTGCCACGTCGTCCACGCCTTTGACAACGATTCCGCCCTTCTGTTTCTCTTCCGGACGCCGTTCCCTGACATGTTCTGCCGCCTCCAAAACCTGTTCATCTGTGATCTTCTGCTTCTGGTCTTTATTGAACTCCTCCGCCAGCTTATTGACAACCTGGCCCTCTTTCAGTCCGCCGTGTCCCACGGCTGCGCACACAGACTCCCAGTCTTTAAACCCATATTTGAGCTGTACCTTTTTAATATATTCCGGCTTTAAGTAGCTTGACAGTTCAATCCGCTTGCCCTTGCAGTACTTCTCAAGCATTTCCTTGCCTTTAACGATATTTTCTTCTTTAAACTGGGTCTTAAACCATTGATTGATCTTGCTCTTGGCCTGGGTCGATTTAACAATATTTAACCAGTCCCTGCTGGGACCCTTGGAATTCTGCGAGGTGATCACCTCCACCCTGTCCCCGTTCTGGAGATGGTACTCAAACGGCACCTGCCTGCCGTTGACCCTGGCTCCTACCATCGTATTTCCTACCGCACTGTGAATACTGTAAGCAAAATCGATCGGCGTGGAACCGTTGGCAAGGCTCTTTACATCCCCGTTTGGGGTAAAACAGTAAACCTGCTCCGCAAACAGGTCCAGATTCGTCTTGAGGAGAGATAAAAACTCTTTGTTGTCGTCCATGTCCTGCTGCCACTCCAGGATTTCTCTGAGCCAGCTCAGCTTTTCCTCTTCTTTGTTGACGCCCACGCTGCTGCTTTTTTCTTTATACTTCCAATGGGCGGCAATACCGTATTCAGCGATCCTGTGCATCTCAAATGTTCGGATCTGGATTTCAAAAGGATGTCCTTCCGGCCCGATCAGCGTCGTATGGAGCGACTGGTACATGTTCTGCTTTGGCATGGCGATATAGTCCTTGAACCTTCCGGGGATAGGCTTATACATCTCATGGATCACTCCCAGAGCCGCATAACAGTCCTTGACCGTATCCACTTTAATCCGCACCGCAAACAGATCATAAATCTGGTCAAGAGTCTTATTCTGATTCACCATCTTCTTGTAAATACTGAAGAAATGCTTCACCCGCCCGTCAATCTCCGCCTTGATGCCGCTCCGCTCAATATGCCCGCTGACTTCATCAACGATCTCTTTGATGTAAGCTTCCCTGCGCACCTTCTGGGAGTCCAGAGAATGTTCCAGTTCTTTGTAGACATCCGGCTTCAGATATCTCAAAGACAAATCATCCAGTTCTACCTTGATCTTGGAAATACCAAGTCTGTGAGCGATAGGCGCATAGATGTCCATGGTCTCTCTGGACTTTTCCTTCTGCTTTTCAGGCTTCATAAACTGCATGGTGCGCATGTTGTGCAGACGGTCTGCCAGTTTAATTAGTATTACCCTGATATCCTTGGCCATGGCAAGGAACATCTTTCGTAAATTCTCCGCCTGTACTTCGATCTTGTCCTTGGAATAACTTAACTGGCCTAATTTTGTGACGCCGTCCACAAGCTGGGCAACCTCCACCCCAAACTCCCGGACTACGTCTTCATATGTCACGTCTGTGTCTTCCACGACATCATGCAGCAAACCGGCAATGATCGTCTCCCGGTCCAGTTCCAGTTCTGCCAGGATGATGGCGACACAAATAGGATGAATGATATAGGGTTCCCCGGACTTTCTCTTCTGGTCCTTATGGGCTTCAAAAGCCATATCATAGGCCCTGCCCACCATCTCTATATCTTCATCGCTGTACAGGCTCTTCATAGTCTCCATCAGCTGATGACGGAGTTCATCAGGAGCCGTAAAACTCTTGGGATTGCTGATATCTTTTTTTACACGGTTTATTTTTGTTTTACTGTTTTGCTCCATTGGCAGCCACTCCAGATTAATTATTTTTTAATTTTGATTCACAGTAAATGCATCTGTAAACCTTATTTTCTCTATTCACAAGTTTAAATGTATGATCGATCTCCTGCTCTATGGAAGTAATGCACCTCGGATTTTTGCATCTTGCAATATTTGTGATGACTTCCGGAAGCCCGACTTTATGTTTGGATTTCAGCTTTCCATTCTCAATGATACATACGGTGGCATTGGGATCCACATATCCCAGCACATCCAGATCGATATCAAAGTTATTGGAAATCTTGATGATGTCTTTTTTGCCAAGTTTATTGCTCTTGGCATTCTGAATGATCGCAATGCTGCAGTCCAGTTTGTCAAGTCCCAGCTGGTAGTAAATATCCATGCCTTTTCCGGCTGTGATATGGTCTAAAACGATTCCGTTCTTGATACTATCTATGTTCATGCCGTAACCCCCAATAAATCCATGATCAGCGCCATCCTCACGTGTTTGCCGTTCAGTGCCTGTCTGAAATAGCAGGCTCTCGGGTCCTCGTCCACTTTGACAGAAATCTCATTGACTCTCGGCAGCGGGTGCAGGATGGACAGGTCTTCTTTTGCCTTTTTTAACTTCTCAGGGTCCAGAATGTAGCTGTCCTTTAAGCGGACATAATCGGCCTCGTTAAAAAATCTCTCCCTCTGGACTCTGGTCATGTATATGATGTCCAGTTCCGGCATGACTTCTTCCATCTCTCTGACTTCACGGAACGGAATATTCTTCTTCTCAAATACATCTTTTTTCAGATATTCCGGTATCTGAAGCTCCTCAGGAGAGATCATGATGAAACTAATATCCTCATACCTTGAAAGGGCCTTGATCAGCGAATGCACGGTGCGCCCGAACTTCAGGTCGCCGCAGAATCCAATGGTCAGATTTTTAAGTCTTCCTTTTTCCCTTCTTATGGTCAAAAGATCTGTGAGTGTCTGAGTCGGGTGGTTGTGCCCTCCGTCCCCTGCATTGATGATCGGGATGTCCACATGTCTGGATGCCACATACGGAGCCCCCTCCTTCGGATGGCGCATGGCGATGATGTCTGCGTAGCAGGCCACTATCCGCGCCGTGTCGGCAATACTTTCTCCTTTTACTGCCGAGGAAGAATCAGCAGAAGAAAAACCAAGTACACTGCCTCCTAACTCCAGCATGGCCGCTTCAAAACTGAGCCTCGTCCTGGTACTTGGTTCAAAAAATAGTGTTGCCAGCTTCTTATATCTGCATACTTCCCTGTACTTCTCCGGCCTTAACGAGATATTATCCGCAAGATTCAAAAGCCTGTCGACGTCATCCACAGACAAATCCATCGGATCGATTATATGTTTCATAGAAAGTACCTCCTAATCGTTATATTATAATAATTCTACATTTACAGACCAATAGTGTCAATGAATTACTTATATTTTAGCAGGCCTTTTTCCAGCAGTTCCAACGGCCGGTAAGAAAGTTTTGCCTTCCGCAGTCCTTCTTCCCCCAGGTCTTCCTCTCTGTTGATGAACTGATAATCCATGGCTTCGTGCAGAATAAACTGCTGGTTGATCATCGGGTAGGCTCCCTGTATCTCTCCGAACGCCTTCTCGAAATGGACGACAAAGGTATCTTCCGTTGTTCCCTCCCCTATGGCAAATGCAATGATCTTTCCATCGCTTCTCAACACCCCGCCCCTTAAGTCGAGATCTTTATAATACATCAGAGCATTCTTGGCGGCACAGATCTCTTCATGCTTGTCGGCATCTTCTTCTTTGGTGGCTTCGTTTGCCATCTTCCATTCCATGAGCATGGTCAGGGCTTCCAGAGCATTCTCGTCATTTAAAGATTCGTAAGACCAGTCGTGGTTTTCCTTAAACCTGTTGATGTGATTTCTCTTGCCGTGAAGCTTCTTGCCCCTCAGCGTTGCCAGAGATTCCCGTTCGTAAATATAATCAAAAAGATCCCGGTCATATTCCACTGTAAAAATATCCCCGAACATCTCTTTCATCTTTTCTTCTGTTTCCTTCAGGATACCATGCATGGCAAACGGGATTCCTTCTTCCCTGCAGTATTCCATGACGGCCTCCACGGCTTTCTTTTCATCCCCGCCTCCAATCGGATAGCTGAACGTACATCCATGTCCGTCTTTTGACCGGATGATCAGCATATCCTCAGTTATTGCATATGTCATGTGATAATGATCTTTCCACAGGATCAGTGTTGCCGCCGAAAAATCAGCACTCCGGTAATTAATTTTGTGAAAATATGCGTCAAACATTTTTTTATCTTCTAATTTGGGTGTCTTAAAATCCATTGTAAACTCCTTTAATTATTTATGATAGGGCTGGCAGTTCATAATCCGGCAGCTCCGATAGATCTGCTCCAACAGGACGGCCGCACATAACTCAGGCGCCATGTCAAAAGAGGAGACAGAGAACTCAGAAACATCATGCTCCGGTCTGAACCCTCCGATATAAAAAAAGATATTAGAACAGCCGTTCATCATCCAACGGCTGATTTCTTCTGCAAATGCAGTGCTCTCCATGCTGTTTTCAGAACTGGTGACCATAAAATGCTTCCCTTCCTTCTCAAAAATTCTTCCCAATTGTTTCTCTTTTTTTACATACTTGACCTCTATCGTACAATATTTTCCGAGACGTTTCAAATATTCTTGCATTGCCTGGACATACAGTGTATCCCTGTTCTTTTGTAAAATAAAAATATAAAACTTCATCATGACTTGCCTTTATCAAAAAAATTCTTCAGTTTCTTATCAGATTTGAGCGCTTTTTCAAAGGTATCGTTGGTCTCTTTGATCAGCTGTTTTACTTTTTCTGTTCCAAGACCAGCATTCAGAGCATTTTTTATCTGTGCTGTATAATGTTTCTCGTTATTATAGAGCAGATAAGACTGGCCCTTTTTTACAACATAATACTGGCTCATGCCGGGTGCAGGTGTTTTGATCCCCCGGAGCTTTGTACTGTAAGTGGCATAAACGATGAATGATTGTTCATCCGCGCCTTTTTCAGTGTGGAACGAGAGGTTCTTATATGACTCCACATACTTATGTAGCTTCTTTACTGCCCGGCTGGAAACCAGATCTTTCGGGTCTTCCACCATGCCTTTTAAGCCCTTCTCGTCACCTGCCCTGAGCTTTTTATAGTACTCATTCATAAATGACAGCAGCTTCTCTGTCTCCGGCTCCACCGGCCGAGATGTTGCTGCAGCATCGGTGCTTTTTTTCTCTGAGGCTTCTGTCTCTTCCCTGAAAATCTTCTCATTTGTGATTTTTTCCGTATGTTCCTTGTCCAGTTTCAGGAAAATCAAAAAACAAGCGCAAAAAAATAAAATCCAGCTCAATACGATGACAATGACTGTTGATTTCTTTAGCTTCACTTACCATGCCTCCATCTAGATAGTTTCTTTTATTATAGCATATCCCTTTTTTTGATACAAAGAAAACATAAAATAAGAACCGCACTCCGTCCAATCCCGTGTATTCACAGGAAAGCAGACAGAATACGGCTTTCAAATACTTCAGGCTTTTTTAGCTTTGTACCCGGAAACCAAGATTTATGAGAAAGTCGTGGACGTCATCCGGATTTTTGACTGTAGACAGAGAAGAAACGCCTATATATGCAGGATGGGTACCGGATGCATTTGTCGTTGTTTTACTTGTCTCATATATTTTCCCGTCATAATATACAAGATATGTCCTCCACTGCCCATGCATGTCATTAGGATTGGAGCCGTCGCTTTTCGTGGCGATCAGTAAGGAACCGAAAGACCTCGATACCCCTTTTCATGACAGGTAATAGGGCTGCCAGTACAGCTGGTCTTCCAGTTCGTCAAGTGCTCATACATATACTTCATCAGCGACTCTCTGCTGGCCCAGTTGTTTACCTTTACTTCTTTGTAAAGCTGGTCCATGAGCTTTTTGTATTCTTCTACATATTCCTCCAGCGGAGTCAAAGCGCTGTCATCGGAAATTACATATTTAACATCGGCATCTTTGTTGTATTTCACACAAAGGCCGTTTTTAAGATCTGTTTCTTATCTGCACCCACTGAAGTCAGGCGGTTTTTAACATACAGTTCCATATACGCACTCTGGGAAGATGCCACTAATATCCTCCTTACCGGCATTGATGACCTCTAAGTCTAATATACCTGATTTTGGATCAGATTGAAATACGAAATACATCAATTTCCGGAGGAACTAGAAACCGTATGGGATAGTGGGATGTCCCGATCCCTGTGTTGACAAAAAGCTTCATTCCATTTACCGAATAGAACCCATCCGTAAATTTTTTGGCAAGAGACGTTTTCATCTTAAAAAACGGAAGCTTTACCTGTCCGCCGTGGCTGTGCCCTGCCAGAATCAGGTCGGCACTTTTTTCAGGGACGCGCTCTGCCGCATCCGGTTCGTGCATCAGCAATATTTTGTAATCACAGTTCTTTAACTCTCCCGACTCCATCAGTCCATAGTCCGGTGTTCCGAACAGCACATCGTCCAGCCCGCCGATCCCGATCTTTTTTCCATCGGGAAGACGGATGATTGCAGATTCAT